>Ga0075421_100012895_pt1 | contig 10400 bp, 14 predicted proteins | sample SoiMetdeltSBSDD5_FD_75292 | JGI IMG/M metagenome (GOLD analysis project Ga0075421, IMG submission 75292) | Bulk soil microbial communities from a Populus tree surrounding site in Tennessee, USA - Soil MetaG P. deltoides SBSDD5 | ecosystem: Environmental > Terrestrial > Soil > Tree plantation... | reverse complement strand
GAAGTCTGGCGGGCTGTCTCGAGTCCTGAACTATCGGGCATCGCCGCGCTCCTCGGTTCGCCCATCGGGGCGACCGTCGGTTGGCTGCATTTTCTCGCCTTCGACCTCTTCGTCGGGCGCTGGATCTATCTCGACGGACGTGAGCGTGGCGTCCCCGCATGGGTCATGGCGCCCGTGCTTTTCCTGACGCTGATGCTAGGGCCCTGCGGTTTCCTGCTCTACCTGATAGTGCGACACGCGAAAGGCCACCTACAGGCGGGCGAAAAAGTAAATCCCGTTTCGACAGTATCGAAGTAAGGAGTTTAAGAATATGGACACCACGTTCAATCAATCACAAACCAAATCTTACGGTTTCATACGCGAGCTGCATGCGCGCAATCCCCTGCTGTTCGTCATCGCCGTGGCGCACGTCATATTACTCCTCATCATGACGGGCGTCGCGCATTTCGACGGGCGCGAGGTTATGGGAATAAACACCTGGACCAAGCCGATGAAGTTCGCCGCCTCGATCACTATCTACGCGCTGACGATGGGTTGGCTCCTTGATGAACTGCCCTTGAGAGAAAAGGCGCATCGGCGAGTGAGCTCTAGCCTCGCCGGCACACTTGTAATCGAGATGGCGCTCATCACCATGCAGGCGGCGCGGGGCGTGACCTCTCATTTCAACAACAGAACGGCATTCGATGCGATGATCTTTTCCGTCATGGGGGCGGCCATCACCTTCAACATTTTGGTCGCGGCCTATGTGGCGCTGAAGTTCTGGAAGACAGAGGCCAAAATACCGGCCCCCTACCTCTGGGGTATACGGATCGGACTAACGATCTTCGTGCTCGCAAGCCTCGAAGGGTTCGCCATGGTTAGCCATTCGGCGCACAGCGTAGGCGTGCCTGACGGGGGCCCGGGGCTGCCCCTATTGAACTGGAGCACTAGGGGCGGAGACCTACGCGTAGCCCACTTCTTCGGGATGCACGCTTTGCAGGCTCTGCCTCTGGCGGGTTACCTGCTTTCGAGGCGACGGGCGGAGTCATTGACGAGCAATGCGGCGCGGTGGGTGCAGGCGGGCGGCGCCGTCTACGCGCTGCTCGCTTTGCTGCTGTTCATCTGGGCGATGGCGGGGCGTCCGCTGGTTTCGCTTTGAAAGGGAGACAATAGGAGAAACTCGTTATGGCTAGTTTGAGAATATGGATAATTCTTTCTTGGATTGCGCTGCCGACTGTAATGTTCGGTGGTTACTCTCTGCTGCGGCTCCTCAATCGGGGCGACGCGCTTACGCCGTTTCAAGTCGATTGTTTCCGGGCTGGTCACGCGCATGCCGGGGTACTGCTGTTGATGTCGCTGCTCTATTATATCTTTCTGGACCGAACGACCCTCCCCGCCTCGGCCAAGCAAGTGGCATGTGTTGCGCTATTTGTGGGCATCCTGGCGCAGTCGGGGGGATTCTTCCTTCACATGGCGCTCGGAGAGCCGAAACGCGCATCCATCGGGACAACCGTAACCATCGCCGGAGCGGTAATGCTAGCATGCGCAGTCATCGCGCTGGTCTACGGCCTGATCGCAACGCCTTGAAAGATTCGGCCCAGTGCAAGTCGTCCGCGTAGAAAAGCAGTCCTCTATCGCGGGCGATGCGCTCAAACAACTGCGCGACAGCGTCGAAGAAAAGCAGCCGTTCCTCATGCGGCTCCAACTCGGGATTTTCCGGAAAGGGGCCGAGACGTAAATCAATCTCGGGCGCAAGCTTTGCAATCCGCGCGGCCGCCTCGCCGAGCACGGCGCGCAACGCTAAGTCATCCGTCTGCTCTCGAACCCATTTTCGAAAAGCTTCAACAAAAGGCAGGTAGGGAGTGGCCGCGTCGTACTCCTAACAACCACCAGTCAGAACGACGGCGCCGTCGACCGCCGCTTGTGAAATGCGATTGTCTGAACTGCAAGGATCATGCCGGACGGCTCAACGAACTAGATTGTAAGCGAGAGCTGACAGCGCATTCATGACCGGCTCAACTATGCGGTTGCGACGGCTGCGCGTGTTGAAACTGCCGGCCACAAGCAGGCCGACGCCGACGCCGACGCCGAAAGCGATCAGGGTCGCTTTGCCTGGATTCTCGCGACCGTACTCAATTACCCGCCCGTATTGTTCATTCAGGCTCCTATTCGCCTGATGATAAGCTTGGCTGACCTTCAGCTTTGTCTGATCCATTATCCCCGCGCTGCGATCTTCAACCTTTTCGCGGGCAGCGCCGGCGGCATTACCTGTTGTCGTTGGTTGCATATGAACTCCTTATTTTGATGTTTTACTGCTGTTAGAACTGCGTCTATCTCCAAAGCCTCGCCAGCCCGCGCCGTGGCCGCTTAGCGAATGCCGGACGTATGAGCGCGGCGAGGGCCACGCCCGCGCCCGCCAATAGCGCGCCGGTTACGACAGGGCGTAGCGAGGTTTTCGTGTAGAGACTCGACTTGAAGGTCATTCGATCATAGTCCCCGCGTTCCTTCAGGTCGCCGGAAGTTTCATAGAGCCCGCCCTCGCGATGGCGCGCAGGCCGGTCGGTCTGCTGCGCGGGTATCATCGTCCGCTCCAGGAATTTGTCGGCCAGGCGCGGCGCGTAATATCTCGTTGCGGCCATCGCCTTCCCGGCGCCGCCGACGAAGAGATCGCGCACGGGGCGCTCGGCGCAATGGAGGATGGCCTCAGCCACGGCGTCCGGCGCGTAGAGCGGCGCCGGCAACTGTGGTTCTTTGTCCAGGTAATTGCACGCGTGCCACGCGAACGGCGTGGCTATGGCCGACGGTTTGATGAGCGAGACTGAGACGGGCGCGCCCTCAACTTCCAATTCCATGCGCAGGGCGTCGGTGAAGCCCTTTATTGCGTGCTTCGACGCGCAATACATGCCCTGAAGCGGCGTCGTGTAGTCTGAAACCACGCTGCCCAGGTTGATGATCGCGCCGCCATGTTCCCTGAGATGGCGGGCCGCCATCTGCGAGCCGTAAACGACGCCCCAGAAATTCGTATCGAAGAGCCGCCGGTTATCTTTGTTCGGGACCTCCAGGACTTCGCCGTAAATCCCGATTCCGGCGTTATTGACCCAGGTGTCGAATCCGCCGAACTTTTTGACCGCCAAGTCGGCAATCTTATTTACGTCCTCTTCCTTGCCCACGTCGGCGACTACGTAGGCGGCCTCGCCACCTGAAGCCGTGATCTCTTCAGTCAATCGCCGCAAGGCGTCCTCGCCGCGCGCCGCCAGCATCAGACGCGCGCCACGCCGCGCGGCCATACGCGCCGTCGCCAGGCCGATGCCGGACGTGGCGCCGGTGATCACCATTGTCTGCTCATTTAATCTCTTGAGTCGTACGTTCATTGTTCAGGCTCCCGCTGTTCTGGAGGAGCGCCAAGTTAATGGTTGTCGCGATGATCTTCACAACAGCCAATCCGCTTTCAGGCTACTACGGCTTGAGACGCCCTGGAGTGTTCGCACACAGCTTTGAAAGTGCTTATGACGTCCTCATAAGGGATTTCGGGAGCCCGCTTTCCCTTGGCATCTCCGGCGCGAAGCACGATGTCATTGATCGAGAGGATGCCCGCCAACTTTCCGGCGCCGCCGATGACCGGAAGCCGCCTTACCCTCTCGCGCCGCATGCTTTTGAGCGCAGAGTTTACATTCTCGTCAAACGCGCAGGCGTAAACATTGCCTGATACAACCTCGCCAACATTGATCTCTGTGGCGAGTCGGCCTTTGGTCGCCGCGGCGATGGCGATGTCTCGATCGTTAATTATTCCCATCACCCTGTTCTCATCATCCACCACCGGCATCGCGCCGAAATCGTAATCCCACATCAGCGCCGCAACCTGTGAGAGATTGGCCTCAGGCCGGCAGGATTTCACATTCCCGGTTATGACATCTTCCACTTTCATTTCATTACTCATTGTTCGTTGATGATTATTCGCGCACGAAGGAAACCAACGCCGCCTCCTGTCCGTCGTAGATTTCGGCATCATTGCCTGGAATACCGCGCCGCCATCTTAGTCCGCCCTTTTCCCTAAAGTCGGTACGCGCGCGAACACTATCAGGGCAAAAATGAATCTTTTTCTATTTGTGAAAAACTCGAAGTGATGGGGACTCCTGAACGGAGCTTATCCCCGAGAGCGAGTGGAATGGCGTTTGCCCCAAATCTATTTTGGAACCGTCACGATCTCAACTACCCAGACAGGCGCGAGTTCACCGCGACCGGGGGCATGAGAAGGCGGACGCTGGCACGCTCGGGAAGATCGCGCCCAAACGATTCAACACAACCGGCAAGGCTTGGCTGCCCGTGTTGCGCACGAAGCGCGGCAAGAGGCGTTACACAGCGCCCTTCTCTAAAACGGGGCAGGCGCACAAACTGGGGATGACTCACTCTCCCAGAAATTCGGCGATGACTTCTATTTTCCCAACAATATTGCGATTGAATTCCGGCAAGTCTTCAGCAGGGATCCAGTATTCTTGATGAACTGAACTCCCCACTGTCCGAATCTCGTATCGATCTAAAAAGCTGCTTCTCACCTCGAACTTCGTGACATAGCCACGTTTAGGCTGGTTGTATTTGGCGTTCCAGTCCCTGGCAATCTGAGCGGCATACTCCTGATTCAGCATTGGATAAAATATCGGCTGCTCCGGCAACCGAGGCGGGAAAGCGCTGTATTCAAGCTCTCGGATCAGGTCGAGTTCCTTTTGGCCAACAGGGCGATAAAGCGTGGTGGTGTCGTTCATATTATGCCGCCATCAATATTTTGGCGCGAAGCAGATCAATTTTTGCGCGCCCATACATCTGCCTCTTCAATAGTTTCAATCGATGAACCTGTCAACTATTTCAGCCGCGAGAAATGGGATTGTAAGGGTTATAGCGGCCAGACCAAGGTTTTCGTCAAAGGCGTCAACGGAGGCCTCGTCGAGTTCGGCTACTCAGGCCAGCGCTCCGAAGGGTTCAAGACAGACATCAAAATCTCTGGCGTTTAGTGGCTGATGCAATACCTCGGCCGCATCACCGACACCCAGCTTCGGGAAGGGCTCCAGTCCAGCGGCGCTACGCCTGACGAAGTCTCCTGTTTCATCGCTTCCATCCGCAACCGCATCGATCGGTTGAAAACCGTTCGATGACTTTTTGCGTACACACGAGAAGGAAGTGGCGTGCGCGCGCATTACCGCGCCGCTTTAACGGCCAACCGGCCCAAGAGCAATCAATACTGCGAGTTATTACATCAACGGCCCGCGGAAAAAGATGCTACACTTCTTACGCCAACTTGCGGTGTCTCCCCTACAGACACCCCCCAACAACTTTTATCGGAGGTGTTAATGCGCGCTTCAGCAGTTAAGATTCTGCCTGCCAGCCTAATCTCATTGTCTCTCATGCCCTTGGCGCTCGCTCTGTTTTCATTTGCGCCAGCGGCTCTGGCTCAGAGCGACCGCAAACAGATCGAAGGCGTCCAAAACTTCGGCGAGGTGACAGAACGCTATTTCCGAGGCGGGCAGGTAACCCCTGACGGCGTCGATAAACTTGCCGCAATGGGCGTGAAAACTATTATTGACCTGCGCGATAAGCCGAGCGAGGCTGAGCCGGAAGCCTGTAAGCGAAACGGCATTACGTATCACAAGTTCCCGATGGACAGCAGCGGCGCCCCGGACGACAAGTCGGTCAACGAAATCCTCTCGATCATCCAGAACGCGAAAGAGCCAGTCTACGTCCATTGCTCTGCCGGTAAGCACCGCGCGGGCACGATCGCTGCGCTCTATCGAATACGCGTGCAAGGCTGGACGAAGGAACAGGCGTGGGCTGAGCAGCAGTCTTACGGCTTTGGCCCAGCGGAAGAGCATCCCGCGCTCTACGCATACGTTTACGGCGCAAGTTCGAATAAGGGCGACACGGTGGTGGCGCAGACGACCGAGGCAAACAATCGTGTAAGCGACGCGTCAAGATCCGGGAAACAAGACGACGACGAAAAAGACAAATCGTCAAAGCAGGCGGATAAGTTGGCGAAGTCCAAGAAGTACGACGATGACGATGACGATGATGATGACGACGACGATGAGAAGGCGAAAGACAAGAGCGACAAAAAGAGCATGAAGAACAAAGTTCGCTCTGAAAGCGCAGCCGTGGCGGCCGGAGCCGGGTCGAGGGGCATCGGCAATTCGAATACAGTACCGGCCTCCGAAGCGAAGCCGCCTGTGGCGACCAATCTCCTCTCGGCAAATGCCGGATACATCTCGATGGCGGACGCCATTAAACGTGCCCGGGCCGAAGGCGCAAACGGTGAAGTGCTCAAAATAGACCTGGAGTGGGATGACCCTCGCTCGACGGTAACCTGGGACGTTACTTTTTCATCGGGTGCGGAATACGAGGTTGACGCCATTTCGGGCAAGTTCCTTGGGGCGAAAGAGAAAGCGCCTGCAAAACTCGCAGTGCTGACGCCGCTCGAATTGAACGGGTCCGGAGCGCTGACCTTCCAGGAGATAATCCAACTGGCTGAAGCGAAACATAAACAGAATGTGAAGGAAATGGAGCTAAAGCGCATCAAGGGTCGTTCTGATACCGTGTTTGAAGTCCTTCTGGCCGACGGGGCGACGCTATTCTATGACGCGGCGACGGGCAAGCCGCTGACCGGCCTGTGACGCCGACTCCCTGCTATTTCGGATTTGCGCACACGCGTTGAATATGGACTGGCTGATTAGGGCGGTCGTAACGGGCGTCACGAGCTTTGCCGCGACCAACATAGATGACATATTCTTGCTGACGCTTTTCTTCGGGCGGCGGGAAAAGTCGGTCAGAGGTTGGCACATTGTTCTCGGTCAGTATCTCGGCTTCACGACGCTCGTCGCCATCAGTTTGATCGGTTACTTCGCGCGATATGTCGCCCCGCGCGAATGGATCGGGCTACTCGGCTTCCTGCCCATGGCAATCGGCGTAAAGAAACTGGTCGAATGGAAAAAGGCGCAGGATGGCTTGTCAGGCGATGAGGCGGCGGGAATCAACGCCGACTCATCTGTGTCTACGGTCGCGGCGGTGACATTTGCCAACGGGGCCGACAATATCGGCATCTACACGCCGCTTTTCGCATCAAGCGGATACAAGGAACTACTGACAATCCTGATTGTGTTCTTCATCCTGCTCGCCGTGCGGCGCCTGGCCGGATATTACTTAAGCCGCCACCCATTCATCGCTCGAACTCTCGATCGCGGCGGCCATCTGATTGTGCCCTTTGTGCTCATTGGACTTGGGCTTTTTATTTTCTATGAAAGCGGCGCGCTAAAATTCCTCAGCGGCTTTCTTATTGGGGCGGCCTTCATGGCTCCATCCCCAATTGCAAAAGGAGCGGCCCTTACTGAGAACAACTGCCCGGCGATTCTTGTTACTGTATTTTGTGGATGAGGTAATTAGTACCCGGCGCAGGCGCCAGGGCGAGAAAGTACAGATTCAAACTGCTGTCCCCGGTTCACCATAAGAGGATAAAAAATGAGAATATGTTCGAAGTTCTTTAACCGGCCGGTCTCCGGTCAGGCGTTTTGCAGTTTTATTACCCGGGCGCTGCTCGTCACGCTCTGCTTTGCGTGGGCCATGGGGTGTTCAAAGTCTACGGGTCCAAGTTCTACCGCCCCCGCGGCGTTGACAATTGACTCCATCCCCTTCGGCGAGATGAAGGGGAAAGACGAATACAACGCTTCGGGCATAGTCCCGCTCGCCGACGCCCGATTCCTCATCTGCGATAACAATACGAATGACTCGCTGTTCGAGCTTGACCTCACGCCCGACGGGCAAAAGAAAGGTCCATTGATCCGGCGCCCGCTGCAAGGACTCGCGCCCGGCGCGGTTGATGACCTGGAGGACATGACGCTGGTCGAGGAGAACGGGCGCCGCTACGTGTTTGTCACCTCGTCACTGTACTTCAAGAAGGCCAAGAAAGAAGTGTTGGATGTCCCCCCTAGCGGGATCTTGCGTGTGACCGTCAACCCGGATGACACGCTGAGCGCCGAAAATATGCCAGGATTCCGCGAGTGGCTCATCGGAGCCTACCCGCAGCTCGCCACGGCCGCGCAGACTAAACCCGACGACGGGGGGCTAAACATAGAAGGTTTCACCTGGGACAAGCGCCGCCATGCCTTCCTCTTCGGCGTGCGCACCCCAACGTCAGATGGAAAACCGCTGATCCTGCCCGTCAAAGTTAAAGACCTGGGCGGGCCGTGGACGACGGCCATTCTGGAAGCCCAGGCGCCGGTTCAACTCTCTATTGATGCCACCCTAGGTGAGCAAGGAATTCGTGGCCTTTCTAACGAGCCGGACCGTGACGCGTTTCTCGTCATTACCGGCAAATCAATCAGTGACTCTAAAGCTCCGTTCGCGCTCTACGAATGGGGCGGTGATTCAGGCGGCGCGGTGCGACGGTTCGACATTGCTTTCGCCAAAAAGATGAAGCCTGAAGGCATCACACGCGGCACGATCGGAGGCAGGAAGGCGCTCGTCATCGTAGATGACGGCGGCGGTTACCAAGTGGTTTGGCGCGATCAGCAATTGCCTTTCGCGGGTGTGCCTGAGTCGCGTTCATAATGGCTTTGGCTACCTGCGTCAGGACGCTCAAACATTGTCCCCCAGTAACGGCTCTGGAAATATGTGCGCGCCAGGTTGTTCATCACAATCTCCTCATACGCATTGAGTGGCGATCATCAATGTGGGCGCGTTGAAAGTGAGATCGGGCAATTATTTCTATGTGAGTCAGCAGAAGAAATTTGAAAAATACGGCGTGACGAGCGTTACGGTACGGGGAGCGTAAGCGACCTGAGCCTTGATCAGCAAGCTTTTTGACCGATGCTCAGGTCGCTTACGCTCCCCGTACCGTAACGGAGATCAATCCACTTTCCCGTACCTGCAATAGCAATACTCTCTATTTTTCAAATGACAATTGCTCACTCATTTAGAGTGACAGGCCACGTTCATTCATCATTCCTTTGAGGTCGCGATAGCTGAGGGCGTAGCGCAGATACCAGCGTACGCAGAGGAGGATGATCTCGGACTGATAGTGACGCCACTTGAAGAGATTGGTTTCGGCCACGAACAGACCTCCGAGTGAGATTCAGGATCGGGACAGTCTGCCGTCATTGATAAAAGGCGCCTGTTTTTGCAACACAACCCTTTCGTCTGGAGACGGAATAACGCCGGCGTCTAAGGGGGCTGAACCTCGGCAATGCTGATTTTTTAGCACTTTGGCCTTGACGCGTTCCGGCCCAAGTGCTAATTTTTTAGCAGCTAAGGCCAGACAGTTGGCGCAAAGACGAAAAAGAAAGGGAACGCAGCGCGATGACGGAGAAGGCGCACGAACATTTAAGCCGCCGCGAGCGGCAAATCATGGACATCATTCACCGTTTGGGGAAAGCCACGGCCGGCGAAGTGCTGGAGGCTCTCCACGATCCGCCGAGCTATTCCGCGGTCCGGGCGCTGTTGCGGTTGATGGAAGAGAAAGGGCACTTGCGGCACGAAACCGACGGCGCAAAGTATGTTTACATGCCGACAATGGCGCGAGAAAAAGCGCGGCGATCGGCGCTCAAGCGAATGGTTCAAACCTTTTTCGACGGCTCGACCGAGCTGGCGGTCGCGGCTTTGTTGTCGAAAGCCAAGCTCAAACAGGACGAACTGGATCGGCTCTCCGCGCTGATCGAACAGGCGCGAAAGGAAGGTCGCTGATGAATCACTGGCAATTACCGATCGAACTCACCTTGAAGGGAATCATGATTCTCGCCGCAGCCGGGCTCTTGTCTGTAGGCTTGCGCAATGCTTCGGCAGCGTCGCGGCATGCAGTGTGGAGCCTCGCGTTGGGCGCATTATTGCTGTTGCCAGTCCTGACGTGGGCCGTACCTGCGTGGCGCGTGGCGATTTTACCCGCGCCGGTGACTGGAAACGCGTCGCTGAACACAGAGACTTCGGATGCCGTCGCCGAGAGATTGACTTTGGCCTTGCCCAGCCATGCGGCGATGGGGGCGGCCGTTGGGCCGCAGTTTGAGTCCTCTTCTGCGCCGTTGGCGACGGCCGCGCCTGCGTGGCGGCTCAGCGCCGCACAGATCGCACTGCTGATTTGGGCGGCGGGCGCAATGCTGGTGTTGGCGCGTTTGATGTTGGGGACGTTGCGAATGAGGCGCATCACGCGCGACGCCGAACGGCTGATTGATTATCCCTGGTCAATGCTGACGAACCGGCTGCGCGGGCAATTGGACATACGCGATCACGTGGCGATATACGTCAGCGCGGAGGTCTCCACGCCGATGACGTGGGGCGTGTTGATTCCGGTCATTGTCCTGCCGCAGGAATCGTCCGCGTGGTCAGGCGATTGGCGGCGCGTGGTGTTGTTGCACGAACTGGCGCATATCAAACGGCGCGATTGCCTGACGCAG
>Ga0075421_100012892_pt1 | contig 10401 bp, 9 predicted proteins | sample SoiMetdeltSBSDD5_FD_75292 | JGI IMG/M metagenome (GOLD analysis project Ga0075421, IMG submission 75292) | Bulk soil microbial communities from a Populus tree surrounding site in Tennessee, USA - Soil MetaG P. deltoides SBSDD5 | ecosystem: Environmental > Terrestrial > Soil > Tree plantation... | reverse complement strand
TCGGGACCGCCGGCGGAGCCGAGCAGCAATGACGGCACGGCACCGGAGCCGCTGCCGCTGCCACCGCCGCCCGGCGTGCAGGGCAGCAACGAGCGGCGGGCGCCATCAGGCATCGAGGCAGTGGCCAATTCCTCCGAGCCGCAGCCCGAACCTTCGGTCGATGGCAACGCTCCCCTTATCGAGCCGACCTCGGAGCAGAGCGTCAGCACGCCTGAGCCCAGTCCCAGCAAGGCCGCGACCGGTCGCGTACAGCAGCCATCGCCGAGCCGGGTGGCGCTGGCGGACACCTCGGATACGGCACGGAGCCGGGTGTCGGATGGCGCAGCGACGAATCAGGACAGTGTTGGCGCGGTCTCTGCCGGCACGCCGCCGGCGGGCTCCGGCAAGGCCAAGACGCCACGCAACGGGCAGACCGGAAGTGGCGCGGTGATCCCGCCATCCGAGAGCGAGACCATCGTCGACACCTTGCCGCCGCCGCCGGGTGCGGTGGCCGGCTCGCCGTCGACGCTCAGCGGGCCGATGCGCCTCGGCCAGGGGCAGCCAGTGTCGCCGGCCGGCAGCGCTGCCTATAGGGGAGCGCCGGTAGCCGCGCCGAGCACTGGCGCGTCGCAGCCGGCCTATCTCGATCAGTTCAAGAGCCAGGCGCAGCAATCGGCCAATGCGGCGCAGCGGCCGCGGACCGGCCGCGATGTCGATCCGCTCGACGGGTTGCGCACGCCGCTTTCCGGGCGCTCCAACGCGGCGCAGCCACCGCCGCAGCAGCTCGCCATGGCCGAGCCGCCGCAGGGCGCCGCCCTGCCGCCGCCAGCGCCGCCACCGGCATCCTTCGTCGGGCAGCCAGCCGCGGTGCCGCCGCCGGCCCAGGCCGTCCAGGCGCGACCGGCCCAGGCCGTCCAGGCGCCGCCGTCCCCGGCAGCGCGGCCGCAGCAGCCGGCAGCGGCGCGCGTCCAGCCGGCGCCCGCAGCACCGCCGCCGCGGCAGCAGCTGGCAGCGCTGACACCGGCGACCACGCCGGCGGTCGCAGGCGGCACCGGCTATGTTGTCCAGCTTGCCTCCTTCCGTTCGGAGGCGGAAGCCGCGGGTGAGTTCCGCCGGCTGCAATCGCGCCATCCGCAACTTGTCGGCACGCTTCAGCAGCGCATCCAGCGGGCCGATCTCGGGGCCAGCGGCACCTTCTACCGGCTGGGCGTCGGCCCGCTTGGCAGCAAGGACCTGGCCTCCCGCCTGTGCAACTCGCTGATCGCGGCCGGCGAAAAGGATTGCCTGGTACGTCGACAGTAAGCTTTTCTCCTGAGACAATTGGGCGGCACCCATGAGCAGCGCCTTCATTTGCGGCTGTGCCGCCACCGTGCTCACGTCTGATGAGCAAGCCTTGTTCGCCGATGCGCGACCATGGGGGCTGATTCTGTTCCAGCGCAATATCGTGAGCCCCCAGCAGGTGCAGGCGCTGGTCGCCGCCTTTCGCGCGGCAGTCGGCGATGACGACGCGCCGGTGCTGGTCGATCAGGAAGGGGGGCGGGTGCAGCGGCTCGGGCCGCCCTTATGGCCGTCCTATCCGCCGGCAAGAAGCTTCGGCGCGCTTTATCACGGCGACAAGCTGGCGGGCCTCAACGCGGTCCGCCAGGTGGCTCGGCTGATCGCCGACGACCTCCACGCGCTCGGCATCACCGCCAACTGCCTGCCGGTACTGGACGTGCCGCAGCCGGGAAGCCATCCGGTGATCGGCGATCGCGCCTATGCCGATATGCCCGAGAGCGTGGCGCTGCTGGCGCAGGCAGCCATTGTCGGCTTGATGGATGGCGGCGTCCTGCCGGTGATCAAGCATATTCCCGGTCATGGGCGGGCGATGAGCGACAGCCATCACGAGCTGCCGGTCGTGGACGCCTCGCTGGCCGAGCTCCGCGCCAGCGACTTCGTGCCTTTTGCCGCGCATGCCGCTCAGCCGATGGCGATGACCGCCCATATCGTCTATCGCAGCATCGACCCGAAGACGCCGGCCACCCTGTCGCGCCGGGTGCTGGACATGGTGCGCGGCGACATCGGCTTTGGCGGGCTGATCATGACCGACGACCTGTCGATGAAGGCGCTGACCGGCAGCATCGCAGAGCGCGCGAGCCGGGCGCTCGAGGCGGGCTGCGACATGCTGCTCCACTGCAATGGCGATTTCACCGAGATGGTCGAGGTTGCCGAGACCGCCGGCCCGCTTGCCGGCCAGGCCCTCGCCCGTGCCGAGCGGGCGCGGCGCAGCCGGCGGGCGCCGCAGCCCTTCGACCGCGAGCAGGCGCTGATCGCGATGAACCAGCTCATGGGCGAGCCGGCATGAGCGATGTCGACGCCGGCTGGCCGGACGGCGAGGGCCCGTTGCGGCGCGAGCCGCCGGTCGTCGCGGCGAGCGACGATGAGGCGCTGATCGTCGATGTGGCGGGATTCGAAGGCCCGCTCGATCTTCTTCTCGAACTGGCGCGGGGCCAGAAGGTCGATCTCAAGCGGATCTCGATCCTGGCGCTTGCCGAGCAATATCTCGCCTTCATCGCTGCGGCGCGGCAGCTCCGGCTCGAGCTTGCCGCCGATTACCTGGTCATGGCGGCGTGGCTCGCCTATCTGAAGTCGCGGCTGCTGCTGCCGCCGCCCCATGCCGATGGCGAGCCGCCGCCGGAGGATCTGGCGGCGCGGCTGGCGTTCCGGCTGCAGCGGCTGCAGGCGATGCGCGAGGCCTCGACCATGCTGATGGCGCGAAACAGGCTCGGGCGCGACGTGTTCGGGCGCGGTGCGCCGGAACCGCTGGTGATCGATCGCCAGCCGGCCTATGCCGACAATCTGATCGATCTGCTCAAGGCCTATGCGCAGCGGCGGCAGAAGAGCGTCACCGCGCGCGATTATCGGGTGGTGCGCCAGCCGGTGCTGGCGGTGGCGGAAGCGCGCCGCATTCTCGAGCGGCTGATCGGCGGGACCGCCGAATGGGGCCGGTTCGATGCCTTTCTTGCCGATTATCTGAGCGAGCCGGCGAAGCGCTCGTCGGTGCTCGCCTCGAGCCTGACGGCGTCGCTCGAAATGGCACGAGAGGGAATCCTCGAGCTGCGCCAGGCCGGCGCCTTCGGCCCGATCTATCTGAGACGCAAGTCATGACGGCGAGCAGCGCTCTTGCCGACATCATCGAGCGTCTCAAGCGGCGCGAGGAGGCGGAAGCGCGCCATGAAGCGCGGCCGCCGCCGCTGCGCAGCATCCCGGAGCCGGCGCAACTCATCCGCATCGTCGAGGCGCTGCTGTTCGCCGCGGCCGAGCCGCTGTCGACCAGCGATCTCGCAGCGGCTTTGCCGGAAGGCAGCGACGTCCCGGCGCTGCTTGGCGAGCTGCAGCGCGCCTATGCGCCGCGCGGCGTCAATCTGGTGCAGGTCGCCGGCCGGTGGACGTTCCGGACGGCGGATGATCTCAGCCATCTGATGCGGCGCGAATCCGTCGAGCCGCGCCGGCTGTCGCGGGCGGCGCTCGAGACGCTCGCCATCATCGCCTATCACCAGCCGGTGACCCGCGCCGAGGTCGAGGCCATCCGGGGCGTCGCCATGTCGCGGGGCACGCTCGACCAGCTGCTGGAGATCGGCTGGGTCAGGATGAGGGGGCGCCGGCGCTCGCCGGGGCGGCCGGTGACCTATGGCACGACCGACAGTTTCCTCGTGCATTTCGGTCTCAATGCGATCACCGATTTGCCAGGTCTGCAGGAGCTCAAGGGGGCCGGTCTTCTCGATGCGAACCTCCCGCCCGACTTCGATATTCCGATGCCGCGGGGCGATCTCGATCTCGCCCCCGACGAAGATGCGCTTGACGACGAGGAACCGGAGGCGGCGCTCGAGAAGGACCAGGCCGAGCCGCCGGAAGACGAGATCGATGAGGATTTGCAATAGAGGGGTTGAGACCCTATTTCCTGGGAATGCGCGGCAGGCAGCGCCGAAGGCTCGTATTGGTTGCGGCTCTGACGGCTTTTTGTCATAGTGCGCGGCCAGCGGTTCCCAGGCCGGTTGCCCCAGGGCTAACGCGGCATCGAAGGAGTTGAACTATGGGTACTTTTTCGATTTGGCATTGGCTCATCCTGCTGGTCGTGGTGCTGGTCCTGTTCGGTGGCAGCAACAAGATCTCCAACATGATGGGCGATGTTGCGAAGGGCATCAAAAGCTTCAAGCGCGGCCTGCAGGACGATGAATCGAAGCCGGCCGACAGCACCGTTCGGACCATCGACCACGATGCCGAGGCACCACTCAAGACCGAAGCGAAGCGCGAGGCGCAGGGCTGAGCTCGCGACCGGGGGCGAAGCGGCGAGCGGACCGACGGCGCTGCCGATTTTGACCGGATTGCCCGTTCATGTTTGATTTCGGCGTGGGTTACACGGAACTTCTGGTGATCGCTGTGGTCGCTCTGATCGTGGTCGGGCCCAAGGACCTGCCGAAGCTCCTGCGACATCTCGGGCAGTTCACCGCGTCGGTGCGGCGCATGGCGGGGGAGTTCCAGCGCCATCTCGACGAGGTGGCACGCGAGGCGGATGTCGACAAGGTCACCTCGGAGATCCGCGAGGCGACGAAGATCGATCTCGGCGAGGGCGAGATCCGCAAGGCCGCCGCCGATCTCAGGACGGCGTTGGAGAACACCACCCCGGCGGCCGATCCGCATGCGCCGGCGACTGCATCGTCACCACCCTCGACAGCCGCGCCGTCGCCGGGCGCCGGCGCTCCAGCTTCATTGCCCGAGGCGGCAGTGCCAGAGATCACAGCCACGGAGGTGCCACCCCCGGAAGTCACAGCCCCAGAGGTCACGCCGCAGCCGGCTCCGGCCGACAAAGCGCCTGATAGAGCCCTATGAGCCAGGAGGACATCGACGCTACCCAGGCACCGCTGATCGAGCATCTGATCGAGCTCAGGCAGCGGCTGATCTATTGCCTGATCGGCTTTGTCGCGGCATTCGCCGTGAGCTTCATCTTTGCCGGCAAGATCTACAATCTGCTGGTGATGCCGTTCTTCTGGGCGCTCGGGCAAGACTACAATCTCGAGCTCATCTACACCTCGCTGCCGGAGAAGTTCTTCACCGAGGTCAAGATCGGGATGTTCGGCGGGCTGTTCCTGGCCTTCCCGCTGATCGCCATCCAGATCTATCGCTTCGTCGCGCCGGGGCTTTACCGGAATGAGCGCAACGCCTTCCGCCCCTATCTGATCGCGACGCCGGTGTTCTTCGTTCTCGGCGCGGCGCTGGTCTATTTCCTCCTGATGCCGATAGCGATCAAGTTCTTCGTCGGTTTCCAGCAGGGTGGCGGACACGAGCAGGCGGAGATCAAGCTCCTGCCGAAGGTCAGCGAGTATCTCGACTTCATCATGATGCTGATCCTCGCTTTCGGCGTCTGCTTCCAGCTGCCGGTGATCCTCACCTTGCTCGGCCATATCGGCGTGGTGACCGCGCCGATGCTCAGGTCGGGGCGCAAATATGCGATCGTCGCGGTGTTCGCCGTCGCCGCCGTCCTCACCCCGCCCGACCCGATCAGCCAGATCGCCCTCGCCATTCCGCTGATCGGGCTTTACGAGCTGGCGGTGCAGGCGGTGTCGTTCTTCGAGAGGCGACGGGCGATTGCCCAGGCGCAAGCCGAGCAGCAGCTGCAGTCCTAGGCAGTCGGCAGTAGGCAGTAGGCAGTAGGCAGTAGGCAGTAGAGCACCGTTCACTGCCTATTGCCTAATGCCCACTGCCTTTGGCCATTAGCCAAGACTTAACCCTATCAAATTATGATCGGCGCTCATGAGAGTCCGGTCAGTGTTATTTGCGTCTGTGTGTACCGTGTCGCTTGCCGCGGTAGCGGCGGTCAACGGTGCGGCGGCCGCCGAACCAGCTAGAGATGTCACCTCGCTCACCGAGGCGATCGAGTCGCGTCAGCTCGATCCCGAGGCGCTCGCCAAGGCGTTGATCGATCGGGCGCTGGCCTATCAGGCGCGCGAACGCTTTCAGGACGCGATCGACGATTATTCGGCAGCGCTCCGGGTCGATGCGATGTCGGGGCGAACCCGCGCCATCCTCCTCTACAATCGCGGCCTCGCCTATCAACGGCTGAATTCGCAGGCGATGGCAGTCGAGGACTTCACCAATGCGCTGTTCCTCGACCCGACTTTCGCCGAGGCCTTCCATGGGCGCGCCAATGCGCTGCGCCTCAGCCGCCAATATCTGTTCGCGCTCGCCGACTACGAGAAGGCGCTGTCCCATGATCCGCCGGCGCCGCATCTGATCCATTTCGGCCAAGGCCTCACCTTCGAGGCGTTGCAGCGGCCGGAGGATGCCAAGCGCGCCTATGGCCGGGCCCTGGCGCTCAAGCCCGATTTCGCGCCGGCCCACGACAAGTTGGCCGCGCTGACCGGCACGGTCGCAGTGGCGGCGACAACGCGCAGCGATGCCGCGGCGGAGCCAGCGTTCCGGCCGATCGTGTCGGGCAACCATCCGATCGTGACCGGTGCCATCGAAGGGCCGGACCTGGTGGTCCGCAAGGTCGAGCAGCCGCAAGCCGTGGCGCCCAGCGAGGAGCTGCTGGCGGCGAGCGACCTGCCGCTGCCGCCGGCGGTCGAGGAGACGCCGGTGGAGCCTGAGATCCCGGCGCCCGCACCAGCAGCAAAGGTCACGCTGCCGACACCGGTGGCAAAGCCGGCACCGGTGGCAAAGGTCAAGCCGGCGGCACCGGCGCCGCTCAGGCGCGTCGTCGAGGCATTGACGACACCGGCAGCCAAGGCTCAGTCCGGATGGGTGGTGCAGCTCTCCTCGCAGCGTGACGAGACGACGGCCTGGAGTTCCTGGAAGAAGCTTCAGGCGTCGACCGGCGACCTGCTTGCCAATCATGAGCCGGCGGTGGTGAGGGCCGATCTCGGGGCCAAGGGAATTTATTTCCGGCTGCAGGTGGGCCTCGACAGCCGGCGCGATGCGCAGGATCTGTGCGGCCGGCTGAAAGCACGTGGCGCCAGCTGTCTGGTGGCGAGCAGGTAGCGTAGGCAGTAGGCAGTGGGCAGTAGGCAGTGGGCAGTAGGGCAGTAGGCAGTAGGGCACGGATCACTGCCTGATGCCTAATGCCGACTGCCGCTAACCCGCCGACAGCAACCTGATCGCCTCGTCGCGCTCGAACAGATAGAGCAGATGGCGCAGCGCCTCGCCGCGCCGGCTCGCCAGCTTGGGGTCACGGGCCAGCACCAGCTCGACATCGTCGCGGGCGGCACTCAGCAGCTCACCATGCTCGGCAAGGTCGGCCAGCCGAAAGGCCGGCATGCCGGCCTGACGCGTTCCCAGCACCTCGCCCGATCCCCTAAGCCGCAGATCCTCCTCGGCGATGCGAAAGCCGTCCTCGGTCTCGCGCATGATCGACAGGCGCGCCTTGGCGGTGTCGCCGAGCGGCCCCTTGTAGATCAGCACGCAGGCTGACCGCCCGGGCCCTCGTCCGACCCGGCCGCGCAGCTGGTGAAGCTGCGCCAGACCGAAGCGCTCGGCATTCTCGACGATCATGATGGTGGCATCCGGCACATCGACGCCGACCTCGATGACGGTGGTCGACACCAGGATGGCGATGTCGCCGGATTGAAAGCGGCGCATCACCGCGTCCTTGTCGTCGCCTTTCATGCGGCCATGGACAAGGCCGACGCGGTCGCCAAAGCGCGCCACCAAAGCGGCGTGACGCTCGACGGCAGCCGCCTCGTCGACGAGCTCGCTCTCCTCCACCAGCGGGCACACCCAATAGGCGCGACCGCCCTGGGCGATCGCCGCCGCCAGGCGGTCCACCACCTCGCCCAGGCGCTCGAGCGGCATGGTGCGGGTATCGACCGGCTGGCGGCCCGCCGGCTTCTCGGTGAGACGCGACACGTCCATGTCGCCATAAAGGGTGAGCGCGAGGGTGCGCGGGATCGGGGTCGCGGTCATCACCAGGAGATTGGCGCCCTGGCCGGCCTTGGCCTGAAGCGCAAGGCGCTGATGGACGCCGAACCGGTGCTGCTCGTCGATCACGGCGAGGCCGAGGTCGTGGAAGCCGACGCTTTCCTGGAACATCGCATGGGTGCCGATGGCGATGGTGGTCCGGCCCGAGGCGAGGCGCTCCAGGATGTCCTCGCGACCCTGACCCTTGTCGCGGCCGGTCAGGAGGTCGAGGGTGATGCCGCTTGCCAGGGCAAGGGGCTTGAGCCCCTCGAAATGCTGCCGCGCCAGGATATCGGTCGGCGCCATCATGGCGGCCTGGCAGCCGGCCTCGGCACAGGCCGCCATGGCGAGGAGCGCGACGACGGTCTTGCCCGATCCGACATCGCCCTGGAGGAGGCGGATCATGCGCTGCGGCGCGGCAAGCCCGGCGCGGATCTCGTCGATGGCGATAGCCTGCGCGCGGGTCAGCCGGTAGGGCAGGGCGGCAAGGATGCGGCGGGCGAGCCTGCCATCGCCGACAATGGCGCGGCCGCCCTTGCGGCGCATATGGGCGCGGACCAGGGCGAGCGCCAGCTGATTGGCGAGGAGCTCGTCATAGGCGAGGCGGAGCCTTGCCGGCGACTGCGATCCGGCGCTGTCCGGCTGCGCCGGGCGATGGATCGCGAGCAGCGCCTCCCTGAGCGAGGGCCAGCCGCGCGCCGCGAGCCAAGCCGGGTCCTGCCATTCAGGGAGGGCGGGCATCTGGTCGAGAGCGCTGGCAACCGCCCGGGCGAGAACGCGACCCGGCACGCCGGCGCTCAAGGGATAGAGCGGCTCGACCAGGGGCATCCGCTCGAAGGCGGCCGGGGTGACGACATGGTCGGGGTGCATGATCTGGGGGCTGCCGCCGTACCATTCGACGCGGCCCGAGACGAAGCGGGTCTCGCCCTCGGGCAGGAGGCGGCGAAGCTGGTCGGCGTGAGCATTGAAATAAACGAGGCTCAGGGTTCCGGTCTGGTCGAAGCAGTCGATGCGGTAGGGGGCACGGGGCGCGCGGCGGGGTTGTGGGCGATGACGGCCGACCGTGACCTCGATGGTGACGATGCCTTCGCCCGGGAGCTCGGCAATGCGGCAGCGACGACGGCGATCGACGGTGCCGGTCGGCAGATGGAACAGCAGATCGATCAGACGGGCGGTGGCGCCGTGACCGGCATTCGGCCGCAACAGCCGGACCAGCGCATTGTCGAATTTCGGGCCGATTCCCTTGAGGCCGCTTGCCGAGGCAAAGAGGGGATTGAGGAGACTCGGTCGCATGGTCGGCTCTTCATGACCGGGCTTGACTTGCCGATCCAGTGTTTTATGCGTTGCCGCCTCGCAGGCTCCCGCTTCGGGGGCGATGGAATGGCCCGAGCGCATGAACGACAACCTTGGCGAGATCGAAACGCGGCGCCGGCGGCTGCTGTGGCGGGCGATGCATCGCGGCATGCGCGAACTCGATCTCATGCTCGGGGGTTTCGCCGAGATGCGACTGCAAGGGATGAACGAGAACGAGCTCGCCGAATTCGAGGAGATCGTGGCAAGCGCCGACAACGACCTTCATGACTGGCTCATCGGCGGCGTCCCGGTGCCGCAGGAGCGGCTGACCCCCGTCATGGCCGCATTGCTGGCCTACCATCCGCCGCGCGGGGATCACTCCAGAGCATGAAGCCTGTCGATCTCACCAAGGCGCTGTCGATGCCGCTGCGAACGGTCATTTCCGGCGCGCCGGAAGGCCTCGATGCGCTGATCCTCTCGGAGCTTGCCCGCGCCGCCTCGCCGAAGCCGATCCTGCATCTGGCGCGCGACGATCATCGACTTGCCATTCTCGCCGATGCGCTCGCCTTCTTTGCGCCAGACATCGAGGTGCTGGAGCTCCCGGCCTGGGACTGCCTGCCCTATGACAGGGTGTCGCCGGCCTCGCGGCTGGTCGCCACCCGGCTGGCGACCCTGGCGCGGCTCCTGAACGATCCGCCGACCCGGCCACGGCTGGTGCTCAGCACCGTCAATGCGGCGATCCAGCGGGTGCCGCCGACGGCGGCGATCACGGCGGCGAGCTTTCATGCGCTTCCCGGCAACCGGGTGCCGATGGAGCAGTTGCTGACGTTCCTCCAGGAGAGCGGCTTCTCGCGCAGCGGCACGGTGGTCGACCCTGGCGACTTCGCGGTGCGCGGCGGCATCATCGATCTCTACCCGCCCGGGGCCGAGCAGCCGGTCCGCCTCGATTTCTTCGGCGACATTCTCGAATCGATCCGGACCTTCGATCCCGACTCGCAGCGCACGACCGGGCAGCTGCATCGGCTGACCATCGATCCGGCCAATGAGGTGATGCTCAACGAGGCGACGATCGCGCGGTTCCGCACCGGCTATGCCGCGGCCTTTCCCGGCGCCTCGCTCGCCGACCCGCTCTACGAGGCGGTATCGGCGGGTCGGCGCTATCCCGGCATGGAGCACTGGCTGCCGCTGTTCTACGAC
>Ga0075421_100012891_pt1 | contig 10401 bp, 10 predicted proteins | sample SoiMetdeltSBSDD5_FD_75292 | JGI IMG/M metagenome (GOLD analysis project Ga0075421, IMG submission 75292) | Bulk soil microbial communities from a Populus tree surrounding site in Tennessee, USA - Soil MetaG P. deltoides SBSDD5 | ecosystem: Environmental > Terrestrial > Soil > Tree plantation... | reverse complement strand
CCGCGTCGCCGGCCACGCCGAAGCGCGGCAGGTCGGCCACGCCGGGCGTCCAGTGCACGCGGCCGCCGGCCACGCCGGCCAGCCGGCAGCGCGCCTCGATCTGCCTGGAGACGGCGAAGGCGGCGGCCGTTCGGCGATAGAGCGTGCGCGCCACCAGGCCGCTCTTCACCGCTCTCAGGTTGTGGAACGTCCGCACCACCGGCGGCCGCCAGCCGGTCACGAGCCGCGCGGCCAGCAGCGCCAGCCAGTGATCGTGAGAGTGATGCGTGTGGATCACGTCGACCCCGCGCGCCTGCACCACGGCCCGCAGCCGCGCGACGTCCGCCGCCAGCTCGAGCGGCGCCAGGCGCGCCCGCAGGCGAAGCCCGTCGACGAGGACCAGCCCGGCCTCACGCGCCTTCAGCTCGAAACGATCCCCCGGCGTCACCCCGAGCATCACGTGATGCCCGCGCGCCTCGAGCGCGCGCGCGAGCTGGATGGTCGGATCGGCGCTGCCCGTCCACCAGCGGTTCGCGGCCAGATGCAGCACGGTGAGTGGCCGCGCGCTCATGGCGCCGGCGCCTCCGTCGCGAGGACGGCGAGCACGGCGTCGCGGACCCGCGCCGGCGCCAGGTCGCGCAGGCACGGGTGATCGATCGGGCAGGTGCGATAGAAGCAGGGCGCGCACGGCACCGGATGCGTGAGCACGCGCGCGGGCCCGCGCGGCGCCGACAGCCCGGGATCGGTGGGCCCGAAGAGCGTCACCGCCGGCGTCCCGAGGGCGGCCGCCAGGTGGGCCACGCCGGTGTCGCCGCTCACGAGCGCGTCGAGCTCGCTCAGCAACGCGCTCAGCAGTGCCGGGCGATCGCGCCCGACGAGGCTGGCGGCGGGCGCGCGCTCGGTCACGGCCGCCGCCGACGGCGCGTCCACCGGCGCGCCGAGCAGCACGACGTGGGCGTCCTCGCGCGCCATCAGCCGGCAGAACTCCTCGACGCGCGCGAGCGGCCACAGCTTCGCCGGACCGTAGGCGGCGCCGAGATGCACGCCGACCACGCGTCCTCGCTCGCGCCGTACGCCGGCCTCGGCGAGCAGCGCGCGCACCTCGGCGCGCTCGGCGCCGTCGACGGCCGGAGGGACAAGCCGCGGAGCGCGGTCGCCGACCACGGCGCCGCACGCCTCCGCGAGCAGGAGATACTCGTCGATCTGATGTCGCCTCGGCTCCGGCAGGGCCGGCGCGAGGGTGAGCAGAAGCCCGCGGCCGCCGCTCTCGAAACCGACGCGACGGCGCGCGCCCCAGTACCAGGCCGCCAGCGCCGACTCCATCGAATTCGGGAGCAACAGCGCCGTGTCGGCGGCGAATCCGCGCACGCTGTCGGCCGCGGCCAGCCGGCCGGCCCACGCTCGGGGATAGGTCACCAGCGCGTCGGCCAGACCCTGCTGGGCGAGCAGCGTCGCCCATGGCCCGGCCAGCACCAGCCGCGCCTCGTGGAACGTCTCGCGCAGCGCGCGCACGCACGGCACCGCCATCACGGTGTCGCCGAGCCAGTTCGGAAGGCGAACGGCGAGCGTGCCGCTCATGGCCGGGGCGCCGCCCGCTCGAACGCCGCGCGCCACTCCGCCTCCCCCCACAGCAGCTCGAGCCGAACGCCCACGACGTATATCGGCCGCGTCACCGGCGGCAGCCGGCGCAGCCGCACCCAGTCCTTCTCCGTCGTCACCAGGCCGGTGGCGCCGCCGGCGGCGGCCTTCCCGTCGAGCGCGCGCAGCTCCTCGGGCGAGTACCAGTGGTGATCCGCGAACCGTGCGAAGCCCGCCTCCTCGACTCCCGCCTCCTCGAGCGTACGACGGAATGCGTCGGGAGCGGCGATACCGGCGAAGGCGTAGAGCCGTCGGCCTCGCAGCGCCTCCAGGGGGAGATCCTTCATGGACCCGGCTTCCCAGCACTCCGTGGGCACGTGGCGCGCGGCCAGCACGGGCGTGCGCGGCGCGTGACGTCGCGCCGCCTCCGCGACCTCGGCGACGTCGCCGGCGTCGCGGACGCCGGTGACCACGATCAAGCCCGCGCGCGCGAGCGCGCTGAGCGGCTCGCGCAGCGGCCCGCCCGGCAGGAGGCGGCCGTTGCCCCACGGCGCCCGCGCCCGCGCCATCAGGATCTCGAGGTCCTTCGCCAGCGTGCGGTGCTGGAGGCCGTCGTCGATCACGATGGCCGTCACGTCGAACCGCTCGCGCGCGCGCCGCCCGGCCTCGTAACGGTTGCCGCCCACCACCACCGGCACGCCGGGCAGCCGGCGGGCGAGGAGAAACGGCTCGTCGCCCCCCTCTTCCGGGTCGAGGCGGATCGATGCCGCGTCGGCGACGATCTGGACTCCGTTGCTGCGACGTCCGTAGCCGCGGCTCAGCACCGCGGGACGATGCCCGAGGTCCATGAGCGTCCGCACGGCCAGCTCGACGGCCGGCGTCTTGCCGGTGCCGCCGACGGTGAGATTGCCGACCGAGATCACCGGGCAGCCCAGCGCGCGACACTTGAGGACGCCGTGCGCGTAGAGCCAGTCGCGCGTGCCGAGCAGGCCGCGATAGCCGCCGGCCGCGACGTCCAGCACGCGCGCGGTAGCCGGACCGAAGCCATGCTGCCAGCCGTCGACCAGGCGCTCGCTGCCGCTCATGCTGGCGGACCCGTAACGAGGTAGCGTTCCACCAGCTCGAGCGTCGCGCCCACGGCGCCGTGGCGCGCGGCCACCGCCTCCCCGCCTGCTTCCCCGCGCTTGGCCGCGAGGTCGGGATCGGCGAGCAGCGTGCGCAGCTCCGCGGCCAGCGACGCGGCATCCGTCACCACCACGGCCGCTCCGGCCCCGACCAGCAGCGCGGCCGCCTCGCGGAAGTTGTCGGTGTGCGGCCCCACCAGCACGGGTTTCCGGCGCAGGGCCGGCTCCAGCACGTTGTGGCCGCCGCGGGGCACCAGGCTTCCGCCCACGAACACCACGTCGGCGATCCCGTAGATCTGCGCGAGCTCGCCCACGGTGTCGAGCACGATCACGGGCGGACGCGCGGACTGCGCGGCCGCCGGCAGCGAGCTCCGGCGCAGCGCGCGCCAGCCGCGCGCGGCCACCAGCGCCAGCACCTCCTCGACGCGCTCGGGATGCCGGGGTGCCAGCACCAGGGCCAGGTCCGGCTGGACCGACTGGCCGGCCGCGTGCGCGGCCAGCACGGCGTCCTCTTCACCCTTGTGCGTGCTGCCCGCGATCCAGACGCGCTGTCCGGGCCGGAGGCCGAGGAGCCGCCGCCAGATGTCGGCGGCGCCGGGCGGATCGGCCGCCGCGTCGTGCTTCAGATTGCCGGTCACCACCACGCGCTCGGGGGCGGCGCCGAGCGCGATGATGCGCCGCGCGTCCTCGTCCGAGCGCATCGCGAAGACGCGCACGTCGGCCAGCACGCGGCGCATGGCAGGACGGAGCCAGCGATAGCGCTCGAACGAGCGGTCCGACAGGCGGCCGTTGGCGATCATGGTCGGCACGCCGCGGCGGGCGAGCTCACGCAGGACGTTGGGCCAGAGCTCCGTCTCCATGCAGATGAAGAACGCCGGATCGATGACGCCCACCGCGCGCCGCACGCTGGCCGGGAAGTCGAGCGGAAAGTAGCGATGGGTGGCGAGACCGGTGAAGCGCTCGGCCACCACCCGCGCGCCCGTCGCCGTCACCGTGCTGACCACGAGGGGCAGCTCCGGCCGGAGCCGGCGCAGACCCTCGACGAGGGGCGTCGCCGCGATGGCCTCACCGACGGACACCGCGTGCACCCAGCCCCGCGGGCCGGGCGCCGGCGGGAGCGCGCCGTAGCCAAGGCGCTGCCGCAGGTTCAGCGGGACGCCGCGGCCCAGGCGCCGGCCGAGCGCCACCGGCGCGTAGCCGGTGACGGCGGCGGCGAGCAGCGCCGTGTAGACGGTGTAGATCACGACGCGCGCACCAGGCGATCGGCCGCATCCGTCGCCTCCTGGAGCGCGCGTTCCACCGTCGCGCGCACGGCCTCGCGGTCGTCGTCGCGTCCCACCGGCACCACCGGCCCGAACACCACCGCGCAGCGCGCGAACGGCGCCGGCACCATGAACCGATCCCACGAGCGCAGCCGGCGCGCGGGGCGCGCGGCCACGCCGAGCGGCACGATGGGTGCGCCCGTCGACGCCGCCAGAGCGACGATGCCGGCCTGCGCGTGGCCGGACGGGCCACGCGGCCCGTCGGGAACGACGGCCACGTCCTGGCCCGCGCGGAGCACGCGCACGAGCTCGCGCAGGGCGACGGCGCCGCCGCGGGAGGACGAGCCGCGCACGACCTCCAGCCCGAAGCGCCGCACGAACGCCGCCATCAGCTCCCCGTCGCGCGAGCGGCTGGCCAGCACGCGCACGTCGCGCGCGCCGTCCGTCCGCCGGAAGCGCGCGTTGAGCCACGGCACGATCAGGATGCGGCCGTGCCAGACGCCGTAGATGAGCGGACGTCCGGCGCGCCAGAGCGGTCGCAGGGGCTCGATGCCTTCCGCGCGAACGGAGAGCGTGGCGCCGAGCGCGCGGACGCCGAGCGCGGCCACCGCCGGTAAGAGGCGCGTGCCGAGCGCGTTCACGAGGCCGCCAGCTGTAGCACGTGGCGCGCCGCCCGCGCGCCCACGCCTGGCGCGCCGAGCTGGCCCGCGAGCTCGCCGAATGCCGCGCGCTGTGCGGCCAGGGCGGCCGGCGATTCCAGCAGGGCCAGCGCTTCCCGCGCCAGCGTCGCCGCCGTGAGTCGCCGCTGGTAGAGCTCGGGAACAACGGCTCGGCCGAGCGTGATGTTGGCCAGGCTGATCCACGGCACGCGCACGAGCGGCGCGAAGAGCAGCTCGCTGAGCCGGGAGAGCCGGTAGCACACCACCATCGGCGTGCCGAGCAGCGCCGCCTCCAGCGTGGCCGTCCCCGACGTCACCAGCAGCAGGTCCGCCGCCCGCATGACGGCGTAGGTGCTCGACGGCACGATGGCCAGCGGCGGCCCTCCCGCGGCGAGCGCCTCCAGCGTCGCGCGCTCGATCGTGGGCGCCTGCGCGATCACGAAACGGGTCCCCGGATGGCGAGCGGCGATGACCGTGGCCGCCTCCCGCATGACCGGCAGCATGCGCTCCACCTCGTGGCGGCGGCTGCCAGGCAGGATCCCGATCACCGGCGCGTCGGCGGAAAGCTCCAGACGCTTGCGCGCGTCGTCGCGCGACGGGGCCTCGACCAGCGCATCCACCGCGGGATGGCCGACGAACGCCACCGGCACGCCGGCGCGGCGGTAGAGCGACGGCTCGAACGGAAAGACGGCGAGCACCAGCGACACCACGCGTCGCATGAGCCGTACGCGCCACGGGCGCCACGCCCACACCTGCGGCGGGATGAAGTAGACGACGGCGACGCCGGCCCGGCGCGCGGCGCGGGCCAGACGAAGGTTGAACTCGGGGAAGTCGATCACGACGAGCGCGTGCGGCCGCTCGGGACCGTCGAGATGAGCGCGCAGGCGACGATACGCCCGGTACAGGGCCGGCACGCCGCGCACGGCCTCGGTGCCGCCCACGGTGGCCTCGCCCGTCGAGTCCACGAGCAGGTCCACGCCCTCGGCGGCCATGTGCCGGCCGCCCATTCCAAAGAGCCGCGCGTCGGGGGCGAGGACGCGGAGGGCACGGGCGAGGGTGGCGCCGTGCAGGTCGCCGGAGGCCTCGCCGGCCACGATCATGATGGTGCGGCGCCGCTCAGCGAGCGCCGCCACGCGTGCTCACCAGCGCGATCCCGGCCGCGTCGGCCGCCCGCGTGGTCGTCGGGCGGTCCAGCACGAACACGCGCCCGGCCTCCATGGCCACCACGGTGGCGCGGCCCTCGGCGGCGGCGGCGATGGTCTCCGGCCCGATCGTGGGCACGTCGAAGCGGAAGTCGTGCTCCTCGCCGACCGTCTTCACCACCACCGCGCCCGGTCCGCTCAGTGCGGTGCCGCGGCGCACGGCCGCCGTCGTCCCCTCGATCGCCTCCACCGCGCTCACGGCGCCGCGGCGCACGACCACCGTCTGACCGATGTCGAGCCGCGCCACCGCACGGGCGACGTCGAGGCCGCGCCGCACGTCGTCCCACTCGGCGTCGCTGGGGGTCCGCGCGCCGAGCACACGCTCGGACGGCAGTCCCTCGCCAAGGAAGGGGCGCTGATCGAGCAGCTCGATGCCCATGCCGGCCAGCGTGGCGAGCAGCACGTCCTTCACGTTGCCGCCGAGGAGGCCGCCGGCGCGGGCGGCCATGGCCTCGTGGGCGGCGTCGACCTTGTCGGCGTGAAGGAGATCGCCCATCCAGAACTTTCCGGAGAACAACACGCCGGTGATCTTTTCGGCCTGGAGGGCCGCGATGACGGGCGCCATCTCGCTGATCCGTGACGGCACCACCCGGGCGGCACCGCCGGCCACGCCGTCCGCGAGCGGCGCGAATGCGAACGCGACCACGCGCCAGCCCTGCTGTCGCGCCTGGGCCATCATGAGCGCCGGCAGCTCGCCGGCGCCGCACATCAGTCCGAGCGACCGCTCCACGGCAGGTCCTTCGGCCAGGCGATCTCCGGCACGCCGTCGCGGATCATCCGCTCGATCTCGAGGGCCATGGCCAGCGAGGTCAGGTCCTCGGCGAGGCTGAGCGGCACGTCTTCACCGTTGCGGCGGCGGCGAACGGCGCCGAGCAGGTGCTGGATCTCGAGCTTCAGCGGGTTGTCGCGATGCACCTGCAGGTGTTCCACCAGCGAGGCGCGCGAATAGCGGATCGATTTCCGGTTCAGCGTGTACTGCTGGGCGGCGCGACGGTAGATGCGAATGTCCTGGTCGGTGTAGTCGAGCAGGATATAGGCGTCCGGCTGTGTGATGGCCAGCGTGCGCACCTTCTCCTCGGTGGCGCGGCTGGCCGTGATGGTGGCGATGGCGCCCGACTCGAACCGGATCTGGACGCTGGCCACGTCGGTGACCGAGGAGTGGACGACCGCGCCCTGGGCGGCGATCTGCCGGGGCGGAGAATCCACCAGGCCGAGCACGATGTCGATGTCGTGGATCATGAGGTCCATGACCACGGTGTCCTTCTGCACGCGCGGCGCGAACGGCCCCAGTCGCCGCGACTCGACCAGGATCGGCGAGCGCACGATCTGCCGCAGCTCGTCGACGGCGCCGTTGAACCGCTCCACGTGGCCCACGTGCAGTACGGAGCCCGTGCGCTCCGCGATCTCGAACAGCGTGCGCGCCTCGTCGATGGTCGTGGTCATCGGCTTCTCGACCAGCACGCTCACACCGGCTTCCAGCAGGTCGCGCGCCACCGCGAAATGGCGCTCCGTCGGCACCGCCACGCTGGCCACGTCGATCTTCCCGATCAGCACGCGATGGTCGGTATACGACGCGGTCTCGTACTGCCGCGCCACCGCCGCCGCGCGCTCGGGGTCGACGTCCGCCACCCCGACCAGCTCCACGTCGGGTAGCTCGGCGTACACGAGCACGTGGTACTGGCCCATGTGCCCGGCCCCGACCACACCGGCCCGCAGCCGTGGCCCATTGATCGCCATCAGTCGGCCACCTCCTCGACGGCCGTGGCCCCCTCGCGTGGGGCGCCGACGATACCGTGGCGGCGCGCCCCTTCGATGAACTCCAGCAGACGCCGGATGGGCTCGGTCATGGGAACCTCCTCGCGGATGCGGACCACGGCACGGGCCGGGGCGAGACTGCTGCGGTAGAGCAAACGGTAGGCGTCCTGCAGCGCCCGACGATCCTCGGCCGTCATGCCGGCGCGGCGCAGGCCGATGACGTTGACGCCGCGCGCGGTGGCGGGCTGCCCCTCCACGATGACGTAGGGAGGCACGTCGGCGTTGAGCTTGGCCATGCCGCCGACGTAAGCGTGGGTTCCCACGCGCGTGAACGGCACCATGCCGGTGAGGCCGCCCACGGTCGCGCGGTCGTCGATCTCGCAGTGCCCCGTGATGCCGGCGTAGTTGATGATGATCACGCCGTGCCCGATGCGGCAGTCGTGGGCCACGTGACTCATGGCCATCACCAGGCAGCCTCCGCCGATCTCCGTCCAGCCCTCCGGCTGCGTGGAGCGATGGACGGTCACGTACTCACGAATGACGGTTCCCTCACCGACCCGCACGCCGGACGGCGTGCCGGGCTTGAACTTCAGATCTTGCGGGATGCCGCCCACGATGGCTCCGTGACCGATCTTGACGCCGGGGCCGAGGGCCACCCGTCCTTCGAGGACCACGTGGTGGCCGAGCTCCACACCGTCGGCCAGCGTGGTCTCCGGCCCGATCACGCAGAAGGCGCCGATTCGCACGTCGGCGCCGAGGGTGGCCGACTTGTCGACGACGGCGGTGGGATGAATATCAGTCACGCTCGGTCCCCTTCGCTTGAAGACGCTGCCCGGTCAGCGCTTCGAGCGCGCGCTCCAGCGCGCGCACGCGCCGGAGGAGCTCCGGCAGCCGCGTCTCGGCGGCCATGATGCGTTTGGCCTCCAGCATCGGTCGCGCCGGCGTACCGAGAAACTTGCCGCCGGCCTCCAGGCTCGACGGCACCCCGCCCTGGGCGCCCACCAGGACGCCGTCGCCGACGGTGACGTGATCGGCGATCCCGACCTGGCCCGCCAGCACGACGCCGCGCCCCAGCCGCGACGAGCCGGAGACGCCCACCTGGGCGACGAGGATCGAGTGCTCGCCCACCTCGACGTTGTGGCCGATCTGCACGAGGTTGTCGATCTTGGTGCCGCGGCGCACGATGGTGTCGCCGAAGGTCGCGCGGTCGATGGTGGTGTTGGCGCCGATCTCCACGTCGTCCTCGATGAGCACGCCGCCCGTCTGCGGCACCTTTCGGTGTTGAGCGCCGTCGAAGGCGAAGCCGAACCCGTCGGCGCCGATGACGGCCCCCGGATGCACGACCACGCGCCGGCCCAGCCGGACGCCGGCCAGCAGGGCCACGTGCGGGCCGAGCGCGCAGTCCTCGCCGATCTCCACCCCCGCGCCGACGTAGGCCAGCGCTCCCACGTGCACGCGCGCGCCGATCCGCGCGCCGGCCTCCACCACGGCGTGGGCACCGACGGCGGCGGTGGCATCGATCCGCGCGTCCGCGGCCACCACGGCGGTGGGATGAACGCCGGGGACGACGGGCGACGGCGGGTGAAAGAGATTGAGGAGATCGACGAGGGCCTGCTGGGGGGCCCGGACCCGCAGCACCGGCGCCGGCAATCCGGCCGCGTCCGTGCCGGCCACGAAGGCGCCGGCGCGCGAGGCCTTGGCCGCCTCCGTGTAACGCGCGTTCGTCAGAAAGGACACCTCGTGGGGCCCGGCGCTTTCGAGCGGCGCCACCCCGGTGACGAGACGGCGTGGATCGCCCTCGAGCGTCGCCCCGAGCGCCTGCGCCAGCTGGCCGAGCGTGAACCCTTGTCGCTGCGTCATCACCCGCTACTTCTTCTTGGCTCCGGCCTCCCGATCATAGGCCCGGATGACCTCATCGGTCAGATCGGCGTCGGTCGTGGCATAGAGGACGCCCGCGTTCCGCTTCTCCACGATCATGTAATAGTTCTTCTCCTTGCCCACCTTTTCGATCACGCCGCCCACCTCCTGGAGCACCTTCTGGAGCAGCGTCGCCTCTTTCTTCTCGAGCTCCTTCTGGTAGTCGTCGGCCGCCCGGGCGGCGTCCCGGCGCTTGCGCTCGAACTGCTCCTGCTTCTCGCGCCGGGCGTCGGCGGTCAGCAGCGGTCCCTTCTTCTCGATCTCGTCCCGGAGCTTTTCGAGCTCCTGGCGCCGGCCGTCCATCTCCTTCTGGATCCCCGCGCGCTCCTTCTCGAGCTGCTCCCGCGCCGCCACCCCGGCCGCCGACCGCGCCAGCACGCGCTGCACGTCGATGTAGCCGATCCTCGCCGAGGCGGGCACGGCCGCTGCCGGCGCCGCCGCCGGGGCCGGCGTCGGCGCTTGCGCCGAGGCGCCCGAAGCGGTCAGGACCAAGAGCGCGGACGCGAACCCTGCCACCGCTGCTGCCTTCATACATGCCTCCTCAAAACGGCGAGCCAACCGAGAAATTGAATGCACCCGGCTTCTCACCGGCTCGCTGATCCAGGTTGAAGCCGTAGTCCACACGGATCGGGCCGAAGGGCGAGAGCCATCGCAGGCCGCCGCCGACGGCCGTGCGAAGATCGGTGAGGTCGAACTTGGTACCGAACCCGTAGACGTTGCCCACGTCGAAGAAGACGGCGGCGCGGACGTTGAACGGCAACGGCACGATGTACTCGACGTTGCCGAGCACCTCGGTGGTGCCGCCGATGCGCGTGCCCTGGTCGTCGACGGGTGAGATCTGGCGCGACTTGAACGAGCGGATCGAGTTGGAGCCGCCGAGGTAGAACCGCTCGAACAGCGGCAGATCCTCGTGGCCGAAGCCGAA
>Ga0075421_100012888_pt1 | contig 10402 bp, 8 predicted proteins | sample SoiMetdeltSBSDD5_FD_75292 | JGI IMG/M metagenome (GOLD analysis project Ga0075421, IMG submission 75292) | Bulk soil microbial communities from a Populus tree surrounding site in Tennessee, USA - Soil MetaG P. deltoides SBSDD5 | ecosystem: Environmental > Terrestrial > Soil > Tree plantation... | reverse complement strand
GCCAGCGAGCTGACCTCGTCGTCGTCGTGGTTGCGACGGTCGCCGCGGCGCTCGAGGCCGCGGCGCACCGGACACCGCGGGTGATCGTCGCGACGCATGATGCCCGCGTCGTCGTCCGCCACCTGCCCGCGGTCGCGGCTGTGCTGTTGTCCGACGACACCCGCGCGCTCGAAGCGATCGACGCGAGTCGTCTGGCGCCGATCGTGGTGCTGCGCGGCGCGTTCCGCGGCGCGCGGCTGCTCGAGGTGGTGGCGACGCTGATTGGGGAGCGGGCGCGAGCTGACTAGGCCGCGAAGCGGTACCCCCGCGCCACGCACCACCAGTGAAACGTTTTCACTCTGGTTGCGGGCAACGCCAGTGAAATGAAGTCGCAACGTCGTTGATCGGTCGGAGACGCCGGACGACCGTACTTCTCCCGTCGTCGCATTACACGACCGCTCACTCAACCAACAACGACGATGCCGACCCCACACCTCCTGCCGCGCGCGGTCCTGCTGATTGCGGCCCTCGGTCTCCTCGCCTGCGCAGGCGATGGCCCGCAGTCACCCTACTTCGACGTCCGCCCAGGCGTCCACGGGCTGGTCAGCCCTCCGCCTGGCGCAGCGGCGCCAGGGCCTTCGGTGGCGCCTTCCTGGACCGACTTCCCGATGTACGCCGGTGGGGACGGCGAGGAACTAGGCACGCTGATCGGCCAAGTGCGCGTGCGCACCAGCGCCGTCATCGGCAACAGTGCGAACGTCGAGATTCGGTACCAAACGACCGGGTACTGCCTTCACGAGACACACCTGCAGGTGTCGCTCGAGCTCTCGGACGTTCGGCAGAAGAACGGCAATCCGTCGCCGGGCCAATTGGAGCAGAGCGGCAAACACGAAGGCTGCACGACACAGGTCGACTACACCAAGTCGATCGACCTCGGCCCGGGCCACAACTACTTGATCATCGCCGCGCACGCGGTGGTGTCGGGCGCGGATGCCAGCACGTCGATCCCGGGCGCCAACTACGCGAGTGGCAACAACCTCCCGGTGTTTGTGACCGGGCGTCGCGACGGTAACGACGGCGCGATCACGAACTTTCCGGTCCCCCGCCCGGTGGTTAACGCGTGGGAGCCGCCCACCAACGTCGATCCGTCGTCCTGGGACACGGGGATAACGACGGCGGGGACGGTGGCCAACGGCGGCCCGGCGAACGACGCGGCCAATCGCGACAACGGCACTTGGCTGTTGAACAACGGCGCCGACTGGGTGTGGGAGAGCTTCCGCAGCAACCAACAGCTCAACCCCGATGGCTCGACGACGACCGACAACTTGCTGCCTGAGGTCGGGGCGGCCGTGCGGATGCAGGCGACGGTAAACGTCGTCGCCCCGGTGACCGGCACGTTCCGCATCACCTGCGACGCCGGCTACCGAGTGTCCCTCAATGGCGGGCGCGCCAACCCTGCCGATGCGGCGGACAACCTCCGCAGCCAGCTCGCGGATGCGTTCGAGCCGGCGACGACAACGGATCTCAAACAGGCGAACGTGAGCCACGATGGTTGGCAGAGCGTCGAGTCCTTCGCGGTGAACCTCATTGCCGGCGCCAACACGTTCGAGATCTGGGGCGTGAACGAGTACATGCGCTCGGCTGACGACGTCGAGTTTACGGGCGGCCCGAACCACGCGTCGGACGGCACCAACGCGAGCAACCCCGCGGGGTGCATCTTCGGCCTCGAGGTGCCCGCGGTCCCGGGCGCGTCGATCGACAGGACGGCCGCGTGGGGCGCGCCTAACGCCTTCGACGGGAAGGAGGCGTCATTCGGCAACTTCCCGGGCAACAACTGGGCGACCTACTTCATCTACCGCGTGCGCTGACGCGCGAACGGTACGCGCGATAGAGCAGGGCCGCTGGCCAGCTGATAGGGGGCCAGCGGCCATCGCTTTTCACTCACGTTGCGCGGTTTTCACTACGGTTGCACGCAACGTGAAGACCAGACGAAGGCAACACCACTGATATGTCGTGTGGGGCACTTCTTCATAAGGTCGGCGGGCAAGCAACCGACGTCCGGCATCGGCTGGCGTCTCACCCACCGACTGAGGAAGCTCCGCATGTCCCTATCCCCACGGTCCACCCGGGCCGGCATCATTTCCATGCTGGCCGGGGTCGCGCTCGCCCTCGCCGCTTGTCGCGATAGTACCGGAATCGACGCTCCAAGCTCCGTCGGCCCTATCGCCGCTCCCACAGCCGCCGCTAGCTCCTCCGGGACCTCGGTCCCGCAGATGCTTGTCTGGGGCACGTACTCAGGGGGCGATTTGTTGCAATCGTACCTCGGTGGGACACCCGCGCGCTCGGCGACCCTCCCAGATGACCTCACGCCGTACAAGGTCATCTGGCACATGGACTTGGGGTTCATCAGCGCCGACGATCGCGCGCGCCTCGCCGACTTCGTGAAGTCCGGCGGTGGGCTGTACCTGAGCGGCGAATGCTGCGCCTCCGAGTTGAACCTCTCGATCGACGCATTCGTTACCGGCATCGTCAAAAACAGCGCGAACATTCAGGTCGGAGGGCTTGGGCCAGTCGAGCCTATTGGGGTCTACATGATCAACCCCAACACGGAGATCGCGGCGTTGCCAACCTCGTTAGGTGTCGGCTTCCCATGGACCACCTTCGCGCCGGGCGGGATGCTGAATATCCCGACGCAGAACCAGTTCATCATGGCGACTCCACTCACGACCGTCGCCGCGGCGTGGGATGGCCCGGCTCTCGTGGGAAACGCCGGCCGCCTGGTGGTGATGATGGACGTCAACTGGTTCGATCCCGCGTTCTTCACCACTGCGAGTTACGCGATACTCGGAAACATCACGCGTTTCCTGTTGAACGCCCCGGAGCCGCCCAATCAGGCTCCGTCTCCGGCCATCTCCAGCCTTCTCACCAGGCCCGAGGGGATTCCTCTGCAATTCTCGGCCGAGGGCTCGAGCGACCCGGATGGAGACGCGCTCACGTACGCGTGGGATCTGGACAACGATGGCGCCTACGACGACGGCACCGGGTTCACTGCGGTCGGTTTCTTCGAGGACGACGGCTCCTATACGGTGCACCTGCGAGTGACGGACGCGAAGGGCGCCTCATCAACGGCCAGTCAAACGGTGACGATCACCAACATGGATCCGAGGATGACCTTCACGGCGCCGGCGTCGGTGGGTGAGGGCACTTCGATCCCGCTGTCTGCGTCGGGGTTCATCGACGTGACGACCGACATGTTGGCGCTCCAGGTCACGTACTCGTGCGACGGCGGCACAACCTTCGGTACGACCGCGAGCTGCCCGGGAGTCGATGGCCCGGCGACGGTCAACGTCGTGGGGCGGGTGAAGGACAAGGACGGCGGGTACACGGACTACCCGAAGACGGTGAGCGTGACGAACGCCGCGCCAGCGATCGTGAGCCTAACGCTCCCGCCTGCTCCGGTGGCCGTCGGCACGGATGTGTCGCTGTCGGCTGCTTACTCCGACGATTGGGCGAACGACGGTCACTCGGCGACGATCGATTGGGACGACGCCTCCATCTCGGCCGTAGGCGAACCTAACGCTGGCGCGATCTCGGCTACCCACACATACACGACTCCCGGCGTGTATACGGTCACCCTGACGGTAAGCGACGATGCGAACGCCTCGGCCGTGAAGAGCCATCAGTACGTCGTCGTCTACGACCCGTCGGCCGGCTTCGTAACGGGTGCCGGTTGGATCGCGTATGGAGCGACGGCCTGTCCGGTCCTCTGCGGCGGCACAGCCGGCCGCGGGGACTTCGGCTTCGTGTCGAAGTACAAGAAGGGAGCGACCGTGCCCACGGGTGACACGCGCTTCGAGTTCCACGCCGGGACGCTCGCGTTCGCGAGCGCGGAGTACGAGTGGCTGTTGGTCGCCGGCAAGCGCGCGCAGTTCAAGGGCCGGGGCACGATCAACGGCGCGGGTGATTACGGCTTCCTGGTGACCGCCGTGGACGACGCGACCGACGCCTTCCGCATCAAGATCTGGGACCGCGCGACGAGCAGCATCGTCTTCGACAACCAGATGAATGCCGACGACAACGCGCCCGTCAACACGCTGCTCGACAAAGTGTCCGGCAACGGCTCGATCGTGATCCGCGCGAAGTGAGCCGATCGGCCGCCTAACGTCGCCTGGCTATACAAGGGGCCCGGGGTACCGGGGCCCTTGTATAGCCGGTGGAGCGCGAGCGACGGCACTAACGGCGAGTCTCGAGCACCACGACCTGGTCATACTCCTCCGCGCGTCGCGCGGGGAGGGTCAGCGTGAGGCCAGCCTCCGTCTCGACGAACGGCACCGGCTGACCTCCCGCGAGCAGAAACGCTCGGCGAACGCGCATGCCTAACGCCGGCAGAGCCAGGACCCTGTCCGCCCACGAGAGCACGTGCACGTAGACAGTGTCGCCGCGACGCGTCGTCGCACCCCAGGGACGCGGCGGCACCGGGCCGGCACGAGTCCCGTAGATCGACGGACCGTAGGTCGTGAGCCAGCGCCCCATCGCCTGGAGGCGTTCCACGAATTCCGGTTGGATGGTCCCGTCCGGGCGCGGCCCGATGTTGAGCAGCAGGTTGGTACCGGTGCCTGCAGCCCGGACGAGCGTGCCCACGAGGTCACGGACGGACTTGAAGTTCCGGTCAGTGATGTCGAACCCCCACGAGCCGTTCATCGTGAGCGATGTCTCGGTCGGCAGGCTGCCGACCTCCGTCGTGTTGAAGCCGGCGGTGTTCGCTCCCGGAAGATCCTGCTCGAACGTCTGCACGTCCTCGCCAGGAAGTGGTGGCTTGTGGTGGTTCGGGATGATCAGCGCGGCGGGCTGGAGCCGGTGGATCAGCGCGTAGGTCTGCGCGAGCCGCCAGTCGGCGTCAGGCTTGTCCCACATGCCGTCGAACCAGATGCCGCCAACCGGACCGTAGTTCGTGAGCAACTCGCTGAGCTGTTGGTCCATGAACGACAGGTAGCGGCTCCAGTCCCCGCTCGCCGGCCGCCCGGCCGCGAGCCCCGTGCCGCCTCGTGGCCAGTAGTCGGTATGGTGCCAGTCGAGTTGCGAGTAATAGAAGAACAGCTTGATGCCCTGTCGCGCGCACGCGTCGGCCAGCTCCTTGAGCGGATCGCGACGAAACGGCGTCCAGTCCACGATGTTGTACGGCGTCGCCGCCGTCTTGAACATCGAGAAGCCATCGTGGTGGCGCGACGTGATCGTGATGTATCGCATCCCCGCGGCGCGAGCGAGGTCAACCCACGCGCGCGCGTCGAACTTCGACGGATTGAAGGTGCTCGCGAGCCACTCGTATTCCGGGACGGTGATCTTGCGATTCTGCATCACCCACTCGCCGTGGCCGAGCAGGCTGTACACGCCCCAGTGGATGAAGAGCCCGAACTTCGCGTCCTGGTACCACGTACGGGCCGCGAGGCGTTCCGCCGAGACGGCCGCGACGTCTTGCGCATGCGCGCTGTGGTACGGCGCGACGACCGCAACGGCGGCGAACGCAGCAGCGATCGCGGAGCACCGCGAGGAATACCGGCGCGAGCGCGACTTTGGCTTGGAGCTCATTTGGCCACAGTAACACTGTATCTCATTAGGTCAATCGCGTTCTGAGGCGGTTGACCTCACAGAAGCGAGGCGGCGACGCCAGGACGCGGCACGCGCGCTTTCGATGAGGCTTCGGGTGCCGATAGGCCCATCCTTGAGCCATCCGCACTTGCCCGCGCCGCGCCGAGGAGCGTACGCTATGGCCATGCCCGCCCCATCGCAGCTCGAGTGGACCGCCGAGATGGCCCGTGCTCTTCCAGAGGACGGCAACCGCTACGAGGTCATCGACGGCGAGCTGCTCGTGACGCCGGCGCCCAGTCAGCGCCACCAGCGTGCCATTGAACTCCTCTACCTAACGCTCGGCCCGTACGCTCGGAGCTCGCGCCTGATGCATGCGCACTTCGCGCCGTGCGAGATCGAGTTTTCACCGAGGCGCGCCGTTCAGCCGGACCTGTTCGTGGTTCGGCTGGTGGAGGGCAAGATGCCAACAGATGCGGAGCTCGCTCACACCGTGCTGCTCGCGGTGGAGGGGCTCTCCCCCACCACGGCGCGCTACGACCGGCGCAAGAAGCGCCCCATGTTCCAGAGCGAGGGAGTGCCCGAGTTCTGGATCGTGGACATCGATGCGCGCGTCATCGAGCGATGGCGCCCCGAGGACGAGCGGCCCGAGGTCGTGACGGATGCGCTCACGTGGCAGCCGCTGCCCGAGTATCCCCCGCTGGTGATCGATGTGAACGCCTACTTCGCCGAGGTGTGGGAAGAGGTGTAGCGGTGTGAGCGAGCGCATCCGCATCCTCCTCCTCGCGGATACCCACCTCGGCTTCGATTTGCCGACGCGTGCGCGCGTCGAGCGACGTCGTCGGGGCCACGACTTCCTCGCCAATTACGCGACCGCGCTACGGCCCGCGCTCGAGCGCGAAGTCGACCTGGTCGTCCACGGCGGCGACGTCTTCAACCGCTCGCGCGTGCCGACGAGCGTGGCGTGGCAGGCGTTCGAGCCGCTCGCGCGCGTGGCCGACGTCGGCGTTCCGGTTTTCGTGGTGCCGGGCAATCACGAGCGCGGTCGCATTCCGCAGCTGCGCTTCGCGCAGCATCCTGGGATCCACGTCTTCGACCGCCCGCGGACGTTCGCGGTGGACATCCGAGGCGTGCGGGTGGCGATTGCTGGCTTCCCGTCCGAGCGCGTCGACGTACGCGCGAGATTCGTCGACCTCGTGCAGGCGACGCGCTGGCGCGCGGTATCAGCGACGGTTCGGCTGCTCTGCCTGCACCAGTGTGTGGAAGGGGCGACGGTGGGACCTAACGACTTCACGTTCACGACGGCAGCCGACGTCATCCGCGGGCGGGATGTACCGGACGGATTCACCGCGGTGCTCTCGGGGCACATCCATCGTCATCAGGTGCTCACGACGGACCTCCGCGGCGTCCCACTCGTCGCGCCCGTCCTCTACCCGGGTTCGATCGAACGGACCTCGGTAGTCGAGGCGGACGAAGAGAAGGGGTTCATGGTCGTGGAGGTGGCGTGCGACGACTCGGAGCCGCGTGTCGCCTGGCGGTTCCATGCGCTCCCGGCGCGGCCGATCGTTCGGCGAGATCTGAACGTCGAGGCGATCGCCGCCGACGCGCTCGAGACCGTCGTCCGTAGGATGATCGCCGAAGCTCCCGAGGATGCGGTGCTCACGGTTCGCGTCTTGGGAGCCCCGAGCGAGCACGCGTGGCGGGTACTGTCTGCGGCGAACCTGCGGCGACTGTCGCCGCCGACGATGAACATCTCGCTCAGGCTGAACGGCGATGCCTCGTTCGTCCGCACGGATCGGAAGATCAGGCGAAGCGACGAGGTGTTGGAGCTTCCGTTGTAGAAGGCCTGGGACCGCGCCGCGAGCGTCGACTCACATTCGGCGGCGACTTGCCGCGATCAACACGGCAACGCCAACGGCCAGCAGGAGGCCACCATAGACGGCCCATTTGGTCTGGCCCGTCATGAAGCTCCCCGGGAGCACGTTGATGCCTTGCAGGAACCAGACACCGCCAGTGAGCACGCACAAGGCACCGACGACGTTCAACGCAATTCGCATTGGTGATCTGGAAGGAGGGAACGCGCTCGAGGGGCACACCCATGACCGTGCAACAGTTGCGCGAGAAGCGTCGTCGTGCGCAAGGTCTACGTCTCGTGATGAGCCATGGTAGAGCATGCGAGTGACCGTCTGCCAGATGCGCGATGACCGCGACGCCTTCGATTCGGACTGGAGCGACTTGTGTGCCCACACCCGAAGCGAAGCGAGCGAGCTGGTGCTGCTCCCAGAGATGCCGTTCGCGCGGTGGTTCGCCGTCGTCCGCCCGTTCGACGCGGCCGCGTGGCGCGAGGCGCTCGACGCACATCTGCGATGGGAGCAGAGGATCAGTGAGCTCGCCGCACCGTGCGTCATCGCGACGCGGCCGGCCGAGCGCGGCGGGAAGCGTCTCAACGAGGCGTTCGTGATGGCGAACGATCGCTCGCGCGGCATTCATGAGAAGCGCTACTTGCCGAATGAAGATGGGTATTGGGAAGCGTCGTGGTACCAGGCGGGGGACGGCGTCTTCGATCCCGTGGAGATTGGCGGAGCAACCGTCGGCGTTCAGATCTGCACGGAGATGTGGATGCTGGACGAGTCTCGGCGGTACGGCCGCCACGACGTGGGGCTCATCGTGGTGCCGAGAGCGACGCCGGCGACGAGTCGTGAGCGGTGGCTCGTTGGTGGGCGTGCCGCCGCGATCGTGAGCGGGGCGTTCTGTCTCTCGTCCAACCGGAGCGGTGTGAGCAGCGCGGGCGATGAATTCGGCGGGTGCGGCTGGATCATCGACCCCGACGGCGAGGTGCTGGCGGTGACGTCGGATGGAGAACCCTTCGTGACGAGGGACGTCGACCTCCAGCACGCTGTCGCCGCGAAGGCGACATATCCGCGGTACGTGCGTTGACGGCCGAACGGCCTCCTCACTACTCGCGGCTGCTGCGCTGAACGGGGAAATTGAGGAACGCCTATTGAATGACCGTGACCTGCGACTGAGGGTTCATGGAAGGAAGCTTCCGGTCGCTGGCGCGCGCCTTGTCGCTCAAGAGCATGACATCCAGCCCGCGCAGCATGTCGTTCGCGTAAACGAAGCCATTGTACCAGTAGGACGACCACGGCAGCGCACCGTTCGGCCTGTTGAACGCGATTTCCGCCGCCGCCGCACTCGCGCCAGCGAGCAGCTTGTCCACGTCGACGATCGTCGTGCCGCCGGTGTACGCCGCGGACACCAACACTTTTCGGCCGCCCGCGAGTGGAACGAAGTTGAAATTGTGGATCGTGCACACGCCGGACTCGACGCGTGGGATCTTGTAGCTCCCGAGAATGCTGCCGGTCGCGACGTCGAAGAACCACACGCGACCGTGTTGGTCATTCGGGTCGGTGCAGCGCGCCTCCGCCCCGCCGCCGGACTCGTCGCCGAATGCCACGACCTTCCCGTCCCAGCTGAATGCCGCGGAGTGCCAGATGTCGCCGTCGGGATTGCTCACCGCCGGGTGATCCGCGCGCCACGTTAGGGTCGGCTGCGCCGGGTTCTTGATGTTCCACAGTTGCACCTCGCTCATGCAGGCCGCTGCCGCGAGGCCGAGCTCGAGGAACACCGTGATGTCGTGACAGGCGCGGAATGGGACAGCGGCCCCTGGGAGCAACGTCAGCTGAGTGTTCCCATCGAGCTGGTAATTCGTGAGCACATGCGCGGCTGCGGGATTCGCAAGCGGGACCTCGACGAGAGAGACATAACCGTGTGCGGCCGTGCAGCTCGGGAAGGAGAGCGAGAGCCCGCGGGGGTAGGACGAGACGTAGATCAGCACGCGGTTGTTGGCCGGATCTGGCACCAGCGTGTGCGTGTGGCTTCCACAGTCCGTGAACACCGAGGCGATCCGGACCGGCGCAGCCGGGTTGCTCACGTCGAAGATGCGGATGCCTTCGAACATGTCTGCCACAACGTCTCCAGTATCGAAGTCGTGGCTCGTGCAGAGGCCGGACGATTGTGGTTGGTCGACGGACTGGAAGAGGAGGTTGGCGTAGACGGAGACATCGCTCTGCGCGCCATGGCACTCTACGTCGGCGACGACGGCCGGGTGTTCCGGATCCGCGATGTCGAGCACGCGCACCCCGTGGTAGTTCCCGGCGTACGCGACACGTCCGTCGAACGCGAGGTCGGACTGGGTGACCTCCTCCGATCGGGGCAGGTTGGCCAGGAGCTTCAGGTTCTGCGAGCGAAGATCGGGGCCGTCAGCGCCCGGTCCGGGGTCGGCCTCATGCATTGCGGGTCGTAACGCGCGCGGCCGGGGCGCCGTCGCCTCGTTCCGGTCACACCCCACGACGAAGCCGAGTAACAGCATGAGCATCGGAGTGCGGTACATGCGGCCTCCTGACAGCCGTCTGCGATGATTAGGCGTAAAGGAACGCCAAGCGCGGACATCGGTGCTGACTCTGGGCGTACGGCGCCGCGTTAGGAGTGCATTAACAATGCATGTGCGTCATTGACGGGGACCTGACGATGTCACTATATCGCATCGCGATATAACGCGGAGCGTAATAGTGGCGCGGCCGGAACGTCCACGGGCATCACAGCGGGACCCTCGCACGGCGATTCCACTCTCGGAGCAAGCCTTTTTCGTGCTCCTCGCGCTCGTCGACGGCGAGCGCCACGGGTACGGCATCATGCGTGACGTCGAGGAGCGGACCAACGGCGCCATGAAACTGGGTGCGGGCACACTCTACGGACTGCTCAAGCGCTTGCTTGCCGCCGGCATCGTCGACGAGACCGCCGAGCGTCCCGATCCTGAGCTCGACGACCAGCGGCGTCG
>Ga0075421_100012887_pt1 | contig 10402 bp, 9 predicted proteins | sample SoiMetdeltSBSDD5_FD_75292 | JGI IMG/M metagenome (GOLD analysis project Ga0075421, IMG submission 75292) | Bulk soil microbial communities from a Populus tree surrounding site in Tennessee, USA - Soil MetaG P. deltoides SBSDD5 | ecosystem: Environmental > Terrestrial > Soil > Tree plantation... | reverse complement strand
TGCGCTGCGCAACCTCGCGCTCGGACGTGGCCTCCATCAGCGCGTGCTGCGAGAATGAGACGCCGGAGAAGAACACGAGCGGCGAGCCCGCGCCATGAAGAGTCCAATGTGATCTCCGATCCCGAGCCGCAGCGCACGCCTGCCACGACCTACGGGGGCGTGCTGTCGATAATCGCGGTCACTTTCGGCCAGTCGCGTTCGGCCGGAACCGCCACGGCTCCCGGGCCGTTTCGGCCAAGGCAGGAAGCAGCTGCACCTCGCGCCGCGGATAGGGGATCACGATGCCGCGGTTGCGGAAGGTCTCCAGGATCGACTGGTTGATCTCGCTCGTGGCGACACCGAAGTCGAGCACCGGCACCCACGGTCGGACGCTGATGTTCACGCACGAATCGGCGAGTCGAACGGTCTGGACGACCGCTGCGGGATTCCGGATGACGCGCGGGTTCGCGCTCAGCACCTCGCGGATCGCTGTCATCGCAGTATTGAGGTCTGTGTCGTAGGCGACCCCGACGATTACGTCGAGCTGCCGCATCTGGCCAAAGTTGTGCAGGATCTCGCCGGCGATCTTGTGATTGGGAATCACCACCTGTGAACGATCCGGGTGCCCCAACACCGTGCTGAACACCCGGATCACCTCGACGCGGCCTTCTTCGCCGGCAATGGAGATGTAGTCGCCGACCCGGAAAGGCTTGTTGAAGATGATCGAGAGTCCCGCGACTCCGTCCCCCAGCACTCCCTGCATGGCGAGCGCGATACCGGCGCCGGCCACGCCCAGGCCGGCCACCAGCGGCAGCAGCTCGACGCCCAGGTTCTGCAGAGCCACGATGACGAACAGCGTAAGCAGCAGGACCCGGGCGATGCGCGACACCAGGAGCCGCACCGGCGGATCGAGCTCGAGCCGTGCCAGCGCGCGGTCGAACCACCGTCCGAGCCAGCGGCTGACGACCAGGCCGGCGATCAGGATCAAGATCGCGGTGAGGAGCCTCGGTCCGAACCGGACGGCGAGGTCGATGATGGAGACCTTGAGCTGTTCGATCGTCTCTAGCTGCTTGTCCATGACTGGTCCACTCGCTGCCCGGGGCCATGCCCGGCCCGGCCTGACCACGCTATCAGCGGGCGGACCGCTGCGCGGTCGTCGTCGGCCGCGTTCAGCTGTCAGCCAACGCCTGCGGCAGCACGAACACTCGCCGCGCGAGCGCCGATTCCAGCTGTTGCGGGGGGTAGTGCCGCAGCAGCAGCCCGCGGTCGAGCAGATCCGGGTTGGCCGCGGCGAAGCCCCGCCAGCCGCCGGCGTCGCCGCGCTCGCAGAGCCGTGCGCGGATCAGCGCGAGGAAGCCGACCGTGATCGTGTCGTGGTAGCGGTCCGGCTTGCCGAGGGAGGTGGCGTACCGGCGGATCACCGCCGCCATGCGATCGATCGCCTGTCCGAACGAGCCGCCGCATAGGTACAGGTACGCGGCCCGCACGTGTGCGGCGTGCGTGAACTCCGCCTCGGGCAGCGTGCAGCGCTCGAGCGCCGTCAGGAAATCTGCATCGTTCATGATTTCTCCTCCATGCGATGGCTGGCCGAGGCGTCGAGGTCGAGGTCGTAGACCTTCTTGAGCTCGCGGATCTTGCGGAGCGTCTCAGGCGAGAAGGGCATCTTGCCGTCGAACGCGTGCAGCACGATGCCCTCGAGCAGGTCGCCGAGCCCCATGTTCTTGTACTCGGCGAGCGCTTTCAGCACCTTGACGATCCGGCTTTCGAGCCTCACGCCCGTCTGGATCCGCGTAACCACGATCTTCGTCCGGCGCGCCATGGCAATGATCCTCGGTTAGTGGTACCAAGGTACCGTTGTACCCGGCTGGTCGCAAGGTGGGGAGCAACGGTTCCCCGGCGACCGCCGCGCCGCGCGAGCGGGAGCAGTCGCCGGCCATCCGGGCGGCCGAACAAGCCGCGACCCGCCGCGGTGGTATCGTCCGCACTTCGCGTCTGCAGGGTGCTGCCCTCGTCCCTGAGCCATGCTCACCTTCGATGCAGTGACCTTGCGTCTCGCCGGGGGCTTCGCGCTCGAAAGCCTGTCGTTTGCACTCGAGCCCGGCCGCACGACGGCGCTGGTGGGCCCCAGTGGCTGCGGCAAATCGACCGTCCTGCGGCTCGCGGCCGCCCTGCTCAAGCCCGAATCCGGCTCGGTGTCGATCGGCTCGCAGATGTTCACCGCGCGCAACGCCAACGCGCTCCGCCACCGGCTGGGCTACGTGCTGCAGGAAGGCGGGCTCTTCCCGCACATGACGGCGGAGGAGAACGTGACCCTGATGGCGAAGCATCTGCGCTGGCGCGGTTCGCGGATCGACGAACGGATAGACGAGCTGCTGGCGCTCGTTCATCTCACCCCTGAGCACCTGGCCCGTCGGCCGTCGAGCCTCTCGGGCGGCGAGCGTCAGCGGGTCAGCCTCGCTCGCGCGCTGATGCTCGATCCGACACTGCTTCTGTTCGATGAGCCCTTGGGCGCGCTCGATCCCATCGTGCGGCACGAGCTGCAGCGCGAGCTTCGGCAGCTCTTTCGGTCGCTCGGCAAGACCGTGCTCCTCGTGACGCACGACATCGTCGAAGCCGGTTATCTCGCCAACGACCTGATGCTGATGCGCGACGGACAGATCGTGCAGACCGGACCGCTGCGCGAGCTGGTGCAAGCCCCCGCGGAGGCCTTCGTCGCGGACTTCATCGCTGCGCAGCGCCAGCTCAACGACGTGCTGTCGGAGGAGGCCGAATGAGCCGCTCGCCGCTGCGCGCCTGGCCCGCGCTCAGCCTGCTCTTGCCGCTGCTCGCCGCTGCGCAGGGCGATGGGCCCGGCCGCCCGGCGGTGGTGATCGGCTCCAAGGCCTTCACCGAGTCGGTCATCCTGGGCGAGATCATGACCGGGGTGCTTCAAAGCGAAGGCATCCCGGCCACGCATCGCCGCGAGCTCGGGGGGACGCGCGTGCTCTGGAACGGGCTGCAGACCGGCGACATCGACGCCTATGTCGAGTACACCGGGACGATCCTGCTCGAGATCCTGCGCGAGGACCCGGCCGCCGACGATGCCCGGCTCGAGTCGCTGCTCGCGGAGCACGGTGTCGTCATCGCCGCACGACTCGGCTTCAACAACACCTACGTGCTCGGGATGCGCGAGGCGCAGGCGGAGGCGCTGGGCATCCGCCGGATCTCCGACCTGCGTGCGCATCCCGATCTGCGCTTCGGGTTGTCGAACGAGTTCGTCTCGCGCGCGGACGGCTGGCCGGGTCTGCGCGCTGCGTACGAGCTGCCGCACGCGGAGCCCCGCGGGATACAGCACGATCTCGCGTATCGCGGGCTCGCCGCCCGCTCGGTGGATGTGATCGACCTCTATTCCACCGACGCCGAGATCGAGTACTACCAACTGCGGCGGCTCGAGGACGATCGCGGCTACTTCCCGCGCTACGACGCGGTGATTCTCTATCGCCAGGGGCTGCGGAGCGCCGCAGTCGAGGCGCTCGCGCGGCTCGAGGGCACCCTCGACGAGGATTCGATGGCAGCGCTCAACGCGGCGGTCAAGCTCGACGGTCGCCAGGCGACCGCGGTGGCCGCCGCGTTCCTCCGCGAGCGGCTCGGGATGAACGTCGCGTTCCGCGAGGACGGACGGCTGCAGCGGTTTCTCGATCGCAGCCTCGAGCACCTGCGGCTGGTGGGTATCTCGCTCGGAGCCGCCATCCTGATCGCGATCCCGCTCGGCGTGCTGGCGTATCTGCGGCCGCGGCTCGGTGAGATGGTGCTCGCGGCCACTTCGATCGTGCAGACCATCCCGGCGCTGGCCCTGCTCGTGCTGCTGATCCCCTGGCTCGGGATCGGCGCGAAGCCCGCGATTGCGGCGCTCTTTCTCTTCAGCCTGCTGCCGATCGTGCGCAACACGCAGGCGGGCTTGCGGAACCTGCCGCCCGATGTACGCGAGTCGGCGGTTGCGCTCGGTCTGCCGACCGCGGCACGCCTGCGGCTCGTCGAGCTGCCGCTCGCCGGGCCCTCGATCCTGGCCGGCATCAAGACCGCGGCGGTGATCAACGTCGGGACCGCGACGCTAGGCGCGCTGATCGGCGCGGGCGGCTACGGCGAGCCAATCCTTACCGGCATTCGCCTCGACGACATGGGTCTCATCCTCGAAGGCGCCATACCCGCCGCGGCGCTCGCGCTCCTGGTTCAGGGTGCGTTCGAGCTCGCCGAGCGGCGGTGGGGAAGATGGGAGGTGCAACGCGGCAACTGAACGGGTGCCGCGACGCCGGCCGCCACCCGCTGTGCTACGCTGCGGCGCCAAGCAGCCCGCCGACAGAGCAGGCCGACATGGAAAACCTCGTTGCCGCGGCCGTCTTCTTCCTGGCGATACACTTCGGCGTCTCGGGCACTGCGCTCCGCGCACGGCTGGTGCGCGCGATGGGCGAGAAGGCATACCGCGCGCTGTTCTCGATCGCCTCGATCGTCGGATTGATCTGGCTCATCCGGGCGTACAACCGGGCGCCGCATGTCGAGCTCTGGGGACAGCTCCTCGCGCTGAAGCCGCTGGCCGCGGTGCTGGTATTGCTTGCGTTCCTGCTCGTGGTGATTGGCTTGTCGACACCCACCCCTACGGGAGTAGGCGGCGAAGCGCGCCTCACGCGCGACGCGCCGGCGCGCGGCATCCTCCGGATCACGCGCCACCCGTTCCTGTGGGGCGTGGCGCTGTGGGCGGCCACTCATTTCGTCATCAACGGCGACCTGGCCTCCGCCGTGCTGTTCGGCTCACTTCTGCTGCTGGCCGTGGGCGGCACCGCGTCGATCGACCGGAAACGGCGGCTCGCCTTCGGCGAGCACTGGGAGCAGTTCGCGCGCGCGACGTCGAATTTCCCGTTCACCGCGATCGCGGCTGGACGCAACCAGCTGGGCGCGGCGTTGCGCGAGATCGGATTCGTGCGGCCGCTGGTCGCGGTGGCGATCTACGGCGCAGCGTTCATTTACCACGCGCGTCTTTTCGGCGTGCCCGCCGGATAACACCAAGGTTGAAGTCCAGGGGATGGGGTAACTATGAACAGGCGTTATTTCCTCAGGTCCTCGCTCGCGGGCGCCTTTGCCGCCTGTCTTCCGATGGGGCGACTCTTCTCGGATACGCTCGTCGCCGGCGCGATCGAGGCCGTCACCGGGAGCGGATCGCCGGTCAGCCTCGATAAGGCGGCGCTGCAGGAGCTCAAGGCAAGTCTCCGGGGTACCCTCATCCTGCGTGGCGAGCCCGGCTATGACCAGGCGCGTCGCGTGCTCAACGAATCGATCGACCGCTACCCCGCGCTCGTCGTGCAGCCGACGGGCGTTGCGGACATCCGCACCGCGGTCGACTTCGCGCGTGAGCGCGAGCTCCTGGTCGCGGTCAAGTGCGGCGGTCACAGCTACTCGGGCCGATCCACCTGCGATCGCGGCATGCAGATCGACTTGTCGCGATTCCGAGGCGTGCGCGTCGATCCCGTGTCGCGCACTGCCTATGTGTCCGGAGGGAGCCTGCTCGGGGAACTCGATCACGAGTCCATGGCGTTCGGCCTCGTCACGACCGCCGGTACCGTTTCGCACACTGGCGTCGCGGGGCTGACGCTCGGCGGCGGATTCGGTCGCGTGGCGCGGCGGCATGGTCTCGCGCTCGACAACCTGCGCGCTGCCGAGCTCGTCACGGCGGACGGCAAGCATGTGCGCGCGAGCGCCACCGAGAATGCCGACCTCTTCTGGGGCGTGCGCGGCGGCGGTGGCAACTTCGGCGTCGTGACCGCGTTCGAGTTCGCGCTGCATCCGATGTCGCGCCAGGTGGTGGCCGGCGATCTCGTCTTCCCGATTTCGCGGGCGCGCGAGCTGCTTGGTTTCTACCTGGACTACAGCCTCGATGCGCCGGACGATCTCTACATGGACGCCATAATGAACGTGCCGCCCGGCGGTAAGGACGGGGTGTGCCTGCTCCATGTCTGCTACACCGGGCCGGCGGCGCAGGCCGAGGCTGCGCTCGCGCCCGTGCGGAAGCTCGGCACGCCGCTGGCCGGCAAGCTCGAATCCGCCGACTACGTCGCGGTGCAGCGCAGCTCGGACCGCACCGATCCACGCAACGAAGGCGAGTACCTCAAGTCCGGGTTCATCGACGGCGTCGACCCGGCGCTGGTCTCCACGATCATGGACGGATTCGAGCCGAATCCGGGGCGGGAAACGACGGTGTTTTTCCAGCATTCCGGGGGCGCGATCGGTCGGGTCGCGTCCGACGCGACTGCCTTCCCGCACCGGCGCTCGACCCACAACATGTTTGCCGCCATCTCCTGGCCGCTCACGGCCGATCCGACCGGACACATCGCGTACCTCAAGAAATACTGGGCGACGCTCGAGCGCTTCACCGATGGCTACTACACGAACGAGGTCGGCGACGAGGCGCAGCGATACGTCGACGAAAACTACCAAGGAAACCTTGCGCGTCTGCAGGCAGTCAAGAGAAAGTACGACCCCGGCAATCTCTTCCGGCTGAACGCGAACGTGAAGCCGCCAGTGTGAGGTCCGTATGGATGCGACCGACATTGATCGAGGCGCCCGAAGCATTCGCCGCGACGTCCAACGCAGCGCGCCGAAGATGCTGTCGCTCGCGGCGACCCTTCTTGTCACTATCGCCTGCGCGTTGCCGCACGTCGCTGCCAGGGCCGCGGACGAGGCCGCTGCGGGCACGGCGCCCCTCAAGATCGGCGTCATCGGCACCGGTCACATCGGCGGGAACCTCGCGACGCTCTGGGCGAGGGCCGGGCACGAGCTCGTCATTTCGTCCCGGCATCCGGAGGAGCTGCAGGAGCTCGCGCGCTCTCTCGGTCCAAAGGTGCGTGCCGCTACGCCGCGGGAGGCGGCGGTCTTCGGTGACGTGATCCTGATCTCGGTGCCGTACATGGCGTTGCCCGAGCTCGGCCGGGACCTGAGAAGCAGCCTCGCCGGCAAGATCGTGCTGGACACCGGCAATCCCTATCCGCAGCGCGACGGTGCAATGGCGGAGGAGGCGCGCCGGAAAGGCACCGGTGTGGCATCGGCGGAGTTCCTGCCGGGAACGCGCCTCGTGCGCGCCTTCAACGCGATCAACTACAACGACCTCAAGAGCGAGGCGCACCGCGCCGCTCCTCGCGTCGCAATCCCGCTCGCAGGTGACGATGCCGAGGCGCTTGCAATCGCCGGGCGGCTGGTGCGCGACGCCGGCTTCGACCCGGTGGTGGTCGGACCCTTGTCGCGCGCCCGCGAATTCGATGTCGGCACCAAGGTATATACGCAGCTCCTCACCGCACCGGAGCTGCGAAGCGAGTTGGGTCTCCCGCCGGAACGGGAGTAGATTCGCCCGCGTTGCATCGCCAGGTGCGCCCCGGGGCGGATGAAGTACGCCGCGCCGGCGTGGCGCGCTGACTCGAACTGCCAGGACGTCAAACGGGGGGGGGCAGAACGATGCTCAACCAGCATTCGCCCGCGGGCCTGATGCTCATCGTCCTCGTGCTTGCCGGTTGCGGGGATCGGACCGCCAATGCACCGAAGGACAGGTACGACCCGGCGCAGATGGAACTGCGGTCTCCGCCGGCGCGGGTCACGAGCGAGCGGCACACCGGCGAGTTTGCAAGCGGAACCTCCCTCAACAAGACCGCGGAGCTGCGCTCTCTCGACCGCGCGCAGGTCAAGGACGTCCGGCTCGACACGACCCACAAGATCATCGAGATCGCGCCGGGCCTGCATTACAGCGCGTGGACCTTTGGCGACCAGGTCCCCGGGCCCGCGATCCGGGCGCGCGTCGGCGACCGGATCCGCTTCACGATGACCAACCGGAGCGACGAGCCGGTGCCGGCGCTGCGCCTGACCGAAGCTCCGATGATGCATTCGATGGACTTCCATTCGGCGATGGTTTCGCCCCAGGACAAGTACCGCTCGCTCGCCCCCGGCCAGACGATCGAGTTCGAGTTCACGCTCAATTATCCCGGCGTATTCATGTACCACTGCGGCACGCCGATGATCCTCGAGCACATCGCCTCCGGCATGTACGGAATGATGATCGTCGAGCCACGCGAGGGGTATCCGACCAGGGTCGATCGCGAGTACGCGATCGTGCAGAGCGAGTTCTACGCCCGGCCCGACCCGAACGGGCGCGATATCGACGGCGCGCCTTTGCATGTGCTCGATGGCGAGCGCCTGCGCGCTGCGGAGCCGACGCACACGGTCTTCAACGGCGTGCACAACGGCATGGTCCGGAACCCGCTGGGGGCGAAGCCGGGCGAGCGTGTGCGGCTGTTCGTGCTCAACGTCGGTCCCAGCAAGACCTCGAGCTTCCATGTCGTCGGGACGATCCTCGATCGAGTATGGTTCGAGGGCAACCCGGACAACCAGTTCCGCGGCATGCAGACCGTGCTGCTCGGCTCCTCGAACAGCGCCATCGTCGAGTTCGTCATTCCCGAGGCGGGCTCGTACATCATGGTCGATCACCACTTCGCGAATGCGTCTCAGGGGGCCGTCGGGCTGATATCGACCGAGGAGCCGAAGCGCACTGAGCTCGAGCACCACAACTTCCCGGCCACCGCGACGCCGACCGATCCGCAAGCCCTGCAGGGCAAGCTCGACTTCGAGAGCAAGTGCCTGGCCTGCCATTCCATCGGGCTGGGGCCGAAGCTCGGCCCCGACCTCGCCGGCGTGACGAAGAATCGAAGCGACGAGTGGCTCGTGCGCTGGCTGAAGGCGCCCGAGAAGATGCTGGAGACCGATCCCGACGCGAAGGCGCTGCTCGAGAAGTGGAACAACATTCCGATGCCGAACCAGAACCTGAGCGACACGGAAATCGCGAACTACCTCGAGTTCTTCCACTGGGTGGACGCGCAGCCGGCCGGCACGGTCCAGCCGGCGATGAGCGGGCACTAGCGGTCGGTCTGCATGGCACCTGCCGGTCGGATGAGGCGATTCGTTGTTTCAGATAGACGAATCGGCAGCCGCGATCCTTCCGTCCTGCTCGTCCGTCGTATGCTATGGATCGGTGGTCCGGTCGACAGGATGAGTAATGCGGATCGATCCCAGACTGCTGATCTGCCTGGCCTGTATCGCACCGAGCGCCGGCGTAGCGGCTGATGCGGCGCGGCCGGGGCGGCTGCCGCAGGGTGTCGCACCCGTGCACTACGACCTGAGCATCGAGCCCGACGCCCGCGCGCTCACGTTCAGCGGTCGCGCCGCGATCGACGTCGAGGTCGCGAAGCCGACCGACACCATCACGTTGAATGCGCTCGACCTCGATATCGAGTCCGTCAAGCTCGACGGCAGTCGCGCGGCGACCGTGACCCTGGATCGTGAGGCGCAGACCGCGACGCTCAGGTTCGACGGCGCCGTAAAGGCTGGCCGCCACCAGCTCGCGTTCGACTACCGCGGGAAGATCCAGACGACACCGGCGGGTCTTTTCGCCGTCGACTACGACACGCCCGCGGGCCCGCGTCGCATGCTGGCGACGCAGTTCGAGGTGGGCGACGCGCGGCGGGTTGCGCCGATGTGGGACGAGCCGTCGGCCAAGGCGACCTTCGCGCTCGAGGTGATCATTCCCGAATCGGAATCTGCCTACTCGAACATGCCGGCGGCGACCGCGGAGCCGCATGGCGAGAAGGAGCGGGTGCGGTTCCTGAAGAGCCCGAAGATGTCCTCGTATCTGCTTTTCCTTGCCGTGGGGGAATTCGAGCGGATCTCGCAGACCGTCGCCGGCGTCGATGTCGGCGTCGTGACGCGCAAGGGTGCCGCATCGTCCGGTCGCTACGCCCTCGAGGCTGCAATCGAGACGCTGCCGTGGTTCAACGAGTATTTCGGCACGCCATATCCGCTGCCCAAGCTCGACATGATCGCCGTCCCCGGCAGCAGCCAGTTCTTCAGCGCGATGGAGAACTGGGGCGCCATCCTGTACTTCGAGCCGGCGCTGCTCGTCGACCCCCGGCTGTCGTCCGAGTCGGACCGGCAGGAGGTCTTTGTCACGGTCGCACACGAAGTCGCGCACCAGTGGTTCGGGAACCTCGTCACCATGAACTGGTGGGACGACCTGTGGCTCAACGAGGGTTATGCCACCTGGATGGAGCTGAAGACCGAGCAGGCACTGCACCCGGAGCGCAAACCCGCGCTCGAGGTGGTCAACGAGTCGCGGGAGCGGGCACTGCGGCTGGATGCGGGCCCCGCGACGCATCCGGTCGTGCAGACGGTCGATTCGGTGGACGCGGCGAACCAGGCCTTCGACTCCATCGCGTACAGCAAGGGCAGCGCCGTCGTCCGCATGCTCGAGGACACGCTGGGCGAGGAGGGTTTCCGCGCGGGCATCCGCCGCTACATCAAGCGCTATGCGTATGCGAACGCGGCGACCGATCAGCTCTGGGCGGAGCTCGCCGCGGCG
>Ga0075421_100012886_pt1 | contig 10403 bp, 10 predicted proteins | sample SoiMetdeltSBSDD5_FD_75292 | JGI IMG/M metagenome (GOLD analysis project Ga0075421, IMG submission 75292) | Bulk soil microbial communities from a Populus tree surrounding site in Tennessee, USA - Soil MetaG P. deltoides SBSDD5 | ecosystem: Environmental > Terrestrial > Soil > Tree plantation... | reverse complement strand
TACTTCGGGCGGATGCCTTTGCGTTCGAGGTCCTCGAGCGCGTTCGACAGCGCGTCCATGCGCATCCCGTTCTTGTCGAGCGGAATGCCGACGGGCATGACGCCCAACCGGGTGAGCCGATTGATCGAGCCCTGATAGCAGTCTTCCTCGATGATCACGGTATCGCCGCGGGCAAGCAGCGTGGCGTTGATGAGGTCGAGTGCCTGGAGCGACCCCGACGTGATGAGGATGTCGTCCGCCGTGCACGCAATGCCGGCGTCGGCCTTGAGCTTGCCCGCGAGAAAGTCGCGGAGCGGTCGATAGCCTTGCGGTCCGCTGTCGAGGCCGTACGTCGAGAGCGTGCGCCCTTCGCGTCGCAACACCGACTCGGCGGCTGCAATGAGCCCGTCGAGGGGCAGCCTGTCCGAATCGTTGTTGCCGCCGGTGAAGTCGAATTTGACGCGGCCGGTCCAGCGCACCGCGGGGGGCGGCAATCCCGCGGGGAATAGAGGTGCGAAGTCGAACGATGCGGAGCTCATCGGAGTAGCGTCTTTCTGCTCGGGCTTGTGGCTGACGGGACGTATCGTAACGCGTCTACTTATCGGGCGCGGAGGCGAGACGGCTGCGGGTGTCGCCTTCGGACATGCAATGGCCGCCGCCCTGGTAGATGTCCGCCGGTGATGTTCCTGGAGGACCTTCCCGCTTCAGAATTTCCTTGGCGTACCCTTCGCTCCGGTCCTGCGGCCGATAGCCGAGGCGGATCGCATTCGAGTTATCGAACCAGGCTCGGGCGTTGTTCGAAATGCCATAGACGATCTCGAAGCGGATATCCGGGTGCTCGATGCCGATCGTGACGAGCTGAGCCATGTCGCGCGCGCTGATCCAGATCGCGAGCCGGCGGCGATCGATCGGCACCTCATTTACATTGCCGATGCGCATGCAGAACATCTCCATGCCGTAGCGATCGGCGTACAGGCTTGCGAGCGCCTCGTTGAAAACCTTCGACACGCCATAACGACTGTCCGGTTTCGGGTACACGGTGTGGTCGATGGTCTGATCGCAGCGGTAGAACCCGACCGCATGATTGGACGTTGCGACGAGAAATCGCTTGACCCCGTTCACGCGCGCGGCTTCGAGCGTGTTGTAGAAACCGACGATGTTCGCGGAAAGAATGTGGTCCCAATCGTGCTCGCCTGACTGGCCGCCGAAGTGCACGACGGCGTCGACGCCTTTGGTGAGCTCCATCATTTCGGCGAGATTGGCGATGTCCGCACGCACGAACGTTTCGCCGGGACATAGATACCGGACCGGAACGATGTCGGACAGTCGTAGCTCATACTTGCCGGCCAGCTCGCGCCGCAGGAACGTGCCGATGCGGCCGGCGGCGCCGGTCATGAGGATCGTTTTCATGTCGTCAACACCACCTTGCCCGCCACTTTGCGTCCAGCCAGCGCGTTGAGCGCATCGGCGGCTCTTTCGAGCGGAAACGTCGCCGAGACATGCGGCTTGATCTTTCCTTCCGCGAACCACTTCCAGAGCTCGAGCGCGTTGGCGCGATGTTGCGCCGGATCGCGTTTGGCGAACGCGCCTATCCACACCCCGACGATGCTGCAGCCTTTGATGAGCGGGAGGTTGAGTGGAATCCGGGGTATGTCACCGGCGGCAAAGCCGACGACGAGAAACCGCCCGCCCCACGCCATGTCGCGCAGCGCGAGCTCCGAGTAAGGGCCGCCAACCGGGTCGTAAACGACGTCGACCCCTTTGCCTTTGGTGATCTCCTTCACGCGCGCACGCATGTCCTCGGTGACGTAATTGATCGTTTCGTCGGCTCCCTGCTTGCGGCACACCGAGAGCTTCTCCTCGGTCGAAGCGCACGCAATCACACGAGCGCCGAGCACCTTTCCGATCTCGACTGCGGCGAGGCCTACGCCTCCGGAGGCCCCCAGCACCAGCAAGGTCTCGCCCGCGCGCAGTCGACCACGATCGATGAGCGCGTAATAGGACGTGCCATAGGTGGACGCTACGCCGGCGGCGCTCGCGTAATCCACCGACTCGGGAATCTTCAGCAAGCGGTCCGCCTCGACGAGCGCTTCTTCGGCATAGCCGCCCGAAGTTGCCTGACCGCTCACCCGATCGCCGATCTTCCAGCCTTCCACGCCCGCGCCGATCGCTTTCACGACGCCCGCGACCTCGCCGCCGGGGATGAAAGGAAGCTCGGGCTTGGTCTGATATTTGTTTTCGATGATGAGCGTGTCGGCGAATTTGACGTTCGCCGCCTTCACGCTTACGACAACCTGGCCGCTCCCGGCTTCGAGCGGGGGACGCTCCTCCAGCACCAGCGACTCGGGAGGTCCCCAAGCCTTGCATACGATTGCTTTCATCTACGTGCTCCCTCTTTTACTTGTGATGCGGCCGGCGGCGCTGGTCATGAGGATGGGTTTCATGAACTAGGAAATCATCTTGCGGCCGAGCGTCGCAAGGGTGAGTCGTCTGAATCCAGTCAGTATCGGATACGTGAATCGCGCGACCGTCCTCCGGCCGAACAACAGGCGGTTCGCCATGCCAAAGAAGCCCGACTCGGCACCGAGAACCGATAGTATATGCATCGCGTACGCGCCCCAATAGGTCTCTCCACGCCACATGACCACCATGCCGTCGTTGATCTCCATGCCTTTGGAACGTAGTTCCGTCACCAGCGCGGGATCGTCGCGCGCATTGATCATCTCGATGTCGCCTGCGTTCGCGCGAATCGCATAGAGCTTGGCGTAAGCGCCGCAAAACGGGCATTCACCGTCATAGATGATGGTGAGGCGGTCCGGCACCGCATCGATGACGGCCGCGCTCATTGCCAGCCCAGCACCGAACGAACAGTCGCGTTCATGAGCATCACTGACGGGTACGTCGCGAGGAATGGCCACACGAAAGCGTTCAGGCCCATGAAATAGGCGTTCGCAAAATGAAATATCGCGTAACAGGCCAGAGCGACGATCGCCACCGTCGGCGGCACGATAAAAACGAGGGGAAACAGCATTTCGGTCACGATCACGAACCAGCAGAGGACGTGGCTGAGCCGGGGCTTGCCCGCTGCAATTCGCGCAGCCAGCGGATGACCGAAAGTGCGGGTGCTCATGACTCTCGCCATCGCGTGACCTCCACGCCAGGTAGGCGACACGAGCTTGGCAGCGCCGGCCACGAAATACGCAAGTGTCGCCTGTCCGGCGATTGCAAAGACGCCGACGAAGGCGAGGTTACGATCGCCGAACGCAATCCCGGCCGACATGATGGCTACGCCCAGCGATATGACCATCCCCATCTGATCCGACCCATCGCTACCGAAGACCGACCGGCGCGAAACGTACAGGCACGAGGCGAATATGAAACCGGCACAAGCGAAATCCCACGCATTGGCTGAAGGCGCCAACAGCGCTGCCCCGGCGAGCGCGCGGCCGGAAATCACTGCCAGAAAAGCTCGGTGGGAATAAAGAACGGTGTGAGTGCCTTCTGGGCGCGACAGGCGCCGCCGCAGTTTCAGTACGTCCCACGAGAGCAGGCCGTCGGGACGAAACAATGCGAGATTAGCGGCCCATTCCGCAGCGGAAACAAGGGACCATGCCGCGAGCAGAAACTTCGTGATGAGCTGACACGTGGCGATGTCCATCGACACGCTCATGCATCAGCGTCGGTGGTAGCTGGAAAGAAACGCGCACGTCAGCGCGCGCGTTTCGTCATGGCCGGTCGATTCGATGATCGCGAACTGCAGCTCGGTGGCATCGTCCGCAGGGGGCGCAAGTCGGCAAACCGTTCTCAACAACAACAAGTAAGGCAAAGAAAACGGCAAACCGGAGTCCGACACGCCTTCATGTCTGTACAGAAAGCGTATCGATTGCACCGCATCGTTCAACACTTTGGCGGCGCGTTTTTGCGGATGCCATAAGCACGCCAACTTCGGCCGTGGAACGTAAAGAGGTACGTTCTGCCACGCGGTCAGTCGACCGTCCAGGCACCGGTGACGCACGACCAGGTGATAGTCCTTATCGCCGGGATTCGGCGCAAAGAAATTCCAGCGCGGAATGAGATGGAACTGGTCGAACCGACTAACCCAGAACTGAAATGGCGGAATGTGCGAAAACGCAGTGACCATCAACCACATCACCACGAACCCGCATAGCAGAGTTGCGGCGAGCGACATCGTTGAGGACGGTGGTTATTCGAACGATCGGCCCCGCAGCTGCGCGAGCTCGTCGACTGACAGTCCCTCGCCCCCCGTCAATCCGAGATGCTCGAACTGCAATATGCTGGAATTGCCGCTCGGGGTCACAAAGCTCGATTGCAGATTGTTGACGTCGCTCATCTGGTGGCTCAGCGGTCTGCGCGCCTCGATGATGCGATCCAATCCGGTCAGCTCCTGCTTTGTCAGCGCGCTCATGCTCGTGACTCCTGTAAAAAGGATCCTCAGGTCGACTGCGCATTGCCATGTGCAGACTCAATTTACTCCGCCGTGCGTTCAGTTGTCGATTGCTTCGTGGGGATCGAGTCGGCAGAGGGCGCGTATGCGATGCGCATATGGGCCGTAAGCGCCGAATTATCCTGTGGATTATCAGTAGCCTCGCGCCCGGTCCACCACGGCATTCAGAGGCTCGCCGGAGAGAAACCGCTGCACGTTTTCGGCGAATCGCTCGGCCACGCGCATCTGACGCTCTGGATGCCCGCCGCCGAGATGCGGCAGCACGAGTATCCCCTCTGTCTTCCAGAAGGGATGTGTCGCGGGTAGAGGTTCCTGACGGAACACGTCGAGCATCGCGCCGGCGATCGTCTTCGACTGCACGGCGGCAATGAGGTCCGCATCGACGATGAGCGCGCCGCGCGCGAAATTGAGGAGCCACGCGCTCGGCTTCATCGCGCGAAGACGTTCCGCATTGATGAGGTTCTCGGTATCGGGTGTGGAAGGAAGGAGCAGCACCACGAAATCCGATGTTCCGAGCACTTCGTGGGTCTCTTCCGGCGCATAGACTTTTTCGACATGCTGGAGCGGCCCTGCCGTGCGCTTCGTCCCGATGACGCGCATCTCGAGCGCGCTCGCCTTGCGCGCGACCTCCTGTCCCACCGCGCCGAGCCCCAATATGCCCAGTGTCTTGCCGGCGAGCGGCACCGACATGCGTTTCGTCCAGCGGCTCTCCCGCTGATCGAGCGCGATCGCCATGTAGGGCTTCGTCACGTGAAAGATCGCGCCGAGGATGTTCTCGGCCATGGATATGCGGTGCGTGCCGCGAGCGCAGCAAAGGGTCACGTCCTTGTTGAGGTCGCGGCTCGCGAGCCACGGATCGACGCCGGCTGTCATCGCCTGAATCCAGCGCAGTCGGGGCATGCCCTTCAGATAACCGCCGGGCCTTTGGCCCATCAGGATTTCGGTACGCGCTGCCAGATCCTCCGGAAGCGTCTGATCCGCTTTGAGCGTATGCAGCTCGACACGATCGATGAGGCCCGTGCGTGCGAGCGCCTGCTCGTAGACTTTCGATTCGTTCATCCAGACCACACAGACGGGCTTGCTCATTCACGCTCTCCGGGCGCCGTAAAAGCGCGATCGTATCAGGCGAGGCGGATGTGGAACGACTGAACGGATCGCACAGTAGAATGTAATCTCACCCCGACGAGACCAACATGCGAACCATCGACGCGATTGCAGAGATACTCAAGAAGGAAGGCATCCACATGCTGCCGTCCTTTCCGACGACGCCGGTGATCGAAGCTGCCGCGGCAGCGGGCATCAAGCCGGTCATCTGCCGGCAGGAGCGCGTCGGCGTGGGCATCGCGGACGGCTGGACGCGCGTAAAGAACGGAAACCCGCCGGGTGCGTTCGCCATGCAGTACGGCCCTGGTGCGGAAAACGCGTATGCGGGCGTGACTACTGCATTTTCCGATGCCGTGCCGATGCTGCTGCTGCCGCTCGGGCATCCGCTCGAACGCGATCGCGTGTTCCCCAACTTCTCGTCGATTCGTTCGTACGAGTCCGTCACCAAGTTCGCGGAACAGATCAATCAGCCCAGGCGCGTCGGCGACACGCTTCGCCGTGCGTTCGCGCAGATGCGCTCCGGGCGGCCGGGGCCTGCGCTCGTGGAAGTGCCGGTCGACGTGGGGAACGCGGAAGTCGATCCTTCGGTCGTCGACAACTATCGTCCCGTGAAAATCGCGAAGGCCCAGGGAAATCCGGACGACGTGTCGAATGCTGCGAAAGCGCTCGTTACGGCCAAGCGTCCCGTGATTCAGGCAGGGCAGGGCGTGCTCTACGCCGATGCGACGAACGAGTTGGTGGAGCTCGCCGAACTCCTTCAGATACCCGTGTATTCCACGCTCGCAGGCAAAAGCGCTTTTCCCGAGCGACATGCGCTCGCGTTGGGCAGTGCGGAAGCCGCGATGAATGGGGCGGCGTTTCACTTCCTCAAGGAAGCCGATCTCGTGTTCGCCGTCGGCTCGTCGCTTTCCAGGCACAACATGTGCGCGAACATTCCGGGCCGCAAAGTCATCATCCACAACACCGCCGATTCGATCGATCACAACAAGGCGTATTACGCCGATCACCCGATCCTCGGCGATGCGAAGCTCGTGCTGCGCCAGTTCATCGAGGCATGCCGCGATCTGCTGAACGGCAGGCCGCGGGACGGTACCGCGGTGCGTGCGGAGATCGCGCAGAAGCGCGCCGCCTGGCTCGAGCAGTGGTCGCCGAAGATGAAGTCGAACGACGCGCCGATCAATCCCTATCGCGTCATCACCGATTTCATGGAAGTCGTCGATCCGGACACTGCCATCGTCACGCATGACTCAGGCAGTCCGCGGTATCAGATGTGCCCCACATACCGCGCCGGCGGTCCGCGGTCTTATATCGGCTGGGGCAAGTCGCACCAGCTCGGCACGGGTCTCGGCCTCATCATGGGCGCGAAGCTCGCGGCGCCGGACAAATTCTGCGTGAACTTCATGGGGGACGCCGCGTTCGGCATGACCGGACTCGACTTCGAGACGGCCGTGCGCTCCGGCATCCCGATACTCACGGTGGTGCTGAACAACAGCAGCATGGCTGTGGAGACGCGCCACATGAAAACGTCTCACGATCTGTTCCGCACGCGCGATCTGCGCGGCAACTACTCGGACATGGCCAGAGCGATGGGCGGTTGGTCCGAGCGCGTCGAGAATCCGGGAGACATCAAAGCTGCATTCGGTCGCGCCCGCGAAGCGACGGAGGACGGCAGGGCGGCTTTCCTCGAATTCGTCACGGCCGAAGAACACACGGTGTCGCACCTGCACGAGCTGTGAAATTGGGGTCAGTTCGCATCATCGAAATTCGTAAAAGCGGACCTGGCCCACTCATGTTGTGAACCAGCTTCTGCTCGCCCTCGGTGCCATGTTCCTGCAGCAGACGTTCGTCGCGCTCGGCCGGGCGCTGCCCGCTGTCATCGCGCCCGCGATCATCTCCGATCTGCGCATCGATGCCGCCTGGGTCGGTATCTTCTTCGGTATCACCGCGGCGGCCTCTCTCGTGGCGCAGCTCGGGTGCGGGAGCTTCATCGTGCGGCATGGTGCGCTCCGCATGAGCCAGATGTCCCTCGTCATGCTGGCGGGTGGCACGGCCCTGGCGGCGCTCGGAACGCCCGTCGCGCTCGTGCTCTCCGCGATCATCACGGGTGCCGGTGGGGCGGTGTCCACACCCGCAAGCTCGCATCTGTTGAGCCGCGTTTCGTCCCTGCGCTACATGCCGCTCGTGTTTTCGATCAAACAGACCGCCGTGCCGGCGGGGATGCTGGTCGCCGGGGCGTTCGGACCGCTTCTGACCGAGTGGAAGGACTGGCGCTTCACGATGCTGCTCTCGGCGGCCGCCTGTGCGGTGTTCGCGGTGATGCTGCAGCCGCTGCGCAGGATTTTCGATACGGATCGCGACCCGACGCGCACATTCCGGATGTCGGATTTCAAGGCGACGTTGAGCGCGGTGCTCGCGACGCGAGATCTGCGTGCGCTGTCGTTCGCGTGTCTCGCGTTCAACGGCATGCAGGCGACGATCACCGCGTACTTCGTCGTTTACCTGACGACGATCGGCTACACGCCGATCGCGGCCGGGTTTCTTTTTTCGGTGGCGGTCGCGGTTGCGGTGCCGGGCCGCATCGTCTGGGGCTGGCTCGGCAGCAGCTACGTCACACCGCGCGTGATGATGGCCGGCCTTGCGCTCGGCATGGCGGTGAGTGTCGCGCTGCTCGCACTGTGCGGACCCGGATGGCCCACGATCCTCGTCGGACTCGTCTCATGCGCGCTGAGCGCCACCGCCCTCTCGTGGCATGGAATACTGCTCGCGGAGACTGCGCGCGCGGCGCCGGAAGGCATGCGCGGCGGCGTGACCGGCGGCGTGCTTTCGTTCGGGCAGGTGGGCGCGCTTGCGATGCCGCTCATATACTCGGGTCTTCTCGACTGGACCGGCAGTTACGGAATCGGCTTTGTCGTTTGCGGGATCCCGGCGCTGCTGGTCGGCCTGCGCCTGCTGCGGAAACAATAGCTACTCCGGTTTCGCTCCCGAGATCGCGATCGCCTTCTTCCACTTCGCCGTCTCCAGTTCCACGAACTTCCGGAACTGTTCGGGTGTCGTGGGTGCGGCGGCCACGCCGGCGTCGAAGAAGCGCTGGCGCAGATCCGCTGACTCGAGCGCTTTCATCATCGCCGCATGGATCGCGGCAACGTATTTTTGCGGCGTGCCTTTCGGCAGCGCGTAGCCCTGCCACACCGTCACTTCGAAGTCCGGTATTCCCGATTCCATGATCGTCGGTATTTCCGGAACCTGCTCGGCGCGCTTGGCGGAGGTGACGGCAATCGCGCGCAGGCGGCCGGTCTTGATGTGCGGCAGCGGCCCGGGAAGATTGAAGAAGAACGACTGGATCTGGCCCGAGATGGTGTCCGTGTAGCCCTGTGCCGAGTTCTTGTAGGGGATGTGCACCATGTCGATGCCGGCAACGGATTTGAACAACTCCATCGTGAGATGAGGCGAAGCGCCGATCCCGGAAGACGCGTACTTGAACTTGCCGGGATTCGCTTTAGCGAGCTTGACGAACTCACTTACGTTCGCGGCTGGCAGCGACGGCGTGACGCAGAGGATGTTCGGCATCGCGGCGTAAAGCGATATGAGCGTGAAGTCGCGAAGATGATCGTACGGCAGCTTGCTGTGGAGCCCGGCCGTAATCGCCTGGTTGATGCCGTAGGTGAGAATCGTGTGGCCGTCGGTCGGCGCCCTCGCCGCAAGCTCGGTGCCGATGATGCCGGCTGCGCCGGCGCGATTGTCGACGACGAGTGTCTGTCCCCAGACTTCGCTGAACCGTTGCGCGAAAATGCGGCCGATGACGTCCGTCGAGCCACCGGGGCCGAATGGAAGAATCAGCCGCCCCGGTTTGTTGGGATAGACCTCAGCGGAGCGTGCGCCTGCCTTCTCTGCGGCCAGCGCCGAGCCTGCGGCAAACATGACCGCCGTCGCCGCAATGCAGCCGATCGTTTTCAATTCGTGTTTCATGAGCTCCTCGTTGTCAGTCCAGGCGGGCGCCTGAAAGTTTCACCACGTGTCCGTACTTGTCGTACTGGACTTTCATTTCTCTCGCGAATTCCTCGGGTGTCATGTACATGGGATCGAGCGTCAGCGATGAAAGATTGGATGCGACGGTCGGATCGGCCACGGCTTTCCTGAGCTCCGCATTGAGCTTCTCGACGATCGCGGGCGGAGTGCCGGCCGGCGCGAACGTGCCCATCCACGAGCTGAATTCGTAGCCGGGCAGGGTCTCTGCAATCGCGGGGAGGTCCGGGAACTGTGTGATTCGAGTGCTCGACGACACCGCGATCGGCCGCACGCGACGCGACTGGATGTGCGGCACGACTTCGGACGCCGGCGTGAGCAGCATCTGGATCTCGCCGGCTGCAACTGCGACCGCGGCCGGACCGCCGCCCTTGTACGGTACGTGGACGATGTTGATGCCGGCCATGTTCGATAACAGGCTCGTCGAGAGATGCTGCAGCGCCCCGACCCCGGCCGAGCCGTAACTGATCTCGCCGGGCCGCGCTTTGGCGAGCGCGATGAGATCCTTGACCGAGCGCACCGGCATCGAAGGATGCACGACGAGTGCGTTCACGAGCCGCGCAACCGGTGTGATCCCGATGAAATCCCTGAGCGAGTCATACGGCAGCTTCCTGTAGAGGTGCGCGTTCGCAAGCAGCGTCGTCGAATACACCATCAGCGTGTAGCCGTCAGCCGGACTCTTGGCGACGAATGCGGCACCAATCGTGCCGCCCGCACCGACGCGGTTATCGATCACGAACTGCTGCCCGACCTGCTCGCCGACTTTCTGGAACGCGAGGCGCCCGACCACATCCGTTGCGCCTCCGGGCGGGAACACGATGACAACGCGCAC
>Ga0075421_100012885_pt1 | contig 10404 bp, 6 predicted proteins | sample SoiMetdeltSBSDD5_FD_75292 | JGI IMG/M metagenome (GOLD analysis project Ga0075421, IMG submission 75292) | Bulk soil microbial communities from a Populus tree surrounding site in Tennessee, USA - Soil MetaG P. deltoides SBSDD5 | ecosystem: Environmental > Terrestrial > Soil > Tree plantation... | reverse complement strand
CCCCGAGGTGCGAGACGTCGATCCAGACGCCGCCGTTCGGCGTGCCGCGTCCCTCGGCCACCTCGAGGAAGGACGCGCGCGCGACGAGATCGCGAGTGGATCGCTCCATCCGCGCCGCGTCGTAGCGGGCCATGAAGCGCTCGCCAGCCCCGTTGAGCAGGTGACCGCCGGCCCCGCGCAGGCCCTCCTCGAGCAGCGCGCCCGTCATGAGCGAGCCCGGGATGACGAGACCCGTGGGATGGAACTGGATCATCTCCATGTCCCGGAGCGGGAGCCCCGCCCGATACGCCAGCGCGATGCCGTCGGCGGCCTTGTCGGCCGAGCAGGCGATCACCTTGTACATGGTCGGCCCGCCGCCCATGGCCAGAAGCGTCGCGCGCGCGCGCACCGCCATGAAGCGCCCGGACCTGAGATCCAGCACGAGTGCGCCGGCGGCGCGGCCCCCGGCGTCGAGCAGCAGCTGCACCGCGCGACATTCCTCGAACGCGCGGATCGACGGCCGCGCCGACACCTGCTCGCTCAGCCGATTCATGATCTCGATGCCGGTCAGGTCGCCCTTGTGGATGGTGCGGTCGTGACTCTGCCCGGCGAACGGCTTCTGATGGATGCGCCCGGCCGGTGTGCGGTCGAAGAGGCAGCCGTACCGCGACTCGAGCTCCAGCACGCGCGCCGGCGCCGTGGTGACCAGCGTCCACACGAGTTCCTGGTCGTTGATGAACCCGCCGCCGCCCAGCGTGTCGAGCAGGTGGGCCTCGAGCGAGTCGGGCTCGGTGAGCACCGCGTTGTAGCCGCCCTGCACCATACGCGTGCAGCCGGCGCGGCCGAGCAGTCCCTTCACCACGACGGCGATGGAGAGCGCCGGCGCCGCGTCGGCCGCGTGCAGCGCGGCGCAGAGGCCGGCGCCGCCGGCGCCCAGCACGAGAACGTCGGCGTCGACGACGTCGATCATTGTCCGAGAAAGGTCGTCAACGTCCGCGCGCGCATGGTCGGTCGCCTATTCCAGCCGGTAGGCAGAGGCGTCCGGCTTGAACGCGCGGGGCAGCCACAACGGGCGGCGCAGGTTGCCCGGACCCGGCGCCGGTCGCGCCAGCGCGAGCCACTGACGGTAGACCTCGAACGATTTGGCCGTGTCGACCACGATGTCGCCATAGCGATCGTCGGCGCCCGCCTTGCTGACGACGACCTTCTGATGCCAGCAGTGCTGGCCGCTGATCGGGTCGGGCTGCACCGGGAACGTCAGGTTCTGGTGCACGCCGGCCTCCTCCCACCAGATCCGCGCCGAATCGGGGTCGTCGCTCTCGAACGGGCGGATGCCGTGGATCTGTCGCATCCGCCACGTGCCGGGCGCCTCGCGCCTGAGATCCACCAGGGCCGTGGACCATCGCTCCCCGCCCGCGCTCTCCGCGAGCCGCCAGCGGCCGAGGTGGTGCGAGCATGCCACCACGCCGGGACGGATCGATTCGGTCACCCACGCCTTGTCGACGAACGAGCCGATGGCCGTGGCCACCTTCAGCAGGTCACCGGTGGCGACGCCGAGACGGTCGGCGTCCTCGGGATGGAGCCAGAGCGGGTTCGAGTGCGAGATCTCGTAGAGCCACTTCGCGTTGCCCGAGCGCGTGTGGATGAGCGTGGGCAGGCGGAAGGTCGGCAGCAGCACCATCTCGCCGCGCGCGCGATCGAGGTGCGACCAGTGCACGTGGCTGCGGATATATCCGGGGACGGCGTGCTCGGGCCACTTCCAGTCCTTGAGCGTCTTCGAGAAGAACTCGAGCTTGCGCGACGGCGTGGGAAACCCGCGGCGGGCGACGCCGTCCACCACCACGCCGTTCGCCTCCGGCTGCTCGTGGGTGCGATAGACGTTGTCCTCCACGAGGAACGCGCCGTACTTGCGCATGTACGCGAGCGGGGTCAGCCCCTCGGCACGCGCCGCCTCCGGCAAGCCCGGCACGCTGTTCTCGAAGATCCAGCGGTACATCTCCTCGATGCGGAGCTTCTGCCCGGGCCGGTACGGCGACTCGAAGTACTTGCGGATGCCGAGGGCGCCGTCGGGGTCGATGCGCCACGAGAGCTCGATCCAGAATTCGTCCTCCTCCCAGACCTGGCCGAGGCCGGCCGCCTCGTGCGCCTGCCAGGTGAGGTCGAACGTCTGGCCGCGTCGCTCGAGCGCCACCCGCAGGACGGGCTGGCGAAAGCCGATCCAGCGGGCGGCGTGGGTCTCCTGTGACATCAGGTCGTGGCGCTCGGAGGCATGGCCCATCGGCAGGACGTAATCGGCGAACCAGGCGGTCTCGCTCCACACCGGCGTCAGGCACGCGTGCCGCTCCACCTGCGCCTCGTCGGTCAGCATCTCGATCCACGACATCCCGTCCGGGTTGGTCCACACGGGGTTGTAGACGCGCGTGAAGTACATCGCCAGCTTGCCGCGGCCCTCGCGCAGGAAGTGCGGGAGCAGAAAGCTCATCTCGAAGAAGGCGAGCGGATACTCCTTGGGCATCAGCAGCTCGCTCCACACCTTGCCGGGCGGCGGCATCATCGGTGGCGCCGGGATCGCCTTGTTCCAGGCGCTCGGCGCCGTCCCGCCCGGCGTGGACACGGCGCCCATCAGCACCACGAGCAACTCCAGCGCGCGTGCGACCTGCCAGCCGCCGAGGTTCCCGGCCGCGGTGTTGCGCCAGATGTGGGTGGCCAGCGCGCCGCCGGCGGCGCCAATGGCGCGCGCGACCTCCACGATGGTCGACGCCGGCACGCCGCTCTCGCGCTCGGCGAACTCCGGTGTGTACTCCGCGTACAGGTCCTCGAGCGCGCCGTGGAAGGCGTCGAAGGTGACCGGCAGATCGGGCCGCTCCTCGCGAAGATACTCGTCCCAGTTCACCCACTTCTCGACGAAGGCGCGGTCGTAGAGACGCTCGCGCACGAGCACGCGCGCCATCGCGAGCAGGATGGCCGACTCGGTGCCCGGCCACGGCGACAGCCAGTAGTCGGCCATCGAGGCCGTGTTCGACAGCCGTGAGTCGATCACGGCCACCCGCGCGCCGCGCATCTTGGCCTCGATGATGCGCTGCGCGTGCGGGTTGAAGTAATGACCCGTCTCGAGGTGCGAGGACAGCAGCAGGATGAACCGTGCGTTCGCGTGATCGGGCGACGGCCGGTCCATCCCGTGCCAGAACGCATAGCCCGCGCGGGCGCTCGACGAGCAGACGTTGGTGTGGCTGTTGTGACCGTCGATGCCCCAGGCGTGGAACACCCGCTGCAGATAGACGAGCTCATGGCCGGGACGTCCGAGGTGGTACATGATTTCCTTCTGGCGCCCCTCGACGAGCGCCTTGCGGATGCGGCCGGCGATGTCGTCGAGGACCTCGTCCCACGTCACGCGCTCCCACTGGCCCGAGGCGCGCGCGCCGGTGCGGCGCAGCGGATAGAGGATGCGCTCGGGGTCCTGCACCTGGTTCAGCGTGGCCGGGCCCTTGGCGCAGTTGCGGCCGCGGCTGCCCGGATGCACGGGGTTGCCCTCGAACTTCTGGATCTTGAGCGTCGTCTGATCGACGTAGGCGAGCAGTCCGCACGCCGCCTCGCAGTTGAAGCAGATCGTCGGGATCAGCGAGTAGCGGCGCTTGACCTTCCGCGGCCAGGCGACCGGGTCGTACTCCTCCCAGTTCTCCCAGCGGGCGACGGGCGGATACGATGCGAGTCCGCCCTCGCGCTCTGACAGCTCGCGGGCGACGGGATGCAGCGGCTCGGGAGATCCAGGCGTCATCGTGCTCCTCAGCTCAGCGGAATGGACTGCCCGGCCTTCACCCACAGGTCCTCGTACACCCACAGTCCGGCGAGGGCGAGCAGCGAGCCGATGACCATCCCGCCCGGCAGCACGAGGATGGCGACGAACGGCAGCAGGACACCGCCCACGACGCAGGCACCCCAGAAGCGTCCGCGGTAGCCACCGCGCGTGATCAACCGCGCCGCGCGCGCCACATCGGTATTCGTATGGCTCACGCCGAGCTCGGCGAACAGCAGACCGCCATGAAGGATCAACGCGAGGGCGAGGAACCCACCCATGCTCAGCACCGCGACCTCGGCGGCGCCGATCAGGGTCCCCACGAGGACGAGGCTCGCGGCGCCGGCCAGCATGGCGGCCACGAGGAGATGCGGGAGCACCAGCGGGCTCTGCCAGAAATCACGGCCCTCCGCCTGCCCGAACAGGAACGCGCTGTAGCCGGCGGCGCCGGCGGCGAGCACGAGCGCCGGCACCACGAGCAGGCGGTGGTGGGTGGGCGCGGTGACCAGCCACAGCAGGGCCACCAGGCCAAAGGCCATGAGGATCCAGGCGCCGCGTACGAGCCAGGAGCGCCATTGCCCCTTGATCAAGACGTAGTGAAAGCGGTCGGGACGCTTCAGGTCGAGCACCAGCAACCCCATCGTCAACGCCAGGAAGACGAGCGCCACCACGGCCGCCGCCGTGTCGAAGAGCGCGTCCCCGCGCGTGAGCGACATGGTCCGGTCGAGCGCGGCCATCATCAATGCGCCGGCCGCGATCGACTTCGTCCACAGGTAGGCGCTGACCTTGCCGCCCCACGGCCGCGGCGCGTGGGGCGCGTCGTAGACGGGCCGGCTCAGCGTGCCGTCGCCGGCACCGTCCCGTGCCTGGAGCGACGCGGTGAGACGCACGAGGTCGACCTCGCCGCCGGCGCGCTGCCCCCACATGTACGACGTGGCGGGGGCCTGCAGCGATGGGCTCAGCGCCGACGACTCGGCGCCGATGTAGTAGACCTTCGGGCGCGTCCCCTGCTCCGGCTTGCGAACCTCCACCTGCTCGCGCGCCACCAGCCGCGAGATCTCCGTGGATGGACAGTCGAGATCGCCCGCGATGATGGCCCGCTCCGGGCACACGATGACGCACGCCGGCTCGAGCCCCACCTCGAGCCGGTGCGCGCAGTAGTTGCACTTGGCGGCCGTGTTGGTGTCGGGGTCGATGTAGAGGGCGTCGTACGGACACGCCTGCATGCACGACTTGCAGCCGATGCAGCGCGCGCCGTCGAAGTCGACGACACCGTCGGAGCGCCGGTAGAGCGCCACCGTGGGGCAGATGGTCACGCACGGCGCGTCGTCGCAGTGGTTGCAGCGCAGCACGGAGAAGTAGCGACGCGTGTGGGGGAACGTGCCCTTCTCGACGTATTTCACCCACGTGCGAAAAGCGCCGAGCGGCACCCGGTTCTCTTCCTTGCAGGCGACCGTGCAGGCGTGGCAGCCGATGCACTTGCGATGGTCGATCACGAACCCGTAGCGCACGATCCTCCTCGTCTCACTCGAACAGCACGTTCCACCACACCTTGAGGCCGGTCAGCACGATCACGACCCGCAGCGCCCCCTTGAGAGCGCCCCCCGAGAGTCGACGGCTTGCGGCCGCGCCAAGCTGCGCGCCGGGCAGGGCGCTGACGGCGACCACCAGCGCCGGTGGGACCGGAATCTGCCCCGTCACGGCCTTGCCGAGCACGCCGGCCGTGGCCGCCACCGCCGTGATGGCGAGCGAGCTTCCGATCGTGACGCGGATCGGCACCCCCACCACCACGAGCAACAGCGGCACCAGCAAGAACGCGCCGCCCGCGCCGACCAGGCCGGCCGCGAGGCCGACCCCACCTGCTGTCAGCGCTGTCAGCGTCGCGCTGTACTGCTTCACGTCCGCGGGCTCCGTCACATCGGGCGCCGGCTCCGGCAGCAGCATCACGACGAAGGCCACCGTCACCATCACCGCAAAGACGATGAGCAGCCACCGCTCCGGCACGTATTTCGAGGTCACCGCACCCGCCAGCGAGCCGGCGGCCATGGCGCCGCCGCCCACGAGCGCCAGCCCGCGGTTCACCGCGCGATGCCGGCCATGAGCGATCATGCCAGAGACCGCGGCCACGAACACCTGCACCATGGTGATGGCAGCCACGCTCTTGATGTCCAGCGCGCCCGCCCCGAGCAGCGGGGGCACGTAGAGGAGCAGGGGGATCATCACGATCGCACCGCCGACACCGATCAGCCCGGAGACGAACGCCCCGATGGCTCCGAGCACGAACAGCACGGCGGCGAATGCGAGCGACACGAGGCGGCCGGCTTACCTCCCCGAGCTCGCGTAATACGCCGCCAGGTCGGCCAGCGTCGCATCGTCGATGGTCTTCATGAGCGCCTTCATGCTGGCGAGCGCGGCATCGCCGGGGCTGCGCTTGTCGGTCTTGAAGAGCAGCATCTGGTTCTTGAGGTACCCGACCGGCTGGTTCTGCAGACTGGGAACGCCGCGTGGCTCGTCGCCCCGGCCCTCGTCGCCGTGGCAGCCGGCGCACGCGACGGCCGCCTTGCGCCCTCTGGCCACGGCCGTCCGGTCGACTTTCGTCTCCAGCGGCTCGCGCGGCTGCGCGGCGAAGTACCCGGCGACGTCGTCCACGCCCTGCTGCTTGACCATCTTGGCGAACGGCTCCATCTCCGGCGACAGGCGACGACCGCTCGCGTAGTCCTCGATGGCCTTCTTGAAGTACCACGCCGGCATCCCGGCCAGCACCGGTGTCGCCGACGCCTTGCTGTTCCCGCCGAGCCCATGACACGCGCTGCACGCATACGCCTTCACGTACCCCGGCGCATCGAGCGGGCCCGCCACGGAAACGCCGGCGCCGAGCGTCAGCGCGAACACGATTGCCGCCGCGCACCCGATCCCGAGGCGCGCCATGGCTTTGCCAGGGCGCGACGAGCATCGGGGGTGGCGGCCCCCAGGCGGGAGGCCAGCGCCATCCCGAGGCGCGCCACGGCTTTGCCGGGGCGCGACGAGCGTTGGGGGGTTTGGGGGGCCATTTCGGGGCCCCCCATTAAAACTATCCAAGGATGTCATTCCAGATGTTGGTGGCCCAGGCGACGGCGTGATCGGCCCAGACGGTGGATGGCCCCGGCGTGAGCTTCTGCTCGATCTGGACCACCTTGCCGTTGTCGATGCGGTAGGCATTGACGACGGCAACCACCTCGCGATCGCTGACCCACGAATAGCAGGTGTTCAGCGGCGGCATCGAGGCCACCGGCCGGCCGTTGAGCAGGCTGACCACCGAGGCCGCAGCGATCTTCCCCTGCGCGTTGGCGATGGTGCCGGACTTCGGCACCGGCAGGCCGATCGTCGCATCGCCGATGACGTGCACGTTCTTCGCCTTCAACGACTCGTACGTCACGTGATCGACCTCGCACCAGCGCTTGTCGGCGCCCACGAGGCCGGCGTCCACGGCGATGCTGGCGGCGCGCTGGGGGGGGATCAGGTTCACGACGTCGTAGCGCACGACGTCGCCGAACTCCGTGGTGACCTCGCGTTTGGTCGGATCGACCTTGACGACCCTGTTCGAGGCGCGGTACTCGAGGTTCGGGTACGCCTGCCAGGCCGCGCGGAAGAGCGCCGCCTTGGAGACGACGTTGGGATTCGCGTCGAGCACGAGGAGCTTCGCGCGCGGCTTGTGGGTCTTGAGGAACCAGGCGAGCTGACACGCGCGTTCGTAGGGACCCGGCGGACAGCGATACGCGACCGGCGGCACCGTCATGACCACCACACCGCCATCGGGTAGATCGTGAAGCTGCTTGGCGAGCGCCACCGTCTGCGGGCCCGCCTTCCAGGCATGCAGGACGGTCTCCTTCGCCGCCGGCAAACCTTCCACCTGCTCCCACTGGAAGTCGACGCCGGGCGACAGGATCAACCGGTCATAGGCGAGGTAGCCGTCGGCCACGCGCACGCGACGCTGGTCGGCGTCGACCGCGAGCGCCGGCTCGTGGCGCAGGCTCACGCCGTGGCGGCGGAGCCCGTCGTACTCGAAGGTCAGCGAGGGCAGCTTCCGGACGCCGCTCAGCACGAGATTCGAGAACGGGCACGACACGAACGTCCTGTTCGGCTCGAGGAGCACGACCTCGACCGAGGGATCGGCCAGGCGGACGTATTTTGCGGCGGTGGCGCCACCCCACCCGCCGCCCACCACCACCACCCGACGACCCGACTTCGGCGCGATCTCGCCGGTGCCGGTGCGGCACCCGCTCAGACCGGCGACGGCGAGCGCTGCGCCGCGTGCGGATCCGAGGAACTGTCTGCGAGTGAGTCGGACCATGCTGTGGGTGGCCTCCGCTGCCCGCCGGTACGTTACAAAAGTTCAGTCGAGCGCGCTGAACTTTCTAGCATCCTCGTTCCACGTCGCGGCCAGCGCCCAGGCGGCCATGACCACGACGACGAGGACGAGAGCCCCGCCCCATCCGAGCACGGACGGCAGGAACACCGCGACGCCGAGCTTGCTCACCGTGCCGGTCTCGCTCAGCACCAGCCGCGTGAGGGAGGCGGCCAGCGCGAAGGTCGCCAGCGCCGCCCAGAGCTTCACCTGCCCCTCGCCCGCGCGCCAGATGGAGCCGGCGCCGCACCCGCCGGCCACCGTCATGCCGATCCCGAACAGCGTGCCGCCCAGCACCGCGCCGATGCCGACGGCGGCGAACACCCATTCGCCGCGGTCCTTGGCGTCGGTGTATTTCAGGATGGCGAAGCCAAGCGTGCTCAGCACGAGCGCGAGCGCGGCCGCCCGCGTATGCGACGCCTCGCCGGTCATGAACGGCTCGCGGAAGGCGCGCACCAGGCAGAAGCGGGAGCGCTGAAAGACCACGCCGAAGGCGGCGCCGAAGAGCAGGACGACGCCCTGCTTCGGGTAGCCGACGGCGGCGTAGAGAAACGGTGCGGCCACCAGCACCGCCAGCAGCAGCGCGCCGATGACGCCCTGGCGGCCGCCGCTCCCCGCTCGCGCGGAGTCATCGACCGCACGACCGCGGCCGCGCGACCACTGCGGGCGATGCTCGAGCTCCCAGAGCAGGTAGCGCAGGCCGAGGACGGCACCGAGGCCGAGGCCGAGCATCATTCCGAAGCCGGCCAGGCTGAGCGCGCTGATCGCCGAGAAGAAGCCCCCGATGTTACAGCCGAAGGCGAGCATGGAGCCAACGCCCATGAGACCGCCGCCGATCGCGCCCTTCACGAGCTCGCCCGCGGCCGGGACGCGGATCGCGAACTCGCGGGCCGAGAGCGCGGCGCCCGCGCCACCGAGCAACACGCCGACGTTCAGGAGCGAGCCGGAATAGAGCCACGGGGCGATGAGGTCGGGACGGTCGATCACGCCGATCCCGGTGAACAGCCAGTCGCCCCAGTTGCGCATACCATCCGAGGCGGTCCACGGCCGGTCGAACGCGAAAAGAAAGACGTTGATGGTAGCGACGATGACGGCGGCCGCCCACACCGGCCACCCGCGCGCGAACAACGCCTCCCGCTGAGCCCGGAAAGCCGATGAAGTCTGCGCCGATGAAGTCTGGGCCAATGGAGTCTGCGCCGATGGAGTCTGGACCAATGGAGTCTGGAAGGAAGACGGAGCCACCCGCGCCTCTCTCAGGCCACCTGCGGCGGCGGAGTAACCAGCGCTCCTATACAGTAGGCCGCCGCACGCCGTAGCCTGCCTTCAGCCACGCGCTCATGCCGCCGGTGACGTTGAACCAGGGACCGCTCACGTGCCGCTTGAGCGCGCTGATGGCCGTGCTCGACCGCAGACCGCCCGCGCAGACCACCGCCTTCGGCCGGCCGGCCGGAAGCTCGCCCGCCCGCTGCACGGCCTCGAACATCGGCAGGTGCACGGCACCGGCAATATGCCCCTCGAGCCACTCGAACGGCTCGCGCACGTCGACGACGAGCACGTCCTGCTCCTGCTCGTGCCAGGCGGCCAGATCGTGCACGGTCATCTGTCCCACCGTCTCCACGGGCAGTCCGGCGTCGCGCCAGTCGATCATCCCCCACTGCAGGTAGCCAGCGACCTCGTCGATGCCCACCCGCGAGAGCGCCTGCACCGCGCGCTCGACATCCGACGGCGCGGAGGTCGTCAGCAGCACGCGGGTGCCCGCCGGCACGAAGCCGGCCACGCGCTCGGCGAACTGCGGGCTGTCGATCCACACGTTGAGGGCACCGGCCGCATGCAGGTCGCCATACACGGCCGGCTCGCGCAGATCGAGCATCAGCGCGCCCGCCTGCATCGCCTCCCACGCCTCGCGCGCCGCATGGGGGCGCGGCTTGGCCGACACCAGCGGCAGCAGGCCGCGGTTCTTGGCCACGATCGTCTCGAAGGCGGCCGGCTTGGGCGGCACGCCCTGCATCAGAAACTCCACGAAGGCCGACTTCGAGTCGTGGCGGAAGGCCGGGTTGAAGCGACGCTCGAAGCCGATGGTCGAGGCCGTCTTGGCCGACATCGCGCGACCGCAGGCGGAGCCGGCGCCGTGGCCGGGGTAGACCTCGATCCCGTCGTCGAGCGGCCGCAGCACGCGACGCAAGCTCTCGAAGATGTCCTCCGCCGCGCGAGCCCCACCGAGGTCGGGACGGCCGACGGAGCCGACGAA
>Ga0075421_100012884_pt1 | contig 10404 bp, 8 predicted proteins | sample SoiMetdeltSBSDD5_FD_75292 | JGI IMG/M metagenome (GOLD analysis project Ga0075421, IMG submission 75292) | Bulk soil microbial communities from a Populus tree surrounding site in Tennessee, USA - Soil MetaG P. deltoides SBSDD5 | ecosystem: Environmental > Terrestrial > Soil > Tree plantation... | reverse complement strand
CGGCCGACCGCGTCGATCTCGTCGATGAACACGATGCAGGGCGCGTGCTTCTTCGCCTGCTCGAACATGTCGCGCACGCGCGCGGCGCCGACGCCGACGAACATCTCGACGAAATCGGAGCCCGAAATGGAGAAGAACGGAACCTTCGCCTCCCCGGCGATCGCCCGCGCCAGCAGCGTCTTGCCGGTGCCGGGGTTGCCGACCATCAGCACGCCGCGCGGAATGCGCCCGCCCAGCTTCTGGAACTTCGACGGGTCGCGCAGGAAATCGACCAGCTCGGAGACCTCTTCCTTGGCCTCCTCGCAACCGGCGACGTCGGCGAACGTGACCGTGTTCGTCGACTCGTCGAGCATCCGCGCGCGCGACTTGCCGAAGGAAAACGCCCCGCCGCGGCCGCCGCCCTGCATCTGGCGCATGAAGAAGATCCACACGCCGATCAGCAGCAGCATCGGGAACCAGGAGACGAAGATGTTCATCAAGAGCGAAGGCTCTTCCTCGGGCTTCGCTTCGATCTTCACGCCGTACTTCAGCAGGTCCGAGACGAGCCAGATGTCGCCCGGCGAGTAGCTGGTGACGCGCTTGCCCTCGGTTGTCGTCGCCTTGAGCTGCCTGCCCTCGATCACCACCTTGGCGATCCGGCCGCTCTTCACCTCCTCGATGAACTGCGAGTACTCCATCGGCGCCTGGGCCGCCTGGCGCGTGTTGAACTGGTTGAACACGGTCATCAGCACGAGGCCGATCACGAGCCAGATGACCAGGTTTTTAAGCATGTTGTTCAAGGACTTGCTCCTCAATTAGCGAAAGCTTGCAATGATCTTACGCGCTTTTAGCGCGCCGCATAAGGCTGCCAGAGGAGATGGGGCCGGAACCCCCGGAATCAATGCGGTTTCCGGCAACTTACAGGCGTGAAAGACCTATGAAACGCCCGGATTAGGGGTCGTCCGGTTCGCGAGCGCCTCGTGGATCGCGCGCATCAGCAGCGACTCGTCGACCGGCTTGCACAGGTACGCTGTGGCGCCCTGGCTCATTACGCGGGTGCGGGCATTCGGCGTGTCGTGACCGGTGAGTACGACGACCGGGATCTGGACGCGGGCCTGGTTCAGCTCGTCCTGGACATCGAACCCATTCACGCCGGGCATGTGCAGGTCGAGGACCAGGCATGCCGGCTCGTGATGCTGCATCGATGTCAGGAACTCGGCGCCCGAGGGAAACGTCTCCACGTCGAACCCCGCGGAGCGAATCAGGCGCTGCAGTGCCTTGCGCACCGATTCTTCGTCGTCGACGACCGCGATCAGCGTGCCCTTTGGCATTTTCGACGCCAAGGTAGCCCATCGGCGCGCCCGCCCGGAATTGGACCTTGGTCCAACCCGTGCCGCTTCAGGCAGTAACCTCGGGTTGCGCAGGCAGCGCGACGCTGACCGTCACGCCCGCCGCTGCATTGTTGACGGCCCAGATCCGCCCGCCGTGCGCGTCGACAATCGTCCTGCAGACCGAAAGACCCAGGCCCAGGCCGTGCGATTTGGTCGTGACGAACGGCTCGAAGATGCGCTCCAGGTCTTGCGGCGGAATGCCCCTTCCGCGGTCCGAGACCGACGCGATCACCGAACCGTCTGCGCCGCGGGCGGTTCGGACCTCGAGCCGGCGCTCGTCGCCAGGATTGCCGGCCACCGCGTCGCACGCGTTCATCACCAGGTTCAGCAGCACCTGCTGGAGTTGAATGGCATCGCCGAGGACGACCGGCAACCCAGGGGCCAGGTCGGTGCTCCACCCGACGTTGCGGTTCAGCAGGTCGCTGCGAATCAGCCGGAGGACATCCAGCGCAACCCCGTTCAGGTCGAGCCGGTGATGCGCCACCTCCTCCTTCTTCAGCAGAACGCGCAGGCCGCGGATCACGGCGCCTGCGCGCTTGTCGTCCTCGACGATGTCGTCGAGGATCTCCTTGACTTCACCCAAGTGTTGCACGCCCGCGGCAAGAAACCGCTGTGCGGCCTGCGCATTGCTGAGGATTGCCGTGAGCGGCTGGTTCAGCTCATGCGCAAGCGCGCCGGAAAGCTCGCCCAGCATGGCAACCCGCGACAGGTGCGCCAGCTCGGTTCGCCGCTGTTCGGCTTCCAGCTCGCCGCGCCGCCGCTCGGTGACATCGATGACCGAGGCCAGCGTGAACGTGCCCTCCGGAGTGCGCACGGGGTTGAGCCCGACCTCGACCGGAATCTCGCCGCCATCCTTGCGGCGGCCGTACAGGTCGCGCCCGGCTCCCATCATGCGCACCGCAGGGTCGCTGAAATAGCTGTCCCGCAGGCCCGGATGCGCTGGGCTGAATCTCCCGGGAATCAGGATTTCCACCGGCTGGCCCAGCAGTTCGGCCCGGGTGTATCCGAACACTTTTTCGGTCTGGGCGTTCAGCAGCGCGATGGTCCCTTGCGCGCTCACCACGATCATCGCGCTCGGGGAGGCCTCCACGACGAGCCGGAAACGCTCTTCGGCGAGCTTGCGCGCGGTAATGTCCTCGTTCACGCCCGCCATGCGCAGCGCGCGGCCCGCTGCATCGCGCGCGACGACTTCGCCCCGGGTGTGAATCCAGATCCAGTCGCCCGCGGGCCGGCGCACCCGGTGATCGATTTCGTACGCCGGAGCGATCCCCTTGAGCGCATCGCGCAAGTGCCGGCGCAGCGCGGGAAAGTCCTCCGGATGGACCGTGGCCGCCAGCGCGGCGAAAGACGTCGTCACCGCTTCGGCCGGGCCTCCGAGCATTTCCTGCCACCGATCGCTCAGGTACACCCTGCCGGTGGCTAGGTCCCAGTCCCACAGCGCCAGCCGCGCGCCTTTCAGCGCAAGCGCCAGGCGTTCTGCGTTTTCCCGCACCTGCGCTTCGCCGGCCTCGACCTGGAGCGCGAGTTGCGTGGCGCGGAACACGTCGGCACCCAGCTCGTAGCCCATCGCGAACAACGGTCCCAGAACGAGGAACGTCAGCACGTACGGGAACGTAAAAAGCCCCATGTGCGTGGGAATGACCAGCGAAGCCGAAAGGAAGACGAGCAGCGAGAGGCTGCCGCCGATCAGGACTGCCCGGCGCCGATCGATCCGCGTCTTGCGGCGCCACAACTGAATCGAAGCGTCGGCAACGAACAGGCCAAACAACAGATAGCTGAATCCCGCCAGGGCATTCCAGGGATTGACCGTCCCGCGCGCTACCGGCACGCTGACCCCGCCCCACAGCTCGATCCATTGCAGGCTGCTGATCTCGAGATAGTTGATGCTCTGCGGGGAAACGAAGTTGAGCACCAGCACCGGCACCCGCAGGCCGACGATGCTCCACGCCAGCCAGCGCCGCCCGGTGTGGAAGAAGCTGCGCACGAACCAGATCGTCGACACCACGAGCACGAACACCGCAACCTGCAACCAGCGCTGCAGCGGGCGGAACTCCTCCACCGTCCGCGCCTGCATCATCGCCAGCTCGAATCCGGCGTAGCAGGTCACCGAAACCGCGAAGATGTAGAACCACAGGTGGGCGATCGACGCATCCCGCCTGAGCCAGATCAGCAGGTGCACGATCCCGAGCGTCAGGCACGCCCCCGCCATCATCGGCCACACCGTCGTGACCCAGTTCATGGCGCTGCCTCGCCCATCGGATTCAATCGCGGTCCGGAAGCGGCGTCAGTCGCGCAGGCCGCGCCCGACCAGGTAGGTTTCGCGCGACTCGGCGCGCGATGCGGCGGGTTTGCGCGTGAGCACCTCGCGAAAGATAGCCTTCATCGCCGCGAACACCTCGTTGAATGCTTCGCCCTGGAACACCTTGACCAGAAAAGCCCCGCGCGGCTCGAGCTCCGCCTGACAGAACTCGAGCGCGATCGAGACCAGTTCGGCCGCGCGCGCCTGGTCGGTGCTCGCGATGCCGGTCAGGTCCGGCGAAAGATCGCACAGGATCACGTCGGCCTTGCGCCCGCCGAGCGCCCGCGCCAGCCCCTCCCGAACGCCCGGGTCGCGGAAGTCGCCCTGCAGCGCGGTGACGCCGGCGAGCGGCGCGATTTCCAGGCGATCGATCGCAACAATGGTTCCCTTCGGCCCGGCTTTCTGCGCCGCAACCTGCGACCAGCCTCCAGGCGCTGCGCCGAGGTCGACCACGGCGGCACCGGGCTTCAGGATGCGATCCCGCCGGTCGATCTCGAGCAGCTTGAACGCGCTGCGCGAGCGGTAGCCCTGCGCCTGCGCGCGCTTCACGTAGGGATCCGTCACGTGCCGCCGGAGCCACTGCGCGCTGGATTTGGAGCGGGCCATAAAAAAAACGCGGGCCGCATGGGCCCGCGCATCCTTTCCTTACTGCGGAGCCGCTACTTCCCCATCACCTTGCCGAAGCGCTCCCAGTCGTTGCCGTTGAACTTCTGCAGCTGCACCGATTCGATCGGCGCAAAGTCGTCGCCGGCCGTGTTGATGTTGACGCCGGGCAGCATCGTGTCGACGTAGAAGCCCTTCATCGTCGCCGCCTGCTTCATGACGTTCTCGCGCGTCAGGTTGTCGCCGGCCTGCTTGAGCACCTGGTGCAGCGTCGTCGCCACGGTGTATCCATAGATGTTCGACGGGTCGATCAGGCTGCCATCCGGGTAGTACTTCTTCATGAACGCTTCCCACTTCTTGATTGCCGGATCGTTCGCCCACTCCTTGTCGTTCATGTCCTTGAGATACGCGGTGGTGATCACGCCGGCCGATTTTTCCAGGCCCGCCGGGATCAGGACCGTCGCCTTGCTCGCGGAGACGTTGTTCAGGTATTGGACCGGCTTCCAGCCGATGTCGAAGGCCTTGCGGATCGCCTGCGCCGCGAACTTGGGAGTCGTGACGTTGAAGAACACATCGGCGCCCGAGCTCTGCAGCTGCACGATCTGCGAGTCCACCGTCGGATCCGAGACCTCGTAGGAAACTTCCTTGACGATCATGGAGGCGGCCTTCGCGCCCAGGCCGTCCTTCAGGCCCTTGACGTAGTCCTTGCCGTAATCGTCGTTCTGATAAAGGATCCCGATCTTCGCGTTGGGCTTGGTCTCGAGGATGTGCCGGGCGTAGATCTGCCCTTCGGTCTGGTAGTTCGGCTGCCAGCCCATGGTCCACGGGAAGTTCTTCGGGTCGTTCCACTTCGTCGCGCCGGTGGCAACGTGCAGTTGCGGCACCTTGCTCATGTTCATGTACTTGTGGATCGCCGTGTTGCACGGCGTGCCGAGCGTCTGGAACACGAACAGCACCTGGTCCTGCTCGACGAGCTTGCGCGCCATTTCGACGGTCTTGGGCGGGCTGTAGCCGTCATCGTAGGAGATGAAGTTCACCTTGCGGCCGTTGACGCCGCCCTGCTCGTTCACCATCTTGAAGTACGCGGCGATCGTCTTGCCGATCGTGCCGTAGGCCGACGCCGGCCCGCTGTAGGGATTGGTATTGCCGATCTTGATCTCGGAATCGGACGCACCCGGATCGTATTTCTTCTGCGCATTGGCTGTCGGGATCGCAAGCGCCGCCGCGACCGCCAAAGCGATGGGAACAAGCTTGAATTTCATGCGTTTCTCCTCCTTCCAAGGAATCAGGTATTTTGCCTTTTCTGGGCCAGCCGCGCCAGACCCATCCGGATCGCGCCCGAGATGCCCATCGGCATCACGTAGACGAAGGCGAGCAGGAACAGGCCGAAGATCGCCCAGGGGGCGGCCTTGGAGATCTCGTCGGCGACGTTCGGAACGAACTGCAGGAAAAGGGCGCCGAAGATCGCGCCGGGAATCGAGGCCAGCCCGCCGATCACTATCCCGATCAGGAATTTGATCGAAAGGAAGATATCGAAGCTGTCCGGGGCCACGAACTGCACGGCGATCGCGCTGAGGCCCCCCGCGACGCCGGTGTACATCGCCGAGACGCCGAACGTGAGCGACTTGTACATCGCGTTGTTCACGCCCATCGCTTCGGCCGCGACGTGATTGTCGCGGATCGCGATCATCGCGCGCCCGACGCGCCCGCGCAGCAGGTTCCACGCGAGCGCGAACATCACCAGCGCGACCGCGAGCGTGAAAAAGTACAGCCACTGGTCGGGCTTCAGCGGCAGCCCGAACGGCGCCTCGGGCTTCTGGATGACGATCCCCTGCACGCCGCCGGTCCACTTCTCGAAGTGGTGGTACTTGAGCAGCTGCGGCAGCGACACGCCGAGCGCGAACGTCGCGAGCGCGAGATACAGCCCTTCAAGGCGCAACGCCGGCAGGCCGAACAGGAAGCCGAACAACAGGCAGACCGCGCCGGCGATCGGCAGTGTGGCCCAATACGGGAAGCCGAACCTATCCATCAGGATCGCTGTGCAGTAGGCGCCCAGCGCGTAGAACGCGCCGTGGCCGAGCGAGATCTGGCCGTTGTATCCGGTCAGCATGTTCAGGCCGAGCAGCGCGATCGCGTAGACCAGCACGAGCGTGAACTGGAACGTGCGGTAATTGCTGACGACGAACGGCAGCGCCGCCGCGACCAGCAGCAGCACTGCGACAACGATCAGCTGGCGCCGGCTCATACCCGCGTCACCAGTACCTTGCCGAAGAATCCGGACGGCTTCACCGTGAGCACGCCGATGATCAGCACCAGCGCGACCGCGAGCTTGAGCTCGTTGCCGATCACGAACGCGCCGAGCACGTTCTCGAGCACGCCGACCAGGAACCCGCCGATCACCGCGCCCCACGGGTTGTCGATGCCGCCGACCAGCGCGGCGGCGAACGCATACAGCAGCACGCCGCCCATCATGTTCGGATCGAGGTAGACGATCGGCGCGACCATCATGCCGGCGATGCCGCCAATTGCCGCCGCCAGGCCCCACCCGAGCGCGAGCATCCAGCCGACGCGGATGCCGACCAGGCGGCTCGACTCCGGGTTCTGCGCCGCGGCGCGCATGGCCAGGCCGAGCGGGGTGAAGCGGAAGAACAGATACAGCAGCACCAGCACGACCAGGGTCACGCCGATCGCGCCCACCTCGTGCGGCGACATGAACTTCCCTAGGCCGATCTCCTTCGGGAACGGGCTCGGGAACGTCTTGATCGTGTAGGTGTAGATCCAGCCGGTGACGCTGTTGAGGATCACGAGCAGCGCGATGAACACGACGACGACCGCGAGCACCGGGGCGTTCTCGACCGGGCGGATCACGACGCGCTCGATGACGACGCCGAAAACGAACGCGAAGGCCACCGTCAGGAAGAAAGCGCCCCAGTAAGGCACTCCTGCGTTCACCAGGCTCCACGCGATGTACGTCGCGAACATCGCCATCTCGCCCTGCGCGAAATTCACGAGGTGCGTCGCCTGGTAGATCATCACGAGCGCGAGCGCAAGGCTCGCGTAGATGCCTCCGGTGGCGAGCCCGGCGAGCACTTGGTGGATGAATGCGTCCACGTCTTCTCCTAGTAGCCGAGGTACGAGCGGCGCACCGCGTCGTTCTTCTTGATGTCGTCCGCGGTTCCCGAGAGTACGACGCGGCCGGTTTCGATCAGGTAGGCGTGATCCGCGAGGTCGAGCGCCATCGCGGCATTCTGCTCGACCACGAGCATGCTGACGCGCTCGCGCTCGTTGACGGTGCGCAGGATCGAAAAGAGCTCCCGGACGATCAGCGGCGCGAGGCCGAACGACGGCTCGTCGAGCAGCATCAATTTGGGCCTGAGCATCAGCGCGCGCGAGACCGCGAGCATCTGCTGCTCGCCGCCCGACAGCGTGCCCGCCTGCTGGGTGCGTCGCTCCCTGAGGCGCGGGAAGTAGCCGTACACGCGCTCGAGGTCCTGCTCGACTGCAGCGCGGTCCTTGCGCGTATACGCCCCCAGGCGCAGGTTCTCCTCGGTCGTCAGGTTGACGAACGTGCCGCGGCCGTCCGGGACGTGCGCGATGCCGAGGCGCACGATGTCCTCGGTCGCGCGCCCGTCGATGCGCTGGCCGCCGAACGTGATCTCGCCTTCGGTGCGGACCATGCCGCACAGCGCGCGCAGGGTCGTCGTCTTGCCGGCGCCGTTGGCGCCGAGCAACGTCGTGATCGTCCCCTCTGCCATCGCGAAACTGATGCCATGCAGCACCCGGGTCTGGCCGTATGCTGCGTGCAGCGCCTTGGCTTCGAGGAATGCCATCAGCCGGCGGTCCCCAGGTACGCCTGGATGAGCTCCGGATGCTGCTGCACCTCGGCCGGCGTTCCTTCGGCGATCTTCTTGCCGAAGTTGAGCGCGACGACTCGATCGGAGATGCTCATCACGAGGCTCATGTGGTGCTCGACGAGCAGCACCGTCAATTTCAGGCGGTCGCGGATCCCGCGGATCAGCGCGCCGAGCGCACCGACCTCCTCGTGGTTCAGCCCGCTGGCGGGCTCGTCGAGGAGCAGCAGCTTCGGCTCGGCCGCGAGCGCACGGGCGAGCTCGACGCGTTTCTGCGTTCCGAACGGCAGGTCGGCGACGCGCCGCTCGGCGACCGACTCGAGGTCCAGCAGCCGGATCAGCGACAGCACTTTGTCGCTCGTCTCCTGCTCTTCGGTGCGCACGACGGGAAGCCGCAGCGCGTTGAGGAAGAAGCCGCTGCGCGTGCGGCAATGCCGCCCCACGCGCACGTTGTCGAACACCGTCATCGTGCGAAACAGCGCGAGATTCTGGAAGGTGCGGCCGATGCCGAGCTCGGCGACCTGGTGGCGCGGCACGCTGAGGAGCGAGCGCCCGTCGAACAGGATGTCGCCCGAGTCGCATCGATAGAGCCGCGACAGGCAGTTGAAGAGCGTGGTCTTGCCGGCGCCGTTGGGACCGATCAGCCCGACGATGCGCCCGGCATCGACGTCGAACGAGACGTTGTCGAGCGCGACGATGCCGCCAAAGCGAACCCCGACGTTCTGCACGCGCAGCATCGCCCCTGCACCGTCCGCCACGATTCCTCCTCCTAGAGGGCAGTCCTCCCTGCCCGCGCGGAGTGTACGATGGAACCGGACAAAGTCAAAAGGCCATGGCGATGATCCAGTCCACGATGCAGCGTGTGCCGCTGTCGCTGAATCACATCCTCGAGCGGGCCGGCAGGCTCTATGCCGAATCGCAGATCGTCAGCCGGCGCCCCGACAAGTCGATCGTCCGGCACCGCTTCGCGGATTTTCATCGCCGTGCGCGGCAACTGGCCTCCGCGCTGCGCGCCGCGGGCCTGCGCAAGGGCGACCGCGTCGCGACGCTGTGCTGGAACCACTACGCCCACCTCGAATGCTATTTCGGCATCCCGGCCGCGGGCGGCGTCATGCATACGCTGAACCTGCGCCTCGCGCCGGACGAGATCGGCTGGATCGCGAATCACGCCAGGGACCGGTTCCTGATCGTCGACGACATCCTGCTACCGCTGTACGAGCAGTTTCGCGCCGCCGCGCCGTTCGAGAAAGTGATCGTCTTTCCGTTCAGCGGAGCGAGTGTCGCGCCCTCTTTCGTCGACTATGAAGCGTTTCTCGCTTGCGCGCCGGCTGCGTTCGACTATGCGCCGCACGAAGAAGACGACCCGGTATCGATGTGCTACACGTCGGGCACGACCGGGCGGCCGAAGGGCGTCGTCTATTCGCATCGCTCGACGGTGATCCATACGCTGATGGCGAACCAGCCGGATCACTGGGGACTTTCGGCGGCCGACAGCGTCATGCCGGCGACGCCGATGTTCCACGCGAACTGCTGGGGCGTGCCGTACGTCTGCATGATGATGGGCATCCGCATGGTGATGCCGGGACCGCACCTGCATCCGGAAGACCTGCTCGACTTGATCACCGCCGAGAAGCCGACGTACGTGCTCGGCGTGCCGACGATCTGGCTGACGATGCTGAACCTGCTCGACACGCAGCCCGAGCGCTTTCGCCTGCCGCCGGGGATGCGGATGCTGGTCGGCGGCGCAGCGGTGCCCGAAGCGCTGATCCGCGCCTACAAGCGGCACGGCGCGACGATCTCGCAAGGCTGGGGCATGACCGAGATGAGCCCGCTCGGCACGATCTCCTACATCAAGCCCGAGCTGCAGCACCTGGACGAGGAGCAGCGGTTCGCGCGCTATGCCACCGCGGGCGTGCTGGCGCCGCTGATCGATTACCGGCTGGTCGGTGACGACGGCGCCGAGAAGCCTTGGGACGGCGCGAGCATGGGCGAAGTCCAGGTCCGCGGGCCGTTCATTACCGGCAGCTACCACGACGTGCCGCGCGACCCGGAGAAGTTCACCGACGACGGATGGCTGCGCACCGGCGACGTCGCGTCGATCGACGCGCACGGCTACCTGCGCATCTGCGACCGCACGAAGGACCTGATCAAGTCGGGCGGCGAGTGGATCAGCTCGGTCGACATGGAAAACCTGCTGATGGCGCACCCGGCGGTGCAGGAAGCCGCGGTGATCGCGATCCCGGATGCGAAGTGGAGCGAGCGTCCGCTCGCCTGCGTCGTA
>Ga0075421_100012883_pt1 | contig 10404 bp, 9 predicted proteins | sample SoiMetdeltSBSDD5_FD_75292 | JGI IMG/M metagenome (GOLD analysis project Ga0075421, IMG submission 75292) | Bulk soil microbial communities from a Populus tree surrounding site in Tennessee, USA - Soil MetaG P. deltoides SBSDD5 | ecosystem: Environmental > Terrestrial > Soil > Tree plantation... | reverse complement strand
GGTAACGATCGAGCGAGTCGCCTGATGGCCCCTTTATGAGCGACGACCGGCAGCCGGCGAAGCCCGAGAGCGTTGAGCTCGATTCGCTACTGCCGATCGTCTATCAAGAGCTCCGCCGGCTCGCGGCCGCGTACCTGCGCCGCGAGCGGCCGGGGCAAACGCTGCAGCCGACCGGGCTGGTCCACGAGGCGTACCTCCGTCTGATGAAAGACCGCCAGGATCGTTGGCAGAATCGCGCGCATTTCTGCGCGATTGCCGCCAACGCGATGCGCCAGATCCTGATCGAGCGGGCGCGGGCGCGCGGGGCGCTCAAGCGCGGCGGCGCGCAGCCGCGCGTCACCCTCGACGAAGCGCTGGTCGCAGGCGGCGAACAATCCTTCGACATCCTGGCGCTGGACCATGCGCTCGAAAAGCTCGCCCAGTTCGACGCCGAGCAGGCGCGCCTCGTCGAGCTGCGCTTTTTCGGCGGTCTCACGGTGGAGGAAACCGCCGAAGCGATGGCGATCTCGCCCGCGACCGTCAAACGGCACTGGGCGGTCGCGCGCGCGTGGCTCGCTCGCGAGCTCGAGGGCAACTCGCCAGCGTGAATCCCGATCGCTGGCGCGAGGTCAACGCGCTCTTTCACGACGCGCTCGCAGTGCCAGCCAGCGAGCGGGCCGACTTTCTCAGCAAGGCCGAGAGCCGCGATCCCGAACTGACTGCCGAAGTCCGTTCCCTCCTCTCGCGGCACGAATCGAGTCGCGGCTTTCTCGAGCAACCGGCCTGGGCGGTCGCCGCCGATCTGATTCTCGACCCCAACGATCTCGATCGCGGTTCGATGGTGGGCAGGCAGCTTGGCGCCTACCGCATCCTGCGGGAAGTCGGACGCGGCGGCATGGGCGTGGTCTACGCGGCGCGCGACGAACGGCTCGGACGCACCGTCGCCCTCAAGGCGCTTCCTCCTGAGTACACGAGCGATCGCCGCCATCGCGATCGGCTGGCGCGCGAAGCGCGGGCGGCGGCGACGTTCACGCACGAAGCGATCGCCACGGTCTACGCGCTCGAGGAAATCGATGGCGAGCTGTTCATCGCGTCGGAGCTGGTCGACGGCGAGACGCTGCGCGCCGAGCTCGGCCGCGGCCCGACGCCGGTCGATCGGCTGCTGCCAACGCTGATCGCGATCGCCTCCGGGCTCGCCGCCGCGCACGCGCACAACGTCGTCCACCGCGATCTGAAGCCGGAGAACATCATTCGCCGCACCGACGGCCAGATCAAGATCCTCGACTTCGGACTCGCGCGCGTGTCCGACCCGGAGCAATCGACGGTCACGCGCTTGACCGAGCCGGGCATGACGCCCGGAACACCGGGCTACATGGCGCCGGAACAGGTGAGCGGCGCGGAAGCGGACGCCCGCACCGACATCTTCGCCTTCGGCGTGCTGGCGTGGGAGCTGGCGACGGGCGAGCATCCCTTCGGATCGAATCCGACACTGATGCTCGCGCGCATGATGGAAGGCCGGACCGCGACGCTGGGCCGCCAGCTGCCGATCCCGGCGCTCGAGCCGATCATCCGGTGCTGTCTGAAGGTTTCGCCCGGCGATCGCTATCCGTCGGCGGACGCCTTGCTCGACGATCTTCGCGGGCTGGCCACCGGCTCCGGTACGCGGCGCCTCACCGCCGCGATCATTCCAGGCGACGAGGGGCTCTGGTGGTGGCAGTTTCATCAGCGGACCGTCACCGCTGTTGACGCGGTCGCGCCGGTGCTCGTCGGCATCGGCGGCACGGGGCTGACGCGTCAAGCCGGCACGTGGCTCTTCTTCGCGGCGCTGGCGCTTGCGACCGCCGCCGTCACGCTCCGCCTCAACCTGCTGTTCACCGCGCGCGTCCATCCCGCGATGCTGGCGGAGCATCGCGCCAAGTTGGTCCGCTGGATCGCCTCGTCGGAGGTCGCGCTCTGCGTGCTCATGGCCGGAACCGCGGTCGCGGTGATTGAATCCCACTCGATCATCGCTGGAGTCCTCATCTGCGTCGCGATCGTGACCCTCGCGTCGCTGGCGCTGATCGAGCCGGCAACCACCGGCGGGGCCGGGCTGGCACCCCCCAAAGCCCCCTAACCTCCCACGCTGGTATTCCGTTTGCTCTGGATTGTCGATCCAAGCATGACGGGCGTACCGTGTACGCCAACCGGACAATGAGGGACACAAGTGTGACCAGTCCGCCAACACGCAAAGAGGCCGGCGAGAGGCAGCTCAGCCGCCCGCACGGCCCTCCAGCGACCGCCGTCGAGTCGGCGAAGCGGACCGACGTCCGGGAGCAATTCGCGCGGGCCAAGGCGGAATTCCAGCACAAACACCTGCTGAACGCGATCATGCAGGTGCCAGCCATCATTTTTGTTACGCGCGGACCGCGTCACATCATCGAGGCCGTGAACGCCCTCTGCCTCCAGTCGATCGGCGGCGCAGACGTGGTCGGCCTCTCCGTCAAGGACGCCTGGCCCGACAGGCCGGCCGAGCGCCTCGAGGCACTCGATCGCGCGTACGAGACCGGGCTTCCAGCCGAAGTGAAGGAACTCACCGCTCGCCTCCATACCAGTGGCGGGCTCGAAGACCGCATTCTCGATCTCACCGTCCAGCCCCTCAAGGACGACGACGGCCTCGTCTACGGCGTCATGGCCCACGCCGTCGACGTCACCGATCACGTGCGGACCCGCCATCAGCTCGCCGACGTCGCCGTCGCCCTCGAACGCAGCAACCGCGAGCTCGATTCGTTCGCCTACGCCGCGTCGCACGATCTCCGTGCGCCGCTGCGCGGCATCGCCAACCTCGCGCAATGGATCGAGGAGGATCTGCTCACCAGCGGTGCGATCAAAGCGGAGACGGCCGAGATGCTCGATCTGATGCGCGTCCGCATGCACCGCATGGAGGAATTGATCGAAGGGCTCTTGCAATATTCGCGCGCCGGCCGCCTCCACAAGCAGGCCGAACCCGTCGACGTCGGCGAGCTGGTGCGCGAAGTCGTCGATCTGCTCGCGCCGCCCGACGGCGTCACGGTCATGATCGCGCCGGACCTCCCGGTCATCGTCACCGAACGGCTGCTGCTGCAGCAGGTGCTCCAGAACCTGATCGGCAACGCCATCAAGCACGCCAATCGCCCCGATCCCACCATCGTGGTCGGCGGCAAGCGCGTCGGGCCGTTCTACGAGTTCTTGGTCGGCGACAACGGCGCCGGCATCGCGCCCGAGTTCCACGACCGCATCTGGGGCATCTTTCAGACGCTCGAGGCGCGCGACCGCGTGGAGGGGGCAGGGATCGGTCTCGCGCTCGTCAAGAAGATCGTCGAGCGGCAGTCGGGACGCGTGTGGGTGGAATCGACGCCGGGCGCCGGTGCGACCTTTCGCTTCCTCTGGCGAAAATGACCGCCGCGTTCATGACCGAAAAGGTGCTCAACATCCTGCTGGTCGAAGACGACCAGGTGGACGTGATGAACGTCAAGCGTGCCTTCGAGAAGAATCGCATCGCCAACCCGCTGTTCGTCGCCGCCAACGGCGTCGAAGCGCTCGAGTTGCTGCGCTCCGGACAGATCCCGAGCGAGCGCCGCATCGTGCTGCTCGATCTCAACATGCCCCGCATGAACGGCCTCGAGTTCCTGCGCGAGCTGCGCGCCGATCCCGCGCTGCAGTCGACCGTCGTCGTCGTGCTGACGACGTCGAACGACGAACGCGACAAGTTCGAGGCCTACAATCTCAACGTCGCTGGCTACCTCCTCAAGCCGGTCACCTTCGTCAATTTCGTCGAGGTCATGGCTGCGCTCAACAAATACTGGGCGCTGGTCGAGCTGCCCTAGTCCATGACCGAGCCCTTCCGCATCCTCCTGGTCGACGACGACGACGTGGATCGTCTCGCGGTGACGCGGCTGCTGCGGCACGCCGGCATCGCGGTGGAGGTGTACGAGCGCTCGGATCGCTGCGGCGCGATCGCGGCCGCCGAGCACGAGCGCTTCGACTGCGTGCTGCTCGACTATCGCCTCCCCGGTACCGACGGGGTCGCGTTGCTGCGCGAGCTGCGTGGCATCGGCGTCGGTGCGCCCGTGGTCGTGCTGACCGGCCAGGGCGACGAGGAAGTCGCGGTCGAACTGATGAAGGCCGGGGCCGCCGACTACTTGAACAAGAACACGCTCACCACCGAGCGGCTCGAGCGAAGTCTTCGCTATGCGCTGGCCATGCACCGCGCCGCTGAGGAGCGGCGGCTGCTGCTCGAGCGCGAGCAACAGGCACGGCTCGAGGCACAGGCCGCGAACCGCGCCAAGGATGAATTCCTCGCCACGCTCTCCCACGAGCTACGCACGCCGCTCAACGCCATCCTCGGCTGGGCGCAGCTGCTCGCCGGCGGGCAGTTGAACAGCGACGCCGCGGCGCGCGCCGTCGAGATCATCGAGCGCAACACGCGCCTCCAGGCGCAGCTCATCGACGATCTGCTCGACATCTCGCGCATCATCACCGGCAAGCTGCGGCTCGAGCAGAAGGTCGTCACCGCCCGGACGATCATCGACGCCGCCGTCGAATCGGTGCTGCCGGCGGCGACGTCCAAGCGCGTCGCGCTCCTCCGCGAGTTCGATCGTCAGAGGAACGCGATCTTCTGCGATCCGGCACGCATGCAGCAGATTCTCTGGAATCTGCTCACCAACGCCATCAAGTTCACGCCCCCCGGCGGCTGCGTCACGCTGGCCGAGCGCCGTGAGGGCAGCGACGTGCTGCTGGTGGTCAGCGATACCGGCGCGGGGATCCAGCCCGAGTTCCTGCCCCACGTCTTCGATCGTTTCCGCCAGCAGGACCCGGCCAGCACGCGCACGCACGGCGGCCTCGGGATCGGACTCTCGATCGTCCGCCACCTCGTCGAGCTGCACGGCGGCACGATCGAAGCGGCCAGTGGCGGCGCAGCCCTGGGGGCGACCTTCGTCATCCGCGTGCCGGTCTCGCCGGTCACCGCCGAAGAAGACGGCGAGACCGCACCGGTCGACGGCCACGCGGCGCTGGACACCCAGCCCTCGCTCGACGGCATTCGGATCCTCGTCGTCGAGAACGACGCCGACGCACGCGGCCTCATCGCCACGATTCTCGAAGGGCGCGGCGCCGAGGTCCGCGCCGTCGAATCGGCCGCCGAGGCGCTGGCGGCGATTGCGGCGCGCCGGCCCGACGTCCTCCTGAGCGACATCGCGATGCCCGGCGAAGACGGCTACGCGCTCATTCGGCAGGTGCGCCAGCTCGAGTCCTCGACCGCGCTCCCGCCCCTGCCGGCAGCGGCGCTGACCGCCTACGCCAGCAGCGGAGACCGCGCACAGGCACTCCTGGCCGGCTACCAGGCGCACCTCCCGAAACCGATCGAACCATCGAAGCTGACGACGATGGTCGCGGCGCTCGCTGGGCGCGTGGCCATGGACCGCACACGGTAGCCGGTCGTACAATCGAGTGGATGCTCCACATTCACCGTACGATCCGGCTGCTGATGGCGACTGCGGTGACGATGGCGCTCGCGGGATCCGCGGCCGCCCAGGATCCACCACCGGCCGTTCCGGCCGCGTCGCTCCCCCCGTTTGAAACCTGGCTGGCCGACGTGCGCAGCGAAGCGCTGACGCGCGGGATCCGGCAGGAAATCGTCGACGCGGCGCTGGCCGATATCCAGCCGGTCGAGCAGATTCTCGATCGCGACCGCACCCAGGCGGAATTCACGCTCGACCTCACGTCGTACTTGAAGCGCCGCTTGACCCGCACGACGCTGCGCAACGCGCAGCAGATGCACACGGCGCATCGCGAGCTGCTGGAATCGGTCGGCAAGAAATACGGCATTCAATCGCGAGTCATCACCGCGGTGTGGGGGCTGGAGTCGAACTTCGGCCGCTTCGCCGGCGTCCGTCCGACCATTCCGGCGCTCGCGACGCTCGCCTACGATCAGCGCCGCGGTCCGCTGTTTCGCGCCGAGCTGTTCAGCGCGCTGGAGATCCTGAATCGCGGTGACATCGAGCTCGCCAACCTCAAGGGCTCGTGGGCCGGCGCGCTCGGCCAGCCGCAGTTCATGCCCTCCACGTATTTGAAGTTCTCGCAGGATTTCGACGGCGACGGCCGGCGTGACATCTGGACGTCGCTCGCCGACGTGTTCGCCTCCGTCGCCTTCTACCTGCGCGAGCATGGCTGGTCCGAGACGTCGACGTGGGGACGCGAGGTCGCGGTACCGAAAGCCTCGCGGGCGGCAATCCTCAAACTGCCCCGCCGCGAGGACGGCTGTCGCGCCGAACGCGCGTTGACCGAGCCGTTGCCGCTCGAGCGCTGGCGGAAGCTGGGCGTCAAGACGACCGGCAATCGACCGCTGCCGGGCGGCAAGGTCGACGCCTCGATGGTCACCGACGGCGTGCGCTTCTTCCTCGTCTACAAGAACTACGAGGCGCTCCTCGCCTACAACTGCGCGACCAGCTACGCGATCAGCGTTGCCATGCTGTCGGATCGATTGAAATAGCTCTCCGTAGCTTCCGGCCAAATGAGCTTCCGGCTGAAGCCGGAAGCTCCGTCACGCGGGATCGGCGCTCGACTTGGCCACCGCCGGCGTCGCCGCGTCGATCAGATGCGGATTGCCCGCGACGCTGATCAGGCCTTTGCCAAAGCTCTCCGATGTGCTGCGTTCGGTGACCGTTGGCACGTAGAACCAGTCGGCCTGCAGGCGCTCGCGCGTCAGATCGAGCACGACGTATCCGCGCAGCGCGCCATCGACATAGCGGAGGTGCGGCCGCTCGGCCCGGTATTTCTCGGCGCGCTGAGCCACCTCGGCGGGCGTGGCCCCGAATCCGTTCGGCGAAGTCACCGACGGCGCCACGATTTCAACCGCGAGCGTGCCGCGGCCGGTCGCCGGATCGTAGGCACTCCAGGGATCGGCCGTCACGTCATATCCCCACGAGCTGTGGACGTCGCCGGTCAGCACCACGGCGTTACGAAGGCCAAGGCTGGTGATCGCATCGACGAACCGCTGCCGTGCGGGCCGATAGCCCTCCCACGTATCGGTGCTCGCGGTTGTCGCGCCGGGCAGGCTCAAGGGTGCGAAAGGCACTTGTTGGCCGATCAGCTGCCATCTCGTGCCGGCGCGTGTCGACTCGCGCAGCTCCTCCTGGAACCACTGCTCCTGCGCGCGCCCGAGCACTGAGCGGGCCGGATCGTCGACGACCGCGAGGTCATCGCGACGGCCGGCCTGCTCGTCGCGATCGATGACGCGGGTGTCGAGCATGATCAGATCGGCCAGGCCACCGATCGTGAAGGTGCGATAGATCCGGGGCTGCCGCGTCGCGCGGTCCTCGCGGATCGGCATCCACTCGAAGTACGCCTGAACCGCCGCGGCGCGGCGGGCGGCAAAACTTCCCTCGCCCCGATCGGGCTGATGGTTCTCGGCACCGTCGCGCCAAGTGTTGTTCGCGACTTCGTGATCGTCCCAGACCGTGATCCAGGGGTGCTGACGATGCGCCTCCTGCAGATCGGGATCGCTCTTGTATTGCGCGTGGCGCTGGCGGTAATCGGCGATCGAGATGATCTCGCGGTTCGGATCCGAGATGCGGCCCAGCTTGGCCCCGTCGCCGTACACGCCGTTGGCATATTCGTACAGATAGTCGCCGAGGTGCAGCACCGCGTCGAGATCGGCGCGCCGGGCGATCCGGTCGTAGACGTTGAAATAGCCGAAGGGAAAATTCGAGCACGAGACGATGGCAAGGCGCAGGTGACCGGCGTTGCTCGCCGGGATCGTGCGGGTACGTCCGACCGGCGATTGCTCGCCAAGAGACTGGAAGCGGTAGTAGTAAGTGGTCGCCGGCGCCAGGCCGGTCGCGTCAACCTTGATCGTGAAGTCGCGCTGCCATCCCGTGACCGTCGTGCCCCGCAGAACGATGCGCTTGAAGGCGCTGTCGGCGGCAACCTCCCAGAGGACCTCGGGAGCCGCGCTTTCCGGCGCGGTCACGCGCGTCCACAGGATGACGCTGTCTGTCAGCGGATCGCCGCTGGCCACGCCGTGCCGGAAGATCTTGCGCGGCGACGGCACCGGCTGCCCTTCGAGCCTCACCAACCCCGCCAGTCCCGCAGCCATGCTCGCGCCGAAGAACTCCCGCCGGGACACCGCCATCCGGACCTCCAATTGTGGGTTTCGACGCCATCATACCGAACCTCCCTGCTGCGGTGGCAAAATCGGAGTAAAGTGAGCCGCTCATGACTCTCACCCTCCTCGACTGGATCATCGTCGTGGCGTCGCTGCTGGTGTGCTTCGTCCCGGCGCTGTTCTTCACCCGCCGCGCCGGTCAGAGCACCTCCGAGTTCTTCGCCTCGGGACGCGCGGTGCCGTGGTGGCTGGCCGGACTGTCGATGGTCGCGACGACCTTCAGCAGCGACACGCCGAACCTGGTGACCGACATCGTGCGGCGCAACGGCGTCGCGGGGAACTGGGTGTGGTGGGCGTTCGTGCTCACCGGCGTCGCCACGGTGTTCTTCTACGCACGCCTGTGGCGCCGGTCGGGCGTCCTCACCGACCTCGAGTTCTACGAGATTCGCTACTCGGGCACCGCCGCCTCGGTGGTTCGCGGGTTTCGCGCCGTCTATCTCGGGCTGCTGTTCAACTGCATGATCATGGCGACCGTCAACCTCGCCGCGTGCAAGATTGCCGGCATCCTGTTCGGTCTCGAACGCTGGCAGACGCTGCTCGGCGTCGGCATCCTCAACGTCGTGTTCGCGGCGCAATCAGGGTTGTGGGGCGTGCTCGTCATCGACATGATTCAGTTCTTCATCAAGATGACGGCCGTGATCGCCGCGGCCTACTTCGCCCTTGGCGCGCCCCAGGTCGGCGGGCTGGACGGCCTGATCGACAAGCTCTCGACCATGCGGGGGCCCGGCGGCATCGACTATCTCGCGGTGCTGCCCGACTTCACCAACAACTGGGATCTGGCCATCGCCGTGTTCATCATGCCGATCGCCGTGCAGTGGTGGGCGGTGTGGTATCCGGGCGCGGAGCCCGGAGGGGGCAGCTACATCGCGCAGCGCATGCTCGCTTCGAAGTCGGAGAAGGATGCGCTCGGCGCGGTGCTGTTCTTCAACATCGCGCATTACGTGCTGCGGCCGTGGCCGTGGATCCTCGTGGCCCTGTGCTCGATTCTCGTCTACCCCGAGCTCGCCGACATCCAGCGCGCGTTTCCGAACCTCGACCCACGGCTCCTCGGCCACGACATCGCGTATCCAGCGATGCTCAAGTTCCTGCCGGCGGGATTCGTCGGGCTGATGGTGGGCGGGCTGATTGCCGCGAATTCGTCGACGATTCTCACCCACCTCAATTGGGGCGCGTCGTATCTGGTGCACGACCTCTATCGCCGCTTCATCCGCCGCGACGCCGACGAAGCGCACTACGTTCGCGCCGGACGGGTCGTCACCGTCGGCCTGTTTCTGTGCTCGTCGGCCGTCGTGTACCTGCTCGATACCGCGAAGGACGCCTTCGACATCATCCTGCAGGTTGGCGCGGGCACCGGCCTTCTCTACCTGGTGCGGTGGTTCTGGTGGCGCGTCAACGCGTGGTGTGAGGTGGTCGCGATGATCAGCTCGTTCGCCGTATCCGTGCTGCTGCTCTTGCTGGCCAAGAACGGCATGGCGATCAGCACGCACCTCGCGCTGGTGATCACCGTCGTGGCGACCACCATCTGCTGGGTCGCCACGGCATGGCTCGGACCCGAAACCGATCGGCGCGTGTTGATTGCGTTTTACGAGAAGGTCCGCCCGGCCGGACCTGGCTGGAAGCCGATTCAGGCGGTTGCGGGCCCGGCCGCCCGGCGCGGAGCCGGCGACAACATTCCGCTCGCGCTGCTTGGCTGGGTCGCCGGCTGCACGGCAATCTGGTCGTCGTTGTTCACCGTCGGCAATTTCTTGTACGGCCGAACGGGAACGGCGACGATGCTGTTGGCGGTGTTCACCGTCAGCGGCCTGACGCTCCTCGCCGTCGTCCGCGCGCTCTGGGCGGATCGGGATTCTTCCGGCTGAAGCCGGAAGCCACCGTCACCTCCAGGACGCCGTCACTTCCCTCACCCGTAACCTCCACGCCCGCTGCCCGTATTCTCCTCAGCGTGGATCAACTGGACTTCGCGGCGGTGTATCGGCGCTACGCGCCGGACGTCTACCGCAACTTCATCGTCACAGCAAGCATCGCCGCCGCTTTCTGGACGGCGTTCCTGGTGTCGTTGTGGCGCATGCGCGCGCGCATCCTGATCGTGTCCGATCGAAAGACGCCCGACCGGCGCGGCGCCTGACAGCCACATCGCTGCACCTGAGCTTTACCGCAGGGCCGAGTCGCGCTACATTGCCAGCGGTCCGGCGATGCCGGAACCTTGGGCCAGCGGTCCGGCGATGCCGGAACCTTGGGCCAGCGGT
>Ga0075421_100012881_pt1 | contig 10404 bp, 15 predicted proteins | sample SoiMetdeltSBSDD5_FD_75292 | JGI IMG/M metagenome (GOLD analysis project Ga0075421, IMG submission 75292) | Bulk soil microbial communities from a Populus tree surrounding site in Tennessee, USA - Soil MetaG P. deltoides SBSDD5 | ecosystem: Environmental > Terrestrial > Soil > Tree plantation... | reverse complement strand
GCCGTGGTCGCGCTGCCGCATGAGCCCGAGATGACGTTCGAGGGCATCGGCAGAGGCGAGCTTGCGGCGCAGGGCATTAGCTGCTTGAGTTTTCTGTTGGCGCTGGTTGCACCTTCCACGGCCGTGGCCGGCTTTGCCAGGTGCGCGAGCTTGATCGGCGTGATTACCGTCGTGCCGCCGAGCGAGGAGGAGGTTCGGTCCGCCGGAGAGCGCCTGCGGGCGGGGCTCGGCCCGCGGATCATGCAGGAGGCGCTGCGCAATCAGGTTGCAGAAGCGATGCGCACCCAGGGCATGGCGACTTCCGGCGTTGTCCCGGAGCGTGTACGCACCGCAGGGCAATCGCCGGACTACAGATCGCTTTCCACGCAAGGGATCGATACGGTCGTAGAGACGACTCTTACGCGAGCGGGTACCCGGGGCATGGGCAGCGCAACGCCGCTCTTCATGCTGACCGATCCGCCGCTGCTCCTGTACATGCAGGCCCGCGTGCGACTGATCCGCACGGCAGATAACGTCGAGCTGCTGTCGCGAGACTACGAATACCAGGGACGGCGCCGCAAGCAATCCGAGTGGGCTGCCGGCGGCGACGATTTCTTGCACGCCTTGAAGGATGGATTTCAGCCTCTCGCCATCTACATCTCCGACAGCCTGTTCCTCGCGTATCCGCTTCCGGACCAGGATCTGGCGTTCCTGGGCAGAGGCGCGTTCGGTCTGTACTCGGGTCCGCCCTCGGGTGACTACAAGCTCATCGATACGCTGCAGCCGACGCTGGAGTGGGAGCGCTTTCCCCGAGAGGAGGATCTCAAGCGGGCGCCGGACGAAATGGCGCGCGTGAAAGACGTAACCTATGACTTGATCCTTGCGCGTGCGGAATACGGAGCCCCCGCGACGATCATTTACCGCCGGGACGGACTCCGCGGCAGCCCGCACCGGCTGGAGACCACGCTCGCCCCCGGCGAGGTGTACTTCTGGACCGTGAGGGCGCGCTTCCAGCTCGACGGCCGCCAGCGAGTCACGGAATGGGCATCTTCGCGCCGCGGACCGATGGAACCCGCGACCGCGCCGTCACAGTTTGCCCCCGCGCTCCTGGTGCGCAAGTCCGCTAAATGAAGAGAAGAATCTCGCCTCGCCGGTACGGCCTTCGTCAGCGCACGTCCTCGATGATCGCCATGATGTTGCCTTCGCTGTCCTTGAACCACGCGGCCTTGGCGCCGCCGGCGGTCAGGATGCCGTTCTCGGTCTTCATGCCCGGCTCGTCGTAGTCCTCGAACTCGACGCCGCGCTTCTTCAGCTCGGCAACCTCGCGCTCGACGTCCTTCACCTGCCAGAAAGCCTGGCTCGCCTTTGACGTGCCGGCGTTTTGCGTCGGATACAGGAAGCAGCCGGTGTGGTCGGCGAACTTGTAGACGACGCCGCCGGCGATCTCCTCGCCCGGCTTGAAGCCGACCTTGTCTTCGTAGAACCGCCGCGCGCGGGTGATGTCTTTCGCGGGAATGTAGGAATACATCGGGGAGTTCTGCAGCATGACTGGCTCCTAGGAAATGGGGTACGTCCCCCTTTTTAGGTCCCTGATCTCTACACGTTGAGCGTCCGTACCGGCCGCACCTCGATGCTGCCGATTTCCGCGGGCGGGATCCGCGAAGCAAGCTGGATCGCTTCGTTGAGGTCGCGCGCTTCCATCAGGTAGAAGCCGGCGAGGCACTCCTTCGTCTCGGCGAACGGGCCGTCGGTGACCGAGACCTTGCCGTGGCGCACGCGCACCGTGGTCGCGTTGGCGACCGGCTGCAGCGCTTCGGCCGAGACGCAGTGGCCGCTCGAGCGCACGCCGTCGTGAAATGCGGCGCAGCGCCGGTCGTCCATCGCCTGCATCGCTTTCTCGTCTCCGTAGACCAGGCACAGGTATTTCATGGTGGGCTCCCTTGCAAGTGTTTTCAGGCGTGCGCCTTCGGCATCTGCTTCATCGCTTGCTCCATCTCCTGCGGGGTCACGTCGCGAATGTGCGTCGCGACCGACCACTGGTGGCCGAACGGGTCCTCGAGCTTGCCGTAGCGATCGCCCCAGAACTGGTCGCTGACCGGCATCGTGACCTTCGCGCCGGCTTCGGTCGCGCGCTTGACGACCGCGTCGACGTCTTCGACGTACAGGTGCAGCGTGACCGGCGAGCCCTTCAATGCCTTCGGCCCGAGTGCGCCCCATTGCGGCATCTCGTCGACCAGCATGATCGCGTCTCCGCCGATGCGGATCAACGCGTGCATCAGCTTGCCGTCGGGCCCGGCGAGGCGCCCTTCGTCTTTGGCGCCGAACGCTTTCTTGTAGAACTCGATCGCGTCGGCCGCGCCGGCGCAAACCAGGTGCGGCGTGACGACGTGCATGTCCTGCGGAATGGCTTTGGGTCTCGTCATGTCTCGTCTCCTTACTCTCCGATGCCGATGTTGCGGAAGCGCTCGATCGTCGGCGTTTGCGGGAAATCGTCGAGCTCGAAATATTGCCGCACCTCGATCTCGGCCTCGCCGCCGTCGATCGACGGGTTGGGAAACTTCTTCGTCCACTCGAGCGCCTCGGCGCGCGATTGCACGTTGATGATCGTATAGCCGGCGACGAGCTCCTTCGTCTCGGCGAACGGGCCGTCGACCACGGTGCGCTTGTTGCCGTCGTACCGGATGCGCCAGCCCTTGCCGCTCGCCTGCAGGCCCGAGCCGTCGACGAGGACGCCGGCCTTCGCGAGCTGCTCGTGGTACGCGGCCATTTCGGCGAAGAGCTTCTCGGTCGGCATCTTGCCGGCTTCCGAGTCCTTCGTGGCCTTCACCAGGATCATGTATTTCATGTCGATCTCCTGTTGGTTTTCAGTGGTTTACATCCACTAGTCGAACGGCCGGGCGGCGGATCGACAGCGGCTGCAAAATATTCTTGCGGCGCCGGTACACGACAAGCGCCAGCGCCAGCAAGGTCCCGCCCGGCATCAATAGTTCGATCGCAACGATCATCCACAGTTTCATTTGCGGCTCCTTTCCCCTTGATCGAACGGGGAAGCCGAAAATCGACAGCGGTCACCCGAGCGCCGCGATCCTTTGCCGCAGGAAGCGCTGCTCGGGCTCCTGGCGGGCGAGCGCGAGCGCGCGCTCGTAGGAGGCACGGGCCTCGGCGTTGCGGCCGAGGCGCCGGCAGAAATCCGCGCGCGCAGCGTGCGCGAGGTGGTAGCCGGCAAGCTCGCCGCGCTCGAGCAGCGGATCGACCAGCGCAAGCCCCGCTTGCGGGCCGTCGCGCATCGCGACCGCGACCGCTCGATTCAGCTCGATCACCGGCGACGGATCGATGCCCGCGAGCACTTCGTACAGGCCGACGATCTCGTTCCAGTCGGTCTGCGCGACGCTCGGCGCCGCCGCATGCACTGCCGCGATCGCGGCCTGCAGGCAGTACGGTCCGAAGCGGCGCGTGGCGAGCGCGCGCTCGACGAGCGCGCTTCCTTCGGCGATCAGCGCATGGTCCCAGCGAGTGCGGTCCTGGTCTTCGAGCAGCACCAGATCGCCATCGGCTGTGCTGCGCGCTTCGAGGCGCGATTCCTGCAGCAGCATCAGCGCGAGGAGGCCGATCGCTTCGGGCTCGGGCAGCAGCTCGATCAGCAGGCGCGCGACGCGGATCGCTTCCGCGGACAGGTCGGCGCGCGTGACCGCGCCTCCGGAGGACGGGGAGTAGCCTTCGTTGAAGACGAGGTAGACCACGCGCAGCACCGCGTCGAGGCGATCGGCCAGTTCGGATGCGCCCGGCACTTCGTACGGGATGCGCGCGTCGCGGATCTTTCCTTTCGCGCGCACGATGCGCTGCGCGAGCGTCGGCGCAGGCGTGAGGAACGCGCGCGCGATTTCCTCCGTCTGCAGGCCGCAGACTTCGCGCAGCGTCAGCGCGACCTGCGCGTCGGGGGCGAGCGCGGGATGGCAGCAGGTGAAGATCAGGCGCAGCCGGTCGTCCTCGATCTCGTCGGGCTCGCGCGCCGGGGCTTCGGCCGCGAGCGTCTCGGCGTGCTCCTCTTCGAGCGGATCGAAGCGCGCCCGGCGGCGCACCGCGTCGATCGCCTTGAAGCGCCCGGCGGAAACGAGCCACGCGCGCGGGTTGTCCGGCACGCCGTCGCGCGGCCACTGCTCGAGCGCGGCGCGAAACGCTTCCGACAGTGCCTCCTCCGCGAGATCGAAGTCCCCGAGCAGCCGCACGAGCGTCGCGAACACCCGGCGCGATTCGGTGCGGTAGAGGTGGTCGAAATAGGAGGGGTCGGATCCGGTCGTCATCGCGCGTCACAAGACACCGCCCCCATTTTCACATGTTGGTCATCGGTGCTTGCGAGTCGCGCGTTGATCAACGGGGGCTGGGGTGAAGATATTGATCGATTTCGAAGGACGTGCGATTCGGCTCACCGAAGAGCGACTCGCGCATATTCTCGAGCACCCGGAGATGCGGGGGATGGAGGATCGGGTCGAAGAGACGGTACGAAATCCCGAAAGAGTCCTGGAGTCGCTCGCAGATCCGCAAGCGCGGCTCTACTATCGCCTGTACGTGGCCACCAAAGTAGGCGACAAGCATCTTTGCGTTGTGGTCAAGGTGGCGGACAATGATGCTTTCGTCCTGACGGCCTACCTGATGAGCAGGCCGACCGGAGGCAGACAGCTATGGCCGAAAAGCGACTGAGAATCTGGTATGACAAGGAGGGCGATTACCTCGAGGTCATGTTCGACCAGCGCGAGGGAACGTTCCGCGAGACTTCGAATCCGCACGTCATGGAAAAGGTCGATGACAAAGGCAATATCCTGGGCTTCTCCGTCATGCGCGTAAGTGCGCTGCACAATGAACCCCTTGAGGTTGCGCTCTAATGGCACAGCAAGACGCTGTCGCGCTTACCCGTTCCCTCCTCCAGTTCGAGACCGTGAACCCGCCCGGGCGCGAGCGCGAGTGCGCGCAGCGCGCCGGCGCGATGCTCGAGGAGTGGGGCTACAAGGTCGAATACCACGAGTACGCCGAAGGGCGCACGTCGGTGGTCGCCCGCGCCGGTGGGTCGGACGCGAAGCCGCCGATCGTCTTCACCGGCCACCTCGACGTCGTGCCGCTCGGCACGCGCAAGTGGGCACACGACGCATTCACGGGGGAGACCGACGGCGACAAGCTGTACGGGCGCGGGTCCTCGGACATGAAGGCGGGCGTCGCGGCGATGCTCGTCGCGGCGCGCGCGTTCGGCAAGAAGCTGCAAGGCACTCCTGGCATCACGCTGGTCCTTACGGCGGGCGAGGAGGGCGGCTGCATCGGCTCGCAAAAGCTCGCCGCAAATCCTGCGCTGATGGGCAAGGCGGGCGCGATCGTCGTCGGCGAGCCGACTTCGAACTACCCGCTGGTCGGCCACAAGGGGTCGATCAAGTTCCACGCGACGTTCCGCGGCGTCTCGGCGCACGGCTCGATGCCGCAGCTTGGCGTGAACGCCGTGTATGCGGCGGCGCGCGGCGTCACGAAGCTCGAAGGCTTCTCGTTCGGCGCGAAGCCGCACGCGGTGATGGGTGAGCCGACGCTGAACGTCGGCACGTTCGAAGGCGGCATGGGCATCAACCTGGTCCCGGACGCGGCGACGATCGGCGTCGACATCCGCACCGTGCCCGGAATGGACCACGCGGTGCTGGTCAAGCGGCTGCGCGAGCTGCTCGGCAAGGACGCCGAGCTCGATCTCGTCTCCGACCTCTCGCCGGTATGGACCGCGCCGGACGCCGAATGGGTGCAGCGCGTATTCGAGATCTGCAAACCGGTGCTCGGCGAGTCACCTGAAGCGCGCACCGCGCCGTACATGACCGACGCGGCGAACCTGCTGAAGGTCTATGCGGGCGCGCCGACGGTCGTGCTCGGGCCGGGCGAAGCCGCGATGGCGCACCAGACCGACGAATACTGCTCGGTCGAGCGGATCCGCCAGTCGGTCGGGCTGTACGAGGCGATCATCCAGGACTGGTGCGGCGCATAGGCCCGGGCGGAATGCCACTACGCGCCACAACCCGCTTGCGCAACCTGCTACGGCAGCCGGAACTCGTTGTCGCGCCTGGGAGCTACGACGCGATCACTGCGCGCCTGGTCGAGCGCGCCGGATTTCCGGCGGTGTATATGTCGGGTGCCGCAACTGCGGCGTCGCTCGGCTATCCCGACTACGGGCTCGTGACGATGAGCGAGATGGTCGAGCGTGCCGGCGTGCTCGTGCGCAGCGTGTCGATCCCCGTCGTTTCCGATGCCGACACCGGCTATGGCAACGAGCTGAACGTGACGCGCACCGTGCGCGAGTTCGAAGCCCGCGGCGTCGCCGGCATCCACATCGAGGACCAGGTGTCGCCGAAGCGTTGCGGCCACCTCGACAACAAGGAGCTGATCAGCCAGGCCGAGTACGTCTCCAAGATCAAGGCTGCGGTCGCGGCGCGCCAGGATCCGGATTTCGTGATCATCGCGCGCAGCGACGCACGGACCGTCAACGGCTTCGACGACGCGATCGCGCGCTGCAACGCGGCGATGGCAGCCGGGGCCGACATTGCGTTCTTCGAGTCTCCGACCAGCGCGGAGGAAGTCGCCGCCATCCCGAAGCTCGTCAAGGGCGATTGCCTGCTGAACATCGTGCAGGGCGGAAAGACGCCGGTATTTCCCTTCGAGCAAGTCAGGAAAATGGGCTACCGGCTGGCGATCGTGCCCGGGGCGCTGCTCGTGCCTTCGATCGCGGCCGGCGAAGCCGCGCTCGCAGAACTGAGAAAAACCGGCACGGTCACCGAGACCGCGGCAAATCTCAGCGTGCGGGAGGTGTTCCGGCGCTTCGGCGCCGACGAGTGGGACGCGGTTCGCTCTAAAATTTCCTCCTGAGTGCAACTTTTCGCGCTGTTCCGGTTCAGTGGAGGATGGCTGCGAATCCGAACGACCCCTCCTTCCGTACAGCAAGAGGCATGCACATGAGCGCTCCTAAACTCGGGCAGCCCGCGCCCGGCTTCAGGCTGCCGGCGGCGCAGGGCGGCGAAGTCGCGCTCGACGATTATCTCGGCAAGAAGAATGTCATCGTCTGGTTCACCAAGGGCATGGCATGCGTGTTCTGCCGCCAGCACATGTCGCAGCTCGCGCGCGCATACCCGGACATCCAGCAGCGGAACGCGGAGGTCCTCGAAATCGCGCCGTCGACGCCCGAGAAAGGCCGGCTCTACGCCAGCCGCTACAAGCTGCCGTTCCCGTACCTGTGCGACTCGGATGACCGCGCGCGCCAAACCTGGCACATCGCGCAGCGCAAGCGCGGCGCTGCGTGGTACGTCGGCGGACTGGTCGGCGGCATGACGGCGAAGCCGCCCGAGAACGACTTCGGCAACGAGCCTCCCGGGTTCGGCGACATCCCGAAGCTGTTGCGGGACGACGACATGGGCTTTTTCATCGTCGACACCAACGGGATCGTCCGCTACGCGTACAGCGCGTCGTACGTCGACGAATCGACCGGGAAGCCTTCGATCCGGCCGATCCCGGCGAACGACGAGATCCTCAGGGAACTGGACCGCTGCGGTTGAGTGCTGGGGCACGGTTCGCATTTCCTAGTGCTTGAACCCTCTCCAGACGAGCTCGACCGCAAGCCACGCTACCGGAAAGAGGCCCACCAGCAGCACCGAAGGGTCCTCGTGCCCGAGCGCAATGGCCACGAACCCTGCGATCACGCCGCAGGCAAGGCCCCACCGCAGCGCGCTCATCGCGGCCCCGGCTTGCCGGTTTCGGCGATCCAGTCGAAGCAGTACTGCGGGCGCGGGGTCCGATCCGCCGCGCGGCGCGCGAGCGCGCACGCCAGGTAGCGTCCGACGGGCCGGCCGCTGCGCGCCGCAATGTCGAAATGGCGCGCCGCGGACAGGTAGTCGCGCTCGACTCCGGGATATACCGCCGGACCCAGCGCGTACATGACGCCGAGGATCTCGTGCGCACGCGCGTCGCCAGCCTTGGCCGCGGAGATGAAGTGCAGCCGCGCGAGCGAGTAGTTCTGCTTCTCGTAGTACTCCATTGCCCGCTCCACGTCGCCGGCGGCGGCGAGCGCCGGGGCCAGGGCGAGGCATGCGGCAGTGAGCATCCGTTTCATGGCGCCTCCCGCGAGCTCAGTGGTACTCGTGCACGTTGCCGTTCGGTTCGGCCGACGGGGAGAGCTCGGGCAGGTGGCTCCGAAACTCAGGAGCCGGCGCGCTCTGCTCGATGGGTCGGGACTCCTGCGGCGCGCTTGCGGGCTCGGGCTGGATCGTGAAGCCGATGCCGAGCGCTGCAGCGGCAACGGCGCCTGCGAAGACTGCGATGTTGAGATTCATGGTTCCGCTCCTTTGTCCGATGCGCTGCGCACGATGCGCGGCGCTGGACCCATGCTAGGAAGCGGAGCGGGAGCCGAGAATCCCGCGCTTACGCTAAACCGAACGTATTAGTTCGTTCGCCCTACGACAGCGGATAGGCCAGCGTGATTCGCGTGCCGTCGGCACCGGCGGCAATCTCAAGCGCGGCGCCGATCCGTTGCGCGCGGCGCTGCATGCCCGGGATCCCGCGTCCGGAGCTTGTGGTGCCGAGCGCGAAGCCGCCGCCGTCGTCTGCAATGCGCAGCACCAGGCGTGCCGGTTCGCGCTCGAGCGCGACTTCGATGTCGACGACGCGCGCGCTCGAGTGCTTGAGGACGTTCGTCAACGATTCCTGCAGCACGCGCAGGATCTGCAGCGCGCTCTCGGCCGGCACGTCCAGGCGGTCCGGCACGTCGCGATAACGGACGCGCAGCTCGATGCCGGCGCTGCGAAAGCGCGGCTCGAGGCGATAGCGCAGGTTGCCCAGTGCCTCGAGCAGCCCTTCGCGGCCGGGCGACAGCGTATCGATCACGAGCCGCATCTCGTCCATGGCTTCGCGCAGCGCCTGCGCTACGCCGTTGCGGTCGAGCGCTCCGCGTTCGACCGCCGCAAGCGAGGTGAGCAGCTGCGAGCCCAGGCCGTCGTGCATGTCCTGCATGATGCGGTGGCGCTCCTCGGCTACTGCGCGGTCGCGCTCCAGGCCGCGCAGCCGCTCGTAATTCGCCAGGAGCTCCTTTTCCTTGTCGCGCACGCGCTCGGCGAGCTGCGCGCTCGCCTGCTCGGCCTCGCCGAGCGAGCGCACGAAGCGGTCGGCGAGCAGCCCGCCGACGATGACGATCAGCAGGTCGGCGCCGAAGTGCAGCACGTACGGGCGCTCGTAGTCGAACCAGCCCTGCGACAGCAGGTAGTCGTGCACGCCGAGCGCGATCCCGACCAGGATGCCGCCGCACAGTGCCAGCGCGCCAAGCGTGCGCAGCCGCCAGCCGGCGTAGAAAATCGTCGCGAGCATTACCGTCGCGATGCCGATCAATCCGACCTGGTAGTAGCGGTCGACGAAATCGTGCCAGCGCATGCCGCCGATCGCGAGCAGCAGCGGGCCGGTCGGCCAATAGGCGACGATCGCTTTCTCGAACCGCGGCGCCCGCAGGCCGGCAAAGCGCAGCATGAAGAGCGTCATCGTGACGACGAACCCGCCGGTCGACGCGTACTGCAGCACGCGCAGCGCGTGCCAGCCCCATGGCGAATAGACCTCGACGACGAAGCCGATCGTGCGCAGTCCCCAGAACAGCGTCGCCAGGCCGAACAGGCCGAACTCGAACGCCATGCGCCGCCGGATCCAGATCGCGATCACGAACAGCGCCGTGACGATCGCGAAAATCACGGTGATCTGCGCCGACGTGTAGACGATCCAGTGGCGCGCATCGACGAGCGGGCGGACCGCAGTCTCGGCGCCGACGTAGACGGTGCTCATCGACTGGTCGTCGACTCCGGGCACCCGTACCTGGATCTCGTTCGCCCCGGCACGCAGTCGCGCCGGCGGGACCTGGAAGGCCTGCGGCCGCATCCATCGGACGACGCGGCTCGCGTCGGATTGCAGCACCTCGGCCAGCAATTCGCCGTTCAGGAAAACCCGGCCGCCATCGCGCATGCGCGGCAGGTAGACCACCCACGACTGCGTCTGCGCCTGCGGCACCTCGAAGGTCGCGCGGTACCAGCCTGGGCCGGCAGCACCGGGGCGCGTCTTGCGCCAGCGCTCGGGGAGCTCGACCTTTGTCCACGCCGCTTCGCGCGGCGGTGTTTCGGCGCCGTCCAGCGCAAACTCGGCGCGCGTCAGGCGGATTGCTTCCGGCGCGGCCGCACATGCGCTCGCTGCGAAGAGAACCAGTGTTGCGAGCGCCGCGCGAGCGAGAGACTTCGACGCCACGGCGCCGCGGCTACAGCAGGCCCATCTGGTTGGCTTCGAACACGGCCTCGCCGCGCGAGTGCACCGAGAGCTTGCGGTAGATCTTCTTCACGTGCGCCACGACGGTATGCGCGGAGATGCCGAGCAGATTGCCGACTTCGACGA
>Ga0075421_100012880_pt1 | contig 10405 bp, 9 predicted proteins | sample SoiMetdeltSBSDD5_FD_75292 | JGI IMG/M metagenome (GOLD analysis project Ga0075421, IMG submission 75292) | Bulk soil microbial communities from a Populus tree surrounding site in Tennessee, USA - Soil MetaG P. deltoides SBSDD5 | ecosystem: Environmental > Terrestrial > Soil > Tree plantation... | reverse complement strand
CGAACAGGCGGGCGGTCACGGGCTGGGACAACCGCACCGTCAGCTCGCGCCCGCTGATGGTGAATACCGGTGTGCCACCTGGAAGCGGCCCGACCCGTCGGGTCCACGAGTCCGCGATGACCTGCCCGGTCGCGGGCGTCCCGTCGGAAAACCGGGCTTCCGACCGAATGGTGAACGTCCACTGCCGGCCGTCGTCGTCGACTTGCCACGATTCGGCGAGTCCAGGGCGCACCACCCCGGCGCAATCGAGCCGGACCAGCGTTTCGAACACCTGGCGAAACACGAACCGCTCGGCGTCGTTGGTGGGCACGGGTGCGTGCGCGGGATCGACTACGCCGGCAACACCGATCGTCAACCGTTCCGGCGTGGGCGTGGAGTCCGTCTCCAGCGCACACGCGTCGTTCGCCGGGGCGGGAGCGGGCGTTGGCGGTACGGCAATGGCGGCGGGTTTACCGCAGGCTACGACGAGAACAAGCGCGAGCGATGGGCGCAGCGGCAGCGGGGCGACTCCGCGAAGGTCGGCGGAAGGATACCCCGTAAGGCTGTAAACAGTAAACGGTACACGGTAAACGGTTGGTCTTAACCGATTACCGTCTACCGTTTACCGTCTACGTTTTCAATCCACAAACGCCCACAGCAGCTCGCGGCTGTGCCGATCCAACCGGGCGAGATTCTGCAACCGGTACAGATCGCCCGCCACGTCCCGGATCAGCAGCCCGCCTTCCGGCAGGCTGCGCGGCCAATCATCCAGGCGAGTCTGAAACGTCCGCGGCCCCTGTAGGGTCTGGACGCGCCATGTCCGGATCTCGACCTCTTCGTCGATCTCCGTCACCGCGGTCACATCGAAAACGAAGCCCGCCTGCACCAGCGCCCGCTCGAGCGCCGCGCGCGAGGCATGATCGAGCTCCGCCGCATCGGCGACCAACGCGATCTCGGTATCGTCGTGATCGCGTAGCGACAGAAAGCGTCCCGGCTCCGACCACGGAAACGCCCGGCGCACCCGCACCGCGACCTCCTGCTCACCCTGGATCGCCCAGAGCTGGCCGTCGGCGCGGTGCTCGAGTCTGATTCCGGTATGGCGCTGAGCAAGCGGTTCGCGAACCAACATTGTCGTCATGAATACCTCCCCGGTTTCCGGTGTCCGGTGTCTGGTGCCCGGTAGAGCAAGGTAAGTCCCTGACACCGGATACCGGACACCGGATACCGTTTACGCCAGTTGAAGTTGCAACTCATGCAACTTTCGATAGCGACCATTCGGGTTCGCCAGCAGCTCCCGATGCGTGCCCGCTTCGACCAGCCGTCCATCTTCGATTACAAACAGCCGCGACGCGCGGCGCAGCGTGGACAACCGATGCGCGATGGCGAACACGGTGCGACCGGCAATGAGCCGCTCGAGCGCCTGCTGGATTTCGCGCTCCGTCTCCGTGTCGACGCTCGACGTCGCTTCGTCCAGGATCAGGATCCTGGGGTCGTGCAGGATCGCCCGCGCGATGGACACCCGCTGGCGCTCCCCGCCCGAGAGCGTGTGGCCTCGCTCGCCCACCACGGTGTCGTAGCCGTGGGGCAGCTTGCACACGAAATCGTGCGCGTTGGCCGCCTTGGCCGCCGCGATCGTGGCGTCGAGCGTGGCCTCCGGCAGCCCGTAGCGGATGTTGTCCAGGACCGTCCCGTGAAACAGGTACGGATCCTGGAGCACCATGCCGATTTGCCGGCGATAGTGCCCCGTGTCGAGCCGCCGCACATCCACCCCGTCGATCGAGACCGATCCCCCGGTCACGTCGTAGAAGCGCGCGATCAGGTTCACGATCGTCGTCTTGCCGCCGCCCGAGGCGCCCACGAGGCCGATCAATTCCCCGGGAGCCACCTCGAAGCTCACGCCCTTCAACACCTGGCGGACGCCGTCGTAGGCGAACACCACGCGGTCGAAGCGGACGCGTCCACGGACCGGCTCCAAACGGACCGCGGCCGGGACGTCTCGCACTTCGGGCTCGGTGTCCAGCACCTCGAACACCCGGTGCGCCGAGGTCGTCGCCCGATTCATGGTGCGTGCCATCTGCCCGATCACCTCAATCGGCGCCACAAACATCGTCGTGTACAGCAGGAACGAAACGAACGTTCCCACCGGCAGCTCGGCGCCGTTGCCCAACAGCCGCGGCACCGCCAACACCCACACGAGCACCGTGGTCGTGTGCACGGCCAGCATCAGAAACGGCCAGAACCCGGTCCACATCCGGTGGATGCGGTTGAATTCCGCCGTGACGTCCTCGTTGCGCTCGCCGAAGCGGGCGATCTCCCGGTCCTCCTGGTTGAACGCCTTGACCACCCGGATGCCGGGAATCGTGTCGGACAGCACGTCGCTCACCCGCGACCACTTGCGCCACGCGCGGATGAACAGCTGGGTGATCGCCTCGCTGTGCCGGTAGATCAGCCAGCACAGGAACGGCACGGGCACCGTCATCGCCAGACCCAGCCGCCAGTCGAGCGACAACAGCACGGCGCCCAGACCCACCAGCATCACGAGCGACAACGACACATCCACCACGCCGAACGCCAGGAATTCCCACAGCCGATCGGTGTCGGCGGAAACGCGGGTGATCAGGCTGCCCGTCTTCTTTCTCGAGAAGAACGACAGCGACAGCCGCTGGATATGCTCGTATAGCTCGGCCCGCAGGTCTCTGGCCACCCATTCGCCGAGGATCGCCATCAACCGCAGACGCACCAGCGCGGCGGCCTGGCGGATCACGTACACGAGCCCCATGGCGGCGACCGCAAACCACGCGATCATCGTCGCCCGGCTCACCGGCATGGTCCCCTCCCGGGCCGGCCGGATCACGCGATCGATCAGGTAGCCCGCCAGGTACGGCGGCACGAGACTCACCAGCGTGATGATCGCCGCCGCCGTCATGCCGATCGCCAGCTGCACCCGGTACGGCCTCAGGTATCCCAGGAGGCGCCGGATCACGGCCACCCGCCGCCCGGCCACGAGGGCCTGGGCGTCGCGCACCGGCCGGGCCACGGCGTCGGCGTACTCGCGGTCCGCATCGGACGGCGGGATGAGCCGGCCCGCGATCGCCTCTTCGAGCACGAACCGCAGGTTCTCGAAGGCACGCCGCTGGCGATGCGTGTAGCGGGCCACGATCAGCGCCGGATCGCCCGGGCGTCCGAGGATCGTCAGCGTAGTCGCGGACAGCCCGGGAGCTTCCCGCACGGCCTCCACGCGCGCGCGCCACACTGTTTCGATCCGCCACTCCTCACCATGCTTGGTGGCCATGGCGAGATGGCTGGGGCCCAGGACCACCCACGTCTCGGACAAGCGAAGGGCGTGATCGAGATCGGCCAGCGCGTACAGCTGCACCGGTGCCCCGTCCCAGCGCTCTTCGACGACCCGGCGCAGCTCGGCTGGAAGCCGTGCCGGCTGGTCCGTGTATCGGGCGATGATCGCTTCGTTGAGTTGTTGCTGCTCGGTTTCCATCCGCGTGATCCTCAATTGGCGCCTAACAAGAAAGCCTTCCGGGTCTCTGGGAGCACCCGGAAGGCCGGATCACGCTTCGTGGCGTTCGCGGACTTCTAGGGTGCTGCCCTCCTCGATGCGGCGTCGTCGGACGCAATACGCCCGCGAACCCGCTGGATCGGCGCGCTCCGGCACACCGGAGCCCACCGAGGGAGCGTCGTCGAGACGTGGTTGCGCGTGAACATGATCGAGAAGAGACCCTCACTCATGACTGGTTCACTGCTTGCTTCCGGAAACTATGAAACCCGCGGGCTCCAGGCAAGGGTCGCGCGTCAGGATTTCGCTTCGATCGCCCGGTCGGACTGCGGCAGGCGTCGATGCCCGGCGAGAAACTGCTGCAGGAATTCCTGCCCCCGAGCCAGCTGCGTCACGCGTTGCGCGAGCTCCTCCACGCGCTCTTCCAGGTCTCCCGAAGCTCGCCCTTCGAGCAGGCGGTCTTCCAGGCGGTTGAGCCGAAGGCGATCCCGCCTCCATCCCACCCCGAATACAAACGCGCACGCCAGCGCGGCACCAAACGCCCCGAAAAACACGAATTCATCCACGCAATCGAGCCTGGTTGGGGAACCTTGAGCCGTACGGGCTTGGGGAATATGAGTTTCGCGTTTTTTTGGGCATATCCGCGTGATCCGGGACACTGGACCTGCGGCAGGAATGCCACATGTTAGAAGCAAGTACCCGGCCTCCGAGGTATTCCAGGCCGGGGGAGGGGTGTATCAAGGCGGTAGGAGGGAGTGATACCATGACGACAATGAAGACGATGGTGATTGCCACGGCCGCCACGCTGGTGGTCGGCAGCATCGCCGCTTTCGCCTCCGGTCCTGAAGACGGAGAAGAAACGACCACGATTCCGGCGGGGACGACATTCATCGCGGCACTGCAGGAAAACCTGTCGAGTACCATAACCCGACCGGATGACGAATTCGAGCTCCGGACCGTTCGGTCCGTGCGGATCAACGATCGGATGGACATTCCCGCCGGCAGCCTCATCACCGGCGAGGTCACGGATAACGACGAAGGCCTGGGCGTTCGTTTCACCGAGCTGGTTATCGAGGGCGACGACCAGGAGATCGACATCAGCACCGATCAGTTCCGGTTTGGCACGCTCAACGGGGCCACCACGAGGCACACGGTAGTCCCGGCGGGGTGGCAGATCGCGATCCGGTTGAACCGGCCGGTGACGGTGGAGTATCGGCCCGGGGAGACCCACGTAGCAGAGTAGTCGAGCTGTATTGCTCGAAACTCGGGAATGGGAGCCGCGACTCGGACGACGAGTCGCGGCTCTCGTGCTTCAATTCCCGTCGGTGATCTGACCCGTCAACAACTCCGTCACCACCCGTCGTGCCCCGTACACGGTCTCGAGTGCCGCTTGAATCGCCCGCACGTCCACCATGACGTTGCGGCCGCGCTCGGGAAGATAGATGTAGTCCCGGACCAGCGCGTCGATGTTGCGATCGAAGTTCAAGCCGACGAGCCGCAGATCCTTGGTGACGGTGGGACTGCCGGAGTTGCCCCCGTAGGTGTCGGCCGTGGATACGAAGTCGAGCGGCGTGCCGAGGTCAAGCCCCGCGGGCGGCGTACGCCAGCGATACGGCAGATCCCACTCAGTGCCGGGGCCGTTGGCCCGAAATCGGTCGTACATGCCGTAAAACGTCGTAAACGGCGGGGCCAGGGTGCCGTTATACGCGTACCCCTGCACGACACCGTCGGCGATGCGGGGCGAGAACGTGCCGTCGGGCGGGACGCTGCGACCGAACACGGCGAAGCGAGCGCGACCCAGATCGCTCGCGATCTCGCGCTCCTCGGTCCCCAAGGCAGCGAAGTCCCGTTCAAAGGCGCTCATCGCCGGCAACAGCGCCGTGGCCAAGACGAGCGCGGGATCGGTCGTTGGCAGGCCGGCCGACAAGGCGATCTCCGCTTTCGTGGAGTCCGCCAGCGCCGACGTCCTGAGCAGCAGCTCGGCGGCGGCCTGCGGCGTCGCCTGACCCATCAGCGCGGCTTTGGCGATCGCGTGAGCCGGCCCATACGCCCGTACGATGTCGGCCAGCTCGAGGGCCAGAAAGCTCAGCTCCAGATCGCGCGGCAGATCGCCCACGGCGCCGGCGCGGCGGCTGAACACCGTCGCGGAGTCGTGGGCCGCCCCGGCGATCTTCGCCGCGTTGACCGCGCGGCGGGCGAGCGCGGACCCCGCGAACCCGCTGGGGAAGAACGCGAACGCACGATATGGAGCCGCCAGGGTCGTACGGCGACGCTGGACGTCGGCCATGCGCTCGAATAACCGGCCATAGCGATCGCGCAAATCCCGTCGCGCCGCGAGACTCTCGGCCAGCACCCGCTCGGCGTCACGGCGCCGCGCCATGATGACCGGATCCAGCAGCGCGCCGTACCGACCCTGGGACGATTTGAGGCTGTTCGAGATCCCGAACATCCAGTTGCGCATGTCCAGGGAATCCCCCGTGGCCCGGTGAGCGTCGTAATAGGCGCGCAGGGCGTTCAGACGCGTCGACAGGAAACTCACCTGTGCGGGCACGCTGACCGCGCGCTCATATTCGAGCTGCGACATGGCCTTGAGGCGGCTGGTCGAGCCCGGGTTCCCGATGACGAACACCGCGTCGCCGGGGCGGACACCGTCCTTGCCCCAGGTAAACCAGTTGGGGGTTTCGAACGGCTTGCCGTCGGCTCCATATACGCGCAGCACGGAGAAATCGAGCGCGTAGCGCGGGTACGTGAAGTTGTCGGGGTCCCCGCCGAAAAAGCCCATCTGGAGCTCCGGTGCGGCGACGAGGCGGATGTCGGTGAAACGGCGGAACACGTACCCGGAATAGCGACCACCGTTGTACAGCGCGACGATCTGTATCCAGATCGAATCCCCAGGGTGCTCGTACTGGGTCTTGAGGCGGGCCTGCACCGCCGACCCGGCTTCTCGCCGCACGCGGGCGCGCGCCGTATCCGACGCGGCGCGATCCACCTGCGGCAGGATATCGTCGGTGACGTCCCGCACCGCCAGCAGCTGATCCACGAAGAAATCCGGCAGCCGGCGCTCGTCGGCCAGCGTGCGGGCCACGAATCCCGAATCGAGCAGCGTCTCGCCCGGTTTGGTGACCGCGCTGACACCGTCGCGGGCACAATGGTGATTGGTTACCACGAGACCGTGCGGCGACACGAACGCAGCCGAGCAGCCGGGCAGGCGGAGCGCGGCGAGCCGCGCGCGGGTGAACCAGGCCGTGTCGGCGCTGAACCCGTAGGTCTGAGAGAAGTAGCGGTCGGGCGGGTACTCGAAGGTCCACATCTTGCCGGCATCGTAACGGCCGGCGCGAACGGTATCGGCGGGTTGCTGGGCCCTCACGGCCAGCGGCAGCACACACAGCAGAACGCCAAACAGTCTCATCGGTCTAGGGCTCGCTCTCGGCGGGGGGTTGGGTCTCGGGTTCGGGCGGCAGCTCTCCCCGACGCAGCGGAATCGTCTGTGGAGCACCTCCCAGACCCAGGACCACCGTATTCCCCGTTGTCTGACCCAGCGTCTGGAGCACGCGCAGCTGCATGAGCGACGGGCGTTGGTCGACCAGTGTCGCCGCGTTCGCGAGGTTCCTGAGTGCGGCGGTTTCCCCTCGCGCCCGTTCCAGCGCCGCCAGGCCCTCCTGTCTCGCCCTGACGACCTGCGTGAACACCTTCTTCAGATCGCCGGGAAACATGACGTCCTTCACTTCGAGCTCGAGCAAGTTCACGCCAAACTCGGCGACCTTGGGAGCCGCCAGACTCAAGAGTTGCTTGCCGAGATCGAGGCGCGAGGCCAGGATCGAGTCCACCGGGGTAGCGCTGACGATCTCGCGCAGCGTCAGCTGGACTTGTGTATAGAGGGCGTCACGGTACGCGGCGACCGAATTCAATGCGCGCTCGGGGTCGACGACCTGGCATTTCGCGACCAACGTGAGCTTCAATCCCACACCATCGGCGGTCAGCACTTCCTGGCCCGGCACCGCGAGAAACGCCGGACGGACGTCGACTTTCGTGACGGTGGTGGTCGGCCACAGCCAGTGGACGCCGGGCTCCAGCGTGCCGGCGGCTCGCCCCCGATCGTATCGCACGCCACGCTCGAACTCGAACACGACGATTCGATGAAACAGGGTACGCATGGCCAACGCGGCCAGGACAATGCCGATCAGTATGTAAGGCACGAGCATGTCTCAAAGAGAACCCGCCTGCGGGAACCCGCAAGGCGCCGCGGGGATCCGATCCACAGGGCGGCGCTCTGCGTCGCGTTGCCGCGCGGCTCCAGCAGGCGGGCGAAGAGGGGTATTGACCCAGCCACCAGCGCAACGCGCATGACGACGAGGGCAGATGCCCTGGTTCATGCTTCCCTGGCGGCGCGATGAGACTAATGAAGGTCGGTTGGCTCCGCAATCAGGCTGGGGTTTGGGGCCCCTGCGGTCGCAACGAGCGCGCCACGAGGCCGATCCCGGCGGCGAGGAGCCCCAGGATCACGAGCGTGTCGTAGAGCGAGGTCGACTGAAAATAGATGTGCAGATTGACGAGGATCCCAGCGAGGATGATCACCGCACCCGCGCCGACGAGCCCCCAACCGGCGAGCGAGCGGCCGTTGAAGAAGAGCATCCCGATTCCGACGAGCAGCGGCAGGAGCGACAGGCCGAACGCGTTGTACCCCCACAACGACCACCCGCCGCCCGCCACGGTGACCCGGGTCAGGAGCAGGTACCCGCCCGCGACGACCATGGCCGCGCCACACAGGAACGTGCCCACGCCCCCGGGTGTACCGCCCGCTCCTCGTGTCATGTACGCGGTCTCATGGCGGGCTCAAATGTGTCGCGTCACCCGCCTCCGCGCCAGGAATCCCCGCGGATCGCTGCGCCTCAGCGACTCCGGCGTTTGCCGGTCACAGCGCCGTGCGCCGGTGCACGATCAGCCGGAAAAATCCCTTGATCGCCAGGTGCAGCAGCATGTACGCGATGATGGCGACCACGATCGGCATCGCCAGAGTGCTGCCGTCCTCAGCCACCGGACTGGCGACGATGCCGCGGAACATCGTGTAGACCGGATTGGTGATGGTGCGAATCAGCTGCACGAACCCCGCCCCGGGGTTCGCCCCGATCAGGGCCAGCGCGAGCCGGATGCCGAGCAGCGAGTAAAGGACGTAGAAGACGTAGTCGACGAATTGCGACAGTCGAGCCAGGCCCCGGCCCATCCGCACTTCGCGGTCGACGCCGACCAGCTGTTCGATCGCCTTGCGCCGGAAGTCTCCTGCCACCTGCTCCATCCGCTCCGCCTCCGGCCGGGTCGTATGATCGGCGCGAACCGCGATCTCGGCGTTCACGTCTCGTTCCACTCTCGACTTCACTGAATCATGCCGCGTCGACCGTCGGATTTCGTCAGCCGTCAGTTTGTCGTAATCCATGGAACCCTCCGCGTGCGGGAGCACGTGAATTCATGCCCGTCACGCGACAGCTACCCGCGAGGAAAGAATTGTTGCCGGAAGTGTGTCCGCATCACCCAAACAATCGTGACCGCCATCACCTGGCCGTGCTCGACGCGCACCCCGATCGGAACAGCGGGGTACCTACCACCCGGTCGGCACAGCGCCGGGGATTTGCCCGGTTCCACCGGCCAGGGAGGTACTATGACGAGCACATCCTCGAAGGCCATGCGGGTCGTCGTTCCCGCGGTGATCGGTGTCGCGGTGATCTCCGCGGTGGTGTTCGGTCGCGCGCGGACCAGGCGTGAGGCGACGATTCCATCCGGGACCACGATGGTGGCGGCCCTGGAACACCGGGTCTCGACCGAGCAGAGTCACGTCGGCGACAATGTCGAATTGCGTACCACGGCGCCGATCTATGCCGGGAGTGGCGACGTGATCCCCGACGGCGTGACGATTTATGGAACCGTAACCGAAGCCAGGGGCGGCGGCCGCATCGCCGGCGCGCCCGAGCTGGCCCTGCGGTTCACGGATCTCGAAGTCGACGGCAACCGCTATCCGATTACGGCGGATCAGTTCCGGGTTCGCGGCAAGAACGACGCGCTGCAGAGCGCGGCGGAGATCGGTGGCGGCGCGGTGGCCGGCGGCGTGCTCGGTCGCGTGATCGGCGGCAAGGGCGGCACCGTGCCAGGGGCCGTCGCGGGCGCCGTGATCGGAACCGGCGTCGCGGTCGCCACCGATGGTGATCAGCTCGTGTTGCCGGCGGGCCAGAAACTCCGTATCCGGCTCGGGAGTTCGGTTCGCGTGACCTACCACCCCGAATCGGAGACGAAGACGCAATAGCGTCTGGACCCGATCAGGTCAGTTCGAGGGCGACCCCGAACCTGGCCGTGTAACCGTCTCCGCTCGCCTTGGGGGCGAGCAGGAGCTGGGAACCACCGGACCTGAAGATCCCGTCGTCGCCATTGCGCGCCGTGCGCCGCCCCTTCGCGGCGTACGGCGCCTTGGCGTACACAGCGTCGGATAACGCGTCGTCGAAGTACACCTGCGACGTGAACTCGCGTCCCCGGGCGGCCCGGGGCTGCGTGCGAATCTTGAAGTGGATGTGGACGGTCCGTCCTTCGTACCAGCCGGGATAGATGGTCCGGAATCGCGCGACGCCGGCCGCATCGGTCACCTGATACCCGCGAAGAAACTTCTGGCCGACCGTGGAGAACCCGGGGTCGTTCACGTCCGAATAGACCCCCAGCGCATCACAGTGCCAGATATCCACCTGCGCGCCCGGCACCGGCAGGCAATCGCCCTTTTCCACGCGGGACACCTCGATCGCGAGGTCGAGCGGTGTGCCGGGCTTGATGACGCCGCTCGCGGGATCGGAGCGGATGTCGGAGCGGTTGAGCCGCTCATCCACGAAATACGGGCCCTCCGTCTGCGCCGGTCGGACCACGCAGCCCGGCACCGACCCCGAC
>Ga0075421_100012878_pt1 | contig 10405 bp, 5 predicted proteins | sample SoiMetdeltSBSDD5_FD_75292 | JGI IMG/M metagenome (GOLD analysis project Ga0075421, IMG submission 75292) | Bulk soil microbial communities from a Populus tree surrounding site in Tennessee, USA - Soil MetaG P. deltoides SBSDD5 | ecosystem: Environmental > Terrestrial > Soil > Tree plantation... | reverse complement strand
ATCTCTTCCTTAGCGGTTGCACGCTGGAGTTTCTCTATTGTGCGTTGAGCCTCGTCTAATTCAGCTAGCACTGTCTCTAGTCTCGACGGCACATTTTTGGGTTCTGTGTGCAATGTCTCCGCGACGGTGTTTAGCACCACTCGCTGATCGGCAAGCATACGCTGGGCGGCTCGCCCGGTAATTGCCTCAATGCGACGTGTTCCAGCACCCACAGGCTCATCGCGCAAAACCAAAAACGGACCAATTTCTGCTGTAGACCGGACGTGGGTTCCGCCGCACAACTCATAACTATAGCGGTCGCCACAATCTGTGTGCCGTTCGCAAACCGTAACCGTACGCACAACTGATCCATACTTCTCACCGAAGAGCGCCATCGCGCCTTCACGTTTGGCTTCCTCTAGCGATTTTTGCACAATTTGAATTGGCGCATTTGCGAGTATCACATCGTTGATCTGCTCAGTGATTCGTTCCAATTCGTCCTGCGACAGCTTCGAATTGTGAGTAAAGTCAAAGCGCAGACGGTCAGGAGCGACTAGAGAACCCTTCTGTCGAACATGCTCACCAAGAACATCTCGAAGGGCAGCATGAAGGAGATGTGTTGCCGTATGATTCCGCATGATGTCCCAACGGCGCTCACTATCGACAGTAGCAACTCCACTGCCGCCTTCTTTCACCGTTCCACTTACCACCTTGCCTTCATGAATGATCAAACCACCGATGGGCCGCCGCGTGTCCGAAATTTCGACTTTCCATCCATCGCCTTCAAGAGTTCCAGTATCGTTAACTTGCCCGCCTGATTCAACATAAAATGCGGTTCGGGGTAGGATAATTTCAACTTGATCACCTTTAGCCGCCGTGTCCACACGCTGGCCGTTCTTAACCAATACAAGTATTTGGCTGGGGAAAGTTAAGCTATTGTAGTTGTAGGGGTCGTACTCAACACCCTGATCCTCGAGGGCGTTACCTTGCTTCAGATCGGACAGAATCTGTTGATAAAGTGAAATGTCCTCAAAGTTTCTTTGGGTATCGCCTTCTGAAAGCTTGCTATGATCTTCCAGAGCCAGACGGAATTCAGCTTCATCAACCGTCATGTTATGCTCTTGAAGAATATCTCGCGTAATTTCAAGCGGAAGTCCATGTGTTGAGTAGAGATTGAACGCGGTGCGCCCATCAAGCTGCATCTCCCCGCGTTCGTGCATTTGCGCAATAACATCGTCCAAGACCTCAAGGGAGTTGTCGAGCACCCGCTGGAAACGATCTTCTTCGGTAGTAATTTGATAACGAATCGACTCGCGGAACTGTTTCAATTCGGGATAAATGTCGCCCATCTTATGTATAAGCGCATCTGATATGTCGTTAAGGAATGGTTCCGTAACGCCCATCCCATGTGCAAAACGCCACGCACGGCGGATCAGCATACGGACGATATATCCGCGTCCCGACGCCCCTGGATTTACCCCGTCGGCAATGAGAAAGGATGCGCCGCGTGTGTGATCCGCAATAACTCTGTAGGCGACATAGTGCTCTTGGCGGAACGCATCATCATGCCCAAGAATCTCCTGCGTCGCATCCATTAAGTCTGTGAATAGATCAGTATCATAGTTAGCCGGAGCATCCTGCAATACGGCAGTGATACGCTCTAGTCCCATCCCCGTATCTACGCCCGGCGCGGGCAGCGGCTGGTCGAACGTACCGGTGTGCTGAGGATCAGCCTGCGTGCGGTTGTACTGCATGAAGACCAAATTCCAAAGCTCAAGGAAGCGATCATCTTCTGCATTCAGAGCTTCAATGATAGTGTCTTCGCCACGTTCTGGCTGAAGATCCCAGTGAATCTCGCTCGTAGGGCCGCAAGGACCTGTTTCCGCCATCTGCCAGAAGTTTGTTTTCGGCCCCATTCGAGCAAGGCGCTTGGGTTCAACGCCAATTTCATTGACCCAAATGTTGTATGCTTCATCGTCATCCCTGTAAACCGTAAAGGCGAGCCGATCCGGTGGAAGCTGATAGACCTTAGTCAACAGATCGTAGGCGTAACGGATTGCATCCTGTTTGAAATAATCGCCAAACGAGAAGTTGCCAAGCATTTCAAAGAAGGTGTGATGCCGGGGGGAGGGGCCGACGTTTTCCAAGTCATTGTGCTTACCACTAATCCGCATGCACTTCTGTGAAGTAGTGGCACGTCGATACGGGCGCTTGTCCATCCCCAGAAAGACATCTTTGAACTGCACCATACCCGCGTTCGTGAACAGTAAGGTAGGATCATTGCCCGGCACTAATGACGACGAAGCAACCTTTTCATGACCCCGCTCCACAAAGAAGTCAAGGAATGCGGTGCGGATTTCTGCACTGGTCATGGGCTTCATTACAGATCAAACTCACTTTCATCTCAATCTTGTTACAAGTATCGGGAGATTATAGACAATCGCGGTAGGGCTGACAATGAATTTCGCGGCAGGAGAATTGCCGAACGAGCGCGGAGCTAGCCTATACCTGAAAAATAGCATCCACCGGAATTCCGGTGGCTGTTAGAAATAGAGACAATTATCTTTCAGGCTTGTCATTGTTAGAGGGTTTGGAACTACTACGACGAGCCTTTTCCTCGGCACGAAGGGCCTCGCTGGTTGGCGAACCACCGAGAACTGCTTCTAAGAACCGGAAGACACGGCGCATCAAAGACCGTATTCGCGCAACAATGTACCAACCTTCCCGTACTACTTCACGGGCTGCTGAAGCAGGTGTTGCCATTACCTGCCATTCAATCAAAGCAGCCCCCCATGTGAGGCCACCACCGAATCCAACCAAAACAATCTTATCATTGGGTCTGATACGGCCAGATTCGACTGCTTCAGCAACCGCAATAGGAATCGAAGCGGTCGAGGTATTGCCATAGCGGTCAATATTCACAATAAACTTGTCCATGGGCAAATCTAAACCGCGTGCTGCCGCTTGAATAATCCGAAGATTGGCTTGATGCGGCACTACAACGTCTATATCGCTAGTCGTCAGATTGGCTTTATCCAGAACTTCTTCAGTGGCAGATACCATTACACGAGTTGCAAAGCGAAACACTTCACGGCCATTCATTTGTGTTAACACATCTGGGGCCGGCGTACCATTCCAAGTAGGGCGCACTCCCGACGGTGCACAAAGTAATTCGCCTCCAGAGCCATCAGAGTGCATTACAACATGCTGGACTCCTCCGGGCACTTCGCTGGCGTGGAGGACAAACGCGCCCGCACCATCGGCGAATAGAATGCAGGTTCCGCGATCTGTCCAATCGACAATACGGCTTAGAGTTTCTGTACCTATTACTAACGCGGTATTAACCATCCCCGCCCTAATCTGTGCTGAGGCCAATCCCAGAGCGAAGATAAAACCACTACATGCAGCCAATACATCGAATGCACCTGCATCAGTCGCGCCGAGCCGATCTTGTATGAGACACGCGGTCGCCGGAAACAAATAAGCAGGCGACGACGTTGCAACGATGATGAGGTCAATGTCACTCGGATTGAGATCGGCGTGACTAAGTGCCTTCCTTGCGGCTCTAACGCCGAGCGTGACGGTTGTATCACGATCATCGGCAATTCTACGTTCGGCAATGCCAGTACGTTCTCGAATCCATTGGTCGTTGGTGTCAACCATCATTTCAATTTCATGATTGGTTAACACACGTTCCGGGATTTCAACGCCCCAGCCGACGACATGGGCGTAGCGCCGGTCGCCACCGGGTTTCAGGCCGATCTGTTTCTTACGAGTGGTGGTCGCCATTACCATACCGTCCAATTACCAGGCATGCATTGTGCCCGCCAAATCCAAAAGAGTTGGACATCACATTATGTACATCTGCTTTCCGAGATACGTTTGGCGTGTAATCGAGGTCGCAATCTGGATCAGGGGTTTCATAATTGATCGTTGGTGGTATCTCGCCAGTTTCAATTGCCTTTACGGAGAAGACAGCTTCGATTGCTCCAGCTGCCCCCAATAAATGTCCGGTCATACTCTTGGTAGAGCTAATCGGGACATCATATGCAGCTTCACCGAGCACAGCTTTGATTGCCAACGATTCTGCGCGGTCATTTAGCTGGGTGCTTGTGCCGTGTGCGTTCACGTAGCTAATATCGCGGGGCGAAAGTCCGGAATCCGCGAGTGCTGTACTCATCGCAAGGATAGCGCCCTCGCCATTCTCAAGGGGAGCCGTGATGTGATACGCGTCTGCTGACGCGCCATAGCCAAGCACTTCAGCATAGATACGTGCGCCGCGTGCACGGGCATGTTCTTCGCTCTCAAGAACAAGAACTCCGCTTCCTTCGCCTGCCACAAACCCATCTCGTGTCTTGTCGAACGGGCGAGAAGCGCCCTGCGGATCATCGTTGCGTGTGGAGAGTGCACCCATATTGCTGAATCCGGCCATAGCCAGCTTTGCAATGCCCGCCTCTGCTCCACCGCTGAACATTACATCTGCGGAACCGCGCCGAATCATTTCGGCGGCTTCACCGATAGCATTGTTGCCGGAAGCACATGCCGTCGCGATGCTCATGTTGGGGCCGCGCAGTCCTAACTCAATGGCTATCTTTCCGGGTGCGGTATCAGGAAGCATCATCGGGACAAGATGTGGACTGACCCGTTGTGCTCCTTCTTTAAGCATTTTGTCAGCTTCTTCTAGCATCGTAGTGACACCACCAATTCCACTGCCCAACACAACACCGATGCGGGCCGGATCAAGTGACTTCAAGTCGAGTTTTGCGTCTTCCACCGCTTGCGTAGCGGCAGCCATCGCAAAATGTGTGAAGCGATCCATTCGACGTGCTTCCCTTGGGCCGAAATGTTCCTTGGGGTCAAAATCCTTGACCTCCGCCGCAAAGTGGGTCTTGAGGTCTGTAGAATCGAACCTCGTAATGGGGCCGACACCAGACACACCTGCCAGAAGATTTCGCCAAGCTGTAGCTACATCGTTCCCGACAGGGCAGACAATGCCCATTCCCGTGATTACAATTCGTGTTCTGCCCATATCCATCCTTCTCCATAGTTGTTCAGGTGTAATAAACCCGATGATGCCCTAAAGATACGGGACACTACGAAGCCAGTTTCCTTTTAGGATACTCTCCGGAGCGATATAATGCCGCTCCGATACCGCGTTTAGTTGCTGCATTTCTATAATATTTCTACAACACCGGGTTGATCAAGGCCCAATCCATGATTCTTGTAACTGGCGCTACTGGCTTTGTGGGTCGCCGATTGGTTGGAGCGCTCGCTGGAGAGGCAAACCTTAAGGTTCGAGTGTTACTCCGGCCCGGCAGTTCTGGCGACCGTCTACCGCGTGGGATTCCCCTGAATGTCATGATGGGGACTCTAACTGACCCTGATTCTTTAGTGGCGGCAATGGATGGTGTGCACACTATATTTCATCTTGCTGCTACTGACACGCGCGGGCGGCACGCTCAACTCGAAACAGTGGACATCTCGGGTACAAAAGCTATTGTCGATGCTGCGCAAGCTGCACGAGTCGGGCGGATTATCTACGTAAGCCGTATTGGTGCGGATCGCGGCTCGGCATTTCCCCTACTTCGAGCCAAAGGGGAGATTGAGGATTTGATTCGTTCAAGTGGGCTTGCGTATACAGTATTTCGATCCAGCGTACTATTTGGACAGGGAGATCAATTCTCTGAGCATATCGCAATGCTTGTGCGTGCATTCCCCACCTATTTTGTGCCTGGCGATGGGGAAGCGACTTTTCAACCATTGTGGGTAGAAGACCTCATTAGCTGCCTCGTGATGTCGCTTGAGAATCTCGACCTTATCGATACCACCCTAGCGCTTGGAGGGCCGGAGATTCTCACGTATCGGCGAATTGTCATGCGTATTATGCATGCCATTCGCAGCCCTCGCCCGATTATCGGGACACCTTTGTTGATACATAGTGCAACAGCGTGGTTTCTCGATGGACTATTCGCGAGATGGCCGTTTACGGAACGCTGGATTGATCTTCTATCATCTAATCAAACCGCCGAGGTTGGGATAGTAGAAAGACACTTTGGTTTCCGACCTGCTGCATTGGATATCGGCCTGATTGATCGATATATGAGGGGTAGAAGGTACGGTCTCAATCTGATGCGTTACATCTTTACACAGCGATGGTGAGCCTGCTTCCGGTTTAGAGATGGGCATGCTATACTCTCAAAGCGCTTTCGCATCCGGGTAGAATTTATGCTTTCTGGTAAAAAAATTGCCTTCGTCGGCAGTGGTGTTATGGCAGAAGCCATGATCAAGGGATTGCTTCGCGAGAATTTGGTCGGGCCGAAGCAACTTTGTGCGGCAGGCCCCCGTGCTGAACGCGGTCAGGTACTGGCAGATCGCTACAAGGTGGAATTTACGACAGACAATCGCAGCGCTGCTGCGGAACGAGACATCATAGTTCTTTCTGTAAAACCACAGATGATCAAGCAAGTAATTCCTGAGCTTCGTGGTAGTCTACAACCGAACGCGCTGCTTCTATCAATTGTTGCTGGAGTTCCTATCGAAGTGATGAGCCGGGGAATCGGCCATAGGGCAATTGTTCGTGCGATGCCAAATACCCCTGCTCAAATAGGCGAAGGTATTACCGTCTGGATGGCAACTCCCGATGTTACGGAAGATCAGCTCAATGAAACTAATATGATTTTGAGTGCACTCGGTGAATCCCTGCGTGTTGAAGAGGAACACTATCTTGATATGGCAACGGCTTTGAGCGGAACAGGCCCCGCCTACGTTCTCTTGTTTATGGAAGCAATGATAGACGCAGGAGTACACATGGGATTCTCACGGCGGATTGCTGAAAAATTAGTTCTCCAAACCATGCGTGGCACTATCGAGTACGCGCGGCAGTCGCCTCGACATCCAGCAACGTTGCGCAACGAAGTTACTTCTCCCGGCGGTACGAGCGCTGAAGCCCTGTATCAACTGGAAAAGGGCGGACTTCGTACGGTTGTCTCGCGCGCTATTTGGGCCGCCTATCAGCGTTCTGTGTCTTTAGGGCAGGGTCAGCTTGCGCGCCATGCGATTGAGGAGCCAATCGCTTCACAGGAAGATTAATCTGCAACATCTTAAGGGGTGTCGCTTACAATATTAGTCGATTCATTAGCATATTCGTAGCTGAAGATTAACTTGCCTCTGACTCTCAATCCACATACAGAGGGGCCCTTGTTATGCAGCATACTAGAAAACGCCGAGGGGTTCTCGTTGGAATTGGAACTACCGCCCTCACACTCTTGGCTCTTAATTGGATCATTCCGGGGAATCGGCTGGCGGTGGCGCAAGATGCCACACCGACGGCAATAGCAACCGTTGAACCGGGCGCCATACCGACAACTGTACCTACAATCAGCCTTGGCGTAAATGCAGAACTTACTCCAACAGGGGACGTAAGCGGGAACGGTGCAGCTGATCCTGGTGATACGATCACATATACAATAAACGCGACGAATAATGGTGATACGCCCGTTGACGCTGTAGAGATAGCTCTGATTTTTGATGCATCATTCATTGGCGGCACGACCCCGCTAACTGAGGGAGCACAGCTTGATACTGGTAGAGTTTCGTGGAACTTAGCAACTTTTGAACCCGGCGCGGCAGAAACATTTAGTGTTGCAGCGCAACTCAACCGAAGATTTCCACCGGGGCGTTCTTTAGTTCAAGCGTCGGCTGTTGCCCACGTCGATAGTGTTGAGATTGCCCGCGAGAATGCGCCGGAAATCGAGGTCTTAGGACCTAATGTACGAATCACCGATATAACATTCGACTTGATTACCGATGTCGCACAGAACGCGAGAATTGATCCGGGAGACAGCATCCGGTTCACAATAAGTTACGCCAATCAGGGTGGTGGGCCATCGCAAGATATTTCCGTAGTTGCTGATTACCCTGATGAAATCACTGAAGCTTTGGTAAACGTACCCGAAGCTGCTCAGCAGACAGAGGGGGCACTCGTTTGGCTTGTCGGTAGCATTCCGCCGGGCGGTGAGGTTACAACTGTCCAATTTACAGTGGAACTCGCCAGCCCATTTCCGCCCGGTGTTACAACCTATAACCTGCACGTTTCGATTCAAGGGGCCAGTTCAACGCTTGACGAACAGACATTAAGCGTTCCTATTCAAGGCCCAAGTCTGTTGATCTCCCCACGTGCCGAATTCCTCGCTGATACAAATGGAAACAATCTGGCTGATCCTGGCGATGTGCTGCGCGTCACCTTGCAAATTGCTAATGTAGGCAATGAAACCGCCACAAATGTCTCTATCAAGCTTTCGTACGCGCCTGCTCAAGTAGAAATTACATCTGTTGATCAGGAAGGAAGCAAGCAATCGGACGTTGGCGTAGTCAGTTGGAACATCGCATCACTTGACTCAGGCGCTACTGAAGAAGTGTCGTTCGAGATGCGGCTTCGCACGATAACACCCGGTAACGCAACACTCCAAATGAGTACGGTGGTGACAAGCGATCAGACGGGTGAAAGTCGGCGCGAAGTGCTTGTGGCTCTCAATGCTCCACCACTAACACCGACTCCTGGCCCTACCGCCACTCCTTCTATCCAGCAGACACGTCCTGCACAGGGACAGGGAATCCTCGGCGCGTATGCAATTGCGCTGCTGATTGGATCATTTCTTGTGCTTAGTCTTCTGTCAATTGTCTATGTGGCTTCGCGAGTGCTCCCCGGAACAGTCGAAGAGCGTGAAACATTAGACACAGAAGAGGAACGTGCGGATAATCGTCGGCTTGTGCGCGAACTATTAGAAGGGGTTATCCTGACCGCGATTCTCTTTAGTGTGATGATACTTGGACTACAAAACGCGCTCGATCAAAACTCGGTCAACTCCATCATTGCCGGAATTGTAGGATATGTGGGCGGGCGTGTTGCTAGCTCTCGATAATGACAAAATAGGCCGTTTGTGAAAAAGTGGGCAAATCCGGTAGGGTTGGGTAGAATTGATCCGAGACCATTGGAATTACGATGGATTCTGTCATGCTTGGTTCCGAGCCGGGCCTTTTGGCAGAAGGTTGACTACATTTCCATCTTTAGTCGATTTAGTTACCAGCCGCTCGGCTAGCCCGCCAACGGGGTAGGGCAGGCCGCCAGAAATACCAGATGGGAGACAATATGGCGACCGATATTTCCAAAGACCTGACAAAACAACTTAAACAGCAAATTGAGCAATTCAAACCATCGGTCAGCGTCGCCAATATCGGCGAGGTGCTAGAAGTAGGTGATGGGATTGCTCGTGTTTCCGGGCTGCCAGAGGTTCGTTCGCAGGAACTGGTGGAGTTCGATAACGGCACCTCGGGAATCGCGTTCAACCTCGAACAAGAGGAAGTCGGGGTAATTATTCTCGGTGATTATGCAGACATTCAGGAGGGCGGACGTGTCCGCGGGCTCGGACGTTTAGCGTCTGTGCCAGTCGGCGATGCAATGATAGGACGGGTCGTTGATGCGTTAGGCCGTCCTATCGATGGGAAAGGCCCTATTGAGCCCAAGCAGTTCAATCCTGTTGAGAAAATTGCGCCGGGTGTTGTCGAGCGTCAAAATGTCAACCGCCCGCTTCAGACGGGTATCAAGGCGATTGACGCAATGACCCCGATTGGGCGAGGCCAGCGCGAACTAATCATTGGTGATCGCCAGACCGGAAAGACCGTTATCACCCTCGATACAATCATCAATCAAAAGGGTGAGGATGTTATTTGCATTTATGTTGCTATTGGCCAGAAGCAGGCGCAGGTAGCACGGGTACTTTCAATCTTCGAACAGCATGGGGCGATGGATTACACGATCATCGTCAGTGCAAGTGCGGCAGATTCAGCAGCCATGCAGTACATCGCGCCGTATTCAGCGACCGCTATCGGTGAATACTTCATGGAATCGGGTCGGGATGCGCTAATCGTTTACGATGACCTATCCAAACATGCATGGGCATATCGCCAAGTTTCGCTGCTTCTGCGTCGTCCTCCGGGCCGTGAGGCATATCCTGGCGATGTGTTCTATCTACACTCACGTTTACTTGAGCGGTCGGCGCAGCTTTCCAAGGGGCGTGGGGAAGGTAGTTTGACTTCACTCCCCATTATTGAGACCCTTCTTGGGGACGTTTCCGCGTACATCCCAACGAACGTTATTTCAATCACTGATGGACAAATATATCTCGAAGCAGACCTCTTCAATGCGGGTATTCGCCCTGCGATTAACACGGGTCTCTCAGTGAGCCGTGTAGGATCGGCGGCACAGCGAAAATCGATGTCACAGGTTGCTGGTCGTCTGCGTACTGACATGGCTCAGTTCCGCTCATTAGCGGCATTTGCACAGTTTGGTTCCGGTCTCGATAAGACAACTCAACAGCAGTTGGATCGGGGCATGCGGCTCACCGAACTCCTTAAGCAGCCGCAGTAT
>Ga0075421_100012877_pt1 | contig 10406 bp, 7 predicted proteins | sample SoiMetdeltSBSDD5_FD_75292 | JGI IMG/M metagenome (GOLD analysis project Ga0075421, IMG submission 75292) | Bulk soil microbial communities from a Populus tree surrounding site in Tennessee, USA - Soil MetaG P. deltoides SBSDD5 | ecosystem: Environmental > Terrestrial > Soil > Tree plantation... | reverse complement strand
CCGACGGATTCGCTGGTCAGCATCGTCGAAGCCGTTCCCCGGTGACCCCCGGCTGACCCAAGGAGCACCCGATGATTTCAAGGCGGGCGATCGCGTAGTGATTCCCTTCAACCATGCGTGCGGCGTGTGCGCGCAGTGTCGCGATGGGCACGAGAACGTTTGCCTCGACGTCCGTTTTCCGATGTTCCACGACTCCGGCGGCTACGGACAGTACGCCAACGTGTCGCGCGCTGCCATCAACCTCGTGCCGTTACCAGACTCGATCTCGTTCGTCGACGCCGCGGGGATGGGTTGCCGCTACATGACGTCGTGGCACGGCATCGTCGATCAGGCGAAAGTCAGCGCCGGTGAGTGGGTTGTGGTGTTCGGCTGCGGCGGCGTGGGATTGGCCGCTGTCGATATTGCGTCGGCGCTCGGCGCCAACGTCATCGGTATCTCTCGCACGCCGGCCAAGCGCGACCTGGCCAAGGAACTGGGGGCCGTCGCCACGGTGGACGCCTCGAGCGACAAGGTAGCAGAGCAGGTCGTCGAGATGACTGGCGGCGGCGCACACGTATCGGTCGACGCCCTCGGCGATGCGACGACGACGATCCCCGCGCTCTACAGCCTGCGCACGCGCGGCCGGCATCTCCGGCTCGGTACATCGAGCAAGGCACAAGGGGGGCACATCAACGTTCCAATGGATCTGCTCCTCTTCAGGGAACTCGAGATCATTGGATCCCTCGGTATGCAGCCGTCGCGCTATCCAGCCATGCTGCGCATGGTCGAGGCGGGAAAGCTCCGGCCCGGTCGGCTCGTCAAGGGCACCGTGCCAATCGAAGGCGCGAGTGACGTTCTCGCGTCGATGGCGGACTCGGGACCAGTCGGCGCCCGCGTCATCAATCGCTGGTGAGGCGATCCCGTGTCGCCACGGACAGGAATCGCCGTGACAAACCGAACGCAATTCGAGGGACCGCGGGCACTCCACGCTCCGTCAGGGTGCCGAACCAAGGGTGGCGTACAACCGCAGGTCAGCGGAGAGATTCAGAGACGTCCCTCGCGCCTCCGCTGATTCGATGCCCCTGCGGATCCGATCGATGCCGCGCTGATACTGCTCGTCGGTCAGAACGGCGAATTGCGACGTCGCGCCCTTGGCTAAACGGCCCTGCGCGAGCGCGGTCCGCGCTGACAGCCGCGCGGGCGAATGCTGCACCTCGCGCGTGACCGCGTCCACGAGACCGGCTGCGGCCATCCACTCCTGGATTTGACGCGCCGGCGGATAGCGACGCCGGTCGATCTCGAGCGACTCGTCGAAGTAGTCGTAGATGTACCACTGGTCCAGGCCGGTGTGGGGATCGAGCCCGATGGTCATGAATCGCCCGCCCGGCCGCAGCACTCGCCGTGCTTCCACGATGAACTGCGGTTGGTCGCGAAAATGATGCAGGGCGTTGACGCAAAACAGGCGATCGAATGACTGGTCCGGCCACGGAAGGTGTTCGGCCACGCCACACACGAGCGCGGTGCTGCCCTGGGCTCGCGCGCGCGAGAGCATGCCCATGGAGGCGTCGAGGCCCGCGACCACGAGCGCTTTCCGCCGCAGCGTCCCAAGCCAATGGCCGGTGCCGCAACCAACCTCGAGCACACGAGCATCGACGTTCGATCCGACGAACTCCGTCACTGCCCTCTCGACGCCTGAATAGTCGTTGTTCAGGTACCGGCGATCGTAGGTACTGGCGATGAGCTCGTAATCAACACGGTGATGCATGCCTCCACTGAAAGAGGCTGGTGGCGGATTCACGGCTGGCGCAGCGCCACCACCGGATCGACCTGAGCGGCGCGGCGCGCGGGAAGATAACTCGCAAGCAGCGTCACGCCGGCGACAAACGTCCACACAACCGCGTGGGTCGCGACGTCGGTTCCGGCAACGCCGAACAGCATCGACGCCATCACGCGGGCGAGCAGCTGGGCGGCGATCGCCCCAAGGACGAGCGCGAGCGCGGCGAGTCGCAGCGCTTCGGTCAGCACGTTTCTCAGGACCACGGCCGCTGACGCCCCGAGCGCGACACGGATGCCGATTTCGCGCCGCCGCTCGGCCACGACATACGCCATCACGCCGTAGATGCCGACGGCGGCGAGCGCGACGGCCAGCAGCACGAAGCTGCCGAGCAGCGTGAGCACGAAGCGGCGCATCCGGATCGATTCCGAGCCGGCGATGACCTGCTCCCAAGGCCGAATCGCGTCCCATTCGGTGCCGGGGGCCGCGAGCGCGAGGCGCGCGCGCATTTCCCGCGTCACGCGCGGCACGTCCTCGACCGAATCGGTGCGCACCATCAGAAACATGTCGTGCTCGACCATCTGCGTGTAGGGCCGATACATCGTGGCGGCCAGGGGCTCTTCCAGATTCGCTTGCCGAATGTCCTTGACGACGCCGACGATCTCGCGCCACACGCCTTTGACCGGCGACGCGGCCGAACAGCACGCCATCGGATCTTGTTCGTCCACGACCAGCCGCTTGCCGAGTGGCGTCTCGTTTGGAAAGTAGCGGCGCGCGAGCGTCTCGCTGACGATGACCACCGGCACGGTTCCGCCAGCGTCGTGGTTCGTGAACGTTCGCCCGGCGACCAGCGCGATGTCCATGGTCTGAAAATAGTCGGCGCTGACCAGAATGTCGCCGACCCGGTCGGTCGCCGGCGCGGCCGGTCTGCCGGCAATGATGATGCGCTGCTGACGGGCGCCGTGGACGGGTGGACGCGACGTCACCGCCGCCAACCTGACACCTGGAATGGTGCGCACGCTGTCGAGCATGGTGCCCCAGAAGGCCACGGCCGCCGGGAACGATCGGCCGCCCTCGGCGGCGGTCTCGAGAACGGTGTCCGCGCCAGCCGTTCGTCCGTTCGCTTGCACGTGGAGAAAACTGCGGATCAGCAGACCGAAGCCAACCAGCAGCACCGTCGACATGACCAGCTCCGAGACGATCAGCAGCCGCCGCGCGCGCGTGCGACGGCGGCCGCCGTAGAAGGTCGAGGCTGAATCGCGCAATCCCACGTTCACGTCGACACGAGAGAGTTGCAGCGCCGGGACGAGGCCACAGACGACGCCGGCAACCACCGATACCAACAGGCTGAAGGCGAACACCCGTCCGTCGACGGCAATCACCATCTGTTCCCGCACGTAGCCGCTCGTGGCCGCGAATGCGAGCAGGGCGTCAATCGACCAGCGCGCCACCAGCGTTCCCAGCATCCCGCCGGCAAGGAACAGCAGCACGTGTTCGACCAGCATTTGCCGGATCAAGCGCGCCCGGCTCGCGCCCAGCGCCGCGCGCACGACATACTCTCGCGCCCGCATGACCGCGCGGGCGAGCAGCAGATTGATGACGTTGACGCAGGCGACGAGCAGCACGACCCCCACGGCGCCGAAGATGAACGCCAATCCCCGCGTCGTCCTGGGATCGAGATCGGCGTAGGCCTTGTCGAGGGGAACGACCGTCAGCCGCCGGCCCGCGTTGGTGGCTGGATGCTCGAGCTCGAGACGTGCGGCGATTGTATCGAGCGCCGCCTGCGCCTCCGCGAGCGTCACGCCCGGCCGCAGGCGCGCGAACACGTCCAGATCGCGATGGCCGCGCTCGGTCGGATAGTCGGCTGGGACCAGCGGCTTGAGGAAATCGGATGAATACCGAAAGACGTTCGGCGGGAGCACGCCGACAATCGTGCACGGCCGCCCATCAATCTCGACCACTTGTCCGACGACCTTCGGATCCGAGGCGAACCGCCGCCGCCAGTAGCTGTAGGTGAGGATCACCACGGCATCGGCGCCGCGTTCCGTTTCCTCGCGCAGAAACGTCCGGCCGAGCAGCGGCCGCACGCCGAACGTGGAGAGCCACTCGCTCGAGACCATCGCGCCCAACGCGCTTCCCCGCGATCCGTCCAGCAGCACGTCGAAGCCCATCCCATCGTCGGCCGCCATGCGCTCGAATACGCCGTTCTGCGTCTGGATGTCGGTGAAGTCGGGCCACGAGATGTCGGCGCGCGACGTCGCCGACGTCACCCCCCAGATCTTCACCAGCCGGTCGGGATCCGCATACGGAAGCGGCCGGAAGACGACCGTATCGATGATGCTGAAGATGGCGGTATTCGCGCCGATGCCAAGCGCGAGCGTCGTGAGGGCAGCGGCCGTAAACCCGCGGTGCTTGAACAGGATGCGGATCGCATAGGTCAGGTCGCGCCACAACTGTTCGGCGATCGCGCCGCTGCGCGCTTCGCGCACCCGCTCTTTCACCTGCTCGAAGCCCTCGAGCTCGATGAGCGCGGCGCGGCGGGCCTGGCGCTCGGACAGACCCCGCGCGCGCTTTTCCTCGATCACCATCTCGAGGTAGGCGCGGACTTCCTCGTCGAGGTCCCGCTCGACGCGGCGCATGCGAAAGAGATGTCTCAGGAAGCTCACCCCTTCTCCTTCGCGCTATGAAGTCGCCGCGATCGCCGAGGCGATTGCCGACGCAATCCGCTGCCAGCTCTCGGTTTCGGCCTCGAGGTGCTTTCGTCCCGCCCTGGTCAGGCGGTAATACTTGGCCTTGCGACGGTTCTCCGACTCCCCCCACGCCGATTGCAGCCAGCCCTGTTCTTCGAGGCGATGCAGCGCGGGAAAGAGCGAGCCTGGCTTGACGTCGAACGTACCTTGCGTGATCTGCGCGACGCGGCGAGCGATGCCGAGCCCGTGATTCGGTCCGAGGGCCAGGGCCCGGAGAATCAGCAGATCGAGTGTTCCCTGCAGGAGCCCGCTCTTCGACCCCGCCAATAGCGCCTCCTATAGAAAGACGATATGAGCCTACGTCCGGTTCATATCGAATGTCAATAGGAGCAGCGAGAGGAGCGTCGACCTGGAATCGACGCCGATCCCGAGGTGCGCCACGTGCTTACGCTCGCGTGAACACTCCGCGGGCGACGGTGGGCCGGCGCAAGAGGTACGACGGAAGGTGGGCCAGGCGACGCCACCAGGCCTCGACGACCTCGACGACAATGACCGTGATGTTATCGGCGCCGCCGTTGCGGTTGGCGGCGTCGATCAACTGGTCGCAGATTCGCTGCGGAGTCCGCCAGCGCGCGATCACCTCGGCGAGCGCCGCATCGGCCACCATCCGCGTGAGGCCGTCGCTGCAGAGCAGCAGATAGTCGCCCGGCTGCACCGGCACTTCGTGCAGATCGACGTCGACCTCCGGCGCGCCCCCCAGCACCCGCAGCAGGATGTTCTGGTCGGCGGACCCGGCCGAGCGATCCCGGTCCAGGACGCCGGCCTGGACCTGCGCCTCCACCAGCGAGTGATCGCACGTGAGCAGCTGCAGACGGCTGTCGTGCCACAGGTAGGCGCGGCTGTCGCCGACGTGCGCGACGCTGGCGATGTGGTGGTTCAGCCACGCGCCGACGACCGTCGTGCCCATCTCGGCGCACCGGCGATCGGCCTGGCCGTGGTGATAGATCACCCCGTTCGACTGCCGCACCGCCTCTGCCAGCCGATTCGTCCACGGCAGATAGACGTTGGAACCGGCCGCGGCCGCCTCGACGTCGTCGGCACCGTCCAGGCGCTGGAGAATCGCGTCGGCAGCGAGCTGGCTCGCGACCTCGCCGGCCGGCGCGCCACCCATGCCATCACAGACGAGGAAGAGCCCGCGATCCTCACGCAGAACGAAGACGTCCTCGTTGAGCGTTCGAACGCGACCGGTGTCCGTTCCAGCTCCTACACGCAGTCGCATGGCCGCCCCCTTCTTCAGCGCTTTCCCGAGCGGCGGAACACCTTCGGCGCGCGCCCGGAGCGATCCTCGATCGCCGGCAGCAGCGATGCGATCTGAGGGGCATCGAACTGCAGCACGATGAATCGCGATTCCATGTTGGTCCGGACAACCAGCCAGTGGCGCGGCGTCGAGCGATTGCGCGGGCGCAGCGTGCGGGGCACCGGCGCAAACCCGGTGGCCGTGCTCCACAACGGCTGCCGTGCCATCGCGTAACCGATCGAGGTGACGCTGCCGTACGGCACGAGATGCAGGCGTTGGGTGGTCTCGGTTGCCGTGGTGATCGTCAGGTTGCAGTCCGACAAGGTCACGTGCGCGGCGCGCTCCTCGCCGCCAGCGACGACGATGGTGCCGTCGAAAACGAGCGGTGGCGGCGTGGTCACGGCCGGCGGCGGCCGCTTCGGGTTCGCCAGCAAGGGGACGGAGGCGAGCGCGGCGATCAACGCCGCGAAGGCGGCGAGGCTGGCGTGGATGCGGGCCTGCCGCCGGCCCGGCGGTACCGCGCTCCGCTTGAATGGGCGCGCGGCAGCCACGCTCCGGGGCGGCGCCTGCAGCAGTTTGCCGAACGCACCGTTGCGACGGACCGAGTAGCCCACCGCGCCGCCGAGCGCATCGCGAAACGCCCCGGCGCTCCGAAAACGCTCGGAAGCGGTCTTGGCGAGCGCACGGCTCAGGATGGTGTCGCACCATGCCGGCAGATGGCTGCGGTGATGCCACGCCGGCGGCGGCAGCTCGGCGATCTGCTTCTGCAGCATCTCCATGGGCGTCGCCGCGACGAACGGCAGCGCGCCGGTCAGCAGCCGATAGAACATCACACCGACCGAGTACACGTCGGCCGATTCGGCGACGCTCTCGCCGAGCGCCTGCTCCGGAGCCATGTAGGCCGGCGTTCCGACGATGTGGCTCTCGGCGGCAGGCGTGTGACGCCGCGCGTGCGCGACACCGAAGTCCATGATCTTGATGCCCATCTCCGTGAGCATGATGTTGGCGGGCTTCAGGTCGCGATGGACGACGCCGGCGCCGTGCGCGTACTCGAGCGCCGAGAGAATCTGGTCGATGACGTAGACGGCGCGGTCGAGCGGCAACGGACCGACGCAATCGCACAGCTGCTCGAGCGTCTCGCCGCGCACCAACTCCATCACCATGACCAGCTCGGTCGATGACGTGAACAGATCGTAGATGGCGGCGATGCCGGGGTGATTGAAGCCGGCCAGCACCGCGGCTTCGCTCTGGAACCGGCGGCACCGCTCGGCGTCGGCGAGCGCGGGATTCAGGATCTTGAGCGCGACGTCGCGCCCGAGCGACTCGTCGACCGCCTTGTAGACGATCCCGGTCGCCCCCTGTCCGAGAGCCCCGGTGATTCGATACTTGCCGATGGTTGTGCCTAGCATGGACATGACGCACCGATGCTGGGCTGGGGAGATGACCAGACTACGACGCGTGCACTCGCGTGTCAATCCGCGAAGAACGCCACCCGCGCAATCACATTTTCGGTTCGGAACTTACAGAATGCGCGCCGACCGCCGATCGGAGTGCGCGACAGGGCGCGCCAGGCGACGGCGTGGAACTTGAATCCTCCGCTTCTCGCCGGGTGTGTGCGCCGATGAGCGCGAAGCCGCAAGGAGCGGACGTTCCGATGGCGAGACTCACGCTAGAACTCGAAAATCGTGTGCTGAAGGAATACGCGATCGGCCCGACGACCACCATCGGACGGCTCGCTGACAATACGATTGTCATCGACGGTCCCGCTGTGTCGAGCCATCACGCGAGCGTCTTCAACGACGGCGGCCTGCTCACCGTCGAAGACCTGCAGAGCACGAACGGCACATTCGTCAACGGCGTCCGAGTGAGCCGGCGGATCCTGAAAGACGGCGACGTGCTCCAGATCGGCCAGCATCGGCTCGTGCTCGATCAGATGGCAGAGGGCGAAGCGGAACGGATCGACGACGCTGCTCCGGCAACGCCCGTCAACGGCGAGACGATGTTCATCGACAAGCGGACCTTGGTCGGCCGCCTGATGCAGTCGGAGACCGACGCGCGGAAGTACGACGCGCTGCTGGCCAGACTGAAGGACGTCGAAACTCACGGCGCCGTCATCGCCGCCGATACGCAGGATCCGGCGCCGGCCCGGGCGGCGACGTTGCGCGTCGTCGCCGGCCGCGCCGATCAGGCAATCTACCGGCTGGAGTCGCAGACGTCGCTGATCGGGAAGGGAAAGGCGAGCACGGTGCGCCTGCGCGGCTGGTTCAAGCCGCAGACTGCGGTCGCGATTTCGCGCAATCGTCAGGGCTACGTCGCCACGTGGCTCGGCGGCGTCGTCCTGGTCGACAGCAAACCTCTGAATGGACGCCACGAGCTGAAGAACGGCGACCTGCTCGACGTGTGCGGGCTTCTGCTGGAGTTCACGCTGGAGCCCACCGTCGCGCGCGCAAGCTGAGAGCTACTCGACGATCAATACTTCGTACGCCTTGAGGCTCGGGAGCGTGAACGTCCGCATTCGGCCGTTGGTCGTGACCGGCAACGCGCGGCCGAGCCCAACCGCCCGCACGCTGTGCACCTCGCGCGGCAGCTCGATCGTGATATCGCGCAACTCCACCGGCGAAAAGTACGCAGTGTCCTGATGCCCGGTGCCGTTGACGAGATGTACGAGCGTCCGCTTGCGCGCCGGTTGATCCATGAGCGTCAGCTCGACGAGCGGGTGGGCGTTGGTCCCGATCTGACGGCCGTTCGGCAACAGTCCATCGATCAAGTCGGAAAGCAGCGCGGCGTGACTCTCGGAGCTGTGGCGGTAGTAGAGGCTGCCCACATCCCACGGCACATAGACGAAGCGGCCTTGACCGTGGGGCGCGGACACCAAGCCGGGCACTCGCGTCTCGACCTTGTCGCTCCACACTTTTTCCGGCGGGCCGAACATTGCCGTCGGGATCAGCGTCAGCACCGGCTTGTCGCTCGGCTCCAACTCGAGGTAATCGCCGTCGACGAACAGCACGTCGGTGTCGCGCAGTGACGGCAGTCCCGTCCGATCGTGAATCCGCCAGTATCCCTGTGTTTTCTGCTTCCCGACGACCCGTCCGATCGGCAGCGGTGGAGGCATGACGCCACCCGTGAGCAGACGCCCGCCGTCCCGCACGTAGCGCTCGATTTCCTTCGGTGCGTTCTCGGGCGCAATCACGAGGTCGAACCTTCGCGCTCCGTCGTCGAGCCAGCGCAGGTTCTCGGACACGACGAAGGGGATGTGGCGCTCGGTCAGCAGCCGGAAGAAGCCGCGATACGAGGCCGTATCGCCGGTCGCCAGCAGCAGCACACGCGCGGCGTTGACCTGGCCGACGTAGAGATCCTCGTGACGCCGGTGCCAGTCGAAAACCGGCTTGGCGGCAATCAGTCCATTCCGGTCCAATTGCGACATCGTCCCGACAACGACGACGGCGGGCGGACCGCCATGGGCCATGTTCTGGTACATGCGCAGTTGCGTTTCCGGCTGTGCAACGTGCGCGTATCGCCACGGATAATCGACGAAACTCATCGCCAGGTTGATGGCGATCTTGTCCGGCTCCGATCCGAGCGAGCGGCTCACGTTGTCGCTGGCCGAGTACGGCCAGAGCGGCAGCGGCCGTCCGACCGCAGTGTTCGACTCCGACATGATGCCGTCGGTGTGATCCTTGATGTAGGTCAGGAACGCCGCGCGCGGCCGCTTCCGATGGATCAGTTCGGCGATTGCCACCGCGACCTCGCGTGACGAGTCGTCCATGAAGGCCCGATAGTCGGCATCGGCAGTGGCCGGCACCGGGCGGTTGAAGCGCCGGCGATAGCGCGCCTGGCAGGCATCGCACTGGCAGGGGCCCATCGGTGCGCCGCTGTAGTCGGCCGACGGATTGCCGAACATGTTGAAGAAGAGTCCGTCGACCTCGTAGCGATCGAGCGCCTCTTCGAGAAGCGTCAAGGCATGACGGCGATAGTAGTCGCCGTTGATGCAGGTGGAGTACAGCCCGCTATAGATCGCCGGCTCGCCGTTGGCTCGCTTGAAGAACCATTCGGGATGCGCATCGAACACCGGCTTCTGTGTCTTGCTCAGATCGAAGCGGCCGATGACGCGCACACCGCGCTGGCGGCTTTCACGCAGCACGTCGCCGAACAGATCGCGGCCCGGCGGCAGGAACGCGCTGGCATAGTGAAATGAAACCTTGGTCGGATATTGGGCGACGATACCGCCCATGTTGACGAGGAAGGTGTTGGCGCCAACGTCGGCCACCGCGGCGACGAGCGCCCGCGGATCGACGGTCGAATCCGTTTCGCTGAGGTTGGTCTGTAAGAAGCGGACTGGCTCGTTCATCCACCAGCGCGGGGTGGTGCCGCGTGGCCCGCTTGACGACGAAGCGGTCTGTATCTCTGCCCGAGAGGACGCCACCGCGGAGAGCGCCGCCGTCAGGATGACCAGGCAACCGGCGACGCGCAGGCAACGCGCGCGTCGGACGGGATCGACAAGCTGCATAGCGCATCATCATTCACCCATTCGAACGGAACTGACAACTACGCCGGGCAAAAAAAACGGCCGCCCTTCCGGGCGGCCGTTCATCCAGTGCTGATGAAAGCTCGAGACTACGTCCCCGACGCCTTCATCGCACGCGCCCTCACCAACGCGTAGCCCAGG
>Ga0075421_100012871_pt1 | contig 10408 bp, 8 predicted proteins | sample SoiMetdeltSBSDD5_FD_75292 | JGI IMG/M metagenome (GOLD analysis project Ga0075421, IMG submission 75292) | Bulk soil microbial communities from a Populus tree surrounding site in Tennessee, USA - Soil MetaG P. deltoides SBSDD5 | ecosystem: Environmental > Terrestrial > Soil > Tree plantation... | reverse complement strand
GGTGGCGCTGGCACCGCACCTGGTGGCACTCGTCCGGCTCTTGACGGCAATTTACAGAATGACATATCATTCCGCCGACGGGAGCCGTGCGAGCCGACGCGACCAGAGAGCAGACGGCATGTCCAAAGTAGAGGTCAAGCGAGAACTCATCCTGCAGGCCGCCGGCAAGGTCTTCGCCGAACGTGGCTATCACGCCACCGGCATCGCCGACATCGCGAAGGAACTCGGCGCCGGCCACGGCACCTTCTACCGGTACTTCAAGAACAAGGAAGACATCGCACGCAGCCTCATAGCCGAGGCGTTGCGGCGCATCATGGACGCTCTTACCGACGAGGACCCTGGCCTTGCGACGTCCCTACCGCTGTACCGCGCCCAGGTGCGCCGCATCGGGCACAAGCTGTTCGACCTCGTCTTGGCCGAGCCGCACCTGTGTCGCATCCTGTGCTACGACGCGATCGCGGTGAGCCGCGCCGACGCCGGCTTTGTGCACCAGAGCATGGAGGCAAGCGGCGCGTACACCGCGTTGTTCATCCGCAATGGGCAGTCACGCGGTTTCCTGCGTCAAGACGTCGACGCACACGTGGTCGGGCTTGCCATCAACGGCATGATCCTCGCCGTCGCCTCGCGGATGCTGCACATACCCGATCCGGAGGCCATGCGTGAGCCATGGCTCAAGGTGGTCGAGTCGCTGATGTTCGAAGGTCTGGGGCGGTAGCGATGGTGCAGGTGGATGTGTTTTGGGCGTACAGCATCGGGGCCGGTTTCGCCGTGGCGGCCTCGCATGAGCTGATCGCCGCCCCCCGCCGGCGCCTGCTTGAGGATCCGCGCCTGGCCTCGACGCTGCTCTACTGTGGACTGTTGTTCGCGCCAAGCGGCGCCTGGCTGCTGTGGGGCTTTCCCGACTGGGAGACCATGCAGGTCGCCTCGTCGCATGCGGCCCTGCCGCCGTGGCTTGTCGCGCTTTTCGCCGCAACAAACATCGGCCAAGGCGCTCTTGGCTACTGGGTGGCAAGGCGGTTGATCCACGCTGGACGCGTCTACGCCGCCTATCTGCAAGCGGGCATCGGGTACCTTGCCATGTTCTTCATCTTGGTGCACGGCTGGGACGGCACGGGCTATCAGCGCTTCTTCTCCCCGGACCGCGCCAGCTTCGCCACCTGGTCCGAACAGAACCTGACACACCACATTGGACAATGGCTGGGTTCGCCCGTGGCACTGACGCTCTACGGCATGGGCGCACTGCTGATCCCGGCGATGCTCGCACTCATGCTCAGCAGCGTCCAATCTGGACATCGTACCGTGGGCGTATGTCGAAACCCGATCGGGTTGGTCGCCGCCGTTCTCATCGCCGTGCTAGGGATCGCGCTCGGCAGCGCCGTCGTGGCCAGCATGCTCGTGCACGTAGCCGGCTGGTGGCTAGGCATTCCCACGGCCGCCGCACTCATCTACCTCGTCGTCGGCCGACGGCGCAACGGCTTGGCCTATCTGCTTTTCCGGTACCTTGCCCTCCCACAGCGAGCGTCAAAGTAGCAGCCCGTCGCTGCTGTGCTCGATGTATTCATGGCGGAGCGTGCAGCGGTATCGATGACGCGGCCGCCTACGCCGATGACAGCCTCCATGGCGTCGTGTACCGCTCGTCGCGCTGATTGCGCGTCGCGGGGCTAGATATTGACAAGGCGCAGCTGGTGAACGATCAGCATTGGCCAGCGAGGTGGCCCCGCCGACCGCTTAGCTTATTTCCAATGTGGATTTTCGTCTGCTGTCGAACTCCAGCCAGAACAGGGTTCCCAACCCCAGCACGCAGTACAGCAGGCCCAGCCCCGCCTCGACGCCGAGCTGGGCGCCGACGCCGGCGACACCCGCGCCCATGGCCAGCTCCCGCGCCGCGGCGATGCCGTGGGTCAGCGGAAGCCACTGCGCCGTAGCGGCGACCCAGCCCGGCAACGACACCAACGGCACATTGACCCCGGCGAAAATCATCAACAGGCCGAAGACCACGTTGGCCAGCACCGCGACGTCGCGCACGCGCAGCGCGACCGCCGCCATGAGCAGACCCAGGCCGGTACACGAGAAGCTGGAAACGGCTACGGCCAGGGCCAGCGGCCCCCAGGTCTCGGCGGGCAGCGAGACATCCAGCATCGCCGCGCCGACGCACAGGCAGATGATGGTGACGGCAAAACCGTTGAGTATCACGGGAAGCGCCCGGCCGAAGAACAACGGGATGCGTCGGGCCGGGGAGGCCAGCAGCAACGGCAGCGTGCCCTGGTACCGCTCACCGTCGATGGTGTTGCCCATCGCGAACAGGCACGGGATCGCCGCGTTGAGGATCGCGTTGCCGATCAGGAAGAAGCGGTCGTCGCCGACGCCTGCGGTGCGGCCAACATAGACGAACAGCATTATCTGAAACAGCGGCTGGACGATGAACACGGGGATGGCGATCCACGGACTCATCCACCGGAACAGGGCACGATAGCTGGTCAGGCCACCAAAGAGGAGTATCCGCAGGCTGCTCATCAGGTCAACGCCAAACTCGCGTGGGCACGGGCAGAATTGATCATCACATGGGACAGGACGGTCCCGACGCCCGCGTAGACGGCGGCGAGGCCAAGGCACATCGCTATGTCGCCCCACGGGTTGCGGCCTTGCGCCGAGGCGTGGATCGCCGCCATCCCCCAGGTCGGCGCGAGCAGCCAGGACACTGGCTGTACCCACGCGGGCAGGTCGCCGACGGCGACCACGAAGCCACAGATCAGCCAGACTGGAATCTCCAAAGTGGAGCCAAGGGCCCAGGCGACCCGGTAGCGCACCGATGCCACCGCGAGCAGGAACCCGAAAATCGCCACGGCGACGACGGTGACGAGCGTCGACAAGACGAACAGCGCCGGGCTGGCTACCGACAGTTCGATGCCGAAGACGAATCGGCCCCACAGCAGGGTCACGATCATGCTGTACGCGCCTATCGTCGCCATGGACAGCGTCACCGGCACGAGCAGTAGCGCGAATGGTCTGGGCGCGGCGACCAGCAGCTCCAGCGTGCCCAGCCGGCGCTCCATCTGCAGCACCGCCGACGCCGTCGTGCTGACGGCCGACCAGATGCCCATCACGCTGGCACCCACCGCCGCGGACAGCAGCGCCGGACCGGAGGCGGCACCCTGCCGGAACATCAGGAACACACTCGTGGCGAAGAATAGCGGCCACAGGATCGACAGCAAGCCGTCGAAGGCAGACCGGCTGCGCATCTTCAGCTGGAGCCACCACGAGATGCCCAGCAGGCGCAGGATTTTCATGCCGCCGCCACCAGCTCGACGTAGGCGTCCTCGAGGGTCGGCTCACGGGTGATGAGCTTGCCGATCCGGCTGCCTTCCAGGCGGGACAGCACCGCCGGCGCCATCTCCGTACCCGGTTCGGTGTGCACGGTCAGCACCTGGGCTTGCTCACGCTCGTCGACCACCACCGTGCGGACTCCCGGCATCCCGCGGATCTGCGACTCGACGCCGGGCGGCAACCCGAAGACGTCGACCTCGATGATGCTTCCGGTGCTGACGTTGCTTTTGAGCTCGGCGGGGGTGCCGCTGGCGACGATACGGCCGCCCGCGATCACGGCGATGCGCCCGCAAAGCTCATCGGCTTCAAACATGTAGTGGGTGGTCAGCAGCACGGTCGTGCCCTGCTCCACAAGATTGCGCACGGTTACCCGCAGCTCCCGCGCGCCCACTGGGTCGATGCCGATGCTCGGTTCGTCCAGGAATAAGACTTCCGGGCGGTGCAGAAGGCCGCGCGCGATGTGCAGCCGCTGCCGCATGCCTCGTGAGTAGCCCTCCACCCGTTCTTTCTCACGGCCCTTGAGGCCCACCATTTCCAGCAGCTCGGCGATTCTTGTTTTTTGCTGCTTTGGGGGTACCCCATAAAGCTCCGCGAAATAGCGTAAGTTGTCCAATCCTGACAAGCGTTCGTAGAGACCGCGGTCTCCCCCGAAAACGTATCCGACCTTGCGCCGCACCTGCTGGGCGTCCTTGACCACATCCAGGCCCAGCACCCGCGCGCTGCCCGATGTCGGCAGCAGCAGCGTCATCAGCATCTTGATCGTCGTGGTCTTGCCCGCACCATTCGGGCCGAGCAGCCCGAACAACTCGCCTCGCTGCACCGCGAAGCTGATCCCGCGCACCGCCTGGACCTCCTTGCGCGACCGGGCAAACAACCCACCGGTGCGATACGTGCGAGTCAATTCACTAACTTCGATGACGCGTTCCGCCAAGACAGTCCTCCCCGTGGGTGATGATCCGGAACCGCTACTTGGGATCCCATCATGGCGCATGGCGGTGCCGCCCGCAGCCCGGTATTTCAGGCCGGTCATGAGCCGGATGTCCCAACCCATGACCGGCGCGGATCGGCTCGGCCAGGGACAGGCAAGCGAGGCGCTGGCATTCTCCGATAAAGCCGTCCGCTGCACGGAACTGGCCGCGGACAACCGCGACGCCTACCTACCTGACCTGAGCCGGGCACAGTGGGGCGCAGCGTGAGTGCGTCAGCTCCTCAGCACACGGGGCTGTCCCGCCCGGTGTTTTCGACGGTGAGCCGCGCGTGATCGGCGGTCATCTCGGTGGTGACCTCGACGGGTGACGTCAGCAGCCATACTGCTTGTGGAACTCCTCTTCGGACTGTACCTTCAGGGCCGCATCCATGACCTTGCCGTCGCGCAAGTTCTCGATATCGAACAGGTTTCCGTAGGTATCGCCAATCGTGACGCTCAGCCAAACAGTGTCGCCGATGGTCTGCGTCGCGAGATTGTTGGTCCGCGCCACGTAGCCGTCAGGGACTGTGCCCAGTACCACCGATTTCAATGCTTGTGGGCGCGTGGCCTCGATCTCCCACAAGGTGGGAGCCACCTCTGCCTTCTTCGAGCGGTCGTAGTTGACTACCCGCAGTCTGGTCAGGTACCGCTCTGGGGCGCACTGACGCCCTATGACGACCGTAATTATCTTGCCGTCCTTGCGCAGTCCGATCGGGTCAAGCGCCGTGCAGCCTGCGAGCCCAGGTGCCGCCACGAGCAGCACCGCGACGAATGCTACGGCTCGGCGCCGTGCAGATCGCTCCCGTATGCGGGACGGGGCCGATCGGTCGGCCGCCGTAGCGGCCGATGCCCGTCGCAGCACGGTCGTGATCACTGGTAGTAACCCCCTTGTGCAAGTCTGCGTCCATCTCGAAGACGTTGAAGCAGGCGAATGCATCGTCGCACTTCCTACCCGGCGCATCGACACGCGGGCCGGCGTGGCGGGAAACGAGCGTGAGGCGAATACAGCCTGCTAGCAGCGGGTATGTGAGGAAACCTCATCTACCTAGTTGTGCCTCTGGCAAGATACACCCCCAAAACTGACTGTCGCCGTGGGTTCCAACTCTGGTCCACGGCGAGGAAGGCGCGAACTGCGGTGGCGTGCTCGTCGAGGAACAGCTGGAAGTGGTATGGCGGGTCTCGGCGTCCACCGCGCCGATTCGTACCAGTTCCCCGCCTCGCGCGGTCAGGTCGACGACCGCATCGGCGAACCCGACCGTGGCGATCCCACCGTGATGGCCGCTCACGTGCTCGGGTCCGGGCTCCCCGGCAGTCCATCAAGATGCTTAGGTCCCGAGTCGAGCGCAGGCATGTCCAGTCGTCACCCGGGTACGCACGCATGACGGAGACCGTGCTGATCTCAGGAGGACGACGTGAGCCAGCCCGAGGAGAGCCAAGAGAAGACGCCCAAGACCGACGACATCCTGCTCAGGCCGGTACTGAAGGATCTCGACGATCTCAAGGATCTCGAGGACCTCGACCAGTCGAAGGAGCGCCAGCGCCCACCGCGCAAGCGGGACCAGTCGGACAAGGAAACGTGAACACGCCCAGGGTCGTCAGTCCCAGCCCGTGGTGTGCGGGACTATCTGGTCCGGCGGCGCACGAACTCGGCGACCTCTGGCGGCGGAGCGTCCTGTGCCCGCTCGCCGGGACGGAGGAAGTCGAATAGCAAGACCTCGCGGGTCGCCGACGAACGGTTCCACGCTTCGTGGTTGACGGTGTCATCGAAGATGAGGACCTCACCCGGCAACCAAGCCCGCGTGGTCGATCCGACCCGAAGGCCGCATTGGTCCGGGACGACCAGACCGAGATGCGCCCGGTATACCGTGGTCACCCAGCCTTCGTGCGGCTTGATGTGGGTTCCCCGGTGCGAGCCTGGAGACGCCGGCCGTGGTCAGGCCCGGCACAGCGAGGACCGCCGCAGTGCGCGGGCACGCCGCCAGCGCCGGCTCGATGCGCGTGCCGAACGCCACGAGCCCGCCGGCAGCGCTCAGCATCCCCGCACTGCTGGGCACGGGTTCTGTGATCAGCGAGTGCCGCTGACCGATGCTCGCTGATCACCGGTAGCGATCCAAATAGGAGGGTAAACGGACGCATGCACCGTCTCGCTTTGCATGCGCCAGCCGGCCGGTGGTCCTCGCGCGCCTCGCAGATCAGGGCGTATTGATCGAAGTATTGACGTCTTCGTAACACGTCGGTAACGTCTGGCCAAGCCAGTGTAAGTTTTCGACAAACCACTGCAATGTTTTGGCTCTGACTAGTGCAAGTTCGGCACCTGCAGCCTCTCATCCCCGCTGGAATAGGGACCCGTCATGAGACGAACAAATCTGATCAAAGTGGTGTGGACGGCGACAGCTGCGGTCCTCGTAACAGCCACCGTCGGGCTAGTGTCAACCGCGAATGCCGCAGGTGGACCCAATCTCTCACTCGGGAAGACAGCCTCGGCGAGCACAGCTAACGGCCCGTATGCGGCCGGGAACCTCAACGATGGAAACCAGGGCACCTACTGGGAAGGCGTCAACAACTCCTTTCCACAGTGGGCCCAGATCGACCTCGGCGCCGGCACCAGCATCGACCAGGTCGTGCTGAAGCTGCCGGCCGGCTGGGGCTCCCGCTCCCAAACCCTGTCGGTGCAGGGCAGCCCGGACGGCGCCGCCTTCTCGGCCATCGTGGCGCCGGCCGCATACACCTTCAATCCCGTTGTCACCATTGACTTTCCAGCAACCTCCACCCGGTTCGTGCGCATCAACATCACCGCCAACACCGGCTGGCCCGCTGCTCAACTGTCCGAACTGGAGATCACGGCGCCGGCAACCCGACCGGCAACCTCGCCCAGGGCCGCCCCACCTCCGAGAGCGGGCACGCCGACGTCTACGACTCGTCCCGGGTCGTCGACGGCAACCAAGGCAGCTATTGGGAAAGCGTCAACAACTCCTTCCCGGAATGGGTCCAGGTCGACCTCGGCTCATCGCTGACGGTCGACCGGGTGGTGCTCAAGCTGCCCGCCTCCGGCTGGGCCACCCGCACCCAGACGCTGAGCGTGCAGGGCAGCATCAACGGAACGTCGTTCGGCGACCTGTCCCCGTCTCAGACCCACACGTTCAACCCCGCGGTTGCGGGCAACTCGGTGACGATCAACTTCACCCAGGCCAGTGCCCGCTACGTGCGGATCAACTTCACGGCGAACAGCGGGTGGCCCGCGGGCCAACTGTCCGAACTGGAGGTGTACGGACCCGGCGGCGGCGGTGGCGACACTACTGCCCCGACGATCCCGGGCACACTCTCGCACAGCACCTCCGGCACCACCATCACGCTCAACTGGGGGGCGTCGACCGACAATAGCGGTGGTAGTGGGATGGCCGGGTACAACGTCTACCGCGACGGCGGTCTCATCGCCACGCTGGGCACCGGCTTGTCCTATCAGGACACACAGCCCACGACGGCGACCGTGTCGTATTACGTCCGGGCTCGCGACAACGCGGGCAATCTGTCCGGCAACAGCAACACCGTGACCCGCACCGGGACCCAGCCGCCGGCGTGCACGAACGTCGCACCGGGCAAGCCCATGACGGCGACGGGCTCCACGTTCACCTTCACCCCGGAGAAGGCCAACGACGGGCAACTCACCACGTATTGGGAGGGCTCGCCGGGGTACCCGCAAGAAATAACCGTCGCTCTTGGCGCAAACCACATCCTCACGGGAATCAGTGTCAAGCTCAACCCCGATCCGGCCTGGGGCACACGCACACAGAACTTCCAGGTCCTTGTCCGCGACCAGGCCGCCACCAATTTCACCAGCCTGGTACCGGCGGCGAACTATCAGTTCTTGCAAGGCAACAATGTGGTGAGCATTCCGGTCTCGGCAACCGCGGCAGACGTTCGGCTGCGCTTCAACTCCAACACGGGTGCACCGTCAGGGCAGGTGGCCGAGTTTGAGGTGTGCGGCACACCCGCGCCCAACCCGGACCTGGTTGTCAGCTCGGCGAGCTGGACACCGGCGTCGCCCAATGAAACCAGCGCGATCATCCTCTCCGCGACCGTCCAAAATATAGGATCGGCGGCGGCTGCGGCGACGACGGTCAATTTCAGCCTGGGTGGCGTGGTTGCCGGCAGCGCCGCGGTGAGCGCGCTCAACGCGGGGGCCTCGACGACGGTCTCATTCAACGCCGGGACACGGCCGATGGGCACCTACGCCGTGACGGCAATGGTTGACCCGGCCAACACCATCATCGAACTGAACAACGGCAACAACAGCTTCACCGCACCCACCCAATTGGTGGTCGCGCAGGCTCCCGGGCCCGACCTACAGGTCCTCAGCGTCACCTCCAACCCGGCGAATCCGGTTGTGGGGTCGGCGGTCACGTTCACCGTGGCGGTGAACAATCGCGGAACCACGGCCTCCGGTGTCACGTCGGTCACCCGCGTCGTCGTTGGCGGCACGACGCTGAACACCAACACACCATCGATCGCCGCCGGCACGACGTCCAATGTGGCCATCAGCGGCAGCTGGACCGCCACCAGCGGCGGAGCGACCATCACCGCCACCGCCGACGCGACCAACGTGGTTGCCGAGACGAACGAGAACAACAACGTGTTCACACGGTCCATTGTGGTCGGACGTGGTGCGGCGGTCCCGTACGTCTCCTATGAGGCCGAAGCCGGAAGCTATCAGGGCAGCCTGCTGACAGCGGACCCGCTGCGCACGTTTGGGCACACCAACTTCGCCACCGAGTCCTCGGGGCGGCAGTCGGTGCGGCTCAACAGCACGGGACAGTTCGTCGAGTTCATGTCGGCCAACCAGGCCAACTCCATCGTGGTGCGCAACTCCATTCCCGACGCACCCGGCGGCGGCGGCATCGAGGCCACGATCAGCCTGTATGTCAACGGCACGTTCTTGCGCAAGCTGACCCTCTCATCACGACACAGCTGGCTGTACGGCGACACCGACGAGCCAGAGGCACTGACGAACACACCGCAGGCCGATGCCCGGCGGTTGTTCGACGAATCGCACGCGCTGCTCTCGGCGAGCTACCCGGCCGGGACCCGGTTCAGGTTGCAGCGCGACGCGGACGACTCGGCGCCGTTCTACATCATCGATCTGATCGACCTCGAGCAGGTGGCGGCACCGCTCAGCCAGCCAGCCGGGTGCACCTCGATCACAGCCTACGGCGCGGTACCAAATGATGGCCTTGATGACACGAGCGCCATCCAGCGGGCGGTGACCGACGACCAGAACGGCGCCATCAGCTGCGTGTGGATCCCGGCCGGTCAGTGGCGGCAGGAGCAGAAGATCCTCACCGACGACCCACTGAACCGGGGCCAGTACAACCAGGTGGGCATCAGCAACGTCACCATCCGTGGCGCGGGCATGTGGCACTCCCAGTTGTACACGCTGACCCAGCCGCAGGACGTGGTCGGCGGCATCAACCACCCGCACGAGGGCAACTTCGGTTTCGACATCGACGGCAACACCCAGATCTCCGACATCGCCATCTTCGGCTCGGGCCGCATCCGTGGCGGAGACGGCAACCACGAAGGCGGAGTCGGTCTCAACGGCCGGTTCGGCCAGAACACGAGGATCATCAATGTGTGGATCGAGCACGCCAACGTTGGCGCCTGGGTGGGCCGCGACTTCGACAACATCCCGGAGCTGTGGGGGCCGGGCAATGGCCTGGAGTTCAGCGGCATGCGCATCCGCAACACCTATGCTGACGGCATCAACTTCACCAACGGCACGAGCAACTCGCGGGTGTTCAACTCCTCGTTGCGCAACACCGGCGACGACGCCCTGGCGATCTGGGCCAACAAGGCCGTAAGGGACCAGGCGACCGACACCACGCACGACAACCACTTCGTCAACAACACCGTCCAGTTGCCGTGGCGGGCCAACGGGATCGCGATTTACGGCGGCTTCAACAACTCCATCGAGAACAACCTCATCTACGACACGATGAACTACCCGGCCATCATGCTGGCCACCGACCACGATCCACTGCCCTTCTCCGGTACGACGCTGATCGCCAACAACGGGATCTTCCGCTGCGGTGGCGTCTTCTGGAACGAGGACCAGGAATTCGG
>Ga0075421_100012870_pt1 | contig 10408 bp, 8 predicted proteins | sample SoiMetdeltSBSDD5_FD_75292 | JGI IMG/M metagenome (GOLD analysis project Ga0075421, IMG submission 75292) | Bulk soil microbial communities from a Populus tree surrounding site in Tennessee, USA - Soil MetaG P. deltoides SBSDD5 | ecosystem: Environmental > Terrestrial > Soil > Tree plantation... | reverse complement strand
GTACAGTGCGCTCGATGAGCGGGAGAAAGTGGAAGTCCTGCGGCGAGAGCTCTCGAGTCCGCGGCCGCTACTCGGTCGGGACTGGATCGGATCGGATGAAGCGCGCAGCGTCATGCAGGTCTTCGAGGTCGTGCGGCACGCGCAGCGGTGCCTCTCGCGCGAGGCGGTCACTGCATACGTGATCAGCATGACTCACGGCGTGAGCGACATGCTCGAAGTACTGCTCCTCGCGAAAGAGGCGGGTCTTTTCCGGTGGCGGCGCGATGCAGGCGAGCGTCGGCTGGAAAGCGACATCGATGTGGTGCCGCTTTTCGAGACCATCGACGATCTGCGCCACTGCGACGCGCTCATGCGCTCGCTCTTCGCCGATTCCGCGTATCGCGCGCACTTGAGCTCGCGCGGGACTTTTCAGGAAATCATGCTGGGCTATTCGGACAGCAGCAAGGACGGTGGATTCCTCGCGGCGAATGCCTCGCTGTACGACACGCAGGCGCGGCTGGCAGAAGTGTGCAGAGAGGCCGGTGTGGAAGCGCGGTTCTTTCACGGACGCGGCGGAACCGTGGGTCGCGGCGGCGGTCGTGCGAACCGCGCGATCCTTTCCCAGCCGCCCGGAAGCTTCGAGGGGCGCATCCGGTTCACGGAGCAGGGCGAAGTGATTTCCTTTCGCTATAGCCTCCTCCCGCTCGCGCACCGGCACATGGAGCAGATCATCAATGCCGCGCTGCTCGCCTCGAGCGAAAAGACGGCGCAATCGCCTCCACCGGAGCGGTGGCTCGCGGCGCTGCGGGATATGGCGGAGCACTCGCTCGGAACTTATCGCGAGCTCGTACATCACGATCCTGATTTCTGGACGTTCTATCGCCAGGCGACCCCGATCCAGTACATCAGCCGGCTTCCGATCGCATCGCGGCCGGCGTCCCGCTCGCGCCAGCTCTCCGGTCTCGACGCGCTTCGCGCGATCCCCTGGGTATTTGCGTGGGTGCAGAGCCGATACGTCGTGCCGGGATGGTATGGCCTCGGCAGCGCGCTGAAAGCTTACGCGGAGACGGATCCGGAAAGACTTGCGACGCTGACCGCCATGTACCGCGACTGGCTTTTTTTCCGCATGGTGGTGAACAACGCGCAGCTCGAGCTCCTGCGCGCGCATTTGCCTACCGCGGCGCGCTACGCGAGGCGCGTCCGTCCACCGGAGCTCGGCGCGCGCATACACGGACGCATCGCGGAAGAGCACCGGCTTACCCGCGAATGGATACTTCGCGTGACCGAACAGCAGGACCTGCTCGGGCACGCTCCAGTGGTTCGCCGCACGGTCGAGCTGCGAAATCCCGCGCTTGGGCCGCTCAGCATGCTTCAGGTGGCGCTGCTCGATCGCCTCGAGCGGGAATCGGACGAGCACTCCGGTGCTGATCCGGCATGGCAGGAAGCGATGCTGCTCAGCATCACGGGGATTGCCGCAGCGATGCAGAGTACGGGGTGAGCCGCGCGCGGAGCATCAGGTAAACACACAGCGGCGCCAGCGCAGCCGCGAGGTGCTTCAGGCTGTGTCCGCTGATTGCGCCCGCCGTCGCAGAAAAGATCGCACCATCGGCGAATTCGCAGACTTTGGCGATCGCATAGAAAACGATCCCGAGGGCGAGGTAGCCGCGGTGCGGGTACCGTCCGGCGTACGCGAGCAGCATGTACAAGGTTGCAGCGAGCGGGCCGAACTGCACCCACGCGTAAAACCGCAGGTCATCCGAGTAATACCACCACACGACGCTGAAAATGCCTGTTGCGAGGGCGACGGGCAGGAGCTTTCTTTCGGCGTCGGGCGATACATGCTCGGCGACGAGCGCGGAGAAGAGCGCCATCAAAGCGATCGTCATCGGCAGACGATCCCAGACGAGCGTCTCGTGCGTGGGGTGAAGATGGTAATGCGCCGAGCCGAAGGCGATGAGCAGTATGCCGAGGAAGAACACCGCCCATGAGCGCGTCGCGCCGGGTACCCGCGCGGTGAAGAACAGGTGAAGGCCCAGCGCGCCGACGACCAGAAAGCCCACGTTGGTCGCGACGTTCACGAAGTTCGGTATTCCGAACAGAGTGCGCCCGTCGGCGAGCCCGTGATACGCGGAATCCTGTGCGATCGGACCCATCGTGACAAACACGACGACGAGAGGCGCGAGCATCAGCAACCCGAAGGTGAGATTGCGGGATTTCGCCGGCGTGCGTGTAAGCATGGTGTAAGTCTAGCGGAGACGAGCCTGACGTAAGCGCGCGCTTGCGATTGAACATGCGTTACACTGCCGCGAGCCCCCGACGGGCACGCCGGCACCACGATACTTGCGGATATCCAGATGAAGGCCACGAAGCATAAAACGCGTCTTCTTTCGGCTGCGGCGCTTGCCGTGAGCTGCACCTTAGCGGCAGCGGGCGCATCGGCAGAGGGCAGCTCGCCAGGAAAGCCCGTGTTCACAGAAGCCGAGGTGCAGACGATCCTGTCACACGGTCCGTGGCCCGCGCCGGCGCGGCCGGATCCGACGAACAAGGTCTCGGGGAAAGTCGCCGCCATCGAGTTCGGTACACGCCTTTTTTTCGATCAGCGCCTGTCGGGGCCCGGTGACTCGTCCTGCGGCAGTTGTCACGTTCCGGAGCGCCACTGGAGCGACAATCAGCGGCGTGGGATCGGCATGACGGAGCTCGACCGGAGAACGCTCACGCTCGCCAATTTGCGCGGCCAGCGATGGTTCGGATGGGACGGTGCGGCCGACAGCCTGTGGGCGCAAAGCCTGCGGCCGATGATCGATGACCGCGAAATGGCGGCAACGCCGCATCACGTAGCGCAGGTGGTGCGCGACGACGAACAGCTGAGCTGCCGCTACAGGAAAGCGTTCGGCGCACCGCCATCTCCGACCGACGATGAAGCGGTGTTCGTCAACGTCGGCAAGGCTCTCGCGAGCTTCATGGAAACGCTCGTGAGCGGACGCACGCCGTTCGATCAGTTCCGCGACAGTCTCGCGAGGGGTCAGTCGCCGGCGGCGGGCACGTATTCCGAGGCAGCGCAGAGAGGGCTGAAGATTTTCATCGGCAAAGGCGGCTGCACGAATTGCCACGCGGGCCCCAACTTCACGAACGGCGAATTCTTCAGCACCGGTCTTTCGCGCTTCGCGCCGGGCGGCAAGCCCGATCCGGGGCGAGCCCAAGGCGTGCGGCGCGTGCTCGAGAGCCGATTCAACCTGCTCGGGCCTTTCAACGACGACGCTTCGGGTGCGAGCACCGCGCATACGCGCACGGCGTCGGTCGAGAAAACGAGAACGGGCGACGTCAAGGTGCCTTCGCTGCGCAATGTCGTGCTCACCGCGCCATACGGACGCGACGGAAGCATCGACTCTCTTGCCGACGTCGTTCGCCACTATTCCGGGCTCGATCCCGTGCGACTCCACGCCAGAGCGGGTGCGCCCGGCCAGCCTTTGAATCTCACCGCACGAGAGAGTAGCGATCTCGTCGTGTTCCTCGAGTCGCTCAGCACGTTTACGAACGGCTGGCGGCCCGACGAGGGCGGCCGCTGTAATTGACCTGCCAAGGCGGGCGAGGTCCGACTTTTTGGGTTATCTCGGCCGCAGCCCCGCGTCCGACGCGACCTTCGACAACGTTTCCATCTGAGTGCGCAAGGTGCTCGCGCAGTCGTCGGAGGTCGTAGGCGTCGTGACGAAGCTGATCGCCTGCAGGCGTTCCTTAACGTCGGGGAGCTCGATTATCCGCGTCACCTCTTTGTTGAGCTGACTCACGATCGCGCGCGGCGTGCCTGCGGGCGCAAGCAGCGCGTGTGATGTTTCGGGCCGCTTGAATTCGGGCAGTGTTTCCGCGAGCGCAGGTACATCGGGCAGAACGGCCGTGCGTTGCGGCGTCGTGAGCGCAAGCGGCACGAGCTTTCCCTCTTTGATGAAAGGCAGCACGACACCCATCGTGCCCACGTGATAGTGGGCGCGTCCGGCGAGCACCTCGATCGTCGCGTCCGGCCCTCCTTTGAACGCGACGTGCACGACCTTGATGCCGGCGAGCAGATTGAACCGGGCGCCGCTCAGGTGGCTCGCGCTTCCCGTAGCGCTGGAAGCGAACACGATTTTCCCGGGCTGCGTCTTGGCGAGCGCGATCAGCTCTTTCACCGACTTCACGCCGAGCGAGGGCGTCACGACCAGCACGTTCGTGCTGAAGCCGATCTGCGTAATGCAGGCGAAGTCCTTGAGCGCCTCGTATGGCAAGCTCGGTTGCAGCGCCGTGCTGATCACGAAGTTCGGCAGCGCGTACAGGATCGTGTGGCCGTCAGGCGTCGCCTTCGCGACCATGCCGGCGGCGAGCGTACCGCCTGCGCCGGGGCGATTGTCCATGACGACGGGCCGGCCCCAGCTTTCGCTCATCTTCTGGGCGATTGTCCGCGCGATCATGTCGGGCTGGCTCGCCGGCGTGGTCGAAGCGACGAGACGGATCGGCCGGGCCGGGTACGGCTGGCCTGAAGGCTGCTGCGCCTGCGATATGCACGGCGCTGCCTCGAGCGCGACGCTCGTGACCAGCGCGATAGCGACGGTATGTCCTTGCGGTACCCGCATGCGGCTCGTCGCGTGTCGGTGCTCACCCCGGGAGCGATGAAGCCCAGTCTGAACCGCGCGATGGACGTTGGCAAGGCGCGATGCTTCAATGGGACTGCGGAGACGATCACGACGAAAGGAGGATGCGATGAGCGTCGCGGGCGAGCTTGCGGACTTCGTGATCCGGCAGCGCTACGTGGATCTGCCTTCCGACGCCACGGAGTACGCGGCGATGCTGATCTCCAGCACGATCGCGAGCGCGGCGCTGGGCTCGACGATCGAATCGTCGAGAATCATTCGCGCGCTGGAGGTCGAGCGCGGCGGCAAGGCCGAAGCGACGGTCTGGTTCGGTGCGGCGGAGAAGCTTCCGGTCGCCGCGGCTGCGCGCGTGAACGCCGTCATGAGCGATGCCGCGGCATCCGACGACAGCGATCTGCGCAACATCGTTCATGCAGGCACGACGGCCTGTGCCACGTCGCTTGCGATTGCCGAAAACACGGCGGCGAGCGGCGAAGACGTGCTTGCGGCCATCGTTCTCGGCTACGAAGTGGCGGGACGCATCAACGGCGCGATGATCGGCGGCCTGCAGAAAAAAGGTTTTCACGGCTCGATCGTCGCGAGCTTCGCCGGCGCTGTGGCGGCAGGACGCTTGATGCAATTGAGCGCCGGCCAGATGACGCATGCGATTGCGCTCATGGCGACTTCGATGGGCGCATTGCATGCTGCCGCCAACACGAGCACCGCCCGCGAATACCACGCTGGCGTCGCCGCGATGCTGGGTGTGAATGCGGCGCAGGCGGCCCGCATGGGTTTCGTTGGAGAAGCGAGCATCCTCGAGAGCGAGCGCGGCTTCTTCGACGTCTATGGCAACAAACCCGATGTCGCCGCTGTGACCCGCGGTTTAGGCGAGCGCTGGAGCATACTCAGCGACATGGGCATCAAGCTCGTGCCCGGAGGACACCCAAGCCACGCGACGGCCGAAGCCGCTGCCAACGCGGCGCGCGCGGGTGATGTCAGGCCCGATGAGGTCGAGACGATAAGCGTCGCGCGGCCCGGCTTGCCGGGTTTGACCGGACCCCGCTATCCGACCGATCTCATCGGCATCGCGCACAGCCCCGCGTACTTCGCCGCCGCCGGGGTTGCGGACCGCGACTACACCTGGGCACATGCTTTCGAAGACAAGATCAACGACCCCGTGATCCGCGGGCTGCTGGAAAAGGTGGAAGCGGCCGCTCCGCCGACGGAAAACCTGGAGCGCTACAGATCCGGTGCCATCGTGACCATTCGGACCCGGGACGGCCGCACGTATTCGAGCACCGTCTACGCTCCGAAAGGCGCAGCGATGCTCGGGATCGAGTGGCCGGACGTCGAACGGAAGTACCGCACGCTGGTGCCGCAGGCGGAATTGTCCGGGAACAATCTCGAGGCGAGCATGGACGTGATTCGAAATTTCCGGGAAGTGAAGAACGTCTCGGAGCTCGTTCGCCTGCTTCGGTAGTTCCGTCAATCTGCCGGCGACAGCACGTGAATCACGCGGCCGGCGATCATGTCCTTCACTTTCGCGGAATAAGCCGCCATGTGCGGCGCAGCCGCATGTGCTTTCAATGCCGCGGGGTCGCGCCACTTCTCGACGAAGACGAAAGTGTCCGGACCGAATTTCGTCTGAAAGCTGCCCATTCCTTCCGCATCGAAGGCGATGTTGTATTCGATGCAGCCGTCCTCGGCACGTACGGCGGGAATGTTGGCCCGGGCCGCTGCCAGCACGTTTTCCCGCTGGCCGGGTTTTGCGGTGATGATGGCGATGACGTGGATCATGCGGTTTTCTCCTGAGTTCTTCTTTGCTATCTGGATAGGGGTGCGCCCATGCCCTTGAACACGAGCTTCTGCAGCCCGGCGGCCGTCTGCGCAATGTAGAGGTTGCCTTTCGAGTCGGTCGCGATATGGTGTCCGGGTCCGAGCTGGCCAGGCACCTGAATCATACCGATCACTTCCAGTGTTTTGCGATCCAGCACGACGATGCCTTTGCCGCCGCCGACGCAAAGGTGCCGCTGCCCGCGGTCCGGAGACAACGCGAGATTGCGCGCGAACGACATGTTCGTCATGACCAGCTGCTTAAGGAACCTGCCGTCGTGCGTGAACATCTGCAGTCGGCGGTTCTCGCGGTCGGCGACATAGACCATGCCGTCGTTCGCGACGCGAATGGCGTGCACGACGTTGTAAACGGGGAGGCCCCAGCGCTTGTGATCCTGCTCCATGTTCAACGTCACGGCGGAAAGCGCATGCTTCCTCCCCTCGGCTGCGCGGGCTTACGCTATGTCGCTCGGCTCGGAGTGTCAATGCACCATACTATTTCGCGCATGCAGGATGGAACGAGGAGGGCACGATGAAACACCGTACGTTCGGCCGCAGCGGGATCGAGGTTTCCGAAGTCGTTTTTGGCGCGGGTGCCGTCGGCGGCATCCTCATTCACAAGGACGATGCGACAAAGCGCGAAGCGATCCGGCGGGCGCTCGACGGCGGGATCAACTGGATCGATACCGCCGCGCAGTACGGCAATGGCAAGTCGGAAGAAGCCCTCGGCTGGCTCCTGCCCGAGTCGGGTGCAATGCCCTACCTTTCGACGAAGTTCGGCCTCGATGCAGCGAACCTGAAAGATATTCCGGGACAGATCGAGGAACGCCTCGACGCAAGCCTCGCCCGCCTGAAGCGCTCATCGGTCGACCTGCTGCAGCTTCACAACCGGATCGGATCGACGGCTGGTGGGCGCGTCATGACCGTCGAGCAGATCCTCGGCAGGAACGGCGTGGCAGACGGCCTCGAGCGCCTCCGTGAGAAGGGACGGATTCGCCACATGGGCATCACGGCCATCGGCGAGACCGCATCCGTGAGCGAAGTGATCCGGAGCGGCCGCTTCGACTCGGCGCAGGTTTACTACAACCTCCTCAATCCGAGCGCGGCCCGGAACATGCCCGAAGCGTGGACGGGCCAGAACATGAACGGGATTATCGAAGCATGCCGCGCCAATGGTGTCGCGGTGATGGCCATTCGCATTTTCGCCGCCGGGGTGATCGCCAGCGACGAGCGGACGGGACGCGAGAGCGTTCTCATTGCCGACACGAGCGTTGCCGGGGACGAACGCAAGACCAGGGCCGTGTTCGAGGCGATCGGGACCGGGCACGGCACGCGCGCGCAGGTCGCGCTTCGTTTCGTGCTGTCGAACCCCAACATATCGTGCGCCGTGATCGGGAGTGCCGAGCTTCACCATATCGACGAGGCGCTGCACGCAGCGGAGATGGGGCCGCTTCCGCCGGATGTGCTGAGTCGTCTCGACGCGCTTTACGAAAGCGATTTCGGCCGCGCGTAGGCGCGTTCTCACGCGCCCATGAAATAACGCCTGCGCAGCGCCTTGCGGCCTTTCGCGAAGTGTTGCGGCGCCCATTCCGCCGCCGTCTCCTTGAGAAAGCCGGCGTCGGGGTTCTGGGTCCCGAGCTTTTTCATTTTTCCGACGATGTAGCGCGAATAGAGGTGATCGAAAATGCGCATGAACTCGCCGAAGTAGATGTCCGCGACGCGCGTGTCTCCGCGGACGATCAGCATGTTTTCGTCGTTGTTCGTCTGTGAAGACAGACTGAAATTCGCCGACCCTGTCGCCACGACCGGATCGTCGCCCAAGGGATCGACCAGCATGAACTTGTCGTGGATGTACTGGTTGCTGTTGAATCCCGTGAGGCTTTCTCCGATGAAGTTCTCCAGGTCTCCTTTCGAGAGCTTCGCGCCGGCCGCGATCACCGTATTCCTGACGAGGTCGATCTGCTCCTCGACATCGGTCTTCAGATTGTCGTCGAACACGGCATAGCGAAGCGTCTCGTCCTTGCGCAGAAGCACCTTGAAAAAGAGGTCGTCGAGATTGAACGCGAACGTCATGCATATAACCCGCTTCGCCGAGCCCATGAGATCGGCGTACCAGCGCAGGGTATTCGGCGTCTCCTTGTCGTCACGGGGGCTGAACAACGTGAGAATCCGGTCTTTCGGCGGTGCAAAACCGGGTTGTGGCGTTTGTTCCGCCTGCACGTTCGCGTCGACCAGCGGACCGCGCGTGACGTTCGGGTCCGCGAGCCGGTTCCAGTAGTCGAGAAAACTTTGCGCGATGGCCTCGTTCCAGACGACATGCCCCAGGTTCGAATGTCCGAAAATCCCGCCGGCTGAAATATTGGTCGAGCCTGTCCAGACCGCGAGTGGCTTGTTTTTATGGATCAGCACGATGAACTTGTTGTGGCGAATCCCCTGCCGCGCCTTCTGGGGCTTACAGATCGGCTTGATGCCGGCTTTGGCGATCATGCCTTCGTTTTCTTCGGCGTACGACTGTGCTTCATATCGTATCGCGACGTCCGCACCGGCTTTGCGCGCAGCGGCGAACGCCTTGCCGACGGGCAGATAGCGGAACTCGTAGAGCATCGCGCGGAGCTTGTAGTTCTTCGCGTCCTTACCCGCCGCGCGCGCGATGAACGCGAGCAGCGCCTCGTACAAACCGCGAGAGAGCCACACCATCTGCTCGGATTCCGGTTTGGTCTCGTCCGGTTTGGTCTTGAACTTCCGGGCATAGGCCTGGGAGCCCGCCGCGCCCCGGTTGAAGTAGATATCGTGCGCCGCGCGGCCGGCACTCCCTGCGCGGCCGGCTTCGGCTTCCGTCCGGATCTGGACAGTTGTCGCCGACGCATTGTCCAGCTCGAGAAGCTTCGGCTTGCCGTAAATAGGTACCACCCTATAGCGATAGGTCCTCGCCGGTCTGGCCGTGTAATCGCCCCACTGAAAGGACTGGATTGGATGCTCCGATGTCGGCAGCGGCGTCCCCGGCGCGACGCCTTCGTCCTTATGCTGGAATCGTTTGAGGCCCCGCAGAAAATAGCGCTCGATCACCTTGCCTTTCTCGAGCTCGGAGCGCTCGATCGCGAACCCGAGCAATCCGTCGCGTTTCGTTTCCTTGCCTTCGACGAAGTCCCACGCGAGCGTAACGACATGCAATCCGCCAATTGCGCGTACGGCGAGCACGGCACCTTTCGCTAGCTTGCGCATCGCATATCTCCGTTCAGGCACGACAGGGCGCACGCATCATACCAAGCGATTGCCCGCTCAGAAACCGACCTACAATGTCGTGACACAAAAGACGAAAACCCCCGGGAGTGTTCCATGATCAACGATGCTCTGCGCACGATCCTTCCCATCGGCGGCTGGCCTGAAGAACGCACTCGCGCCATCGAGATCACGGGCGGCAGCGATCCGGTGCTGCCGACGTCATTCAGGATCACCGAGACGAGCACTGCGGCGCTCGGGGTCGTCGGTCTGGCGGTGTCGGACCTATGGGAACTGCGCACCGGGCGCCAGCAGCAAATCGGCATCGACACGCGGCAGGCGACGGCGTCGCTACGCAGCGGCACCTATCTGAAGGTCGACGGCCAGGCGGTACCGTTTGGCAGCGGTCCGGTCGCCGGGGTGTATCCCGCGAAAAACGGGCGGTGGAGCTACATCCACGCGAATTTTCCGAACCATCGTGACGCTGCCCTCAAAGTGCTGGGTGTGCCCGCCGAGCCGGATGCAGTGCGCAAAGCCGTGGCGCAATGGGACGCGCTCGAGCTCGAGGAAGCGATCATCGCGGCGAAGGGCGCCGGCGGCATGGTGCGCACGATGGAAGAGTGGGCGCAGCACCCGCAGGCAAAAGCCGTCGCTGCGTTGCCGCTCATGGAGATCATCAAAATCGGAGAAAGTGCGCCCGAAGATCTTCCTGCGGGTGACCGTCCGCTGTCGGGCATCCGCGTGCTCGATCTCACCCGGGTGATAGCCGGGCCGAC
>Ga0075421_100012869_pt1 | contig 10408 bp, 6 predicted proteins | sample SoiMetdeltSBSDD5_FD_75292 | JGI IMG/M metagenome (GOLD analysis project Ga0075421, IMG submission 75292) | Bulk soil microbial communities from a Populus tree surrounding site in Tennessee, USA - Soil MetaG P. deltoides SBSDD5 | ecosystem: Environmental > Terrestrial > Soil > Tree plantation... | reverse complement strand
GCGGTCCGGCAGCTTGCCCGCACGCCCGGCTTCACCGTCGTCGTGCTCCTCACGATCGCCCTTGGGATCGGCGCCAGCACCGCCATCTTCAGCGTCGTCAACGGCGTCCTGCTGCGGCCCTTGCCCTACCCCGAGCCGCATACCCTGGTACGTGTGCACGAAGTGGTTCCGCAATACGGCGAGTTCTCCGTCGCCCCGGCCAATCTGGTCGATTGGCGCCAGCAGAACACCGTGTTCGAGCAGATCGCGGGGTTTACCGGTGAACGGGCGACCTACATCGATGCCAGCGGACCGAGCATGCTGGCGGGGAGCACGGTGTCGTGGGATCTCTTCGACCTGCTTCGCGTCACGCCGTCGCTCGGCCGCACGTTCCGCAGCGAAGAGGACGCGCCGGGGAAGAACTCGGTGATCGTCATCAGTCACGGCACGTGGCTGAACCGATTCGGGGGCGATCCGTCGGTGCTCGGCCGGTCGATCGCGTTGAACGGCAGCCCGGCGACGATCGTCGGCGTGATGCCGGCCGGCTTTGCGTTTCCGTCGGCCGATGCCGAGTACTGGCGCCCGATCGCGATCGATCCCGTCAAGGCCACGCGGGGTGGTCACTTCCTCGGCGTCATCGCCCGCCTGAAGTCCGGCGTTTCGATTGAGCAGGCCCGCGCCGAGATGAAGACCATTGCCGAGCGCCTGGCCGTGCAGTATCCGGCCAGCAGCGCCAACGAATCGGCCGGCGTCCGCGGCCTCCACGAGCAGATCGTTGGAGGCGTCCGTTCGGCGCTGTTGACGCTCCTCGGTGCCGTGGCCGCCGTGATCCTGATCGCCTGCTCCAACGTCGCGAACCTGCTGCTCGTCCGGGCGTCGGTGCGCGAGCGCGAGATGGCGGTGCGGGTTGCCCTCGGCGCCGGGCGCGGACGCTTGATCGGTCAGATGCTCGCCGAGAGTCTGGTCCTGTCGTTGACCGGCGGGGCCATCGGGCTGGGCCTTGCCTTTCTCGCGATCCCCGCCATCCAGGCATTGAGCGCCGGCAGTATTCCGCGCGTCGCGAGCGTGGGCGTCGATGTGCGCGTGCTGGCGTTCGCCACGATCACGTCCATCCTCACCGGCGTGTTGTTTGGTCTCGTCCCCGCCTGGCAGGCCTCGCGCACCGTGGTCGGGCCGGCGTTGAAAGAGGGGGGACGATCGTCCACTGCCGCCGGCGGGCAGTGGCTGCGCAACACGCTGCTGGTCGTGGAAGTCGCGTTGTCGATCGTGCTGCTGGTCGGCGCCGGTCTCCTGCTGCGCAGCTTCGTCAAGCTGACCAATGTCGATCCCGGGTTCCGCCCCGAGCGCGTGCTGGCATTCCGCGTCGCGTTGCCCAACGCGTCGTACTCCGAGGAGCAGCAGCGCGTCGCGTTCTTCGATCGTCTGCTCGAGGGGCTCCAGCGCGCTCCCGGAGTGACCGCCTCGGCGATGGTTCAATCGCTGCCGATTCGCAACGACTATTTCCTGTCGTTCAGCATCCAGGGCCGGCCGGCGCTGCCGCCGGGCAGCGAGCTGTCGGCCAACCATCGCGTCATCAGCCCCGATTACTTCAAGGCGCTCGGCGTTCCCCTGCTCCGCGGCCGGGCGTTCAATGCACGCGACGTCGAGAAGAGCCCGATGGTCGCCATGATCGACGAGGCGTTCGCCGCGCGGCACTTTGCGAATGAGAATCCAATCGGCCGCGGCCTCGACATCGGCAATGGCACCGACGGCTTCTACGAGATCGTCGGCATCGTCGGCAACGTGAACTATGCCGGTCTCGATCGCGCACCGAGTCCGACGATGTACGTGCCGTTCAAGCAGGATGTGTTCAGCTCGATGTGGATGGTGATCAGCACCGACGGCGATCCCGCCAGGTTGTCTGGCCCGGCGCGCCAGGCGCTGCTCGAAGTCGATCGACAGCTGCCGGCGTTCGGGATCACGACGCTGGCGTCAGTGGTGAGCGACTCGGTCGGGCAACGCCGTTTTTCGATGCTGCTGCTCACCACCTTCGCGCTGGTGGCGCTGTTCCTCGCCGCGGTCGGCCTCTACGGTGTGGTCGGGTACAGCGTGAGCCAGCGGACCCAGGAGATTGGCGTCCGCATGGCGATTGGCGCGCAACGCGAGGACGTCCTGCGCATGGTGCTGGGCGGCGGGATGAAGCTGAGCGCGCTCGGGCTGTTCATCGGCCTGATCGCGGCGGTGCTGCTGGCGCGCCTGGTCACCACGATGCTGTTCGACGTGGAGCCGTTCGATCCCATGAGTTACTTCGCGACCGCCTCGCTGCTGGCGGCCGTCTCGCTTCTCGCCTGCTACTTGCCGGCACGGCGCGCGATGAAGGTCGATCCCGTCGTCGCGATGCGCCGGGAATAGTCTTAACCGAGGGGCTTCGCCCCTCGGACTCCCCGACACGCTCTCTCGCTCGCCGCTTCCCACCTTCGCTCTTCGAGCTACGGCGGGCAGGCCGCCGGCTCGCTCCCTTCGCGTGGCTCGCTCGCCATGCTCGCTCGCACCGTTACAGCCAAAACGGTAATTCGCGCGGATCAAGACGGAGCAATCGCGGCACCGCCCGCGCGAGTTGCCAGCAATTCACCGCCCCTCTGTTGGTGCGCGGCTTGCTCTGCATCCCGGGCCCCCCTCCCAACCACTCGGCTCGGAGGAAACCGAAATGCACAGGCTTGCATCAATCGTCGCGGTAGTCGTGTTCGGCGCCGCGACCGCCAGCGCGCAGTCCAGCGGTCAGGAGAGAGCGGGATGGCACGCCGGGCCGCACGTCGGACAGCTCGGCTCACGCGCCACGGTCACGGTGCCGGAAGGCTACTTCTTTCTCGACGCCGCGGCGACCAAGATATTTCTCGAAGAGACCCAGAACATTCCCGACGGCGACGAACTGGGAATCATCCTGCGCGAGCGCCCCGACAAGAACGACTGGTTCGCCGTCTTCAGCTACTCCGACAACGGCCACATCGACGACGGCGAGCGCAACAGCCTCGATGCCGGCGCGATCCTGAAGAGCCTGCAGGAGGGCAGCCGGATCAGCAACGAGGAACGCCGCAAGCGCGGGTGGTCGGCGCTCACCCTCGAAGGGTGGCACCAGGCACCCTTCTACGACGTGAGCTCGAACAACCTGACCTGGGCCACGAAGCTGTCTTCGGACGGCGAGTCCGTCATCAATCACTCAGTACGGCTGCTGGGCCGAACCGGCCTGATGAGCGCGCAGCTCGTCGACGGCCCCGGCACGATCGACGAGGCGACGGCCGAATTCAACGCCGTGCTCAAGACCTACACCTTCAATCAGGGATCCCGGTACGCCGAGTTCCGGCCCGGCGACCACGTGGCCGCCTACGGGCTCACCGCGCTCATCGCCGGTGGTGCCGGCGCGGTTGCGGTCAAGAGCGGACTCTTTCAAAAGCTCTGGAAACTGATCGTGTTCGGCGTGGTGGCGGCAGCCGCTGCTCTCAAGAAGGTACTCGCGGGTCTCTTCGGGAAGAAGGATTCCGCCGAACAACAGCAACAGGCATGAGCTGATCGCGTACGACGTCGATGGTAGCCCTGGTCGCGGTCCTCTGGGCAGTGTATCTCTCGGAGTGCTTCGTCCGCGTTCGACCCGGAGACTGGATCTTCCGGCCAGGGCTGTCTGGCGGGATGCGCGGCGTGAGCGAGCCCGACGCGCAATTCGTCGGCGGCCGCGTTGCGTTTTCGTGGACGGCGCTCCTGCCGTGGAGCGCCGCCTACGTCGTCTCCGGCCCCAGGCTCACACCGAGCGGAATCGGCGGCACAGTCGCGCAGCTTGCCAGAGCGCGCCGGCTCCTGACCGTGGTCGCGTCGGTGCTCTTCGCGCTGATTCTGCTGGCCTTTCCTGCGCTGATTCTCACGAACACGCTGCTGCCGGCGCTGCCGATCTTGATCCTCTCGATCGCGCTCGCCTGGCTCAGCACGTTCACGGCCTTCCTCATCACCTACCGGCGCATGCACAAGACGCCGCCGCCAATGGAAACCTGGCTGACGCAAGCGCTGTCGCCGCTGAGCCTGATTCGATCGCCGTTGGTCGCTTCGGTGCGCTCGATCGCGGACGCGCATCCCGTCGCCGCGGCCGCGGCGCTGTGTGACGACGACGAGTTTCTGCGCATCGCGCGGCTGTGGCACTACGACGCCGAGAGCCATCGAGCGGCAATCGATCAATTGGCCCGCGCGCGCGGCGTGCTCGACGAGCTGCACGCCCCGCCCGCGTCGCCCGACGCCGGCGCGACCGGGTTCTGCCCGCGGTGCCACGCCACGTACTTGGCGCAGCGCACCGAATGCCGCGATTGCGACGATGTGCTGCTTCTGCCGCTCGTTCGGAATTGACAATACCCGTGGCTTCCGCCTTCAGGCGGAAGACTGCCGTCCGGACTTCCGGCGGACCAGCCTCCGCCAAGGCTACGGCGGTCCGCCGGAGCGCTTCGCGCGGAAGCCGGAAGCCCCGAATGGAACGCTCTATACTTGCCCCAGTGGCGCTGACGTTTCTTTGTATCGCGACCTATCGCAAGGGCGACGAGTTCCTGCGCGAGCTGCGCCGCCAGGGCTGTCGCGTGCTGTTGCTCACCGAAGAGAAACTTCGCGACGCCGATTGGCCGCGCGAGGCCATCGACGAGTTCTACTACCTCCGCCGCGAGATGCCGGAGGACGACATCCGCAAGGGCGCCGCCCACGTCGCCCGTACCGAGCGGATCGATCGCATCGTCGCGCTCGACGATTTCGACGTCGAGCTGGCGGCGATGCTGCGCGAGTATCTGCTCGTCCCCGGCATGGGCGAGACGACCGCGCGTGCCTTCCGCGACAAGCTGGCGATGCGGCGCCGGGCGCGGGGCGCGGACATCGCGTGCCCCGCCTTCGTGCATACGCTGAACCATGCGGCGATTCGCGCCTGGACCGACACCATCCCGCCGCCGTGGCTACTCAAGCCCCGCTCGCAGGCGGCGGCGCTCGGCATCAAGAAGGTGCCGTCGGCGGAGGCGCTCTGGCCGCTGCTCGAGTCGATGGGCGACACCCAAGCGGACTACCTGCTCGAGCAGTTCGTTGCCGGCGACGTGTATCACGTCGACTCGATCGTGTTCGAGCGGCGCGTGCGCTTCGCGGTCGCCAGCCGCTACGACACGCCGCCGTTCGTGGTCGCGCACGAGGGAGGTATCTTCGTCACGCAAACGCTGCCGAGCAGCGATACGCGTGCCCAGGCGTTGATCGCGATGAACGCTCGGGTCCTCGCGTCGTTCGGCCTCGTGCGCGGCGTGTCGCACACCGAGTTCATTCGGGCCGGCGACGGCGCCATCCATTTCCTCGAGACCTCGGCGCGCGTCGGCGGCGCGTACATCGTCGACGTCGTCGAGGCGGCGGCCGGGATCAACCTGTGGCGGGAGTGGGCGCGCCTGGAGATCGCCGGTGAAGACGGCCCGTACGATCCGCCGCCGCCGCGCGATCGATCGGGCGGCATCGTGCTGTCGCTGGCGCGGCAGGAAGCGCCGGACATGAGCGCGTACACCGATCCCGAGATCGCCGTGCGCATTCGCAAGCCGCACCATGCTGGCCTGATCCTGGCTTCCGCGGACGCCGAGCGCGTGCGGCACTTGCTGGCGGCCTACACGCAGCGCTTTTACGCAGACTTCCACGCCTCGGCGCCCCCACCCGAGCGCCCGATCGAATGAACCCGGCCGATCGCCCGTCGCGGCGCGTACTCGCGCGCGTCCGCTCGCCTCAACGTGGTCACGAACGCGACATCGACGTCTTCCTGCCGCCGTCGTACCGGCGCGTCACGCGGCGGTATCCCGTGGTCTACATGCAGGACGGCCAGAACCTCGCCGACCCGCATCGCGCGTTTGCGGGCACGTGGGAGCTCGAGCGCACGATAGCGGCCCTCGCCGAGCGCGGCATCGAAGCCATCGTCGTTGGTATCCCCAATATGGGCGAGGCGCGCGTCAACGAGTACACGCCCTTCGTCGATGCCAAGGCCGGCGGCGGCGATGGCGACGCCTATCTCGCGTTCATGGAGCGGACGCTCAAGCCCCTGGTCGATCGAAAGTTCAGAACCCGGCCGGAGCGCGAGGCCACCGGCGTGTTCGGATCGTCGCTGGGAGGATTGATCAGCCTCTATGCGCTGTTTCGCGCGCCCGAAACGTTCGGATTCGCCGGCGCGATGAGTCCATCGCTGTGGTTCGCCGGCAGGGCGATGCTGTCGTACATCGAGCGGGACGGCAATCCGCCTGCCCGCATCTATCTCGACGCTGGTACCGAGGAAGGGGCCGGCACCGTTCGCGACGCTCGAGAGCTCGCGGCGATCCTCCGCGACAAAGGATTCGGTGACGATCGGCTGCGCTTCGTCACCGACACGGGTGGCCGTCACGACGAGGCGCACTGGGCCCGCCGCCTCGTTCCCGCCCTCGAGTTCCTCCTTCAGCCGGTCGCCGGCGAAAAGGTGCGGAGACGACGACGCTTGGGCTAAGCTTGCTGGCATGTTAGGCCTTCTTGTCGCGATCGCATTGACGGCCCAGGCGCCGGCCGGCTCGGGCAACGTCACTCCTCCCAAGCTCAAGATCGAATCCCACACGCTCGAGAACGGCCTCCAGGTCGTGCTCGCGCAGGACTCGTCACGCCCGGTCGTGAACGTGCAGGTGTGGTACCGCGTCGGCTCGAAAGACGAGCGCAAAGGACGCACCGGCTTCGCGCACCTCTTCGAGCACATGATGTTCCGCGGCTCGGCGAACGTCGGCCCCGAGGAGCACATGCGCTACGTTCGAGAAGCCGGCGGCACCGTGAACGCGTATACCAACTTCGATCGCACGGTCTATTGGCAAACCGTGCCTTCGAACCATCTCGAGCGCGTGCTCTGGCTCGAGGCCGATCGCATGGCGTCGCTGGTCGTCAACGAGGAGAACTTCAAGAAGGAACGCGAGGTCGTCAAGGAAGAACGGCGGCTGCGGTTCGAGAATCCACCCTACGGCATGCTGGCCGAATGGGTGCTCGACGCCACGTTTCAGAGCTATCCCTACAAGTATCTGCCGATCGGATCGATGGACGACTTGAATGCCGCGACGGTCGCCGACGTCAAGTCCTTCTTCGACACCTACTACGTTCCCGACAACGCGACGCTCGTGGTCGTCGGTGACTTCGAACCCGCGGCGGTGCTCGCGCAGGCCCGTAAGCACTTCAACCGTATCGCGCGCAGCAAGGGCGTAGCGCGGGTAAAGGCCCAGGAGCCGCCACAGAAAGAACTGCGCCAGCTCTCGAAGAACGACCCCAAAGCGCCGCTGCCGGCGGTGGCGAGCGCGTTCAAGTTGCCGACCCGCGACCACATCGACAGCTACGCCCTGCAGATCGCCTTCGACATCCTCTCCTCGGGCGAAAGCTCACGCATGTATCGCAAGCTGGTCTACGAAGAGCAATCGGCGGTCGCCGCGCAGGCGCAGCTCCTCCTGCTCGAAGGGCCATCGATCGGATTCCTGTTCGGCGTCGCGAATCAAGGCAAGGACGTGAAGGACGTCGCCAAGAGCATCCGCGCGGTCGTCGATGGCCTCGCCGCGGCACCACCGTCGCCGGCCGAGCTCGACAAGGTGCGCAGCACGATCGTCTCGCGTCTGGTCAGCCGTCAGACGATGCAGGAGAAGGCGGACAGCGTGGGCGAGTCGGCGTCGTTGCTTGGCGACCCCGAGCGGTACAACACCGAGCTCGCCAAATACCAGGCGGTCACGGCCGCCGACGTGCAGCGCGTAGTCAAGCAATACCTCGCCGAAGCGGGTGAAACCCGCTTGTTCATCCAACCCGCCGCCGCCGGACCGGCGAAGCAGTAATCGCGAGGCCCCGAGTGAAGCCCCCAGTGAGTCACGTGGAGAACGTTTCGATGTATCGCAGACTCTTCGTCACCGCCCTGCTCGCGATCGTCGCACCGTGCGCGGCGGCGACGGCACAGACCGCGGCCAAGCAGCAACCACCGCCGGTTGCGCCCGAACGGCCGTTCAAGTTCCCGGCGCACACCGCCACGAAGCTCGACAACGGTCTGACCGTATTCGTCGTCGAGGACCACCGGCAGCCGTTGGTGTCGGCAACGCTGCTGCTGCCGGGCGCCGGGGTAACGGCCGAAAGCGATGTCAAACGTGCAGGCCTGGCGGCGATGACCGCGTCGCTGCTGCGTCAGGGCACGGGCACGCGGTCGGCGCAGCAGATTGCCGAAGCGATCGACAGCGTGGGCGGGTCGCTCAGCGCGGGCGCCTCCGCGGATTCGACGCAAGCCTCGGTCACCGTGATGACGTCGTCGCTCGACACCGGCTTTGCGCTGCTGGCCGACATCGTGCAGAAGCCCGCGTTCGCGCCCGAGGAAATCGAGCGCTGGCGCCGGCAGACGGCATCCAACCTCCAGGTGGCGTACAGCGATCCGGAGTATCTGCGCGATGTGGTGACCGATCGACTGGCCTACGGCAGTCATCCGTACGGGTTGCCGACCGACGGAACGCCGCAGACGATTGCCGGGTTGACGCGCGAGGCGGTGGTCGCGTTCCACAAGGAGCACTACTCCCCGGCCGGCGCCTACCTGGCGATTGCCGGCGACATCACGCCGGCGGCGGCGGCCGAGGTCGTGAAGAAGCACTTCGGCGGCTGGAGCGCGCCTGCGCCGAAGGCCGCGGCGCTGCCGGCCGTCGGTCAGCTTCAGCGCCGGGTCGTCGTCGTCGATCAGCCCGAAGCGGTGCAGACGCAATTTGGCATGGTCGGCATCGGCGTTCCGCGCAGCAGCCCTGACTGGCTCGCGCTGACCGTGGGCAACCAGATCCTCGGCGGCAGCTTCAACTCACGGTTGAACCTTCGGCTGCGCGCGAAAGAAGGGCTGACCTACGGCGCCAACTCGTCGATCGTGAGCAATCGGCAGGCGGGACTGTGGGGCGCAACCAGCTTCACCCGCACCGAAGAAACCGCCAACGCCATGAAGGTCATGATGGAAGTCATCAACGACTTCCGGAAGAGCCCGGCAACGCCGGCGGAGCTGTCGGAGGCGACGTCGTATCTGTCGGGCGTGTTCGCCATTCAAACCGAAACCGCGTCGGCCGTCGCCGGCCGCGTGTTGACGTCGGCGCTGCACGGGCTGCCGGCCGACTACTGGCAGACCTATCGCGATCGAGTTCGCAAAGTGAGCGCGGCCGACGTGTCGGCGGCCGTCGAGCGCCACGTGCGGCCCGATCAGATCACGATTGTCGCCGTGGGCAAGGCGAGCGTCTTTGCCAAGGGGCTGGAGGGGCTCGGATCGGTAACCGTGATGCCCGCGGCCAAGCTCGATCTGACGCAGCCCGAGCTCACCGTCAAGCAGGAGGCCGCTGCCGGCCCCGACGCGGCCGCGCGCGGCATGGCGATCGTGAAAGCCGCGGCTGAAGCCCACGGGGGCGCCGCAAAGCTGGCGGAGATCAAGGACGCGACCAGCAGCGGCAACCTGAAGCTGACAACCCCGGCCGGCGAGATGGAGGGCAAGTCCCTCGCCGTGACTCTTCAGCCCGACAAATCGCGCAGCACGATCACCCTGCCCTTCGGCGAGCTGGTGCAGGTGTTCGACGGCACCGCCGGTTTCATGAACCTGCCCGGGCAGGGCGCGATGGAGCTGCCACCGCCGATGTTGCCCGAAATGCGCCGCGCGGTGCTGCTCAACGCCAGTGTCGGCGTCTTGCGTGAGGCGGTCAACGGCGGCGCGCAGGTGGCGGCGCTCGAGAGCAAGGCGGTCGAGGGCGTCAACCTCGATCGCGTGTCGTGGAAGAAGGGGGACCTCGACATGGTCCTCGGCTTCGATCCGAAGACACACTATCTCGTCAACGTCACGTATCGCGGCATGACGCAACAGGGGCCCGCGGATTCGGAAACGCGCCTGAGCGACTACAAGCCGGCCGCCACTGGTATCGTCGCGCCCATGCGCGTGGCCACTTTCCAAAACGGTCAACAGGTCGTGGAAGTCGTCATCACCGAGTGGCGCTTCAATACCGGCGTGACCGCCGACGTGTTCAAGAAGTAGACGGCGGATTACGTTCGTCATGGCGTGGATCATCAACAGGCTGGCAGCAGCGTGGCTGCTGGTCGCGTGCGTCGCGGCCGGCGTCACGGTCGCCGCGGCAAGTAACAGTTCACCTTCCCAGGCGGCCGCGTCGCCACGCCCGCCGACGGCCGGCGAGGTTGCGCTGCTCGGCAACAAGTTGGACGTGGAGGGGGTGAAGGCCGTCTTCGCCGCGATCACGTCGAGCGATCCGCTGGTGCGAGCGGTCGCCGCGCGCATGGCCGGCGTGACCGCGCACCCGCCCTTCGCCGTGCCGATCGTGGCCGCGCTCGAGAGCGAACAGGATCCGTCAGCCGCCGCGGAGCAGGTGAGAGCGTTGCTGCTGATTCGTGGGGCGGCAGCCGTCGACACGATTGA
>Ga0075421_100012867_pt1 | contig 10408 bp, 12 predicted proteins | sample SoiMetdeltSBSDD5_FD_75292 | JGI IMG/M metagenome (GOLD analysis project Ga0075421, IMG submission 75292) | Bulk soil microbial communities from a Populus tree surrounding site in Tennessee, USA - Soil MetaG P. deltoides SBSDD5 | ecosystem: Environmental > Terrestrial > Soil > Tree plantation... | reverse complement strand
TGCGAGGGCTCGGCGAGGAACGCGAGCTGATCGGTCAGCATGGCGCGGAGCAGATCGCCATAGACCGTCATCTTTGTTGCCGGTACCGACGTCAGGGTGATGCGCTGATAGGCCTCGTATGTCTTGTGACGCGCACTGAACACTCGCTCGGACCTGGAGTAGAGGCTCTCCACGTCAATGCGCGCACCCGGGAAGATCGAAGCGAGCGCCCGCGTCGCCCGCTCATCCAGCGCCGTGCGCACGACGGCCTGCGTCGGGATCCATTCTCGCAGCGTCACGTCTCCACGCTCGAAGAGGAGGCGCAGCTCCTGCCGGTCCAGGCGGCCCGCTTGTGTAAAACCATGGTAGAAGGTCACAGGCACGTCGCCGTACCGAGCGGTACAGTAGACCTGTTCTTCTACCCCCGATCCAGGGCGCAGCACGCGTCCCGCCGATTCGACGGTCCCGACGCCAAGCCACCCCGCGAACAGGTCGAAGAAATGCACGCCATGCTCGATGAAGATCCCTCCGCTCTTGGTGCGGTCCCAGAACCAATGGTCCGGACTGAGCCCTTCGTCGCTCGCATAGTTCTCGAATGTGCCGCGCAGCACGTCGCCAAGAAGCTTCGAGTCGACGAGCGCCTTGATCTGAGAGAAGAGTGGGTTGTAGCGCTGCATCAAGTTCGTGACGAGCAGACGCCGCGTGTCTCGCGCGAGAGAGACGATCTCGTCGGCCTGCTCCATCGTGACCGCCAGAGGCTTCTCGACGATGACGTGCTTGCCCCCGCGGAGAGCGGCTCGCGCCTGCTCGTAGTGCAGAAATGGCGGCGTGGCGATGTAGACGAGATGCACGTCTGGCATCGCGAACAGCACCTCCGCGCGTTGCACATCCGCAAGACCGAACCGCGCAGCGCAGGCAAGCGACGCCTGGCGATGCGTGCCTGCGATGTACCGCAACGCGGCCCCCGGTACCTGCGCGAACTGCTGCGCAGCGAACATGGCAAAGCCGCCGAAGCCGAGGATACCGATGCCGACCGCGTTCGATGACATGAAATACCCCGCACCCGGGGTTCGCCTACCGTGAGTCCCGTTAGGTCGTTGTGCGCCGGACGTTCTCGGCCCGCGGACCCTTCGGCCCTTCGCCAAGGTCGAATTCGACGCCGTCGCCCTCCCTTAGATCCTCGAGACCTTCGCCATACACGGCGCTCCGGTGAAAAAAGTACTCCTTCCCCGCATCGTCCTTGATGAACCCGAACCCCTTGTCCGCTCGTATCGTTCGAATCTGTCCCGTCATCACGCCTCGCCTTTCTGCTCAGTGTCAACGTTCGAAAAGCCTCCCAGATAGTGACCCATTGGGCGACCGACTGGCTGTCCCATTCAGCACATTGGCGCCAAATCCTTACGTACAACCTCGACTGCCGCCGATCGAAGGTGTGTTCGACTCTGACAACTTGACGCGATGTCTGCTGTCGTCTTCAAGCCCGCGGGCGCGTTGAGCGGCAACACGCCCAAGAAGGCGATGAGTTCCCAGGTGTGCACTCCTGCACAGACACGCTGGCGCGGAATCTGTCACGCTCTGCCACACACGCTGCTTCCAGTTGTGCGATGTATCGGGATTTCACAAAGCAAATCCCCGACCAGGGATCCAGCCATTCGACGTCAGCCGGCAGTGTGCGATGTGAGTGCTGGCCGAAACAAAGCGGCGATCTGAGATCAACCTCAAAATGGGGCAAAAACAAGGAAACGGACGTGGCGAATGAGTAAGAGAACGAGATCGGTGGTGTTTTCGTTCGCGGTGCTGAGCGTAGTCGCGCTGTGGTTCAACATTGTGGTCGGCGCGGATATGTTCTCGGGAACCTGGGAGTTGAACCTAGCGAAATCGAGATACATTCCCGGACCAGCACCGGTGAGCGGCACGACAGTACTGTCGTCGGTTGATGGCGGCCTGAAGTTCGTCGTGGACGGAGTGACCGCGGCTGCCAAGAGGACCCACAGTGAATACACGTTCAAGTTCGATGGCAACGATTATCCGCAAAAGCCCATGCTCGACGGGATGCCGGACCCAGACGGCGCCGACATGATTTCGGCGAGGAGAGTCGACGACTACACCTACGAGACAACTACGAGGCTCAAGGGTAATGTCCTCGCCGTGACGAAGGTCGTGGTTTCAAGAGACGGCAAGACGCGCACCAACACAGTGACGGGAAGGAATGCTCAAGGCCAGACCGTGAGTAACACCGTCGTGTACGAGAAACGGTAACCCATCGCTCAATGTCCCTGGCGCTCGTTTCTGGCCGACGAAGCGATTGCGGCATACGTCGAGGCGGAGAAAAATCGCGATCGTCCCGTATGGGCGTTCCGATCGTGAGCAGATCTGCCGCCGTGTGCGAGCGCAGCATCGAAAGATGCCGCCCGGCCGAGATCATGTCATCGGGCGACGCGTTTGTCCTTGATGAAGTCGCGTCCGCGTATCGCCTCAACCGCGTTCTTCACCGCGCCTACCCCGGGCATCACATCAAGTGCGGTGTCGAGCGCGCCGCCAATGAGGCCCTTCCGCCGAATCGCGGCGCCAATGGCGGCCATAGCGACGAGCGCGCCGATCCACGGCATCGAGCGTGAGAGACGGCGTACCAGACGCGCCCGTCCGTATTGCGATACCTGCCTAATGAGTGCCATGCAGTCCGGAGCGAGCAAAGTGTGTTCCGTAACCGAAGGACCTTGAGACAGGTCGGCACATTGTGAAACTAGTTGCGACGGTGGAAGCTCGACCGCACGGGGCACCACTCAACGATCGTCGACGTGCTCGACCAGAGTGCCACACCCAGAAGCGTGGCAATCTTCGACGGGATCGAGGGCGTGCGCACGCTGTCGCTGCAAGGCACATCGGTTGCATCCCGCTGTGCGGCTATGGCCAACCCACTCCTCCGCGTACTTAGCGGCCTGACTGGCGCTCGGCGAACGGTCGAAACCGTTGTTCCCCGTCGCACGTTTGAGGACGTGATCTTGCCCGCGGCAACGCGACAGGCGCTTGACCAGGCGCTGGTCCACGTCACCAGCCATGACTTGATCTTCAATCGCTGGGGTCTCGGCGAGCGCCATCCCTCGGGTCTCGCGCTCGCTTTCAACTTCGCCGGCCCGCCCGGGACGGGCAAGACGATCTGTGCAGAGGCCATCGCGCACGCGCTCGGGCGTCATTTGCTGGTCGTGCGCTATGCGGAAATGGAATCACTCTGGATGGGCGAAACACCGAAGAACGTGTCGGCGGTATTCCGGCTTGCGCGCGAGGAGAATGCCGTGCTCCTGTTCGATGAGGCCGACACCATCGCGGCGCGTCGCTCCTCGTCGGTTGAGCACGGCTTCCTCCGAGAGTCGAACACGGTCGTGAATGTGTTGCTCAAGGAACTCGAAATGTTCAGCGGGGTCGTCATTTTTGCCACCAATCTCGCGGCGAACTTCGATCCCGCATTTGAACGTCGAATCCGGACGCATGTGCTATTCGAAATGCCTGGCGTGGACGAGCGCGAGCAGATATGGCGCGTCCAGATGCATCCTACGCTTACGCCTCTCGCTGCCGACGTGAACTTCCGCGCGCTAGCGGAGCGGTACGAAGTGAGCGGCGGCGATATCCGTAACGCCGTCCTGAAGGCCGCTATGGCAGCCGCGAGCGAGTCGGGCCGCGACGCCTCAAAGGCTATTCATCAGCGGCATCTCGAGGACGGCATCCGAGAGGTCGTTGCAGCCAAGCGGGTTATGCGGCAGTCTCTCTTTGTATCGGACCCCCAAGCGCAGTCTCTGCACAACCTGATGGGAGTCGGCCGCATCTTTCAGGCGGGGTCTCTGTCCGCGCTAGGCATCAGTATCCTGGCGCTGCTTCTTGCCATCCTAGCGCTCGCTGTCGCACTGAGCCGGTAAACGGAACCGTGCGCGTGCGCGGTGCCATCGAGCCGCGTGAAAGCGAAGCTCGAATGCGTCAGAGCGCAATCCCAACCCGTGAGGGGCGGGGCACGAGGAACTTGACAGCCGCCTGGCGCGTCTCGAAATGCCCACGCACATGCGCTGTGCCTCTTCCATCGGGCCACAACTCGTCGTCCAGGTGGAACTGACATCCCTCGCAATCAATCGTGACGCGTTGCGCGCGCGTGACGCCAACGAACGGCAGGTGACCGGGGCCGCCGCGCAATGACAACAGGTGAGTCTTGAGATCGGTTGCCTGCGTGGCTCCGATGGTCACGATGTCGAGCAGACCGTCGGCAGCATGCGCGTTAGGCGAGAGCCTCAGATTGGGTCCCGCGGTTCCGAAGTTCATGATTTCCACGAGCACGAAATCGCCCGAGACATGTTGATCGTCGAGTTGCATCCTACATGCGACAACCGGCGGGTCGTCGAGCCGTTGTTCCAGCACAGCAACGGCTGCGTCCACGCGTGCATCGCGACCATCGAGACGATTCACGTAGCCTGCGCCACCGGAATCGATCTCCGCAATTGTGTCCGTCAGGAGTCCGACGCCGACGCTCTCGAGAAATATACGCTCACCCCACGGACCGTCGGCGACCCCGAGGTCGAACGGCTGCATGTCGCCATCGTCCCAGTTCATGACTAACTGATCGACCGGGACATCGGCCATACCGAGCCATCCGGCGATATTGTTCGCGGTTCCGAGCGGAAGCGCCGTTACGAGGATATTGCGTCCACCAATCGCGCGGACAACCTCGCTGACCGTACCATCACCGCCGGCGGCGACGACCAGGTCAGGCTCGCTGTCGAGGGCCGAGTGCCAGCTTCGCTTCGCTTGGGAATAGGTGACATCGTGACCGGCCCGTGTAATCAGCTCGATGAGCTGATCTCTCCCATGATCGTCATCCCCAGACTTCGGATTGTGGACCAGCAGCACACGCATCTGCCTGGGGGCTGCAACTTTCGGACCGGAACAATGAGACGTGGACGCATGGATGCCTGATACATGGTTTCATGCCGATCATCGGCTGGCTGCGCAACATCAATACTCGTGCTCGCTTCTGTTTCGGTGACGTCACCCGTCTCCCTGGTCGCGGCGTGCTCGCTTCGTCTCTCCGCGCCTCACCTTTGCAGTAATCCGCCGCTCGTTCGAGCCAGTCGTCGGCTTTGTCCTGCGACGCCTCTTCAGACGCACCGAGGCCTGCGTGAGCATTTGCCGCAGCCGCTCGCGCGCGGCGTCTCGGTTGGCCGATTGCGTCCTGTGCTCGCGGCTCTGGATCACCAGCACGCCATCGCCGGTCATCCGGCTGCCGGCCAGCGTCGCAAGCCGCTGCTTGACGTGCGCCGGCAGAGAGGATCCGGCAATGTCGACGCGCAGTTCGACTGCGGTCGACACTTTGTTCACGTGCTGGCCGCCTGGACCGGAGGCACGCACGAACCGTTCCTCGATCTCCGTCTGGTGAATAGCGACCTCGTCGGTGATGCGGATCGCCGCGTGACGGCGCGCTTGCGCGATGTCCCGATTAGCCACGATCGACGGGGTCGACGATTCCGTGCATGCCACCGAGTGTACCCGCGGCGCGAACGACCCCTAACGTGGATAACGATTTGTATGCCGTCTTGAACCACATCGTGATATAGACTCGACCACTTCTCTCGCGCATTCGATGAGGTTGCCGCGCTCCAGCAGTGGATCGAGAGCGGGGCTGAGCATTTGGTGAAAGGAGACGACCCATGAAGCGAGTGACTTTTCTCGTGGCGGGGTTGATGCTGTTCGCGGTGTTCGCTGCTGCCCAAGCGCCGGCGGCGGGGCAGAAACAGGGCCTCGCGGCCAGCCTGCAAACCGCCTACGGTACTCTCAAGGGAAACATGACGCAGGCGGCCGAGAAGATGCCCGAGTCCAACTACGGTTTCAAACCGGGTTCCGACCCCGAGCTCCGCACGTATGGACAGTGGATCGGCCACCAGGCCGACAATCAGTTCACCAATTGCGCCCTCATGAAGGGGGTGTCGAACCCAAGCCCTCCCCAGAGCAACGAGAAGAAGACGAGCAAGGCTGAATTGGTGAAGTCGCTCGCCAACGCGTTCGCGTTCTGCGACGATGCGTTTTCCAAGCTGACCGACCAGAGCGCGCTGCAGCTGGTCAAACAGGGAGAGGGGGAAACCGCGCGCGGCGGTGTGGCCTCGGCCATGCTCGCGCACGGTCTTGAGTCCTACGGCATCGTCGTCGTGTATCTGCGCGCAAATGGCATCGCACCGCCGGCCGCCGCCGGGGCCGGTGGTCGAGGGGGCCGCGGAGGGCAGTAAAGCGTTTCACTCTCTGGACCCCGGGGAGACTGACGAGGACTCGCGGCAGCTCCTCGGGACCACCCACCAAAACGCCACCAGCTCCCGACTGTGTACGAGACCTCGAGCGGACCGTCCTGAACTACCTAGCGGCCGTAGACGCGGATCTCCTTCCCGTCGGCGAGCACCACGCGCTCGAGCCGGATGATCTTCTGGCCGTCGGCGAACTGATAGCCGGTGCCTGTGATCACGTCGCCCGGCTTAACCGTCGTTCGGCGCCAGCCATTGGCTTCCATCCGATTGAGCGCCGGCCCTCCGATCAGCCACTTCTCCGTCTGCCCGCCATCAGCTTTGACCTCGACCGTGATCATTGGGTGCGGGTTCGCCCACACGAAATCCGTCACCGTGCCCTTTACCGTCACGAGCCGGTCACGGCTGACCGGCCACTGGTGATGCGCGGACAGGGACACTGCCGAGAGCATCGCAAGCACCAGAAATCCGGGAACAAGTGCAGCCTTCATAGAACGCGCTCCTTTCGTCAGCGATTCTAGGACAGAACTGACAGCGTACGCGCAACTAGTCCGGCAGCTCGAGAGGGTGGCTTTCCGGAAGGCCGAGCGGAGCACCCGACGCCAGCCCAGCTGTCGTTCTCGCCTCTGAGTGCGTCGCGCGAAGCATCGAAGGTCCCGACGGGACGCGCCGGTGCTTATAGACGACGGACCACAGAGGCGTACAATCGGCAACGCTGATGGCTTGCTCTGAATCCTTACCATTTGACAACGAGCGGGGTGAGGCGTATTTAGGGCACCACTCTGCGATTCGTGGCCCTCGGAACTCGCATCCTCGTTGACGATGCCCGCGACTGACGAATGGCTCCGGCGCGAGTTTCTCGACTGTTGCCCGTGAACCTGTTTTCGCAGGAGGCTTCCATGACCATCCCGAGGCTTTTCGGCGCAGCGGCCGTGACCTGTGCCGTGCTTCTACTGGCGGTGCCGTCGTTTGGGCATCACTCGTTCGCGGCGGAGTTCGACGCCAGCAACTGCAGGGAATTCACCGGGATACTCACGAAACTCGACTGGCAGAGCCCCCACGCATACTTCTACATGGACATCAAGGATGGCAGCGGAAGGGTGGAATCCTGGTCGTTCCAGACCTACGCGCTCATCACGCTGAGGAGGTCCGGAACCGATCGGCAGGTGTTCCTCGACAACATCGGCAAGGAAGTCTGGGTGAGAGGGTGTCTTGCCAAGAATGGCCGGCAGCACTATGCGGCCGCCGGGACACTGAAGCTGTCGGATGGCGTGTTGCGGCAGGTCGGCCAACTGCAGGACTAGCCGAGGAGCAACTACAATGACACCCCGTCTTCGCCACGGCATCGCATGCACTGTCGTGCTGACGTTCCTGTATGCGCTTTCGCCGCCAGCCGGCGCCCAGGATAAGGAGTACGCGATCAAGGTGATGCCGCCTGGTGGCCCGGCACCACGGTTGGCAGACGGCCATCCCGACTTGTCCGGGCACTGGCTGCCGAACAGCGCCGGCCAGGGTCTCGGCGGCCGCTTCGGCGTAGACCCGGCCGCGCGAGCGCAATTCGATCCGAAGGTGACGCCCGAGGAACCACCCGCGTTACAGCCCTGGGCGTTGGCTAAGATCAAGTCCATGACGGCGACGGAGATCGAGCTGGCGAAGCCGTCGGTGAATTGCCTACCGCGGGGAGTTGCATCCATATGGCTGCAGAACCCGTACTCGACCTTGATCGTCCACACGCCGAGGACGATGGTGCAGCTCTACGAAGTCCTCAACAACTGGCGCGTCGTACACCTAGATGGACGCCCGCTCCCGAGGAACCCGGAACCCTTTTTCTACGGCAACAGTTCCGCCCGCTGGGAGGGCGACACCCTGGTCGTCGAGTCGACGGGCTACGACGAGCGGACGTCCATGATGCCCGAGGTGTTGTTTCACAGCGACGAGCTGCGCGTCACCGAGCGCTATACCCGTCCTTCCATGAACTATCTCATCGTCGAGATCACCATCAACGATCCGAAGGTGCTGACGAAGCCGTGGAGGTCCGCCCCTCGTCGCTGGACGCTGGGCGACGGGGAGGTCTATGAATTCTTCTGCACGAACAACCGGGAACTGGAAGAGCTCCAGAAACTGAGACAACAGGAGGTGGAGAGGAAATAAAACGGGGCGACTGCATCTGGTGTATTTCCATGCGCGGCATTATCTGCGTGGCACGGACTCGCGGCAAAGCGTCCCGTCGTTCAGTAGAGACGCGTGACGTTGCTCTCGGCGATGTCGCGCTCGTAATCCTGCACGGTCACGCCTTCCGGTCGGATCTGGTCGAACAGGACACACGACCACGTGGTCGAATGCGCTCATCCCGGCCTCTCCTTTGACACGCAACCTCGAGCGACGCTGTCCGAGTTGGCTACGTGCGCTCAACGACCCTGAATCGGCGGTTTCGGGGCGTCCGGATCGTTGTAGTAGATCAATTGATAGCGGAGCTTCGTCGTCCCGTCCTCGTCGAGCCATCCAAGCGACTGCTGGAAGATCAACGGCGGAGGAGAGTCCTTGGGCACGGTCGCCTCGGTAATAACAAGCCTGTTCTCGTGCATGTACATCGACGCAAAGGTGCGGGATTGATCGTTATTGGTGAGCTCCACGAGCAGTCCTGCAACGAGGTCCGAGAAATTCGCCAGTACGCTCGTAACCTTGGCGTCTCGCGCCAGGAACTTCGACATCGCATAGACGACCGCGCTTCGGACGTCCGTTTTCCAGTATCCAGGACCATACGCGTGAACCGCCAGATCAAGGGCGGGCAGGCTGCGGGATCGCTCTGTGAGGAGGCGTTCAATCGGGTTGTAGTCGACGACGGTCACCGAGTAGCGGCCCGAACCTTGGGTGCCGCTATAGATACGGGCCGGGAGGATGGCGCTGAACTGCGACGTCCAGGTCGTTTCTGTGATCGTCGGTTGACCCGGGAAGGTGATGGTGAAGCGATCTTCCCGGCTGACAAACTCGGTCCACTCCTGGGCGAACGACGTCCCCGACATTACCAATACCAGGGCCGACGACATGAGCAGCATCAGGCGCATGATTGATTCTCCGCCGTCGCGAACGGATTCAGTTCCTGAACTCCACGGTGGTCTTCAACGTATTGCTCTCGATCCCGGTCGAATCGGTAACGCGCACCTGCAAATCGCATTTACCAGCGGCCGCGGTACCCCCAGCAGCCGCTTTGTGCAGGTTGGGAAGGGCGGCGCGCACGACGCCAGCGCTCACCGTGCCCCTGATTACGCCGACGATCGGTTCACCTCCGCAGCCGGCGGTGAACCAGACATATGGTGAATTACCAAGATCAGCAGCTGCGTCAGCAGCGACCAATCGCAATTCGACCGTTGGCTGATTCGACTGTGGCGGCGCGATCCTGAGATCAGAGATGGTGGGAACGTGGGTCGGAACCGAGATCGTCGTAGGAGCGCTACGACCCATCCGCATCACGAGTACCAGGGATCGATCTCCAGGCGCTGCGTCCTTCGCAACATCGAGGGTGATCTCCCACCACCCAATTGCCTGTTCCGTCTCGCTCCCGCTCCCTTTGATACCGGACACCGTGATACCAGTTGAAGGTGAGATCTCCGCAGACTGGACGGGGTCCCGGCTGGGAATCGCGACGTTGATGACGGTTGTCTGGCCGCGCGCCGCGTGTCGTGGGTACACCGTCTCGATTCTGGCCTGCGGCTGTTGCGCGCCCTGTCCAAGAACGGAAACCACGGACAGGAAGGAGACAGCGACTGCGCCGACCGCGCACACCCGATAACGTTGCATGTCTGCCTCCCTTCGGAAGCCGCAACGAGGCGTACTATCTCCACACTGGCTTCCGGTGTCAACGTGATAGACAGCGATCCAGGCCCCCTGCGAGTCCTCGATTCGACCGCGCTTGACTACTGTGTGAGATCGGCTATTCTCTGGCCCACGCGCAAAAGACCAGAACGACGCGACCGCCATTTTTCTTCGTAAACCAGGCGTACTTCCGCAGCCCTCGTCAACGTCAGGATCTGGTTAACTCGCTGCCCTAGGTGGGGCCTGTGAAGTCCGCTCGCGACCGGTCGGTCACTTCGGCTTCTGCAGGAGTGCGCCATGAACAGCACGCGCGCGACGTCCTCACGGCGAAGCATCCTCACTCTGTT
>Ga0075421_100012866_pt1 | contig 10409 bp, 9 predicted proteins | sample SoiMetdeltSBSDD5_FD_75292 | JGI IMG/M metagenome (GOLD analysis project Ga0075421, IMG submission 75292) | Bulk soil microbial communities from a Populus tree surrounding site in Tennessee, USA - Soil MetaG P. deltoides SBSDD5 | ecosystem: Environmental > Terrestrial > Soil > Tree plantation... | reverse complement strand
TACGAAACGGCGCGCACGGCAGGCACGCTCAGCTCCACGCTCGAATCGATTCTCACTTCTGCGTTTCGCGTGGCCAAGCGCGTGCGTACGGAAACCGAGATTGGCCAAAGCGCAGTCAGCGTATCGTACGCGGCGGTGGAACTGGCACGCCAGATTTTCGGTTCGCTCGATCATCGCAAGGTGCTGCTCATCGGCGCGGGGAAGATGAGCGAACTTGCCGCCCGCCATCTCGCCAGGGCTGGGGCAAGCGACATTACAGTGACAAACCGCTCGCCGGCAAAGGCCAGCTCAATGGCGGAGATTTTCAATGCGCGCACGGTTCCGTACGAGTCGTTCCACACCGCCTTGAACAATTCCGATGTCGTCATTAGCTCGTCTGGCGCTCCGCACTTTGTTCTGACGTGTGAAAGCATGCGTCCGGTTGTCCATGCACGCAAGGGACGGCCCATGTTTCTCATCGATATCGCCGTACCGCGCAATATTGAGCCCAGCGTGAACTCGCTTGACGGCATCTTTCTTTACGACATCGACGACATGCAGAAAGTCGTCGAGTCCAACATGCTCGTCCGCCAGGCCGAGGCCGAAGAGGCCGAACGCATCATCAGCGAAGAGGTCGCCCGGATGATGCAGCGGCTCCAACAGCGCGGCGCCGCGCCGTTGATTGTCAGCCTGCAACAACAATTGGAGGCGACCCGCCTCGCCGAGATGGAGCGTATGCGCGCGCGGCTGGCCCCGCTTACGCCCGAACAGCGCGAGCTCATTGATGTACTCACCCGCGGAATTCTTAACAAGATCGCGCACGGGCCCATCTCCGAACTACGCCGTCTCGCTGCCTCGCCCGATGGCGCCGATGGTCTGGAGGCCCTCAGGCGGGCGTTCCGCCTGGACGGCAACGACACCAAATGACGCATATCACCATTGGTTCTCGCGGCTCGCAACTTGCCCTGTGGCAGTCGCGTTGGGTTGCCTCCGAACTGCAACAACGCGGATTCACCACCTCCATTGAGGTCGTCAAAACAACCGGCGACAAGATCACGGGCGTACCGCTCTCGCAGATTGGTGCCGCGAAAGGCTTATTCACGAAGGAATTGGAAGATGCGCTCCTCGACGGCTCGATCGATATCGCCGTGCATTCGCTCAAGGACATGCCAACCGAGTTGCCTAACAGGCTCATACTCGCCGCCACGCCCGCGCGCGAAGATGCCCGCGACGCGATCGTAGGCAAAACACTTCAACAACTTTCGCATGGTGCGAAAGTGGGCACCAGTTCGCTCCGCCGCACCTCGCAGCTTCGCCACGTTCGTCCCGACTTGATCATCGAATCCGTGCGCGGGAACATTGATACGAGGCTTCGCAAGCTGGACGAAGGCCAATACGACGCTATCCTGCTCGCCGCGGCCGGATTGCGTCGCCTGGGTTGGGCCGACCGCATCGCCGAACTGCTTCCTGTCGAAACGATGTGCCCCGCCGTCGGGCAGGGTGCACTCGCGATCGAAGCGAGGGAGGACGAAGATTCGCCGGCCCTGCAGGCCTGCCGGATGCTGGAAGACGCGGCAACACGCGCCGCAATCACTGCTGAACGCTCGGTGTTGGCCACGCTCGGTGGCGGTTGCCAGGTTCCGATTGGCGCGTATGCAACGGTGGACGGAGCGCGCCTTCATCTGCGTGCCGTCGTTGTTGCTCCCGACGGCAAGTCGGCTCCTGTAGTTTGCACCCTTAGTGGCGACGTTGCCGCTGCGGCCGCCCTTGGCCGCGAAGCCGGCGAGGAGCTTCTTCGCGCCGGAGCCGACGACATTCTCGAAGCGGTATACGGCGCGTGATGGATCCACCGCCGGCACTGGTTTCGCTCATCGGGGCGGGTCCTGGCGACCCTGACTTGATTACCGTGCGCGGCCGAAACGCGTTGCAGCGCGCCGGCTGTGTTCTGCACGATCACTTGGCGAACCCGGCCTTGTTGAAGCTCGCGCCCGGTGCCGAGCATGTCTACGTCGGAAAGAAACGCGCCGAACACGCCATGACGCAGGCAGAGATCACGGACCTGCTGATCCGAAAATCGCGCGCGGGCATTCGTGTAGCGCGGTTGAAAGGCGGCGATCCATATTTGTTTGGCCGTGGCGGCGAAGAGGCGGAAGGACTCGCGCTTGCCGGTATCCCGTTCGAGGTCATTCCCGGCGTCACGGCTTCGTTGGGAATCGGCGCATACAGCGGCGTCCCGCTCACGCATCGCGACCACAATTCGGCCGTCACGTTCGTCACCGGCCACGATCCCTCGGCTATCAATTGGACTGCCGTGGCGGCATCGGAAACGCTCGTCGTCTACATGGGGCTCAGTACGATCAGCGACATTGCCGGCCGCCTGATCGCGGCTGGCCGGTCCCCCGAGACGCCCGCCATTGCGGTGCGTTGGGGTACGCGTCCCGAGCAGGCAACCTTGCGCGCGCCACTGGCGGCACTTGCCTCTCGCATCGAAGAGACGCATCTGCGGCCACCGGCTACCATCATCATCGGTGACGTTGTCTCGCTTTCGGACCGTTTGAACTGGTATGAGCGCCTGCCGCTGTTTGGTAGGCGCATCGTGCTCACGCGCGCCGAAGAGCAAGCCGCGGAAACGGCAGAAATCCTCCGCGCCCTTGGCGCCGGCGTCATCGAGCTGCCCACCATTGCGATCCGCCCGCCGCTTTCATGGTCCGCGCTCGACACCGCCATCGAACGCCTCTCCACATACGACTGGATCGTCTTCACGTCGGTGAATGGAGTGCGCTTCTTTTTCGAGCGGCTCGATTCCTCGGCGCACGACATGCGTTCGTTACGCGCCAAGATCGCCGTCATCGGGGAGAAGACGCGCGAAGCCGTCCAAGCCCTTCACCTAAAAGTTGACCTCCTGCCCAACGAGTTCGTTGCCGAAAGCCTGCTCGAATCCTTCAGCGCACACGAACTTGCCGGCAGCCGCATTCTGATTCCGCGCGCGGAAGTCGCTCGCGAGGTATTGCCCAACACGCTTCGCAAACGCGGCGCCACCGTCGACGTCGTGCCTGCCTACCGCAATGCCATACCCGAAGACGCTGCCACTCACGCCGCCGATGTCTTCGCGAACCCGCCGCAATGGGTCACCTTCACCGCTGCCTCCACCGTGAAAAACCTCCTCACCCTCATTTCCCGCGAAGCTCTCGCCAACACACGCATCGCCTCCATCGGACCCGTCACAAGCGAAACCTTGCTTAAGCACGGCCTCACCGTCGATGCTGAAGCATCGCCGTACACGATCCCTGGTATGATCGCTGCGATTCTACGCGCTGAGGAATAAGATGCGCTCGCTCGTCTACTATGTCGCCACTTCACTCGACGGTTGCATCGCACACCACGATGGAACCTGGGCTGGTTTCGTGGGCGAGGGTCCTCACGCTGACGATTATTTGGATTGGATGCGCTCTTGCTCGGCCGTCGTTATGGGCCGCGCGACGTATGAAATCGCACCTCGCATGGGCGTCGTCGATCCCTACCCCTACCTCGAAACCTACGTCTTCTCGGACACCCTCGCGCCCGTCGGCCATCCCAACGTTCACGTCATTCGCGACGAGGCTCGCGCTTACATCGCAGCCATGAAACAACGCACTGCCGCCAATGGCAGCACCGCGCCCATCTATTTCGCCGGTGGCGGAGCCTTCGGCGCTTCCATCCTCGCCGCCGGCCTCATCGACGAAGTCATCGTCAAGCTCAACCCGTTTCTCATGGGCGATGGCATCCGCGTCACGGAAGCGCTGCCGGCCATCGTCGCTCTCGAATTGATCGCGACGAAGAACTACGGCAACGGCGTGCTGCTGCTGAACTACAGGCCTACTCCGGCTCCCGCAGGGCAGTCATAACCATGCGATAGAACTCCGGGTGCGACTCCCAGGTTTGCGCCGTGATCAGACGGCCATCGCGCACCGCTTGTCTCGGGCTCCATTCGCCGCCCGCGCGCGTGACCTCGCTCTTCACATGCTCGTAGCAGGTAACCGTTCGCCCCTTGACGAGTTCCGCGGTCACCAGTACCTGTATTCCGTGGCAAATGGCGAACACCCATTTGCCGGTTGACGCCATCGTTTGGACCAGTTCAAGCAGGTCCGCCCGGTGACGCAGGTACTCCGGAGCGCGCCCGCCGATGAGCAATACGGCATCGAAGTCCCCGGCACGTGCGTCTGCCAGCGCCAGATCGGCAGTAGCGCCGTACCCGGGTTGGCGTTCGACGTAGGTATCCCAGCCAAGCTCAAAATCGTGGATCACCAAGTGCAGACGGCGCTTCGACGGCGCGGCCAGCACCGGCTCGTGGCCCTCTTCCAACATGCGGTGAATCGCATACCAGGTCTCATACGACTCGCCTCCATCACCGGTGACAACTAGAATTCGTTTGCCCATCGCCTCGCCATTCTATCCTGCGTGAAATAGACGGCATAATGAGAGCTGCCCCGAAAATGCCACTCGACTTCCATCATCGTTCCCCGTCGCCGGCCCTCGCCCGCTATGTCGACACGATGTGGCTTTCGCAAGGCACGCCGCCGAACCACAAAAAGGAGCGAGTTCTCCCCAACGGGGCGGCAGCCCTGATTTTCAACCTCGCCGAAGATCGCATTTACAGCTACGATCGCCAACGCCCGGAAATCAGTACTCATCAGAATGGCGCACTCATCGCCGGGCCACGGTCTCAATACGAAGTCATCGACACCGAATGCCAGCGCCTGCTCGCAGGCGTTGTGCTGCGTCCCGCCGGCGCTGCTCTATTGCTCGGCGTCCCCGCCTACGAGCTCACGGACGTCGACGTCCCCCTTGACGCCCTCTGGGGACGACCTGCCAATCGAATTCGCGAGCGTCTGATGCAGGCCCGCACGCCGGCGGCCACGCTCGAAACCCTGGAGCGTTGTTTGCTCGAACACCTGCCCGATTCGGAACCGCCGCCCGTGGTTTCCTACGCCTTGGCTCTGTTGAACCGCCCTGCCGCCGCACCGCCTCTCGCCGAAGTCGCCCGCGTCTCCGGGTTCTCCCAACGCCGCTTCATCGAATTATTCCGCTACCACACCGGAATCGGCCCCAAAACCTACCATCGCATCCAGCGCTTTCAGGATGCGTTGCGAAGAGCCCATGGAGGCCGCCTTGTTTCCTGGACCGATCTGGCGCTATCGTGCGGCTACTACGACCAGGCCCATTTCGTCCACGATTTCCGCGCCTTTTCCGGTATCACGCCAACTGAGTACTCTGCAAACCGCTGCGTTTATGCCAGTCACGTGGCCCTACCTGGCTGAGACGTCAATTTTTTCCAATACCGGCGTTGCCTGCTTCGGGCACAATGTCCCCATGAGTTACAAAGCACCCGGCTTCACCGCCGCCACTCCCTATCTCTGCATCGAAGGAGCCTCGGCCGCCATCGACTTCTACAAAAAAGCGTTCAACGCCGTCGAAACCCATCGCGACGTCGCCGAAGATGGCTCCATCCGCCACGCGCAAATCCTCATCGATGACGCACACTTCATGATCTCCGACTACAAGCCTCAGTACGGCCTCATGAAAAGCACGCAGCAAAACGTCACTCCGGGCGTGGCTATCTTCCTCTATCTACCCGACGCCGATGCCACTTTCAAACAAGCCATCGCAGCCGGTGCGAAGGAAATCATGGCCATGTCCGATCAGCACTACGGCCGCACCGGCGGAATACAAGACCCCTTCGGCATCCTTTGGTGGCCCACAACACACAAGGGCTGATTTGTTGGTTCGATCTGGCGTGCGCGGTAGAATGAAGAACTACCCGCATGCCCTCCACGCTCACGACGAATCCCAATCACAGCGAAACGGTCGAAGCCTCGGGCCACCTCATCGACTCGCACATTATGGAGCAGATTTTTGACACGGTGGTCGAGTTCAATGGCCGCTTCGAAGTCGAAGATTTCCACATCGGCCGCACCAATTCCGATCCGTCGCGGCTCCGCATGCGTGTCGAAGCTCCATCGCGCGAAGCACTCGACCGGATGCTCACGCAACTAATCGGCTTCGGATGTTCGCCGGTCGAACACGGGGATGCCGTGCTGGAACGAGTCGAACGCGACTGTTGCGCCCCTCTGGATTTCTACTCCACCACCAACCACAAAACACTTGTTCGCTACGAGGGCGATTGGATTGAAGTAGACAATCAACGCATGGACGCGATGATCGTCATCAAGGACGGCGTGGCCTCCTGCAGGCGCCTTCGCGACCTGCGCGCGGGAGACATGGTGGTCACCGGAATGCGCGGCATCCGCGTGCTGCCGGAGTCGAAGGAGCGCGACCGGCATGCCTTCGCGTTCATGTCGAATGGCATTTCTTCCGAGCGCCAAGTCGAAACTGCCGTGCGGCAGACGGCTGCACTGATGCAAGCGACCAAGGAAGCGGGCTTGAAAATTGTAGTCGTCGCTGGTCCCGTGGTTGTACACACCGGCGGCGTAGGCGCGCTTTCGCAGTTGATTCGCAACGGCTGGGTAGACTCCCTGCTTGCCGGAAATGCGCTTGGCGTCCACGACATCGAATCGGCTCTGCTTGGCACCTCTCTGGGCGTGCGGCAAACCGACGGCCGGCAGGAAGAACACGGCCATCGCAATCATATGCGCGCGATCAATGCCATCTATCATGCCGGGAGCATCGCCAAGGCTGTTGAATCGGGCAAGCTTACCTCCGGCGTTATGTATGAAGCCGTGAAGGCCGGCATCCCATTCGTGCTCGCTGGTTCCCTACGTGATGACGGGCCGCTGCCCGACACGATTACCGACATGAATGCCGCGCAGGACGCCTACGCGGAAAATCTGCGAGGCGCAGGTCTTGTGCTTTGCTGCGGCTCAATGCTGCATTCCATTGCCACCGGAAACATGCTGCCTAGTTGGGTGAAAATCGTTTGCGTCGATATTAACCCCGCTGTCGCAACCAAGGTCAGCGATCGCGGAACCGGGCAAGCGGTGGGCGTGGTCACCGATGTGGGTCTGTTTCTTGATCTACTGGCGAGGAACCTCTGCCATGCCTAAGAAGGTCAAGTCTTCCACACTCGGCTACACCGATGAGCATGCCTCGTCGGGAGTCCATGCCGCCCTTCCGGAAATCGAATGCTGGCCGAATCAGTTCGCCGGGTACGAGATCGAGATCTCGAGCCCGGAATTCACTAGCTTGTGTCCGAAAACCGGGCTTCCCGATCACGGCACGATCGCCTTGCATTACATGCCCGACAAACTGTGCCTGGAACTAAAGAGTTACAAGATGTACCTGCTCGCCTATCGCAATCTCGGCATCTTCCAGGAGAACGCCACGAATCGCATTCTGGAGGACATCGTGCGTGCCTGCCAGCCTGTTTGGGCGAGCGTCACAGGCGAATTTACACCGCGCGGCGGGGTGTACTCGAAGATCACGGCCAGTTATTCGAAGCAAGCCGTCGAAGCATCCCGGCGCGGCGGGAGCCGTAAGCGTGGCTGATCCGGTGTTCCAAACCGACCCGAAGTTGGCGGAGCTCGCGCACTTGGTTTCGGAGATTCGGGAACGGGTCCGTGCGCGCCACGCATCCTCCACGGGCGGCGCCATCGATCTTCCCCTTCCCGATCTGACACCTTTGCTGCACGCCCGCGATGCCGCCCAAGCGAAGGTGGCCGCGATTGGAAGCGTTAACCCGCGTCCCGGCGGTGCAATGAATAGCATCATCCAAGCCGCCAAGCGCAATATCGCGCGCGGACTGGGTTGGTTTGTGCGCGACCAGGTGGACTTTAACCGTGAGATACTGCGCGCGCTCAATGCGACCCTGGATGCCCTGGACGAATCTAACCGCACGATCGCTCGCCTGGCGGCGACTGCCGGCGACCTTTCCAATCGGGTTGGCGAACTTTACGACATGCGGGCGCATTGGCAGGCATGGCGCGCGGAATGGGAGTACAAGCTGGTCGTAAACGAGGCGCACTTCGCGCGCTCGACTTCCGAGCTACAACACGCGTTCCAACACCGGGTTACGCTTGCAGAAGAGAATTTCCGCAATCAACTGGCAGGCCAACACAGCGACTATTTGGCCGCCCTGGAACGTGCCACCGCGGAAGTCCAAAAGAAGTTGTGGGAAGATCTCGCCCGCATCCGCGCCGAATACGAGTCCCTCATCCATCACGAGCTGCGGCTGGTGCGCCAACGTGGGCTCGCGGCGGCCACTCCTGTCAGTGCCGGCGCCTCCCCGGTCGGCTACGATTCGCCCGAGATCGATTGGCTAAAATTCGCCGAGAAGTTTCGCGGGTCGGCTGATTATGTGCGTCGTAATCAGCAGCAATACGTCGAGCGTTTTCGAAACGCAACCGCTGAAATCCTGGACGTTGGTTGCGGCCGGGGCGAATTCCTCCAGTTACTCAGCGAAGCTGGAATCCCGGCCCGTGGTATCGAAGCTTCCGCCGAACTCGTGGCTCTATGCCGCGAACAGGGCCTGCAGGCCGAACAGGCGGACCTGTTCATGTATCTAAACGCCCAACCTGACAATTCGCTGGGCGGAATCTTCTGCGCCCAAGTGGTCGAACATCTAAGCGCCTCCGACGCCCTGCGTCTGGTTAAGCTCGCCGCTGCCAAGCTCAAACTGGGTGCCGTGTTTGTCGCCGAGACCCCCAATCCCGAGTGCCTTGCCATCTTCGCCACGCACTTTTATATCGATCCCACTCACACGCGGCCGCTGCCTCCCGCGCTCCTCGCCTTCTATTTCGAGGAAGTGGGATTTGGACGCATCGAGATTGTCCGTCTCGCGCCCGCCATTGATTCCATGCCCGCTCTAAAGGACCTGCCCACCAGCGTCCGCGAGGCCTTCTTCGGCTCGCTCGACTATGCCTGCGTGGGCATCAAGCTCTGATACAGCGCCTTCTGCTTCTCGCCAATCGCTCGCCAACCATAGAGCTCGCTCACGCGCTCGCGCGCCGCCCGGCCACGTGCCCGGCGCACGTCCGCATCCTCTAGCTCCTGAATGGCCGCTGCAAACGCTTCACTAGTGTCCGCAATGGACACACACTCGCGCAGATCCTCAAGACCATTGACTCCGCCCGATGTGGAAACAACGGCCTTGCCCATGGCCATCGCTTCCATGATCTTGATGTTCGTCCCTGCGCTCGCCAACAGCGGTGCGATCACCACCGAGGCGCGACGGTAAGCTGGTCGTGGGTCGCTGACAAACGCCTCCAGTTCGATTCCCTCTTGCTCGAGCGCAAGTTGCGCGCGGCCCCGGAACAGATCGAGAAAATACTCCGGCCTCTTCCCGGCAATCACGTGCAGGGTGTACCCTTCGAGCCGGGGCCACACCTCGCGCAAAAACCACTCGAGCGCCAGCACATTCGGCAGATGAGCGAACGATCCGATGAACAACAGCCGCTTCTCCTCGGGCTCCACATCGGACGGTGTAAAACGCTCTAGATCGACGCCGTTGGGCAACACGACTACATTCGGCACTCCCACCGTCTGCGCGTCCTTCTCCGACATCACCACGACCCGGTCCACGTTTCGCCAAGCCGCGAGTTCGAACAGTGCCCACCGCTCGCATTGCTTCCGTGTCTCCCAATCGTCTTTCTCTCGGAGTAGCTGCTCATAGAGGTCGACCGTCACATCGTGCTCCACCATCACCGTTCGCGCCGGCGCGCAATCCTTCGCATACTGTGCCATCTGCGTGAACTCCAATTGCGCCACCACCGGTTTCCACTTCCGTAGCAGCTGCGGCAACAGCGCATGCATCACCGGTTCATCGAACTCTTCCACCACATCCGGCCTCTCCGTCAACGGCCGCGCATGCGATCCCTCGCGCCGCACCACCACCATCTCCACGCACAACTCCATCAACTCGGCAGGCGGAGTCTCCAATTCACCTGCGAAATACACCAGCACCTGATCGAAATCCCGCGCCCCCTCTCGCATCAAATTGAACATCCGCACCGCGCCCCCATGCGAAAGTGGAAACGGCACATACGAACTCACTACCATCACGCACGGCCGGCCCGTCTCCTTCCCGGAACGGAAGACGGCATGCTCCCCTGACCCCAGCGCCAGCACCAACTCTTCATCTTCGCCGCACGCCACGCCACGTCCCTCGTCCGCTACTCTTGCCGCCCACGCCAGCGCCTCTAGTGCCGCCTCATCCGGCTCCTGCCGCGCCGCCAGATGATTTAAGTGACGGATCGCCGCGGTCCATAGCCGCGTAAACACCACCGGCGACGCAATACTCGAAACCATCCACCGCAGGAAATTCACCTTTACCGCAACGTCCAACTCCAGCGCCGTAAAGTACCGGCTGGTTGTCGCTCGATGCCGGTGCACCACCTTCGCCCCCGCCACAAACACGCTCGGCCATCCCCTCTGCCATGCGCGCCAGCCAAGATCGAGGTCCTCGACATACGCAGGCACGAACTGCTCTCCGAGCCCAC
>Ga0075421_100012865_pt1 | contig 10409 bp, 8 predicted proteins | sample SoiMetdeltSBSDD5_FD_75292 | JGI IMG/M metagenome (GOLD analysis project Ga0075421, IMG submission 75292) | Bulk soil microbial communities from a Populus tree surrounding site in Tennessee, USA - Soil MetaG P. deltoides SBSDD5 | ecosystem: Environmental > Terrestrial > Soil > Tree plantation... | reverse complement strand
AAGGAAACCCGGCGTCGAACTCGGAACCTTGCGCACCGAAGTGATGAATCTCCAAAAGGAGAACCGCGACTTGCGCAAGGAACTCGATGAAATAAAGAAGAAGCTCGAAGCCCTCGCGCCTAAGCCCGCGAACGAAGCACAGAAGACCGACGCCACTACGACCAAGACCAAAAAGCCGAAGAAGGCCACATGAGATGGGGCTGGTGGATTCTTCTTCTGACCGCCAGCACCGCGTTTGCCAGAGAGCCGTGGCTGACGTCGCGGGTCATTGGCTCACCTGATCCACCCCCGCCCTACATTACAGAGCGGGTATTCCCCAAGTTAAAATTCCGCGAACCGGTGGAGCTGGCGCCTATGCCGGGCACGGACCGGCTGATCCTCGTCGAGCGCGAGGCGAAGATTTATTCGTTCCCGAACAAGGCGGATTGCGAAAAGGCGGACCTGTTCGCGAATATGAAGGACCTGGACAGCGAAATGTGGGAAACTTACAGCATTGCATTTCATCCAGGTTTCCGGACCAACCGTTACATATTTGTATTTTGCATTTACAAGCACGGCCTGCCCGATGGCACTCACATTTCGCGCTTCAAAGTCAAGGACACTGACCCGCCCACGATTGATCTTACGACCAGGAAGCTCATTATCACCTGGTTGTCCGGGGGGCATAACGGCGGCTGCATTCGTTTCGGGCCGGACGGCTACATGTATCTGTCGATCGGCGATGCCACGGTGCCCAGTCCGCCCGACCTGCTAGATACCGGCCAGGACCTGAGCGATCTGTTGGGGTCGATCGTGCGAATCGATGTCGACCGCGAGGAGAAGGGGCGTCCTTATCGCATCCCACCGGACAACCCGTTCATCAACACGCCGGGCGCGCGCCCGGAAATCTGGGCGTACGGCTTTCGCAATCCGTGGCGCATGAGCTTCGATCCCGCCACTGGCGAGTTGTGGGCCGGTGACGTCGGCTGGGAACTTTGGGAGATGATTTATCGGATCGAGCGCGGGGGCAATTACGGCTGGAGCCTGATGGAAGGCACGCACGTCGTCCGTCCCGGGAGCAAACGCGGCCCGACCCCCATCCTGCCGCCGGTCGTCGAACACCCGCACTCCGAAGCGGCATCCATCACCGGCGGATATGTCTACCACGGCAAAAGGCTCACCGAACTGCAAAAAGCTTACATTTACGGCGATTACGAGACCGGTAAGATATGGGCGTGGCGCGACGGCAGGACGCGCGAGATCGCCGACACGCCCTTCAAGATCATCAGCTTCGGTGAGGACCACCAAGGCGAGCAGTGCATCCTGGATTATGCCGGAACAATTCACCGGCTTATTCAAAATCCCACGGCTGGTAAGCCGTCCGACTTCCCGCGCAAGCTGAGTGAAACCGGCCTTTTCACCTCGGTCGCCGATCACAGGCTCGCACCGGGTGTCGAGGCCTTTTACGTGAATGCGGAGTTGTGGTCCGATAACGCCCTGGCGGCGCGGATGCTCGCATTGCCGGGCGACTCGAGGATTGCCACGACAAACGGCCACTGGGCTTTTCCGACGAATGCGGTTTTAGCTAAAACTTTAAGATTGCGAGGGCGAAAGATTGAAACGCAGATGCTGCATTTCACCGGCGAATCCTGGGGTGCGTACAGCTATCGGTGGAACGACGATCAGACTGACGCGACCCTCGTTCCCGCAGAAGGCGAGCAAGCCGTGATCGGCAAACAAACGTGGCGATTCTTCAGCCGCGCGGAGTGCCTGCGCTGCCATAACTCGTGGTGTCATACGGCTCTGGGCTTCACACAGCTTCAGTTGCGTGACTCGATGCCCGAACACGGCGCGGTGCTTTCGCAGTCGCGCAAAAAGGTGGTGAATCCTTACAACACCGGCGCAGACCTGGATGCTCGCGCGCGCTCGTGGTTGCACGTGAATTGTTCGCACTGCCATCGCGAGAACGCCGGCGGCGCGGTCGTGAGTTTCATGAATTACGAATTGCCGCTGGAGAAATGCCGACTCGTCGATGCCAAACCGACGCAGGGCGATTTCGGCATCGCGGACGGCAAGATCATCGTGCCTGCCGACCCATTTCGATCGATTCTGCTCTATCGTATCTCAAAATGGGGCACCGGCAAAATGCCTTACCTCGGCGCACACGTCGCCGATGAAACCGGATTGAAACTGATTCGCGACTGGATCGGCGCCATGCCAGGAGCAGCCGCCGCCGTTCAAAAGACCCTTGAGACCGTTAGCGGCGCGCTGGCCGTTGCACATGCGCTGCCTGAAATGCCAGCCGAGAAACGTCAGGAAATGGTCGCAAAGGCGAAGGACGTTCCGAATCCGCTCGTGCGAGAGTTGTTCGAACGTTTCCTGCCCGAAGAGGAACGCCGAAAAATCCTCGGCACCCAAATCGATCCGCAAGCGATCCTTTCATTGAAGGGCAACGCGACGCGAGGGCGGCACATTTTCTTTCTCGAGGGCGCACAGTGCGGCACGTGTCATCGCATCGGAAGCGAGGGGCGGGAATTTGGACCGGATCTGAGTCAGATTGGGCGGAAGTACGATCGCGCGCAGCTTTTGGAGCAGATCCTTTCGCCGACCAAGGTCATTGATCCGCAGTTCGCAGCGGTGTTGCTCGAAACATCGGACGATCTTTTCAGCGGGTACGTCGTGCGCCAAAGTGAAAGCGAAGTTGTGCTGCGCATCGCGGGCGGCGAGGAAAGGCGGATTCCAAGCTCCCAAATCAAACGTCTTGGTCCGCAGCAAGTCTCCTTAATGCCGGAAGGATTGCTGCAGGGGTTGACCGCGCAGGAAGCGGCAGACCTGCTGGAGGTTCTCGCAGCGCAGCGTTAGCCGCCGACTTCAGCTTTGGCTTCGGCGGCGAGCGGTGTGCTAAGGTAGCGTTCGCCGGTCGAGCAAGCGACCGTGACGATCATCTTGCCTTTGTTCTCCGGCCGCTTGGCAACTTCGATCGCAGCGATGACATTTGCGCCTGTCGAAATGCCGACCAAGAGTCCTTCTTCTTTCGCGAGACGGCGAGCCATGGCGAATGCGTCGTCGTTGCTCACCTGGATGCATTCGGTGATCTGCGCATTCCCTTTCTCGTCCTTGAGGTGGAGATTCTTCGGCACAAAGCCCGCGCCAGTGCCCTGGATTTTATGTGGGCCGGGTTTGACAGGCTGACCTGCGAGCGTCTGCGAAATGACTGGCGAATCTTTCGGTTCGACGGCAATCGCCTGGAAGGTGGCCTTGCGCGGCTTGATGACTTCGTAACAGCCGGTAATGGTGCCGCCGGTGCCGACCGCGGCGACTAGAATGTCCACCTGACCGTCGGTATCATTCCAGATTTCTTCGGCTGTTGTGCGCTTATGAACCTCGGGGTTTGCCGGGTTCTCAAACTGTTGCGGAATCCACGAATTCGGGATTTCGCGGGCCAATTGCTCAGCGCGGGCAATGGCGCCTTTCATCCCTTCCGTCCCAGGAGTAAGCACCAGCTTTGCCCCCAACATCGCGAGCAGCGTGCGGCGTTCGAGCGACATCGTTTCCGGCATCGTGAGGATCAGCTTGTAACCGCGAGCCGCGCAAACGAACGCCAGGGCAATGCCGGTATTGCCGCTGGTTGGTTCGATGATCGTCGTATCCTTTTTGATAACTCCGCCGCGCTCAGCGTCCTCGATCATCGACATGCCAATGCGGTCCTTCACGCTGCCCAACGGATTGAAGAACTCGCACTTGAGAAGGATCGTGGCGGGAACACCAGCCGTCACGCGGTTCAGGCGCACTAGAGGCGTGCGGCCCACAGTTTCGACAATATCTTTATAAATACGCCCAGTCATAATTGCTTCCAATCACTTAAAAGGGTCCAAGACTATTTCAGCCGATACTGCCGCAAGCCGCGCGCTCCTCGCAAGTTTTTATTCTGACGCGCCAAATAGCTACGACATTTTGACGGAATGGGCCTCGGCAGCGGCTTTCAACTCCAGTGGAAGGCGGTCTATGCGATTGCGGGCGGTGTCGGCGGACGCTCCGGAGGGGTTCATGTCAACGATACGCTGGAGCGTGGCGCGCGCGGCTTGAAGGTCCTTGCCGAATTTGATCTGCATATCAGCCATCACGTTCAGGCAATGAATGCGCTGGCGCGGCGGCTGGCGGCCATCCTGAACAAGCTGTTCCATCTGCCCGAGAGCAAGGTCGAGACGTTCGAAATGTTCGACGTAAATCCAGGCCAGTTTTTCGCGGGCCTCGTGGTCGAACGGGTTCTCCTCGAGGTGCTTCACGTAAGCTTCGGCTTGAGCGGCGGGATCGTCCGGAGGCCGGCGCAGTGCGGACTGGTCTTTCATGAGCCCGAGCCGTTCCGGGCCGCGAGGCAACGCAATGCGTGGGCGATCATGGGGCGCGAGCACTGACTCGGCGGTACCGAGGTGCACAATCCGCTGGTGCGCCTGGTGGGCAACCTCGGAATCGGGAAAGCGCTCGACGATCTTTTCGAGCGTTGCGCGCGCGGCGTCGATGTCCTGCGCGTATTTCAAATGCCAATCGGCCAACTCATTCAAAGCGAAGGCGATCTCCTGCGGCGGGTGGTTCGATTGCGCGATGAGGCGTTCGATGGTGACCTGCGCGCCCGGAAGATCATTCAGATGTTTCGCCTGCAATTCCGCCAGCATGTGCTGGCCCTGGAAGTCGCTTGGAAATTTCAGGAGTTGCTGTTTGATCTCGAAGGCCGCGGCCTGGAATTCGCCTTTGCGGATTTTGTTGATCGCCACCGAGTACAGCGGCGCAGGCTCGATTTCCTCGTCGCCGCCGTCGAAAATCGAGGTGAACGGCTTTGCGAACCATGCGCCGAAATTTGGCGCCCAAATCGCACCGATGATAATTCCGAAAAACGCAACGATGCCTGGCACAAGAAAGGCGCGCTCACGAGTAGGCTCCAGCCGGGTGACCAGGAAGATGAGGCCCGCAAAGAAGAGTGTGGCGATCCATTTGACGATCAATCGCCGCGGTTCCTCACTACCCGAGAGCCAGCGGTAGAACGTCCAGAGAATAAGGAGCACCGAGACCACCGAAAGAGCTATGGCCACCGGGCGAGGCATATCAGTATCTTAATACAAACTTCGAAACCCGGCTATGGAAGAATGAACGGTATACCTTTCAGATCTTCAGTTTAAACTGCTCGCCCTTCTTTAGCGACAGGGCAAAGGCTGCAAGCAGCTTTGGAATTTGTTCGAGGTCCTTCAGGCTGACGACCTCGACGGGCGAATGCATGTAACGGTTTGGAAGGCTTACCAGACCGGAGGCGATGCCGCCGCGGGTCCAAAAGATCACATCGGTGTCGGTGCCGCTGGTCGCGGACATGGCTTCATGTTGCAGGGGGATTTTTTCCTGTTTGGCGACCTGCTCCAATCGATCGATCACGTCCGGATGATTGCAACCGCCATGCGTGAGGGTCGGACCACGGCCGATCTTGATGGCGCCGTGCATCTGTTGATTTACGGTCGGGTAATCGGTCGCATGTGTCACATCCACCACAACGGCAACACTGGGCTGTAAGCTATACGCAATTTGGCGCGCGCCCAGCAAACCGACTTCCTCCATGACATTCGACACTGCGCAGACCTCGGCTTGAAGCTTCTTCCTGCCCTCCTTCAGGAGGCGCAAAGCCTCAGCGACAGCGAACGTGCCGATGCGGTTGTCAAAGGCGCGCGACACAGCCAGATCGCCGCGGAGCACATCGAAAGTATCCTCGAGCGTAATCGGATCGCCGATCTGAACAATCCTATCAGCTTCCTCCTTCTTGCTTGCGCCAATATCGATGAACAACTCGTGAATCTCGGGTATCTTCCGTTCCTTTTCGGTTTTGGTGAGATGCGGCGGTACATTGCCAACCACGCCTTTCACCGGGCCTTTTCGCGTGTGAATGACAACGCGCTGCGCGCGGGTGATTGCTGGATCGACTCCGCCGAGTCTGCGCACGTAAATAAAGCCTTCGGGATTGATGAAATTGACGACCATCGCGATTTCGTCCGCGTGCCCGGCAAGCATCAGGCGCGGCGAACCGCCTTTGTTCAGGATGGCCACTGTGTTGCCATAAGCGTCGCTGAAGGTTTCGTCCGCAAACTGTTTTGCGTATTCAAGCCACACGCGCTGGCCGCGCACCTCGTGGCCGGAAGGGCTGGGAGTGTTCAAAAGTGTCTTCAGAAACTGGAGTGAGGCTGCGCGCATTCGCGCTATTTCGCCAATTCCCGCTGTTGCCAGCAAGCGATTTATATGGTGTATTGGTGCGGATTCATTTTATGACAACGACCCAGGACAGCGTGCAACAGAAGACCCGCGAGCTCTGCCAGGCCATCGTGGACCAGCCGGAATTCCAGCAGATGCGCCAGCAAATCGATGCGTTCATGAGCGATGAGGCCGCCAAATTGCAGTACCAAACTGTGATGGAGAAAGGCCAGATGCTGCAATACAAGCAGGAGACAGGATCGCCATTGTCGAACGACGAAATCATGGCGTTTGAAAAAGAACGCGACGCCCTGGTCAACAATCCCGTCGCCCGCGCGTTCCTGGACGCCCAACAGCAGATGCAGAAGGTCCAGGAAACGGTCGGGCAATATGTGTCCAAGACCTTTGAACTCGGCCGCATGCCGACCGATGAAGACATGAGTGGGGGTTGCGGGTCCGGCTGCGGCTGCCACCATTGAGTGAGAAACTGGGTTGGAGCCTGGTTATGTTTCGCCACAGCGGTGCTGATTGCCGGACACCTCCTTAAGCTTTCGCCCACGCTTCAGTTCTACATCGCGCTTCCGCTTGCGGCAATCGCCGGGATCGTTTGCCTGGTGCTGGTGGTTGAAAAACGATGAAGCGCGCATTTCTTCTCGCTGCATTCGTTGTGGGGTGCAAGCCGGCAGCGCCGCCACAGCTGCAGGCGCCAACCGATTTCGCGTCCACGAAGCCTAACGTTGTGGTGGCGCCAAGCGTGGTTCCCGAAGGGATGGTGTGGATTCCGGGCGGCGAGTTTTCGATGGGCAGCGCAGACCCGCGCAATGCGATTTGCGGCGGTCCCGACGCCATGCCGGATGCGCGGCCGATTCACCGCGTGTATGTGGATGGATTTTGGATGGACGCAACCGAAGTAACTAATGAACAATTCGAGAAATTCGTAAACGCCACGGCTTACGTGACGGTAGCGGAACGCACTCCCACCCAGGACGAATTCCCGGATGCGCCTCCCGAAAACCTGGTTGCAGGCTCGACGGTGTTCACTCCCACGATCGCGCCGGTGCCACTGGACACGCATTACCGGTGGTGGCGTTACGAGAAAGGCGCGAATTGGCGCCACCCGGACGGGCCGGCCAGTGACCTCAAAGGCCGCGAAAAATATCCTGTGGTGCACATTGCTTACGAGGACGCGCTGGCATATGCGAAGTGGGCTGGCAAGCGATTGCCGACGGAAGCCGAATGGGAATTCGCCGGGCGCGGCGGTCTCTCGGGCAAAGTATATCCGTGGGGCGACGACCTGAAACCCCAAAACAAGTGGGGTGCAAATATCTATCACGGAAAATTTCCTGTGCAGGACACGGGTGACGACGGATTTCCAGGTCTCGCACCGGTGGCGCAATTCCCCGCAAACGGCTACGGCCTTTTCGACATGGCTGGGAACGTGTGGGAATGGTGCAGCGATTGGTATCGTCCGGACACCTACGCCGAGCGAGTTACTGGTGTGGCGCGGAATCCGACAGGCCCGGAAAGCTCATATGATCCGGCTGAGCCGCGTGAGAAGAAGCGCGTCCATCGAGGCGGTTCATTCCTTTGCACCGACCAGTATTGCACGCGCTACATGGTTGGCACCCGCGGCAAAGGCGAAGTAAGCACGGGCAGCAACCACCTGGGCTTTCGGTGCGTGGAGTCGCCGTAGTTTATTGGCCTTTCTCAGGCGCGGCTGCTTGCGGCTTCTCTTTCTCCGGCTGCGAACGGGTGATTAAAAGCCAATCGCCTTCCGATGGCGTTGGAAACTGACAGGTGTTTTGCGTGACCACGGCCACTGCGGGACTGTTTTCGCCCGTGCGCGGATTGAGCCAGGTGACGTTTGGGGAAGGCGGCAAAGCATCCAATTTGATTTCCACTGTGCGATCTTCCGGAACGTAGACGATGAGAAGGTCTTTGTTGTCGGTGCGCGCCGCGGAGATGAAGCGGGCAGGGTTGTCCTTCCCAGGCTGGTTGACGATGAACACCGGCGTTGGCCGCAAGCGCGAGAAGTCGTTCGTGGTGAAGAAATCGTGAAAGAATTTTACCTGCTCGGCCGCAGGCATGGTAAGCGCCTTCTTCCAGGGCATGGGCGTGCCGGTCGAGGGATGATCAACCGGTGCTTTAGTTCCATCATCCCAACCCCAGACTCCGTGGCCGCCATACGTGACTCCGGCCGAAGCGGTGTTCAGCATCGACCAGTACATCGCGCGACGCACGAAATCCGCCGTTAGCGGCTTTTTGGACGAATAGCCCAAGTGGTTTTCGTAAGGGGGCTCAAGGTTGATGATGGGTTTGTGCGGCAACTTGGCCCAGTCTTCGGTGATCGGTCCTTCGGTGAGCCAGCGCAACGTTTTATCGTCATCGCCGTGGCCACTTTGGTAGCCGATGAAGTCATACCACTTCTCGTCGATGAATTCCTTCCAGACCCATTGCATTCCGCCAGGGTGCATCGTGACGGGTCCATGCGAGATGTCGTTGAAAACGGCGCGGCCGATGCGCTTCCACTTTTCCGCCCTTTCACCGCGGTAATCGCCGTCGCCGCCGAGGAACCATGCCATGTCATTGCCGCTCCAGCGCGCGACCATGTAACGCGCCAGGAGGATCGCCTGGTCTTCCGCGAGCGACACGCCAGGGTTAATTTGCGGATTACTGCCGCCGCCAATTGCCCAAAGCAACACGGGCACGTTCAACATCCCGGCCTTGTTCAGCGCTTCGACTTTGCGGTCCAGTCGTTGAAAGAATTTGGGATTGATCACGATGCGATTATTCGGGCCGGTGTAGGCGAGTTGCTTCTCGATGTCCCCATCCGGCGCCGCGCGCCATTGGGTTGTCACCCATTGGACAGCCGTGAATTTCTGGCCACTGCGCGTCTTGATGTAAAAATCCCACTCCTCGTCCGTCGAACGCAAAGCACCGTTCCACCCCGTGTCGCCCACGAACAGGAAAGGCGTGGAATCCTCGTGCATCAGGTAGCGGCCATCCTGCGAAACACGCACTGGGCCGTGCTTGCTGAACCGATCGTTGCCCGACGCCGCGCCGCAGGTGAATTCGCCCTTTTGCTGGTGAAGACCTTTGTTCGACGCGTCTGAACAAGCAGTCGTGAATGTCCACTTGCCTTCCTTGTTCGGTGAGAAACGAACGCGCCACGTCTTGGCGCCATCCCAGAAGCCCGGCACTTTAAAATTCTCGCCCGACGGCGAAACGAAAGTCGCTGTCAACGTCGCTTCTTGAACCGGATTCGAGTAATTGGCCGCACTCTCCAGCGAATGTTCGAAGCGATCCCATTTTGGAACGGAGGCAGCGTCGGCCGGCGGCAGAACCGCTAAAGCAGCCACAGCTAAGAAGGCAAATTTGAAATTCATTGCGACCGTATCAGAGCCAAAATGCACGGCACTGTCAATGGGGCTGTAGCTGTCCGCCAGCCTGCCGATACATAAGGTTGGGCATGGATCGGAAAGCCTGGTGAAGGTTCAGGATGGCAGCGTAAACTACAGATTATGAACCTGAAAACGTTCAATGATAAGCAGCGGCAAGCCCTGCTGGATTTGGTCATGCTGGCGATGTACGCGGATGGGCATCTGGGGGCGACGGAGGATGATCGGGTGGTCCGGTTGCTGACGGCGATGGGATTCACGACAGAGTACGACCGGGGCAAGCATTTCGATGCGTCGGTCTCGCGCGTGAGCCGGCATTCAGCCACTGCCGCAGGGGCGCGTACGCATGCTGCGGCCCTGGCGAAAAGCTTTACGACACCGGAGCAGCGGCGGGAAGTTCAGGGTGTGCTGCAGGACATGGTGGGGAGCGATGAAGAGGTTTCGGCGCAGGAAAGCAGCTTCCTTTCGGCTGTGCGCGACGCTTTGGAGAAGTGATTTCAAATATTTGCTGGAATCGGCGGGATGAATTTGCGTCGGCGCCTGCCGATACATAGACTTGGGTATGGATAGACCGGTGACGGATCCTGAGCTGAAACGGCGGATCCAGGAATTAATCGAATACAAAGGCGGTGGAGCGAATCCGGACCTCGTCTCGGACATCATCGAGAGTGCGTTGAAATTGCTCACCGACGTGGAAGCCCGGGGCGACGTGCGAGTGATCCAGACTGCGATTCGCGAGCTGCGCTACGCCTTCAAACTGTTTGCGCCTCACGCTCATGTGCGCAAGGTAACCATGTTCGGCTCCGC
>Ga0075421_100012863_pt1 | contig 10409 bp, 6 predicted proteins | sample SoiMetdeltSBSDD5_FD_75292 | JGI IMG/M metagenome (GOLD analysis project Ga0075421, IMG submission 75292) | Bulk soil microbial communities from a Populus tree surrounding site in Tennessee, USA - Soil MetaG P. deltoides SBSDD5 | ecosystem: Environmental > Terrestrial > Soil > Tree plantation... | reverse complement strand
CGGCTTCGGCAGCCTGATCTTCACGGACATTCCCCTGCTCATCCAGTTCGGCTGGGCGTCGTCGATGGCGCTCACCGCCAACTTCGTGGCGACCATGCTGCTGCTGCCCGTCTTGCTTCGAGTCTTCCCGATTCCGCGCCGCGTGCGACAGCGTGCGCTCCCGGCCGGCGCCGAGTCCACGTCGATTCCGCGGCTGATGGAACGCTTGGCCGACGTCATCCTGCGCTGGCGGCTTCCGATCTTCGCCGCCTCGGGCGTGCTCGTCGTGCTCTCGCTCCTCGGCTGGTACTCGATGCGCGTCAACACCGATCTCATCGGATTCTTCCCCGAGAAGTCGGAGATCCGCACGCGGATCCAAGATCTGCACGCCTCGCTGGCGGGCGGCCTCGCCTTCTACGTGGTCGTGGACACCGGCCGGGAGGATGGGGTCAAGGATCCCGCGACTCTCAAGACCATCGCGCAGCTCCAGGACTTTCTCGCCGAGACGCGGCAGATCGACAAGTCCGTGTCCCTCGCGGACTACGTCCGCCGGATGCACCGGGAGATGCACGGCGGCGACCCCGCGTTCGAGGTGGTGCCCGACCGCCCGGATCTCATCGCGCAGTACCTGCTGATGCTCGAGGGGCCGGAGCTCGCGAAGTTCGTCGACTTCAACGCGAGCGGCGCCAACATCGTCGTCCGGCACAACCTGAGCGGGTCGGGCGATCTCTCCGCGCTCCTGAAAAAGCTCGACGCCTGGGTGGCCGCGAACGTCCCCTCGTCCCTCGTCGTCCGCGCCACCGGCGAGACCATCCTCTTCAACAACGCCTCGGACTTCATGGCGATCAACGAGGTCACGAGCTTCGCGTGGACGCTGCTCGTGATCGGCCTCGTCCACACGCTGCTCTTCATGTCGATCAAGGCCGGAGTCCTGTCCCTCATCCCGAACGTGGTGCCGATCCTCTGTCTGTTCGGCGTCATGGGCGCGCTCGGCATTCCGCTCAACACGTCCACCGCCCTCATCGCGACCATCGCCATCGGCATCGCCGTCGACGACACCGTCCACCACATGGTGACCTACAGCCGCCAGCTCAAGATCCACCACGACCAGCGGCTGGCGATGATCGAGACGCTGCGCACGCAGGGACGCCCCATCATCTACGTGTCGATCGCGCTCGCGGCGTCGTTCCTCACGCTCCTCGCTTCGAAGTTCACGCCGACCGCGCAGTTCGGGCTGCTCGCCGCCTTCGTCATGCTGTCCGCCATGATCGCGGAGCTCGTGCTGGCGCCCCTCCTCATGTACTCGACAGAGCTCGTCACGCTCTGGGACCTGGTCCAGCTCCGCATGAAGCCCGAAACCCTCCGCAGCTCGCCGCTGCTCGCCGGTCTGTCGCAGTGGGAGGCACGCAAGGTGGTGCTGCTCGGCGAGTTGCAGCGCGTGGCGGCGGGCGCGCTCGTCATCCAGAAGGGCGACCTCGGCCGCGATGTCTACGTGCTCCTGACCGGGCAGGTGCGCGTCTATGACCGCACCCCGAGCGGCCGTGACGAGAACCTCGTGGTGCTGGGTCCGGGCGATGTGTTCGGAGAGATCGCGCTGGTCACAGATGAGGCGCGCAGCGCGTGGGTGGTGGCGGAGGTCGACGCCGAGGTCCTTCGTCTCGATTTCGAGGCGTTCGAGCGAATCCGTCGCCGGTTTCCGTTCACGGGCGCCAAGCTCTTCAGGAATCTCGCCCGGGTCCTCGGCGAACGGCTGCGCCACACGAGCGCCGCGCTGGTGATCGCGCGCGCGTCCTACACCGATGGAGCGGCGCTCGCGGAGGGGCGCTCGTGAGCACGCGGTCCGCGGTCGATGTGGTGATTGCCGGCGGCGGTGTGGCCGGCGTGGCGGCCGCGGCGGCCCTCGGCGAGTTCGGATATCACGTGTTGCTCGTCGAGCCAGGGCTCGACGGTCACAAGCGACTCGCGGGCGAGCTGATCCACCCGCCGGGCGTGAGAGACCTCGCCGAGCTCGGCCTGCTGCCGGCCGTCGAGCGTCCGGGCACCCGTTCCGTGGTCGGCTTCGCCGTCGTCGCTGACGCGAACGCCGACGCCCACCTGTTGCCGTATGGCGAGCTGCCCGGGCTCCGACGTCACGGCTTCACCATCGACCACGCCACCTTGCGCACGGCGCTCCTGGACGCGGCGTCCGCACTCCCACACGTCACCGTGAGCCTGGGCGCGCGCGTGACGGGCCTGGACCTCGACGGCGCGGCGGCGACGATCACGATCAACGGACCGCTCGGCACCACACGTCTGCGGACACAGCTGGTGGTGGGGGCGGACGGCGCGACGTCCAACGTCCGGCGGCTGGCCGGGATCGGTCACACGCGAAGCCGCATCTCCCACATGGTCGGCTACGTGCTGCGCGGCGCCCACCTGCCCTACCCGGGATTCGGCAACATCTTCCTGGGCGGCGTGGCCCCGAGCCTCGCCTACGCGATCGGCGACGACGCGGTGCGCGTGATGTTCGACGTGCCCGACAACCCGGACGCGCTGGCGGCGCTGCAGCGAAACCCCGCCTACCTCGCGGCGCTCCCGGCGCCGTTCCGTGACGACGTGTGCGCCGCGATCGAGACCCAGCCGCGCCTCGTGTCGGTGAATCACTCGGTCGTGCCCGACACGGTCATCCGTCAGCGCCTCGTGCTGGCCGGTGACGCCGCCGGGTGCTGCCATCCCCTCACCGCGACCGGCCTCACGGCGAGCACGCGCGACGCCATCCGCCTGCGCGATGCGCTGCGAAAGTCCGGCGGTGACATCCCCGCCGCCGCGCGCGCGTACGCGGCCGCCCGCGAGGGCCCCGAGCGCACGCGCGAGGCTCTCGCCGAGGCGCTGTACCGGGCGTTCGTCGCGCAGACGCCGGAGATGCGCCTGCTGCGTCACGGCCTCCTCCGATTCTGGAAGCACAGCCGGCGCGGCCGCGCGGCGTCGATGGCGCTCCTGTCCACGCACGAGGGACGGATGTCGCGCATGGCGCTCTCGTACGCGCACGTCACCGGCCACGCGCTGATTGCCCTCATCGGCCGGCGCGGCGCCGATGAGGTACCCACGCTCGGCCGCCGCCGCGCGGTCCTCGCGCTGTGGCGCAGCGCCCTGCATCATCTCTACGCGTCGATCGCGCACACCGCGACGAGGCGCGTGTGACGCGACCGACCATCAGCCGATTCCTCGCGGGCGCGCTGCCGCGCAGGCGCGTGCGCGAAGCCGTCGACAGCTACCGCCGCCTGCACGATGAGTCGCGCGGCGGCGACGTGGACGCGCGCCGGCGCGACTCCGCGGCGATGACCACCCGCTACTACGATCTCGTCACCGACTTTTACGAGTACGGATGGGGCGCCTCCTTCCACTTCGCGCCTCGGCACAGCGCCGAGAGCTTCCAGGCCTCGCTCGCGCGCTCGGAGATGTACGTGGCCCACTGGCTCGGGCTGCGCCCCGGCATGCGCGCGCTCGACCTGGGATGCGGCGTCGGGGGGCCGATGCGGACGATCGCGCGGTTTTCCGGCGCGCACATCACCGGGATCAACATCAGCCGGTACCAGATCGGACGGGCGCAGAAGCACAACCACGCGAGTCAGCTCACGCACCTGTGCGAGGTCGTCTGCGGCGATTTCACCACGCTGCCGCTCCCGGCGGCGCGGTTCGATGCCGCGTACCAGATCGAGGCCACGGCGCACGCGCCCGATCGCCGGGCAGTGTTCGCGGAGGTCTTTCGCGTCTTGAAGCCCGGCGCCCGGTTCGTCGGCTACGACTGGTGTCTCACCGACCGTTACGATCCCGCGAGCGCCGAGCACCGCGGCATCAAGAAGGGGATCGAGGAGGGCACGTCGCTCCCCGACCTCTACTACATTCCCGATGTTCTCCATGCGCTCGCCGACGTCGGCTTCGAGCTGATCGAGAGCCATGACCACGCGCTCACCGCCGACGCCGACGGAGCGTGGTGGCGAGCGCTCGCGGGCGGCGCATGGTGGACGGTGGGCGGCTTCCGCGCGAGCCGGGTGGGCCGGCTGGCGACCCATGGATTCGTGCGGACCCTCGAATCGATCCGCGTGCTCCCGCCCGGCGCCACCGAGGTCTCCACCCTGCTGAACGTCGGAGCCGAAGCGCTCGTGCGCGGTGGGCAGACGGGCATCTTCACCCCGATGTTCTTCTACTGTGCGCGCAAGCCGGCGTAGCGTGAGCGCAGCACTGCTCCTCCTCGTGCTGCCCGCGGTCGTGTACTTCCTGTGGATCTGCCTGACGTTCTTCGGCGGCGCGCTGGCCGTGCCGACGTCGGTCGCCGAGCTGCGCGCCATGCTGTCCCGGATCCCCGCGCCAACCACCAGCGCGGTCGCGCTGTACGGCGCATGGATCGTGCTGCAAGTGCTCCTGCAGCTGTTCGCGCCTGGCCCCTGGCAGCGGGGCCAGCCGCTCGCGGACGGCTCGCGCCTGCGGTATCGCATGAATGGCTGGTGGTCGTTCTGGATCACGCTCGTCGCCATCGCGGGCGCCGCGCGTCTGGGCTGGGTGTCGCCGACGGCGGCCTACGACCACTTCGGGCCGTTGCTCACGACCGCCAATCTCGTCGCGTTCGCCTTCGCCGCGGTCCTCTATCTCCGCGGACGGCATGCCGCCGACGGACGCGCCACGGGCCATCCGATCGCCGACTACTACGCGGGCGTCTCCCTGAATCCTCGCGTGCGCGACTTCGATCTGAAGTTCTTCTGTGAGGGCCGGCCCGGACTGATTCTGTGGGTCCTCTTCGACCTCTCGTTCGCGGCCGCGCAGTACGAGCGGCACGGCACGATCACCACGCCGATGATCCTGGTGATCGCGTTTCAGATCGCGTACGTGGCGGACTATTTCTTCCACGAGGCGGCGATTCTCACCACGTGGGACATCACGCACGAGCGCTTCGGCTGGATGCTGGCGTGGGGCTCGCTGGTGTTCGTGCCGTTCACCTACTCGCTACAGGCCTACTATCTCGTCGACCACGCGCATGCGCTGCCGCCGCTGGCCATCGCCGGCATCGTGGCGCTCAACCTGGCCGGCTACGTCATCTTTCGCGGCGCGAATCTCCAGAAGCATCGCTTCCGGCTCGATCCGGAGAGCACCGTGTGGGGCCGGCGTCCCGAGTTCATCCAGACCGCGCACGGCGCCCGGCTCCTCACGTCGGGCTGGTGGGGCATCGCGCGCCACCTCAACTACCTGGGCGACCTCCTCATGGCGCTGGCGTGGTGCCTGCCCACCGGGTTCCGCCATCCCCTCACGTACTTCTACGTCGCGTTCGCGCTCGTGCTGCTCGTCCACCGCGAGGCCCGCGACAACGCGCGGTGCCGCGAGAAGTACGGGAGCGACTGGGACGAGTACTGCCGGCGCGTGCCGTGGCGGATCGTGCCCGGCGTCTACTGAGCGGCGGCGTCGCGCAGCGCCACGTGCCGCGCGAGCGCCCAGGCCGGGAAGTACGCGCGGTAGAGACGATAGTCGAGCATCCCGCTCCCGAAGAAGACGCCGTTGACCGCTTCCGGCGGCCACGAGCCGTCGGCGTCCTGCCGCGCCGCGAGCCAGGCGACACCACGGTCGACCGCGGGCGCGTCGGCGCCGACGACGTCCATCAGCGCGAGCACGGCCCAGCTGGTCATCACCGCCTGGCTGACGGGATGCTCGACGTAACGGCCGGTGCGACAGCTCGCGTGATGCTCGCCCCATCCGCCATCGGCGCGCTGCGCTCCCATCAGCCACGTGGCGGCGCGAACGAGCGCCGGGTCGTCGCGCGCCACGCCGGCGGCACGCAGCCCGCGCACGAAGTGGAAGATGCCGTACGTGAAGTTGATGCCCCAGACGCCGGGAACCGATCCGTCGGCGCGCTGAGTCGTTCGGAGAAATCCCACGCCGCGCTCGATCGCGCGATCGAGGACGGGACGGAGCATTGCCGGCTCCACCTCCCGCAGGAGCGCGAGGGCGCCGAGCGCGGAGGCCGTGCACTCCACGTACGACCGCTCGGTCATGCACTCGCCGAACATCTCTGACGGGTTGATCTTCTCGAGCCACCGGGGAGCGCGCGCACGCTCGTAGGTGCCGAAGCCGCCGTCGCGGCCTTGCCGGGACAGGATGAACTCCGCCGCCTGCCGCGCTCGCTCCGATGAGAGCAGGTCGGCGCCGGGCGACGGAGGCTTGACGGTGCGCCCGGCGCGAAGGATGGCCGCCAGCGCCTCGGCGGTGCAGTCGCTGACCGGCCAGCGATGGAGACCATCGGAGAAGCACCAGCCGCCCAGCGCGGGATCGCGATCCTCCTCGCGGACGCGGGGAAGCTCGCTCGTCATCTGCGTGTCGCGGAGAAAGCGGCAGGCGCGATGCACCACCTCCGTCGCGCGCTCGGCGGGATCGGGCGCTTCGAGAAGCGCGTGGAGGGCGAACGCGGTGTCCCACGCGTTCGAGCGGGCGCCGGCGTAGCGCACGCCCCCGGTGTCGTCCTCCCACTTCCACGCCTCGAGGCCGTCGAGGCTCGGCGCGAGATCGGGATGCTTCGGATCGCGATCGAAGATGGCGAGGCAATTCAGGAGGCCGTTGACCGGAGACAGCGCGCGGTAGCCGGTCGTCCGCTGCTCGTAGAGGATGCGCTCGAAACACCGATCGAGGGCGCGGCGGCGCACGTCCGACGGACGCGCGCGCTCCCAGAGAGCGAGGACGTCGTAGAGCCGGCGCAGGCCGGCGCTCGGGCGCACGTGGAGGTCGCGCGCGGCGACGTGGTGGCGATACGCGCTGAAATCGATGGTCTCGTACGACGCGCCGTAGAGCTCCGTGCGCAGCGCCGCGCGGAGCGGCCCGAGGTCCGCGCGGAACCGGCGCCCGTACAGCGACGCCATCGCCAGATAGATGTACCGGGTGTGACAGTAGTACCGCGCGGGATGGAACGGCAGCGCGCGCGGCAAGAGCCACAGCTCCGGCGGACACGGGTTGACGCCCGCCCAGTCGTAGAGGTCGAGCAGCGCCAGCCAGAACTTGCCCCAGGTCGGGATGGAGAGCACGCCGTCCGGCTGCCCATGCAGCCAGCGGCGCGCGTCCCGTATCAGGGGCGCGTCGGCGTCCACCCCGAGCAGACGCAGCGCGAGGTAGACGAGCGTGGTGACGAAGACGTAGCCCTCGGACTCGGGATGCAGGCCCCAGCCGCCACCCGGTCTCACCGTGGCCTCGAAGTACCGCAGGAACCCCGCGCGCGCGGTCTCGCCGATCCGACGCCCGACCACGCGCTGCACGATGACGTACTGCGCGGTGATCATCGGGCACCACACCACCTCGCCTTCCCAGTCTCCTCGTGGCGACTGGAGCGATCGAAGATGGGCGAACGCGCGATCGCGGGCCGCGGCGACGTCGGTCACCAACCGGCCAGATGCTCCTCCCACTTGCGCACGGTGAGCTGGTGGAGGAGCCCGATCGCCGGATTCAGATCGGGCACGGGACGATCCCAGTAGTCCTCGTACCCACGCTGCTCCGCCTCGACCGCGAAGCCGTCCTGGCGCAGGAGCGGGCCGATGAGGAACCGGCTGGCGAGCGCCAGCACGAGCCCCATCAGACGGCGCGGAATCCGGGCCGCGATGAACGGGATCTTGAGCGCCTCGAAGTAGAAGAGGAAGAAGGTCCGCGTGGTCTGCGCGTCGATGGGGAGGAAGAAGCACCAGTGCTTGATCTTGCCGTCGGTGCTCGACCACTGGTACGGGTACTCGTAGCAGAGATCCATCGCGTTGGTGTTGACGCGGCGGCGGTCCACGAAGCGTCCGGACATCGGCCCCGCGCCCACCTGCGTGTCGTACGAGATGTGCACGCGGTCGCCCTCGAGGTCGTACCGCGTGAGCTTCGCGTCGGAGAACGGCTTGTACTTGCGGTGCAGCCACGCGTGGGAGAAGTCGGTCACGTTGTCGACGACGATCGAATGATGCGCCCGCCAGGTGAAGTCGAGCGCGGTGCACGCCCACCGGTCGGGCCCCTCCAGCTCCGGAATGTCCGGAATCGCGCGCTCCGCGGCCCGCGCGGGATCGCCCGGGAAGATCCACACGAGGCCGTACCGCACGCGGACCGGAAACGCGCGCACGCCGAGCGTGGGCATCGCATGGCCGAAGAGGTCGTGGGGGATGTGCGCGAGCCGGCCGGCCTCGTCGTAGGACCAGCCATGGTAGGCGCAGGTGAGCCGGCAGCCGTCGACGTCGCCGAGCGAAAGCTTGAGCTGGCGGTGCGCGCAGCGATTCTCGAGCGCGCGCAGCACGCCGTCCGCGCCGCGGTAGAGCGCGATGGAGGTATTCCAGAAGCGCACCTCCACGATCTGTCCGCGACGCACCGCGCGGTCGTGCTCGACGGCGTACCAGTAGTCCGGGTGCAGGCCCGCCGCGCGCGCCTTCTCGCGCCGATTGCGCGCTTCGGGAAAGGTCGGCGGCGCTGTCACGGCCGCGCCCCGGCGAGGTCGGGCGCCGTCACGGTCGCACGGCGCCGCCGGCGATACCGCATCCGGCACGGCAGTCGAGGCCCCACCACGAGCGTCGAGTAGTCCGGGGCCGCGTCAGGGCCGATCGGCTCGAGCTCGAAGCGCTGGAGCAGCACGGACCAGATCACCTTGATCTGCTGCTGGGCGAACGTGGTGCCGATGCACCGATGGTGGCCACCGCCGAAGCCGATGAGGGCGTTCTTGGTGCGATGGTCCTCCTGGCGCTCGGGGCCGAAGCGGTCCGGGTCGTAGCGGTCCGGATCCGCGAAGACATCGGCCACCCGATGACTGGCCGCCGGCGACACGAGCGCGAGCCCGCCGGCCGGCGCCACGTAGCCCGCGTGCTCGAAATCCCGCGCGATGCGGCGCATGAGCAAGACGAGCGGCGGATGCATGCGCTCCGCTTCCTTGATGCACCGCTCGAGCGCGACGAGCCGGCGAAGCGCCTCCAGACTGACACGGCCCTCCTCCCCGAGGACCTCGCGCTGCTCGGCGAGCACCGCGGGCAGCCAGTCGCGGTGACGGTGAAGAAGCACTCCGGTCCACGTCGCCATCACGGCACTGGTGTGCTGGCCCGCGAAGATCACCGCGAGCAGCAGGCCCACGATCGTCTCGTCGCTCAGGGCGAGACCGGCGGCGTCGCGCGCGCTCATCAGGGTTTCGAGGAAGTCTTCGCCCGCGGTGCCGCGGGCGCGACGCTCGGCGATGACCGTCCCGATGAGCTCGGCGATCCTGGTCCGCGCGCGATCGCGGCGACGGAACGCCGGCAGCGGCAGGTACGGGTTGAAGAAGGCGACGAGGTTGATGCCGCCCTCGAGATCGTGAAACAGGTGCGCGAACTCGCGCGAGATCCGCTGCCGCAGCTCGTCGCCGACCAGACACCGGGTCGCGATGAACACCGTCAGCTCGTTCATCACCGCCGGCAGGTCGATCTCCCCCGCGTCGCCCCAGCTCTCGACGTAGGTCTCCGTCTCCTCCCGCATCACGTGCGCGTAGCGCCGGAGCCGCTCGTCACGGAGCGCGGGAAACAGATAGCGCATCTGCACGTCGAGCTCGGCAGGGGGGACGTCGTACACGACGCCGTTGCCGAAGATGGGCACCGTGAACTGGTAGACCTCGCGCGCCGACAGGACGTCCTCGGACGCGTTGAAGAACGCCGTCTGGGCCGCGGGACCGACCAGCGCGGTGACCCGGGCGCCTGGAAGCCGGAAGTCGAAGATCTCGCCGAGCTCGCGGTGACCGCGAAGGACGAGCGCGACGGGATTGCGCCGGAACTCGAGCACGTGTCCAAGCCCCGGCAAGCCCCCGCCCAGCGCCGGCGGCCTCACCGGAGCACCCCGCGCCGCACGAAGTCGTCGTACGCCTCGCGGATGGCGGACTCCACCGACGTGGACTCGTAGCCGAGCTCCGTCCGTGCCTTGGTGATGTCGGCGCGGCGCCCCATCCGCAACAGCCGCACGGCATCGGGCGTGAAGCGTGGCTCCGCGCGTGGCGCGACGAGCGCCTGGACGATGTTCGTGACGTCCGCGGCGCGCGCCATCACGGCCGCGGGCAGCCGAAGCCGCGGCCGCCGGCGCCCGGTGACGCGCTCGTAGATCTCCATCAGCGCATCGACCGTCTTGAACTCGCTGCTGAAGATGTACTTCTGCCCCGTTCGCCCCTTGTCCATCGCCAGGCGATGACCGATGACGATGTCTCGCGTCGTCACGAACTCGAAGCCGCCCGGGATATAGGCGCGCAGGCGTCCGCGCGCGAAGTCGAGGAGGAGCGCGCCCATGCGCGAGGGCTTGAAGTCGTTGGGGCCGACGATCGCGCACGAGGTGGCGATGACGACGTCGAGGCCGTCCGCCACCGCCTTCAGACATTCGTGTTCGACCGCCACCTTGCTGCGCTGGTAGGGCGACAGCCGGGCGAAGGGATCGACCGGCGTCGTCTCGTCGCT
>Ga0075421_100012862_pt1 | contig 10409 bp, 8 predicted proteins | sample SoiMetdeltSBSDD5_FD_75292 | JGI IMG/M metagenome (GOLD analysis project Ga0075421, IMG submission 75292) | Bulk soil microbial communities from a Populus tree surrounding site in Tennessee, USA - Soil MetaG P. deltoides SBSDD5 | ecosystem: Environmental > Terrestrial > Soil > Tree plantation... | reverse complement strand
CACCCGCTGCGCGATCAGCGCTCGACTCCAAGGCGTAGTCCGGGCATTCTTGTGGACGTCCATTCGGGTAGCCTCCTCTGTCGGCTTGGTCGTTTGGCGACAACCAGCTTTGCAGAGTGCTCCCGAATGGACAATCTCCTGAGACTTCACAGCTAGGCGGGAGTCCCGAGAATCTTCGGGCGGCTTGCTACAATCCAAAAGGCATGCACGGGCATCTGTGCGGAGTCACCGATCTCCAGCCGGCGCTCGCGGGCGCCGACTTTCCGTTCCGTTCCGAGATCAGTCTCCGGCCGCTGATCGACTTCTGGACCCGGGCCGCCGACGGCGGTTCCGCCAAGGGCGCGCTCGCCCGGATGGTCGCCGATGAAGTGAAGAAGGCCCCCGAGCTGCAGGGGCCGATCACGAGCTGCTCCGCCATCGCGCAGCACAAGGAGCTGCTCGACGTGCTGATGACGGCCGTCTTTCCAACGGCGTCGTGGGAGCAGTCATACGGCGCCGTCATGGCGCCGTTCCAGCTGCGCGGCTTCTACGCGACACCGCTCATGCGGCGGCTGCTCATGGGTGACGACGGTCGACTGCGCGGCCGCCTCAGCATGGACGAGCGCCTGGTGGGCGCCATGCGGCGCGCCTACGCCTACGCGCTGATCTTGAAGCGCGTGTACGGCATCGACTTCGACGTCGATTATCCAGTCGTCATCACGGCCAGCGATCCGGAGACCGGGCTCGATCGTCACTTCCGGATCTTCTTCGACTGGCAGTTCATCGAGGTGGCGGCCATCGGCCCGGTGCCGCCGCTCCCGGATGATGTCGAGCATCGCGTGCACAGCACAGTGCTCGACGCCGCCGGACTCGACGACCTGCTACCCCCTGACCGCTTCGTCTTTCGCGGGATCACCATTTTCAAGTGCGTCGACGTCACCGATCAGGAGGTGCTGTCGGCGCTCAAGCGCGACCTGATCGACCGGGAGTCGATCGTCTCCCAGGCGCGCTTTCAGGGGCTCCAGCAGCGGCTCCGGACGCTGTTCCGGCGGCCCGAGCTGCGACTCGGGCTCGGCGCCATCGATGGGCCGCGCGTGCTGATTCTCAACTACGACGCCACCCACGAGCACGCGTGCATCTTCGCGGACTCCAAGCATCACACGATCGCGGATTTCGCCGGGAGCGTGTTCGAGCGAGCGGTGAAGTCGGGCCAGCCTGTGATCGTGGCCGATCTCGCCGAGGTCCGCCCGCGGACGCCGGTCGAGGATCAGATCGCCGCCACGGGTGTGCGCGGCATGCTGGTGGCGCCGCTGCATTACCAGGACAAGATCATCGGGACGCTGACGCTCGAGTCCCCGAACGTCTGCGATCTGGATGCGACGCACCTGCCGAAGCTGAACGACGTGCTGCCGCTCTTCTCGATGGGGGTGCAGCGCAGCATGGACGAGCTGAACGCCCGCATCCAGACCGAGATCAAGGAGCGATTCACGGCCATCCATCCGGTCGTCGAGTGGCGCTTCCGCAAGGCCGTGCTGGACGAGCTCGAGCGCGACGAGACCCCCAGCGGCGTGGAGCTGCAGCCGATCGTCTTCGAGCAGGTCTACCCGCTCTACGCGCTATCCGACATCCGCGGCTCTTCCACCCAGCGTGCGCTCGCCATCCAGGCCGATCTCATCACGCAGCTGCGGCTGGCCCGCGACGTGATCGACGCGGCGTACGACGCGCGGCGCTTGCCCGCCCTGGACCATCTGCGATACCGGATCGACGAGCACTTGGCGCAGATCGGCCACGATCTGGCCGCGGGCGACGAGGTCGGCGTCATCGGGTTCCTGCGGGTTGAGGTCGAGGTCCTCTTCGACCACGTGGCCGGCTTCGGGGAGGCCGTCGATCGCCGGATTGCGGCCTATCGAGCGGCCCTCGATCCGCGGCTCGGCGCCGTCTACCGGCAGCGCCGCCTGTTCGAGGAAAGCGTCACCCGCATCTCGGAGACGATTTCGGCCTATCTCGACCTCGAAGAGGAGGCGGCGCAGTCGATCATGCCGCACTACTTCGAGAAGCAGACGACCGACGGCGTGGATCATCAGATCTACGTCGGCGGCTCCCTGCTCGAGGACGGCCGCTTCGATCCGCTGTATCTCAAGTCGCTACGCCTGTGGCAGCTCATGGTGGTATGCGGCGTGGCCGCCCGCGCCGAGCGTCTGACCGCCACGTTGCCGCTGCCGCTGCACGTGACGCATCTGGTGCTCGTGCAAGACGCGCCCCTGTCCATCCGGTTCCGGCCCGACGAGAAGCGGTTCGACGTGGACGGCGCGTACGACATGCGCTACGAGATCGTCAAGAAGCGCATCGACAAGGCGCTCGTGAAGGGCTCGAGCGAGCGGATCACCCAGCCCGCACGCATCGCCATCGTCTATTCGAATCCGTCCGAGGCCGCCGAGTATCGCGGATACCTCGACTACCTCCGCCACCTCGGCTACGTCGGCGCCGACGTCGAGGACCTCGAGCTGGAGGAGCTGCAGGGCGTGCACGGCCTGCGCGCGCTGCGCGCGATGGTGACCCTGCGCGAGGCGCCGGATCATTCCGTGGCGCTCGACGTCGCCCGCGCCGCCGCCCGCTAGCGTCGGTGGCCGGCATCCGCGCCGTCGTCTTCGACATCGGCGGCGTCATCCAGGACTCGCCCCTGCACGCGATCGCGCGCTATGAAACCGACCACGGGCTTCCGGCCGGGTCCATCAACCGAGCCGTCGTCGCCGCCGGCGAGACGGGCGCATGGTCGCGCCTCGAGCGCGGGGAGCTCACGGTGGAGGCGTGGTGCGCGCCGTTCGAGCGTGACTGCCGGGCGCAGGGCGTCACCGTCGACGGCGCGCGGCTCATGCGATACATCGCCGAGGCCGGCCACGAGCGTCCGATCATGCTACGCGCGGTCGGCCGGCTGCGGGCGCGCGGCCTGCGCGTCGGCGCGTTGACGAACAACTGGGCCACGGAGACGGCGACGGCGGGGCCGCATCCGATCGCGCGCCATTTCGACGCGCTCGTGGAATCACGCGCCGTCGGCATGCGCAAGCCGGACCCGCGGATCTATCAGCTGATGTGCCGTCGGCTCGGTGTCGAGCCGGCGGAGGCGGCGTTCCTCGACGACATCGGCACGAACCTCAAGAGCGCGCGGGCGCTCGGAATGCACACGATCAAGGTCGATGACCCCGCCCAGGCGCTCCGCGAGCTCGGCGCCCTGGTCGGGCTCGACCTGCTCGTCTAGAATCCCGTTCGCGTCACCTTCGCGGCGACCAGCGCATCGATCTCCGCGGCGTGGAAGCCGGCGTCCTGCAGCAAGGCACGGGCCTCGCTGCCGAACGGCGGCGTGGCGTCGCCCGGGCGGAAACCGTCGCCGTCCATCTTGACCGGCGGCGCCAGCACCCGCACGGGGCCGAGCGCGGGATGTGGAAGATCGTAGAGAAATCCGTTCGCGCGCGTCTGCTCGTCGTCGAACATCTCGACGGCGAAGCGCACGGCGGCCGCCGGCAGCCCGCGCTCATCGAAGATGCGCTTCCACTCCGCCGTCGTGCGCGAGGCAAGCTGCGCCTCCACGCGCTTGCCGAGCGCCGTGTAGTGATGCTCGAGCGCCTCGCGCTCCTTGATGGCGCCGCCGTGCGCCTCGTCGGTGAGGCCGAGCGTCGCCATCAGCGTCCGCTGCAGCGCGGGGCTCACGCAGGCGATGCCGATGACGTCGTCCTTGGTGGGATACGTGCGGAAGTACACGTTCAGCATGCCGGCCGTGCGCGCGGAGGGAATCGTCGCACTCTGCTCGCCGAACGACGCCCCGGCCGCGCGCAACGTCCGCAGCCGCTCGAGCGCCTCGGCGTGGACGGGACCGTCGACGCCGGTGACGCGCACGAGCGAGTTGTTCTGGGCGAGGAGGGCCGCCATGAAGAGGGCGACTTCCACCTCGCCGCCGCGGCCGGTGCGCTCGCGACGCAGCAACGCGGAGGCAATGCCGAAGGCCAGCGCCAGCGCGCAGATGTAATCCGCCACCGGCGCCTCGCCGGTGGCCGGCACGCCGTCACGAACCTTTCCGAGTGACGCCATCAATCCGCTGCGCGCCTGGACGACGAGGTCCATTCCGGCCAGGCCGGCGTCGGGCCCGTGACGGCCAAAGGCGCTGACGTTGCCGACGATCAACCGCGGAAACCGCGGCGCCAGCGCCGCGCTGTCCAGGCCCATCTCCGCCGCGAGCCCCGGACGAAAGTTCGTCAGCACCACGTCGGCTCGCGCGAGCAGTCGATCGATCACGTCGCGAGCGCGGGGGTGCCGCAGGTCGAGCGGCAGCGTGTGCTTGCCGCGGTTGCGGGAGATGAAGTGGCGCGTCTCGCCGGGGGCGAGCGGCGAGAGCTGCCGGACTGGATCGCCGTCGAGCGCCTCGATCTTGATGACGTGAGCCCCGCCGTCGGCCAGGAGCTGCGCGCAGAACGGGACGGCGATGAACTGCCCGAACTCCACGACCTCGACGCCGGCGAATGGACGGGCGGGATCCATGGCGCTAGAGCCTAGCACGGGCCTGGTTCTGCTATCCTCACGGCCATGACCTCCGGACTCGAGGAGCGCTTCCAGACCCTGCACGAGATCGTCCGCGCGGCGCGCCAGCGGCTGCCCGCGGGCGAGTGGGATTACCTGACGGGCGGGACGGAGACCGAGACCACGCTGCGCCGTAACCGCCTCGCCCTCGACGCCATTGCCTTCCGGCCCCGGGTGCTTCGAGATGTCTCCAGGGTGGACTCGACGTCGACGTTCCTCGGCCGGACCGTGCGCATCCCGGTCATGTTCGCGCCCATCGGCTCCATCGAGTCGTTCACCCCTGGTGGCGGCGCCACCGCCGCCCAGGCCTCGGCGGAGTTCGGCGTCCCGCAGATGCTGTCGAACGTCTGCAATCCCGGTCTGGAGGCGGTGGCCAAGGCCGCCGACAACTTCCGGATCTTCCAGCTCTACGTCCGTGGCGACGATGCCTTTGTCGACGACCACGTCCGGCGAGCGCTCGAGCACGGCTACGCCGCCTTCTGCCTCACCGTCGACACCGCCTGGTACAGCCGGCGCGAGCGGGATCTCGCGCGGCGCTTCGTCAAGCCGTGGCGCCTCCGCGCCACGGGGCACGACTACCAGGCGGCGCTTTCGTGGGATCACGTCAAGCGTTTCAAGGATCGGCACGCGGTGCCGCTCATCCTGAAGGGCATCGCCACGGCGGAGGACGCGGCGCTCGCCTGCGAGCACGGCGTCGACGTCGTCTACGTGTCGAACCACGGCGGCCGGCAGCTCGACCACGGTCGTGGCTCGACCGACGTGCTGCCGGAGGTCGTGAAGGCGGTGGCCGGCCGCGCGAAGGTCATCGTGGACGGCGGCTTTCAGCGCGGCAGCGACGTCGTCAAGGCGATCGCGCTCGGCGCCGATCTGGTCGGCATGGGCCGGCTGCCGTGCCTCGGGCTGGCCGCCGCGGCGGCGCCGGGCGCCGTGCGCGCGATGGAGCTCGTCGAGGAAGAGATCCGCGTCTGCCTGGGGCTGCTCGGCGTCACCCGGTACTCCGAGCTCACGCCCGCGCACGTCCACCTCGGCGCTCCCCCCGTGACCGTGCCGCACATCTTCAGCGCGTTTCCGCTGCTGGGACAGGAAGGATATTAGATATGAGCACCGTCGAATCCGCGCGCGGTCGGGCCGTGGTCGTGCAACCCGAGGACGGGCCGTCGTACTGGCAGCCGGTGCCTGCAAACGGTCACGCCGATCCCAAGCTGACGCCCGACACGACCGCCTTCCCGATGCTTTCGATGGGCTACCAGACGATCGCTCCCGGCGGGCGCGTGCGCGAGCATTCGCACGGCGATCAGATCGAGCTGCAGATTTGCTTCCGTGGCCGCGGCCACGTGCTCGTCGACGGCCGGCGGCACCCGCTCGTGCCGGGCACCGCGTGCTTCCTCGGCTACGAGGTCAGGCACGAGATCGTCAACGACGGCTCCGAGGAGCTCGTGATGATGTGGGTGATCACGCCGCACGGCCTGGAGGACTTTTTCAAGGCCATCGGCCGCCCGCGCACGCCCGGCGACGCCGCGCCGGCGCCGTTCGCGCGACCCAGCGACGTGGTGGCCATCGAGCGCTCGCTGGGCATGAACGACACCCGGGCTTGACCCGTGCCGTCGGCATCGATCGGGGACGCCGACCTCTATTACGAGGAGGCGGGCGCGGGTGAGCCGCTCATGCTCGTGCCGGGCCTGGGCGGGCAGGGGTCCTTCTGGATCTCGCAGGTTCCAGTGTTCTCGCGTCACTTTCGCACGGTCGTCCACGACCATCGGGGCACGGGTCGCAGCACCCACTCGCGCATCACGTACTCGATCGAGCAGATGGCGGACGACGTGCTGCGTCTCATGGACGGACTTCGCCTCGACGCCGCGCACTTCATCGGCCACTCCACGGGCGGCGCGATCGGACAGGTCATCGCGCTCGACCATCCCCAGCGGCTCCGAAGCCTGGTGCTCAGCGCGACCTGGGCCGGGCCCGACCCGTTCTTCCGCCGGCTCTTCGAAAGCCGGCGGCAGACGCTCGTCGATTCGGGGATCGAGGCGTACCTGCGCGCTTCGTCACTCGTCCAGACGACGCCGCGCTGGATCAGCCAGAACGACGAATTCCTCACGGACCTGCATCGCGTTCAGGCGGCGACGGCCCCACCCGTCGAGATCCTGCTCAGCCGCATCGACGCGATCTTGAGCCATGACCGTCGGTCGCGGCTGCTCGAGATCCGCGTGCCGACGCTCGTGATCGTGGCCAACGACGACATGATCACGCCGCGCTTCTATTCCGACGAGATCGCCGCCCGGATTCCCGGCGCCAAGCTCCTCGTTCTCGAGACGGGCGGCCACTATGCGCCCGCAATCAATTCCGAACCGTACAACGCCGCCGTCGCGGCGTTCCTCCGCAGCCAGTAGCCCCCCGGTCCCACGCTCCAGCAGGTACAATCAACGATCATGACCCAGCCGCACGGTCTCGCGCGCGGGCTCACGAATTATGGTGATGCGGATTTCTCGCTGTACCTGCGGCGGTCCTTTGCGAAGTCGATGGGGTACTCGAAGGAGATGCTCGCGCGGCCGGTCGTCGGCATCGCGCAGTCCGCGTCGGGCTTCAATAACTGTCATCGCCACTTCCCGGAGCTGGTCGATGCCGTCAAGCGCGGCGTCGTCGCGGCCGGCGGGCTTCCGATCGACTTCCCGACCATCTCGCTCGGTGAAGTGTTCCTCAATCCGACGAGCATGATGTTCCGCAACCTCATGTCGATCGACGTCGAGGAGATGATCCGCGCGCAGCCCATGGACGCCGTCGTGCTCGTCGGCGGCTGCGACAAGACCGTCCCGGCACAGCTCATGGGCGCCGCCTCCGCCGACGTGCCGGCCATCCAGCTCCTGGCGGGGCCGATGCTGCCGATGCCGTACGAGGGCGAGCGCCTCGGCGCGTGCACCGACTGCCGGCGCTTCTGGGCGAAGTATCGCGCGGGCGGGCTCACGCCCGAGCAGATCGAGAACATCGAGGGCAACCTCGCGACGACGGCCGGGACCTGCGCGGTCATGGGCACGGCATCGACGATGGCGTCGATCGCCGAGGCGCTCGGCATGACGCTGCCCGGCACCGCCGCCATTCCCGCCGTGCACGCCGATCGGCTGCGTGCGGCGGAGGCGAGCGGACATCAGGCGGTCGCGCTGGCGGCGTCGGGGTTGCGGCCGACACAGATCATCACGGGGCCGTCCCTCGAGAACGCGTTGCGGGTCCTGCTGGCGGTCGGCGGCTCGACGAACGCGATCATTCATCTGACGGCGGTGGCGGGGCGGGTCGGCGTGCCGGTGACTCTCGCCCGGCTGAACGAGCTCAGCGACACGACGCCCGTGCTGGTGGACCTGAAGCCGACAGGTCAGCACTACATGTCGGATCTTCACGCCGCCGGCGGTGTCGGCGCCGTCCTGCGCGAGCTGAAGCCGCTGCTCCACCTCGACTGCCTCACCGTGACCGGCCAGACGCTTGGCGAGCGGCTCGACGGCGAGCGCGACTGGGTCGACCGCGCCGTGGTGCGCCCGCTCGGCGATCCCTACCAGAAGCAGGGCGGGCTCGCCGCGCTCTTCGGCACCCTGGCCCCGAAGGGCGCCATCATCAAGCGCTCGGCCGCCGATCCCGCTCTCTTCGAGCGCGAAGGCCGCGCCGTCGTGTTCGGCTCACTCGACGACCTCGCCGCGCGCGTCGATCGCGCGGATCTCGACGTCACGCCGGATGACATCATGGTGCTGCAGAACGCCGGCCCGAAGAGCGCGTACGCCATGCCGGAAGCTGGCTATCTTCCGATTCCCGCCAAGCTGGCGCGCGCCGGGGTGAAAGACATGGTCCGGATCTCCGACGCGCGCATGAGCGGCACCGCGTACGGCACCATCGTTCTCCACGTCTCGCCGGAGGCCGCCGTCGGTGGCCCGCTCGCACTCGTGCGGAGCGGGGATCGGATCCGGCTCAGCGTGGCGCAGCGGCGGCTCGATCTGCTGGTGGACGACGCCGAGCTCGCTCGGCGGCGCGCGGCGTGGGCCGCGCCGGTGGCGCCGCCGATGCGCGGCTACCGGAAGCTCTATATGGATACCGTGACGCAGGCCGAGGACGGCTGTGACTTCGACTTCCTCAAGAAGGAGCCCTCAGCGTGACAACCAAGCGCATTGGCGGTGTGCTGTCGCCCGTGGTCACCCCGTTCAAGACCGACTTCTCGCCTGATGCCGAGCAGTTCGTCCGGCAGTGCCGGTGGCTCCTCTCGCAGAACGTCGGGCTGGCCGTGTTCGGGACGAACTCGGAGGCGAATTCCCTCAGCACCGAGGAGAAGATCGAGCTTCTCGACCGGTTGGTGGCGGCCGGCATCGATCCCGCGCGGATGATGCCGGGCACCGGCTGCTGCGCGCTCACCGACTCCGTGCGACTCACCCGCCATGCGGTGAAGCTCGGCTGCGGCGGCGTGCTGATGCTGCCGCCCTTCTATTACAAGGGCGTCAGCGACGACGGCCTCTTCCGCAGCTTCGCGGAGGTCGTCGAGCGCGTCGGCGAGACGGCGCTGCGCGTCTACCTCTATCACATCCCGCCGGTGTCCAACGTGCCGATCACGCTCACCCTCATCGAGCGGCTGCTGACGGCATACCCGGGCGTCATCGCCGGCGCCAAGGATTCGTCCGGCGACTGGAGCAATACTCAGGCGATGCTGGATCGATTCGCCGCCGCGGGCTTCGACGTCTTTCCCGGCGCGGAGACGTTTCTGCTGGCGGGCATGCGCCACGGCGGCGCCGGGTGCATCAGCGCCACCGCCAACGTCAATCCGGCGGCGATCGCGCGGCTCTACGAAAGCTGGCGTGCCACCGACGCCGACGCGCAGCAGAAACGCCTCGACGAGATCCGCGCCACGTTCGCGAAGTATCCGATGATCCCGGCGCTCAAGGCGGCCGTGGCCCACTGGTCCGGTATCGCCGAATGGGCCACCGTGCGTCCGCCGCTGGTCGCGCTGACGCGCGAGCAGTCGAGCGCGCTCGTGCGCGATCTCACCGAGCGCGGCTTCGACATGCCGGGCCTGCGCGGCTGAGCGGCGTCCGCATGGCCCTCGAGCATCCGTGGAGCACGCCGCCGGCCGCGGCGGAGACGATCGAAATCGTGCCCGGCATTCGGTGGTTGCGCATGCCGCTGCCGTTCCAGCTCGACCACATCAATCTGTGGCTGCTTGCGGACGGCGACGGCTGGACCGCCGTCGACACCGGCGTGGCGCTGTCGCCGACGCGGGAGCGCTGGGAGGAGATCTTCGCCCACGGCCTCGACGGCAAGCCGATCCGCCGCGTCCTCGTCACGCACTTCCATCCCGACCACATCGGCAACGCGGCCTGGCTGACCGAGCGCTGGGCGGCGCCGCTCTGGTGTACGCAGACGGAGTGGCTCGCCGCGGAGTACGCCCTGCGCAGCCGCGACGACGCCGACCTCGATCGCCGCGTGGTGCACTATCGCAAGCACGGCATCGCGGAGCATCATCTGCTCAAGATCCGCGCGCGTGGCAATCACTACCCGGGTCTCGTGGCCGGCCTGCCGTTTCACTTCATGCCGATCGCCGACGGCGAGACGGTGAGCATCGGCGGCCGTCGATGGCGCGTCATCACGGCCCGCGGCCATTCGCCCGAGCACGCCTGCCTGTTCTCCGAGGAGGCGCGCGTGCTGATCGCGGGCGATCAGGTGCTGCCGAAGATCACCACCAACGTGAGCGTGTGGCCGGAGCGGCCGCACGAGAACCCGCTGCGCTACTATCTCGACTCGCTCGCGCGCTTCCTCACGCTGCCGGCCGACACGCTGATACTTCCGTCGCATGGCCTGCCGTTTCGCGGGCTGCATCACCGGTTGTCGACGCTGGT
>Ga0075421_100012861_pt1 | contig 10409 bp, 9 predicted proteins | sample SoiMetdeltSBSDD5_FD_75292 | JGI IMG/M metagenome (GOLD analysis project Ga0075421, IMG submission 75292) | Bulk soil microbial communities from a Populus tree surrounding site in Tennessee, USA - Soil MetaG P. deltoides SBSDD5 | ecosystem: Environmental > Terrestrial > Soil > Tree plantation... | reverse complement strand
TCGAGCACGTTGCCAAACCGCACCATGGCGAGCACGGTGCGCGCCCCATGCTGCCCTGGGCGCTCGGCGGCGCGCGCCTGCAGGGCCATCTCGGCCAGCCGCTTGCTGGCGCCCATGACGCTGGTTGGCCGCACCGCCTTGTCGGTCGAGACGAGCACCAGCCGCTCCACCCCGCAGGCCGCGGCCGCATCGGCCAGGCAGATGGTGCCGAAGGTGTTGTTGCGCAGGCCGGCGACCGGGTTGCGCTCCACGATCGGCACGTGCTTGAAGGCGGCCGCGTGATAGATGGTCTCGACGCGGTTCTCCTCGATCGTCCGGCGCACCAGCCCGGCGTCCAACACCGAGCCAAGCACCGGGACGACCGCCGGCCGCTGGCCGCCGGGCCAGTCGGACCTGCCGATCAGGCCCTCGGCCGCCAGCTCGATCTCGTAGAGATGCGCCTCGCTCCGCTCCAGCAGCACGAGGCGCCGTGGCCCCTGGCGCACGACCTGCCGCACCAGCTCCGACCCGATCGAGCCGCCGGCCCCCGTCACCATCACCGACTTGCCGGCAATGTTGCGGGCGAGCAGCGCGGGGTCGGGCGGCACCGCGTCGCGGCCCAGCAGGTCCTCGGTCTCGATCGGCCGCAGGTCGCTCACCGTGAAGCGGCCCGCGGCCACATCCTCGATGGCCGGCAGGGTGCGCACGCGCATCTTCAGGGCCTCGAGCCGCCGCAGCGCCGCCTGCCGGTCGTGGCGCCTCGCCTTGGGCATGGCCAGCAGAACCTCGTCGATGTCGAGGCGCGCAACGAGGCCGGGCAGGCGCTCCGGCGGATGCACCCTGAGCCCGCCCACGTACTGGCCGCGCAGGCTGGGGTTGGGGTCGACGAACGCCACGGCCTCGCAGTCCCCCGCGCTCTGCAGAGCTTCGAGCAGCTGCATGCCGGTGGTCTCGGCGCCGTAGATCAACACCCGGCTCGCCCGCTCCCGGGTTTGCGCGGGAAGCGCAATCCCGGCACTCCGCAGGAAGGTGGCGGCGGCCTGCCGGCTGCCCCAGATGAACGCCGTCGCCAGCACCGGATAGAAAAGGACCACTGACCGCGGCACGCTGTAGACCCCGGAAAGGTGTACCAGCAGCCCCCAGTAGAGCCCCGACAGCCCGACGGCCGCCGCGGTGAGGGCCACGCCGCGCCCGCCGATGAAGCGGGTCACCAGCCGATAGACATCCATCTGGAAGAACGTGGCGACGCCGATGCAGGGCGCCGCGCCCAGCACCACGAACAGCTCCCAGGTGGTCGGAAAGAACAGCTCGCCCACCCGCACCGACATGGCGAGCCACAATGCCAGGTTGAGCAGGACGAAGTCGTTGAGCGCGAGAATGGTGCGTTTCTCATGGCGGCCGAGGCGCACCAGCCACGTCGCCAGACATCGAGCGTGCGTATCCAGGACCGACATGCGCTGACGCTTCATCGACACCCGGTGCACCCGATATGGATCGGTTGAGCCGCCAGCAGCACGGTTGGCTGGGCGGTTGGCCAGACTGTCCAGATCGCATAAACCGCAGCGGGTAGCGTGTGAACCGCACAATCCCCGGTATCAACAGGCAGGAGCCGGCAACAGCCACGGAGTCCGCTGACGGTGGCCGGCGTGCAACCCATCGCGGCGGGTTGCGCCCATTGCGACACAACACCGCGACCAAAGGCCTGGGGTTGCGCCCGCGCACCTCGCGCTACTGCTCGCGGAGGTGATGACGGCCGCAGCTCGACATGAGATGACGGGCGGACGGCCAGAGCCTAGACTGCCGGCCCGTCGGGGCGCCTGCAACACCACAACAGATACGGGATATTTCTGATGCGCGTGGCAATGATCGGCTCCGGCTATGTCGGCCTGGTCTCCGGGGCCTGCTTTGCCCAGCTCGGCCATACCGTGACCTGCGTCGACAAGGACGCGGCCAAGATCGAGGCCTTGCGCAGCGGCAGGATGCCGATCTACGAGCCCGGACTTGCAGAGCTGGTGGCGAGCAACGTGGCCGAGCGCCGGCTCTCGTTCACCACTAAGCTGGCGGACGCCGTAGAGCGCGCCGAGGCCGTCTTCATCGCCGTGGGCACCCCCTCGCGCCCCGCAGACGGGCTCGCCGACCTCACCTACGTCTACCAAGCGGCCCGCCAGATCGCCCACGCGCTGAGCGGCTACGCGGTGATCGTGACCAAGTCGACGGTGCCGGTGGGAACGGGCGACGAGATCCAACGTATCATAGCGGATATCCTGCCCGGCGCCGAGCTGTCGGTGGTCTCCAACCCCGAGTTCTTGCGGGAGGGTGCCGCCATCGAGGACTTCATGGCGCCCGACCGGGTGGTCGTCGGCACCGACGATGCACGGGCGCGCGAGGTCATGAGCGAGCTGTATCGCCCCCTGGCCGACAAGGGGGCCCCGATCCTGCACACGGCGCGCCGCGGTGCCGAGCTCATCAAATATGCCGCCAATGCCTTCCTCGCCACCAAGATCACCTTCATCAACGAGATCGCCGACCTGTGCGAGCAGGCCAACGCCGACGTCGAGGAGGTGGCGAACGGCATCGGCCTCGACCACCGCATCGGCCCGAAGTTCCTGAACGCCGGGCCGGGCTACGGCGGATCCTGCTTCCCCAAGGACCTGCTCGCGCTCCTGAAGGCGGGGCTCGATTTCGGCGTGCCGATCCGCTCGATCGAGACCATCATCTCCATCAACGACCAGCGCAAGCGGGCCATGGCCCGCAAGGTCATCGCCGCCTGCGGCGGCAGCATCAGGGGCAAGAGGATCGCGGTGCTCGGCCTCACCTTCAAGGCGGAGACCGACGACATGCGCGAGTCCCCCGCCGTCTCCATCATCACGGCCCTGCAGGACGCCGGCGCCAAGGTGCGCGCCTACGACCCGCAGGGCATGGCGCACGCCCGCTCGATCCTCAACGACGTAGACTACGCCTCCGATGCCTATGCCTGCGTCGAGGGCGCCGACGCGCTGGTGGTCATGACCGAGTGGAAGGAGTTCCGCACCCTCGATCCAGCCCGCCTCAGGTCGCTCCTGAAGCGGCCGGTCGTGATCGACCTGCGCAACATCTACCGGCCCGAGGCCATGGCCGAGCACGGCTTCACGTATGTGAGCGTCGGCCGCCCCAAGATCGACGCCGCATCGAAGTAGCGTAGGGTGCAATAAGCGAGCGAAGCGAGCGCATTGCACCGTTTCGGCGTCGACGCAAAGCAACACGCCGGCCCTGCGTGGAGCCGAATTGAATGAGCCAGAACGCCAGCTCACAGAAGCCCTCGCCGGCGCGCCGCGTCGGCGTGCTGCTCCTGAACCTCGGCACGCCCGATGCCACCGACTACTGGTCGATGCGGCGCTACCTCAAGGAGTTCCTGTCCGACCGGCGCGTCATCGAGGAGCCGCGCCTCAAGTGGTGGCTGATCCTGAACCTGATCATCCTCACGGTCCGTCCAGGCCGGAAGGGCCGCGATTACGACAAGATCTGGAACCGGGAGCGCAACGAGAGCCCGCTCAAGACCATCACCCGCGAGCAAGCCGAGAAGCTTGCCCAGGCCCTGGCAGACGAGCGTATCGTCGTGGACTGGGCCATGCGCTACGGCAATCCCGCCGTGGCGCCGAGCCTCGCCTCGCTGCAGGCCCAGGGCTGCGACCGCATCCTGCTGGTGCCGCTCTATCCGCAGTATGCCGCGGCCACCTCCGCTACCGCCTGCGACCAGGCGTTCCGCGCGCTGATGGCGCTGCGCTGGCAGCCGAGCGTCCGGGTGGCGCCGCCCTACTTCGACGACCCGGCCTACATCGAGGCCGTCGCCGGCTCCATCCGCGACCATCTCGCCAAGCTCGACTTCGAGCCCGAGGCGCTGATCATGTCCTTCCACGGCATGCCGGAGACGTACGCCGAGCAGGGCGACCCCTACCCCCGCCACTGCCAGGGGACCGCGCGGCTGGTGCGGGAGCGGCTGGGCTGGCCCGAGGCGCGCTGGCACATGACCTACCAGTCCCAGTTCGGCAGCGACCCGTGGCTGCAGCCCTACACCATCGACACGGTGGGACGCCTCGCCAGGTCCGGCGTGAAGCGCCTCGCCATGGTCGCCCCGGGCTTCGCCGCCGACTGCCTGGAGACGCTGGAGGAGCTGGATATGGAGAACCGGCGGGCGTTTCTCGACAACGGCGGCGAGAATTTCGCCTACATTCCGTGCCTCAATTCCAGCCCCGCGGGCCTGCGGGTCATCGAGGCCGTCGTGCGCCGCGAGCTGGCCGGCTGGATCTGATGTTCGCCCTCGCCGGCATTCGGCTCTCGTCGCACCTCCGACCGGCCGGCAACCTGGCTCCCCTGCTTGAACCTTTGATTCATCATTGATTTTCCTTCAACCTCTAAAAGTCGGCACACGTCGTCACCAAATCAATAATCAGCGTTGAGCAGGGGGGTCCCGTCATGAACATCTTCAACATCTTCTCGGGCGGCTTCGAGATCGTTGTCGTCCTGCTGGTCGGCCTCGCCCTGGTGGTCCTGTGGAGCACGGTCAAGACGGTGCCGCAGGGCTTCAACTACACGGTCGAGACCTTCGGCCGCTACACGCGCACCCTCAACCCGGGCCTCCACATCCTCGTGCCGGTGATGGAGCGCATCGGCTGGAAGATGAACATGAAGGAGCAGGTGATCGACATCCCCTCACAGGACATCATCACCAAGGACAACGCCATGGTGACGGTGGACGGCGTCAACTTCTTCCAGGTGCTGAACGCCGCCAAGGCGGCCTACGAGGTCGACAACCTGCGCGGCGCCATCGTCAACCTCACCATGACCAACATCCGCACCGTGATGGGCTCGATGGACCTCGACGAGCTGCTGTCGAACCGCGACACCATCAACGCCAGGCTGCTGCAAGTGGTGGATGCCGCCACCGAGGCCTGGGGTGTGAAGGTGACGCGCATCGAGATCAAGGACATCGCCCCGCCGCGCGACCTGGTCGACAGCATGGCCCGCCAGATGAAGGCCGAGCGCGAGAAACGAGCGCAGATCCTGGAGGCCGAGGGCCTGCGGCAGGGCGCCATCCTCAAGGCCGAAGGCGAGAAGCAGGCCGTCGTGCTGGCGGCCGAGGGCCGCAAGGAGGCCGCCTTCCGCGACGCCGAAGCCCGCGAGCGGTTCGCTGAGGCGGAAGCCAAGGCCACCGAGGTGGTGAGCCAGGCCATCTCCGCAGGCAACGTGCAGGCCATCAACTATTTCGTCGCCAACAACTACGTAAAGGCGCTGGAGGCGATCGCCAGGTCGCCCAACCAGAAGATCCTGATGATGCCGCTCGATGCTGCGAGCGTGATCGGCTCCCTCGCCGGCCTAGCCGAGATCACAAGCGAGGCGTTCGGCAAGAGCGGCGCCAACGGTGCAGGCCCCGGCGCCCGCCCGGTGACGCGGTCCGGCAGCGTGCCCAACGCTTGAAGAAGGCAATAGGCAGTAGGCAATAGGCAGTAGGTTTCGGCCTGGCCCGCTTACTGCCCTACTGCCCTACTGCCCTATTGCCTATTGCCTATTGCCTTTCAGGGAGGGATCGATGGAGAACATCTGGCCACTGCTGCAGGGCCTTGGCGCCTGGAACTGGCTGATCCTGGCCGCAGTGCTGCTGTCGCTGGAGGTGGTGATCCCCGGCGTGCACTTCCTGTGGTTCGGGCTGGCCGCCACCGTGATCGGCATCGTTGCACTGGCCATCGGCATCACCTGGCCCTGGCAGGTCCTGCTCTTCATTCTGCTCTCGGTGCTCGTGCTGCTCGGCGTGCAGCGGCTGGTGTGGCCGGACGCCACCATCAGCGATCTCCCCGACCTCAACGTGCGCGGCCAGCAGTACGTCGGCCGCTCGGTGGTGGTGGAGCAGGCCATCGAGAACGGCCGCGGCAAGGTCCGCGTGGGCGACACGCTCTGGTCCGCCGAAGGCCCCAACGCCCCGGCCGGCGCGTGGGTCACCATCACCGGCAGCAAAGGGACCGTGCTGGTGGTGGACCACGCGCGGGCTTAAGTGCAGTTCGAGAAATTGCGTCGCCTTGATCGTGACCTCTCCTGCTCAGCGGCTGGAGTGGAGCTCCGAAGCGTGCCGCGGCGCCCCTTCTCCCCTTGGGGAAAAGGTGGCCCGAAGGGCCGGATGAGGGGGCCTTCGGCACGCGCAAAGCCTCGCACGGCCAGCTCGCCGCGCCGGTCAGTGCACCCCGAGATGCTGGGCGATGACGGCATCGTCCATCCTGAGCTGGTTGGCGGCGCCTGCGAACGCCACGCTGCCGGTGTTCAGGATGACGATGTCGTCGGCAAGGTCGAGGGTGAGCTTGATGTTCTGCTCGACCAGCACGATCGACAGGCCGTCGCCCTTCAATCTGGCGATGGTGCGGCCCACCTCGGCCACGACCTGCGGGGCGAGACCCTCCGACGGCTCGTCCATCAGTAGGAGGCGCGGGTTGCCCATGAGGGCGCGGCCGATCGCCAGCATCTGCTGCTCGCCGCCCGAGAGCAGGCCGGCGGGGTGATTGCGCCGCTCCCTGAGACGCGGGAACATCTCGAAAATGGTGTCCTCGGTCCACGGCACCTTGCCTGTCCCACCCTGGGTGGCGGCGGCCCGGGGCTTGCGCGCGGCCACGCTCAGATTCTCCCGCACCGTCAGGCTGCGGAACACGCGCCGTCCCTGCGGGACCAGCGCGACGCCGAGCGCGGCGATAGCCTCGGGCACCGCGCGCGTGATATCGCTGCCGAACGCCGTGACACGGCCGGTGCGCGGCGGCAGCAACCCCACCGCCACGTTCATGCAGGTGGTCTTGCCCGCGCCATTGCGGCCGATGAGGCCGAGCAGCCGGCCCGCGCCCACGGAGAACGAGACGCTGTGCAGCACATGGCCGTCGCCGTAGTAGGCGTCGACATTCGCGAGCGTGAGGGCGCTAGTCGCCAAGGCGAGCCTCCCGGTCGAAGCGCGAATGGCCAATGGCCAATGGCGAATGGCGGAAAGGCCGCTCGACAATCGCCATTCCCCATTCCCCGTTCCCCATTCGCCTACCCGCCAAGATACACCTCCCGGGTCCGCGGATCGGCGACCACCTCGGCGCGGGTGCCTTCCACGATCACCTTGCCGAAATGGAGGAGCGTGATGCGGTCGGCCAGGTCGAGCGCCACATCCATGTTGTGCTCGATCATGACCACCGTCACGCTCCGCGGGATGGCCATGAGCAGCTTCTGAACATCGCGCCGCTCGTCGATGGACAGGCCCGCGAACGGCTCGTCGAGCAGCAGCACCTTGGGCTCCTGGGCCAGCGCCATCGCGATCTCCACGCGCCGGCGCTCGCCATACGAGGTCTGCGCCAGCGGCCGCTCGGCGATGTGGTCCAGGCCCACACGGGCGAGCGCGGTGCGGCCCCGCTCGGCGAGGTGGCGGCGGCGCGCCAGCGCCGTCACGGGGCTCCAGCGCAGCGGCGAGAGGCCAAGCAGCGCCAGCGTCACGTTGTGCAGAATCGTATCGCCCGAGAACAGCGTGATGATCTGGTAGGTGCGCGCCATCCCAAGATGCGCCCGACGCCGGCAAGGCACCCGCGTGATGTCCTGCCCGAGCAGGGACACCGTGCCGCTGTCCGGCGCGATCTCGCCGGTGATCTGGTTGAAGAGCGTGGTCTTGCCGGCCCCGTTCGGGCCAATGATCAGCCGCCGCTCGCCGGGCTCGACGTTGAGATTCACTCCGTCGGTGACGCGCAGCCCGCCGAACGACTTGGCCAATCCCGCGACGGTGAGTGCGCTCATGACGACTGTCCCCGGGCGCCGTGCGCCCCTTTGAGGAGAAGCCGCATCCGCCCCCACGCCGCGCGGGCCAGCCGCACCGAACCAGGCACCAGGCCCTCCGGCATGAAGCTGATGATGAGGATGAAGATCACGCCCAGCACCAGGTTCCAGCGCTCGATGTAGGCGCTCGCCACGTTCTTCATGACAACCACGATCGCCGCCCCTGCGATCGGCCCGAGCAGGGTGGCGGTGCCGCCCGAGATCACCATCAGCAGGATCTCGGCCGACGAGGTGAGCGCGGCGGCCGGCGGGGCAATGAACTGGTGGTAGTAGACGTAGAGCAGCCCGGCCAAGCCGCACCACAGCCCCGAGATCAGGAACGCCAGGAAGCGGATCAGCCACACATTGAAGCCCAGCGCTGTCATGCGCCGCGGCTGGTCGCGCGTGCCGGCCAGGCTGGCGCCGAACGGCGAGCGCACGAAAGCCCACATGGACAGGACCGCCATGAGGAAGACGAGCAGCGTCGCGTAGTAGAACGGCTCGGCACCGGCGAGGGAGATCCCGAACGGCGCCGGCCGGTGCCCCAAGTTGATGCCGTTGTCGCCGTTGGTGAGGCTGGCCCAGCGGTAGGCGATACCCCACACGATCTGGCCGAGCGCCAGCGTGATCATCAGGAAGCCGATGCCGGTGGACCTCAGCGCAAGCACGGCGAACACGGCGGATGCGGCCAGCGTGACCGCGACGGCCGCGAGGCACGCAACGAGGTGGCCCGCGCCAGCCTGCAGCACCAGGCCCACAGTGTATCCCGCGATGGCCAGCAATCCGGCGTGGCCCAGCGAGACGAGGCCGGCGTAGCCCACGAGCACGTTGAGCGCCAGCGCCGCCACGGCCCACAGCAGGATCTGGCTGGCGATGTTGACGTAGAAGGTATGGTGCCCGAGCCAGAGCGGCAGCGTGAGGAGAAGGGCCACACCCAGCATCGGTGCAGCCGCGGCATAGGCCGTGCGGGCGGCTCGCCCGCTCACGTCGTCACCTTGCCGAACAGCCCCTGCGGACGCAGCACCAGGATCAGCACCATGGGCAGGAACAGGATGACATAGGCAAGGTCAGGCAGCAGTGCGGTTCCGAAGTTGTAGAGAAAGCCGATAACGAAGCTCCCCACCAGGGCGCCGAGCAGGCTGCCGACACCGCCCAGGATCACCACGATCAGCGCCAGCGGCAGCATCTCGAAGTCGAGCCCCGGATAGACCGAGAGATAGGGCGCGCCCATCACCCCGCCGAACGCAGCCAGCGCCGCGCCGAGCGCGAACACCAGCGTGAAGAGCTGCGACACGCGGATGCCGACGACGCGGGCGATGGGCGCATCGTCGACGCCGGCGCGGATCATGGCGCCGAGCCGGGTCCAGTCCACCAGCAGCCACAGGGCCACAGCGATGACAACGGCCACCAGCACGATCACCAGCCGATAAAGCGGGAAGTAGAGCCCCGCCACCTGCACGGCGCCGCGCAGATGATCGGGCGTGGCGGGCTGCCAGGGGTCCCCGGTCCACAGCATCAGGCAGACATCGCCAATGATGAAGGCGAAGCCCAGCGTCAGCAGCACCTGGGGAAGCACCTGCCCCTCGAGGCGCCGCAGCAGGAGCCGCTCGATCAGCCCGCCAATCAGCGCCATGGCGGCGGCGCTGGCGAGGGCGGCGACCCAGAAGTTGATGCCGCGTGCGAGCAGCGTCACGCCGAGATACGCGCCCAGCATGAAGAACGAGCCGTGCATCAGGTTGGGGATGCGCATCAGCCCGAAGATCAGGGAGAAGCCCGAGGACAGCAGGAACAGCAGCCCCCCCATCGCCACGCTGTTCACGGCAAGCGTCAGCCACAGGCTCATACAGTTGGTTCTCGGTGATTGCTTTGCCTGCGTGAAAGTCGTGAAGTCGTGAGATCGTGAAATCGACTTCACGACTTGGCGACTTCACGATCTCACGAACCTACGGCTCCAAATTCCTCGCCGGCGGATAGTCGCGCGCATACACCGGGTTGGCCAGGAACGCCTTCTCCTCGTAAGTCCAGAACTGGCTGACGCCTGGATAGGTCTTGATCACCGTATTCACCAGCGCGCCACCCTTCCTCTCGCAGCGGCGGATGAACACGTCGCCCACCACATTGCCGTACTGGTCGAACTTGACGGGCCCGCGCGGCGTGTCCGTCAGCGAGATCTTGTGCAGGGCCTCGGCGAGCGCCTTGCGGTCGTCGGACTGGCTGCCCAACGCCTGGATGGCGGCCTCCACGCACTGTCCCGCCACGTACATGCCGGCCGAGTAGCCGCCGGGCAGCACGCTGTAGTCCTTCTGCATCGCCGCCACGAAGCGCTTGTTGCTGTCGGATCCGAAGTCGGCCGAGTAGTAGGCCGCCGAGATCACGCCGACAGCTTCATCGCCGAGGCTTTTCAAGAGCGCATCGTCCATGGCGGTCCAGCCAGCCAGCAACGGCGTCTTGGCCTTGAGGCCGAGGTCCGCATAGGAGCGCATGAACTTCACGGGGTTGGAGCCGGCGAAGCCGTTGAAGACGCAGTCGACGCTGCCGATCTGGGCGATGAAGGGCGTGTAGTCGGGCGTCACCAGCGGCGGCCACAGCTTCTTCACCACCTTGCCGCCGTTGTCCTCGAACACGCGCAGGAA
>Ga0075421_100012853_pt1 | contig 10412 bp, 2 predicted proteins | sample SoiMetdeltSBSDD5_FD_75292 | JGI IMG/M metagenome (GOLD analysis project Ga0075421, IMG submission 75292) | Bulk soil microbial communities from a Populus tree surrounding site in Tennessee, USA - Soil MetaG P. deltoides SBSDD5 | ecosystem: Environmental > Terrestrial > Soil > Tree plantation... | reverse complement strand
GTCGCGCTGGACATGGCGGCCGAGGCGAAGCAGTTCCGCCCGCCGCGCCGCGCCCTGATGGCCCTGTACGGCGCCGACGTCAACATTGACTGGCGGCGGCTGGTCGGCTTCGTCCGCGACATCTCCGTCGTGTCCGACGCGCAGTACCAGGCGATGGCCCCGCCGCAGGTCGTGGACGAGTTCCCGGCAGACCTCCAGGACCCGCGGCTGGAATTCTCCGGCCTCTACGAGGACGGGTGGGTCTCCGACCACGCGTGGGCGGCGCTGTCGCAGCCGTGGAATTCGAAGTCGCTGACGTTTAAGGGGTACGTCCCGCTGATCCGGGACCCCAACTTCCGCACGGAGTTCACCGTGCTGGTGGACGGCAGGGAGGTGGGCCGCCGGGACCTGGGCGTCGGCGAGTTCGAGATGGAGCTGCCGGTGGTCGCCGGGACCGGCCGCCGGCGGGTCGAGCTGCGGACGACGGCGTTCCAGCGCCTTCCCGTGCCGGACCAGCGGCCGGTGACGTGCCGGGTGACGCTGCTCGGCTTCACCGGCGCCGACACGCCGCCGGCGCGGGTCGCGCGGACCGACGACAAACCCGCCCACGACGCCGCCGACCACCCGCTGCTGTCGCCGCAGGGGGTCTGGCGAGACGGTTGGGTCGCCGGCAAGGCGAGCCTCCGCCTGGCGCAGCCGCCGGGGGCGGGTGAGCTGGTGGTGCGCGGGATGGTGCCACAGCTCGGCGATGCTTCGTTTGCGATGGACCTGACCGTCCGCGTGGACGGCCAGCCGGCGGGGCAACAGTCGCTCCGGCTGGACCGCTTCGAACTTCGCGTCCCCGTGAACCGCCCGGAGCCCGGCGTGCGGACGGTGGAACTGGAGCTGTCCCGCACGCAGCGCCTCCCTTCCCCCGACGGCCGCGACGTCGCCTTCCGCTTCGACCTGATCGGCTTCGAACCCCCCGCGGGCCCGCCGACCGGCGTGCGCCAATTCCCACAGGACCTGCGCAACCCGCTGCTGAACGCACAGGGCCTCTACGAGGACGGCTGGGCCGCCCCGACGGCGTCGCTCACGCTCACCCGGCCGCAAGAGGCGACGGAGCTGGTCGTGAAGGGGATGGTGCCGCAACTGACCGCCGCCCCGGCCGCGGGCTCAAATGCCGCATTCAGGACGGAGCTCACCGTCCTGCTCGACGGAACGGAGACGGCCAGGGCGCCGCTGACCCCCGGCAACTTTGACCTCCGCATTCCGCTCCCGCCGGCAACCAGAGGCAACGCCGCCCCGTGTAAGGTCGAGCTCCGCTTCACGGAGTCCCAGACGATCCCGTCGCCCGACGGGCGCAAGGTCGGCGCCCGCCTGTCGCTGATCGAGTTCACGCCAGTCAGTCAATGACCTGCGTTCGCGCAAGGTCCCCACTCCCTCTCCCCTTGCGGGAGAGGGCAGGGGGTGAGGGGTAAACGTCAGAGTCGATCGGCGTGGCCTCGCAACTTGCACTCCGGTGCTTCCCCCTCTCCCGCGGAGGGGAGAGGGGACCAGAGGGGGTGCTCCTGCATTGCCGACGCGAAACGCGCGCAAAAAAAACCGGCCGCGACGGGCTGGCGTCGCGGCCGGTGGGAAACACACGGAGGGAGTCAGTCAGGCGCTACGCCGCGCGGCGGTTGCCGAGCAGCCTGTCGAAGAACCGCAGCACGTCCGTGACGAGCTGCTCGGTCCTGCCCAGGCGCTCCGTGTACAGCTGACCGTTCAGGTAGACGGGGTCGGTCATGTCCCGGTCCACCTTCAGGTCGTCGCGGCCCTCGCCCAGGTGCGCCTCGATCCGGATGACGCTGGCGTCACTGAAGGTCGATTCGCCGGGGAGGATGTCGCCCCGGACGCCGATGCCGTCACGCCGGTCGTAGGAGACGTGGACCCGGTCGTTGCCGTTGGTGCCCACGATCTGCAGCACGCCGTTGTGCAGGCCGACACCCGTGATCACGGCCGGCGCGTTGCCGGTGGCCAGGGCCTTTCCGTCGGAGACCTTCACCGTCACGTTGTACAGCCCGCCCTGGGCGTACACGTGCGAGCCGACCAGCGAGCCGCCGCTGATGACGGCGTTGCTGGTGGTCCCGTCGCCCCAGTCGATCACCGCCGTGTGCGTGTCGAGCACGCCAGCGTCGGTGAAGGAGCCGGTGAGGGTGACGGTCTCGCCCTGCCGGACCGCGCCCAGCGCCGCGGCGCTGGAGGTCAGGCCGGTCAGGACGGGCGCCGCGTTGGCGACCTCGACGACGCCGCTGTACTCGCTGTAGCCGCCGTCCTTGTCGTGGACGCGGGCGCGGACGGTGTAGGAGCCGTCCTGCGGGTACAGGTGCGAGACGACGTTGGACGAGGAGCCGCTGACCTCGAAGACGCCGTCGCCGTCGAGGTCGAAGCTGTAGGTGAGGCCCGCGGCCAGGTCGGCCGCCGAAACGTCGGACGCGCCGTGGAGGCCGACGGTCAGGGTGCCGCCCTCGACCAGCATCCCGCCGAGGGACAGGCTGGCGGTCGGGTTGACGTTGGTCACCTCGACCTCGGTGGCGTAGTCGGTGTACCCGCCGTCCTTGTCGCTCACGCGGCCGCGGACGAGGTACGTGCCGTTGTCGCCGAAGGTGTGCGAGGCGGTGGGCGAGGCGCCCGAGACCTCGTACAGGCCGTCGCCGTCGAAGTCGAAGCTGTAGGTCAGGCCGGCGCTGAGGTCCACGAGGGACGGGTCGGTCGCGCCGTTGAAGGAGACGTTCACCGCCGAGCCCTCGGCGACGGGGTTGTCGTCGACGAAGGCCGAGACGGTCGGGGCGACGTTGTTCACGTTCACCGACACGTCCACGTAGCTGCCGTTGCCCGAGTCGTCGGAGACGAGGGCGCGGACGGTGTAGGTGCCGTTGTCGGCGGCGAGGAACGTGAAGGTGTTGCCGTCGGCCACGCCGTCGCCCAGCCAGGTGAGCGAGGTGAGGTCGTTGAGGTCCTCGTTCAGGACGTTGGCCGAGAGGGTGACGTAGCCGCCCTCGTCGACCGACAGCGGCGCGTCGACCGTGACGGTCGGGGCCGAGAGGTCCTGGATGAAGACCGACGTCACGCCCGCCGCCATGCCGCCGTTGCCGTCGTCGGCCGTCACCGTGACGGTGTACAGGCCGGGGCTGGCGTACGAGTGGTCGAGGGTGTAGGTCATGTCGGCGTTCAGCATCAGGGGCTGTACGCCGCTGCCGTCGCCGTAGTCGACGGTCAGTGCCCAGTTGTCCGCGTCGGGGTCGACGAGCAGGCCGGTGACGCCCCACGGGAGCGGGGTGTCGCCGTACCGGCCCTCGACCAGGATCTGGCTGTCGGGCAGCGTGAGCGTCGGCACGGTGTTGGGGGCCTCGCCGCCGCCCGCGTCGGCCCACGTGCCGTCGCGGAACCGGAAGACGTAGCGGCCGGCCACGTCGCTCATGAAGCTGCCGTGGACCAGGCCGGTCTCGAGGTTGCCGTCGAGGAAGCTGCCGGCGATGCCGCCGCCGGGCATGTCATAGAACGTGCCGGGGACGCGGGTGCCGGCGGTGAAGCCGACGCGGCCCGAGGCGCCGCCGCGGCCGTCCGGGCTGCCGCCGTTGTAGTTCGTGCCGGTCTCCCACTGGATCTTGTCGTAGTTGAACTCGACGTCGAAGTTGCCCGCGCCCAGGTCGGAGCGGTCGATCAGGACCACCTGGAAGCTGTTGCGGTTCGTGTGGGAGGGGCTGCTGGTGAAGTAGTCGACGTTGATGAAGTTCACGCCGAAGGCCGTGCGGCCGTCGACGGTGCCGCGGCCGTAGCGGACCGGGCTGCCCGCGAAGCGCGTGTCCACGTCGGCGAAGAACGGCGCGATCATCCTCACCTGGAGGGCGTCCAGGCCCGAGGAGGAGAAGGCGCTGTTGCGCACGCCGAAGGACAGGTTGCCGTTGTTGTTGACGAAGACGCTGGAGAACAGGCTGCCGAAGAAGTTCACCGGCGACGAGAACCCGAGGGAGACGGCGGTCGTGGTGGACCGGTCGTCGCCGACGCCGAGGCTGGTCGCGTTGAACGCCGCGTCCATGCGGACGGCGGACATCAGCACGCGGTCCTCGAGGGGCTCGAAACTCGAGGCACTGCGCCGTACGGCAACCTGGGAGCCGCGCGCGTCGCGAGACGAGACGTGGCCGCGGCGGACGAAGCTCGAGAGCGCGGACATTGGATCCTCACTGTCTTCCCTCGGTGCCGCGCCGAGCCCGGTGTGCCGAGCGGATCTCGCCCCCGTGCCCCGTCTTCTCTGGGGCGCCCGCTTTCTTAAAGCGGGGGGACAAAGCCTCGGAGCGGTCATTCGACTGCTCCCCGAGGCCGGATCTCGCGTCGGCCGCCCACGGCCGCACCGGGAGAAACATACGATTCGCCCACCCCGATTTGGGGGCCGTGCGGGGGGTGTTTTGGCCGGTCCAGCGGGGGTGTTTTTTGAGTTAAAGGGTTTAGTGTAAAGGAGTTGCGCAACAATATGGGGGTGCGGCGCGCCGGGGGGAAGGGGGGGTGCGGCGTTCCCCAGATTCCCCAGGCGGTACCAACGTCGTTGGGCGGTTCTTTACGAAATTTGCGTGATTTCCCGGAGGATTTCAGTCGTCGCCGCGGTCGGGGGCGCGGCGGCGGGCGCCGTGATCAGCCGCAGGGGCGGCGTGAACAGGTTCCTCCGCACCATCGTGAGGTCGGTGACGCTCACGCGGCCGTCGCGGTTGTGGTCGTAGCGGCTGGCGATCGTCGCGGGGTTGGCGAAGAGGGCGGCGGCGGTGCGCAGGAAGTCGATGGCGGTGACGTCGGCGTCGCGGCCGGCACGGTCGCCGGTCTCGCCGACCATGTTGCCGAAGTAGGACACGTCCGGCTGCGCGAGCCCCGTGTCTTCGGTGGCCAGCACGGTGACCTGGAGCCAGGTGTTGCGGATGGACCCGTCGGGGAAGGTGACCGTGACGCGGTCGCTGCCGCCGGCGCCAGCGCCGCGGCGGACGGTGACGGAGGCGGGCGTCACGACCGTCGTGAAACTGGTCGGGCTGGAGGCGGCGGACGTCCTGAAGCGGAAGTCGGAAGCGTCAAGGGAAGTCCCCGCCGGCAGGTCCCGCACGTCGAGCATGATCCCGTTGATGCCGCGGCTGTAGCCGGTGTAGTTGGCGAACGTGGCGGTCTGCCCCGGCAGCAGCGCCCGCTTGTCGGGTGCGATGGCGGCGTCGTCGCGTGCGTCAGCGACAGCAGAAGAGCCGTCATAAACGCTGTTGTTGTAGAACACGTGCCGCCCGGCGACGGTTGCGACGGGGGCCGGCCCGTCGGCCGGGATCTTCCACAGCTCGTAGCCGTGCAGCCCGTCATCGGCGGAGAAGTACAGACCGTTGCCGAACCGCTCGAAGGCGCGCTGCCCCTGGAGGTTGCCCACGGCGCCCGTGTCGGCGCCGTCGTAACCCCACAGGCGCGGGAGCACCGCCGAATCCGTCGAGGCCCAGAAGTACAGGGTCCCGTCGAACTCCGTCGGCTCCGTCGGCCACAGTGCAAAACCGGGGGTCACGCGCGTCGCGGTGCGGGCAACGGCGTCGTAGCGGTAGACGGCCCCGCCCGCCGTGGCGCCGTCGCCGGCGACGAAGTGCAGCGCGCCCCGGAACGCCGACAGGTGCGTTGGCGGTGGGGCGTCGGGGTCGGTCGACGGGTCGGCGGCGAGGCTCACCGTAGGGCCGTCGAGACGGAACACCGCATAGCCGTGGTCCGCGGACCGGCCGACAAGGTAGAGCGTGTCGCCGACGACGAGCAGCTCGCGGGTCGGCTCGACGCCGCCCCGGCCGGTGCCGGGGACCTGCGTCGCGACGGTCCCGTCGTACTTCCACAGCGAAGGCGGCGTGTTGTAAATCGGCGGCTCGGTCGCGTGGACGGCGGCGACGTAGAGTGCGCCGCCGTAGACCGCGAAGCCCGGCGCGCCGCCCCGGGGGAAGTCGAGCGGGTACAGGTCGCGGACGACCAGCTCGGCCCGCGTCCCGTCGAACCGCCACAGCCCCTCGCCGTAGTCGTCGCCGGGGTCGCCGGGGCCGGGCCCGTCGGGGTCGTAGACGATCTGCCGGCGGCCGAAGAAGTAGAGCGCACCGTTGTACGGGAACAGCTCGGCGTCATAAGACAGGTAAAACCCGTTGGACTGGCCGAGCAGCATGGTGCTCGACCCGCTCGTGCCGTCCCCGTCGTACCGCCACAGCTCCATGCCCACGTCGTCGGGGTTGACGGCGGTGAAGTACGGCTTGCCGCCGAGCGCCTCGATGTCGCTGATCGAGAAATATCCCCCCGGCAGGCCGCCGTCGGCCAGATGCGCGGCGGTGCCGTCGAACGTGTAAAGCTCACCGTGGCTGCTTTCGTCGGCGTCGGCGGCGAAGTAGAGCCGGTCGCCGACGGTCTCGAACGGGCCGGGGTGGGACGACCGCGTGCCAGGCGCTACGTCCGCCGCCAGCGAAATCGTCCGGCCGTCATACTTCGCCAGCTCGCGGCCGGCCTCGCGGAAGAACACACCGAAGTAGAGCGCGTCGCGGAAGACCGCCTTGTTGTAGCTCAAGTCCCTCGCCTCGTCGGGGACGACGGTCGCCGAGGCGCCGTCGTAGCGGAACAGGCGCGTCAGGGTCGTCGAGCCGTACAGGTTTCCGTCGTACGCGGCCAGCCCGTAGCCGGAGAAGGACATCGCGGAACTCTCCGGGCCGGGGACGATGTCGGCGGCGAGGGACGCGACGCCCGTGGCGTCCACTTTCCACAGCTCACGCCCGACGGTCTCACCGCCGTATGCGGCAAAGTAGACCGCGTCTTCCCAGGTGAACAGCCCCGCCGGCCAGGAGGCCTCCTGGCCGGGCCGCACGTCGGCGGCGAGCGAGATGGCGTTGGCGGCCGGGTCGTAGCGGTAGAGCTCCTCGTCGTGCCAGCCGGGCAGCGCAACGCCGGAAAAGTAGAGCGAGCCGCCCAGGCCGGCGAACTTGTCGCCGGTGTCGCGGGTCTCGACGTCCACGTCGGGGCCGGAGGCGGTCCGGTTCACGTTGACCAGAGACGTGCCGTCGTAGCGCCACAGTTCCGCGGGCCCGGCGCCGCCGGTCGAGCAGGCGGCGAAGTAAAGGGCGCCGCCGTAGGAGGTGAATGCGTAATCCGCGGCGAACGGCCGGGAGGTCGTCCCCCCGGGGTTGATGTCGGCGAGCATGGTGGCGGTCGTGCCATCGAACTTCCACACCTCGCGGCCGGCGTTGCCGGCGGTGGCGGAGAAGTAGAGCGCGCCGTCATGGGTGGTGAGCTCCTGCGGCTCAGAGCTGCCGCTGCCGAAGGACTGGTTGTAGCCGGGGACGACGTCGGCGGCGAGGCTGGCGCGCGTGCCGTCGTAGCGCCACAACTCGCCGCCGGTGTCGGGGTGGAAGGCGCGAAAGTAGATTGCGCCGTCGAACACCTCCAGGTCTCTCACAAAGGGCCACGCGCTGAAGTGGTCGGGGCCGGGGTAAATGTCCGTGACGCGCGTCGCCGAGATGCCGTCGTAGCGCCACAGCTCCGTGCCGTGCTCGGCGGTCGTCGCGGGGAAGTACAAGGCGCCGTTGAAGACGACGAACTCGCTTGGCGAGGAACCGACGCCGGTGGTGTTGATGTCTGCCGCCAGGACCGGCGCGGCGGCGAGGAGCCGGCGGCCTTCCAGGGTCTCCACTGAAACTGCCCGTGCGAAGCGAGTGATACGTCCTGCCACGGCCCCGCTCCCTTCTGGCCGGCAAGACCGGCCGGTGCCGACTCATGGTGTGGTGGAGCGCCGGGCGTACCGCCGCCGCCCGGCCTCAGAGTACTGCAATGGCGCAACGGAATGCGCCCGCATCATAAGGCGACGGGAGGGCGGACAGAAGTACAAATTCCTGCGGGGCAGCGGGGCTGCTCACCCGTCACTCCTCATCCCGCTCCAGGAGCAACGCCTCCTGGTACGCCGCGGGCCGCGATTCCACAGCAAGCGGCGGGGTGGGTGAGGAGAAGGGGGAAGTCGAGCCGAGCTGGAACGAGCCGCTCAACACGGCTTCCTGTACCGGCGGCAGTGGCTCTGCGATCGCCTGCAGCCGGTTGGACATGCCGCGGCGGGTGACGGCCATGTCCAGCAGGTTCACCCGGCCGTCCCGGTTGTGGTCGAAGCGGCTGGTGATCGGTGCGACGCCGCCGGCGCCGGGGCGGACGGCGTTGCGCATCGCGACCAGGTCCGTCACGCTCACGAAGGCGACGTCGCCGGACGAGGGTCCGCCGGCCGGGCCGGGCGGCGGGGCGTTGCCGGTGTCGCCGGCAATGTTCCCGAAGTAGAAGACGTCCGGGGCGGCCAGGCCGGTGTTGGCGTTGGCCTTCACGCTGACCTGGAGCCACGCGTTGAGGATCGCGCCGTCGGCCCAGACGAGGGTGACGCGGTCGGATCCGCCGGTGCCGGCGCCCGGCCGGCGGGTGACGGTGGCCGGCGCGGCCACGAGCTCCCACGTGGTGGGGTCGCCGCCGGGGCCGGCCCGGAAGGTGAAGTCCGCCGCCGACAGGTCGGACGCCAGTCCGGCGATGTCGATCATCACGCCGTTGATCCCGCGGGAGTACGACGTGTAGTTCGCGCCCGTGGCCGGTTCGCCCGGCAGCAGCGCCGCCTTGTCGGTGGCGACCGCGCCGTCGTCCTGGGCGTTGGCCGCGACGCTGCGTCCGTCGAACGCGCTGTTGTTGTAGAACACGTGCCGGCCCGCCACCGTCGTGCCCCGTACGAACCGCCAGGTGTCGGACGCGTCGGCGGCCAGCTCGTTGCTCGCGTAGTCCACAACGCCCGACCCGGCGGCGACGACGGTGAGGACGTAAGTCCCGGGGCCGGCAGTCAGGGCGGCCAGGCCCGAAAGGGTCCACGTGACGTTGTCGTCGGTCGTCAGCGTCTCGGCGCCGGTGAGGATGTTGGTGCCGCCGTTGACGGCCAGCACCAGGTCTGCAACGTCGAGCCCCGTGACGGGCTCGTCGAAGACGATGGTGACGGAATCGACCGCCTCGCCGCGCGGGTCGGGGACGACGTCGGTGACGTCGGCGGTGGGGGCGGTCCGGTCGTTGTTGTGCCGGCCCGGCGTTCCCCCCTCGATGTCGGCGGCCCAGTTGGCGACGTCGTTGCCGTAGGCGAAGTAGTCCCGCCGCGCCAGCGACGGCCCGCCGCCGTCCGGCGTGGCGGGCCAGGGCGCGACGTCATCGTAGTTGAGCCGGTCGGCCAGCACAAAGCTGGTGCCGGGCCCGGGGCGGTACAGGGTCAGGTTCTCGCCGCCGTTGTCGAGCAGGTTCGTGGTGCCGTCGACGCTGTAGGGGCCGTACACGCTGACGCCGGCCGGCACGCTGTACAACTGGCGGAACGTGTCCGGCGCCACCTGCGACACGATCACGTACCCGAAGGCGGGGATGACCGCGTTGTCCGGCAGGACGTAGTCGATGCCGTCCACGAACTTCCACCGGCGGGCCGGGTCGGCCGGGTCGTACAGCGGGACGTCCGATCCGGTGAGGTTGCGCAGTTCGATGAACTCGCTGCTGCCCGACAGTTCCGGGTTGTACATCACCTCGCTGATGACGACCGGCCCCACGAGCGGGGCGGAGTTGGCCGCGCCGGGGGTGGGGGAGACGAGGGAGACGAAGTCGGTGCCGCCGGTGGACTTCACGTGCTCGCCGAACGGCACGCCGGGCAGCGCTCCCGCGAAGCGGGCGGTCTCGCGGTAGCCGCCGACGTTGCCCGACGGGTCCACCGACGAGAGGTAGACCGTCCCGCCCGACTCGGCCAGGCCGAATCCCAGTGCCGCCTCGTCGAACACGAGGAATTCGTTGGCGGGGACGAAGGTGTTGTCCGGCACCCGGAAGCGGCGGAGGTTGGTGTCGGTGTTGCTGATGAACCAGCCGGAGATGTTCACTTCCGCACCAGTAGTGTTGTGCAGCTCGACGAAATCGCCCTGGGTGCCGCCGGCGGTGAGCACCTCGTTGATCATGACGGCGCCGGGCGCGGTGCCGGGGTCGGCGGCGCCGGGGCCGCCGTGCAGCCGGTTGCTGGGGCGCCAGCCCTGCTTCTGCGACAGGACCGTGTTCGACGCGTTGGGGTTGACGGCCACCAGCGAGTACCCGCCGCCGTCGGTCTGCGCGTACCAGTCGTCGTCGTAAGTGAAGTCGACGATGGATTGACCGAGGGGGCCCCGGAGGACGATCCTCTCGCCGCCGTCGGAGAGCGAGTTGGTGTAGGTGCCGGCGACGATCGGCGCGTCGCCGTAGCGCGCGCGGAAGGCGGTCGGGTTGCGGACGACCACGGCGCGCTGGCCGGGGTCGAGGGACAGATTGCCGAACGTGAACTCGATCCCCTCGCGCAACTGGATTCCCGCGAGAAGCACGCGGCGGGAGGCGGTGTTCTCGACCTCGATGAACTCGTAGTCGGTGGCGGTCGT
>Ga0075421_100012852_pt1 | contig 10414 bp, 9 predicted proteins | sample SoiMetdeltSBSDD5_FD_75292 | JGI IMG/M metagenome (GOLD analysis project Ga0075421, IMG submission 75292) | Bulk soil microbial communities from a Populus tree surrounding site in Tennessee, USA - Soil MetaG P. deltoides SBSDD5 | ecosystem: Environmental > Terrestrial > Soil > Tree plantation... | reverse complement strand
CCTGCGGACACGGCACGGCGCCACCGGCCTCGTGCCGTTTCTGATCTCCCGCTACGGCCGCGCTGCCGCGCTCGCATTCACGATCGCGATACTCATTCGCCTCTACAACGAAGTCTGGAGCAACACGTCCGTCGTCGGCGCATATTACGGGAAACCCGGCGAATGGACCTTCATCGCCGCCGCGTTCCTTTTCACCGCAGCTTCGCTGTTCTACAGCCTGAAAGGCGGGTTGCGCTCCTCGATCGTGACGGACGTGATCCAGTCGCTCGTGTTCGTCATCGTGATGGCGATCGTGCTCTTCATCGTTCTTCCGAAGCACGGCTTGCCGCAACTGATGTCAGTCGGCGAATTCCGCATGGGCGCGGGCGTCGATCTCCTCCTCGTCGCGCTCCTGCAGATCTTGTCGTATCCCTTTCACGATCCCGTGCTCACCGACCGCGGCTTCATCACACGGGAGAAAACGATGCTGCGCGCGATGATCGTCGCCGGCGTGCTGGGTTTCATCTGCATCTTCGCGTTCAGCCTGGTTGGCGTGCACGCGAAAATCGAAGGGCTGCCTGCTGGCGACAACATGCCGGGCGAAGTCGCCCTCGCGTTCGGCATCGCTCCCTACCTGCTGATGACGCTCGTGATGATCATGGCCGCGGGCTCGACGGTCGATTCGACCTTCGCATCGGTCGCCAAAGCGGTCGGGCACGAGCTGCCGCTGCTCGCCGGCCGCACGCCAGGTAACCGTGCGATCCTGGTAGGTATGTGGACGATGGTCGCCTTTGCCGTGCTCGGGAACCTGCCGATGATCGCCGGCACGGACATTCTCAAAGCCACCACAGTGAGCGGCACGATGGTGATGGGCCTCGCACCGATATTCCTGCTCGCGCCGCTCGTCAGATTTTCCCCCTGGAGCTTTCACCTCGCCTTCTGGCCGGGCGTCGCGCTGGGCGTGCTGGTCGCATCGAACGCCGTCCCACCCTCCTGGGCCATCGGTGACGGCAAGTACGCGCTGCTGCTCGGCGCAAACGTGTACGGCCTCGTCATCTGCTTCGCGGGATTTTTGCTGCCGCTCGCGTGGCAGCGCGTGGGGAGAGGCCCCGCGGGCGCGCGCGCGGCGTCCGAATCGCGCGTGGCATGAGCAGTTTCGGCGGCACTGCGAGCGAGCGGCAGCCGGGCCGCACGTGTCCACTCTCCTATCGCTACTCGCCCTCCACACTGGCGCGCGATGCCGAGCTGCAGGCAGAGACGCTGTACATCGCCGGCGGCGTCTACGGAAATCCTTATGCGCTCGCGCGCATTCTCGAGATCGCTCATGATGATCCCTGCCGCGGAGTGCTCGTCTTCAACGGGGACTTCAACTGGTTCAACACGGACGCTTACGACTTCGCCGCCATCAACGACCTCGTGATGCGGAACATCGCGCTTCGGGGCAACGTCGAAACCGAGCTCGCGCACGACGACATTGGCGCAGGTTGCGGCTGTGCCTATCCGCAAAAGGTCAGCGATGAAGAGGTCGATCGATCAAACGCGATTCTGGCTCGTTTGCGCGAAACCGCACGGGCAGCTCCCACCTTGCGCAAGCAGCTCGGTGCGCTTCCCATGCACATGGTCGTCGAAGTTGCCGGCATACGCATAGCCATCGTGCACGGCGATGCGGAGTCGCTTGCGGGGTGGGCCTATTCGGAGCACGAGCTCCGCCGGCCGGAGGGCATCCGGCGCCTGCTGTCCCATATCGCTGCCGCCCGCGTTCGTGTTATCGCGTCGAGCCATACGTGTCTGCCTGTTGCGCTCGACTTCGAAACACCGGCCGGTCGCTGCGCGCTTTTCAATAACGGCGCTGCCGGCATGCCGAACTTCCGCGGCACACGATACGGGCTTGTGACGCGAATCGCATCGCGACCCGCGGCGAACGCGCTCTACGGCACGCGCATCGGTGCGGCCTATGTCGACGCCGTCGCCGTGGATTACGATCACGCGCGCTGGATAGAACGTTTTCGGGCAAGCTGGCCGGAAGGCAGTCCTGCGCACTTGTCCTATTTCGAGCGCATTGTGGAAGGCCCGAACTACAACCCCGCAGCGGCCGTGCGCGCCCTGTAAGTTTCCGCGCCGACGGGCGACTGGTGAACGTGGGAGAAAGCTCGACACCATGACCAAAGGCCGAGTCGCCGTCCTCGCGCTGCTTGCGGCTGCGATCGTCGCGTTTTTCGCGCTCGATCTCGGCCGTTACCTATCGCTGGACTTCTTCCGCGCGCAGCAGTCGTGGATCGATGCATACGTGCAGCGGTCTCCGGTTCACGCAGGCGTGACGTTCTTCCTGATCTACATCGCGGTCACCGGCTTATCGCTTCCGGGTGCGGCGGTCATGACGCTCATCGCGGGAGCGGTGTTCGGGCTCCTCTGGGGAACGCTCATCGTGTCCTTCGCTTCGTCCATTGGCGCGACGCTCGCATTCATCGCGTCACGGTTCCTGCTGCGCGAATGGGTGCAAGGCAAGTTCGGCGAGAAGCTCACCGCGATGAATGCCGGCGTCAAAAAAGAAGGGGCGTTCTATCTCTTCGCGCTGCGGCTCGTTCCGCTATTTCCGTTCTTTGTGATCAACCTTGCGATGGGACTCACGCCGATCAGAGCACCAACCTTCTATTGGGTGAGCCAGATCGGCATGCTTCCCGGCACGATCGTATACGTCTATGCGGGGACGCAGCTCGGCCAGTTCCAGATCACGTGGCAACTCGTACTCGCGCTCGCGCTGCTCGGCATCTTCCCATTGGCAGCCAAGAAAGTGCTCGATGCCATCAAAGCGCGCAAGGTTTATGCCAAATGGCCGCGTCCGGGCAGCTACGATTGCAACGTTGTCGTGATCGGCGCCGGATCGGCGGGCCTCGTGGCCGCCTACATCGCTGCTGCTGTCAGGGCCAAAGTGACGCTGATCGAAAAGCACCGGATGGGCGGGGATTGCCTGAACACCGGCTGCGTGCCGTCGAAAGCGCTGATTCGTTCGGCCAGGCTCCTCTCGAACATCCGACGCTCGGCCGAATTCGGCGTACGCTCCGCGACAGCCGATTTCGATTTCGCAGACATCATGGAGCGCGTGCAGCGCGTCATACGGACCGTGGAGCCGCACGATTCCGTCGAGCGCTTCACGAAGCTCGGCGTCGAGTGCGTCCAGGGCAGCGCAAGGATCACCACGCCGTGGACCGTGGAAGTCGATCTCGCGACCGGCGGCAAACGTACGCTCACCACTCGCAATATCGTGATCGCGGCCGGTGCACAGCCTTTCGTTCCGCCGATACCGGGTTTGAGAGAGTCGAATCCGCTCACTTCCGATACGGTCTGGAATTTGCGTACGCTGCCGAAACGTCTCGTCGTGCTGGGCGGCGGGCCGATCGGCAGTGAGCTCGCGCAGTGTTTCGCGCGGTTGGGATCGAAGGTCACGCAGGTGGAGATGCTCCCGCGCATACTCATGCGCGAAGACCCGGAAATATCCGAAATGGTCGCGACCCGCTTTCGCGCCGAGGGCATCGACGTCCTCGTCAACCACAAGGCGAAACAGGTGCTCGAAGAGAATGGCGAACGCGTGATCGTCGTCGAGCATGAAGGCAAAGACAAAGCGATTCCGTTCGACGAGCTCTTGTGCGCTGTCGGACGCGCGCCCAACACGGCGGGTTACGGCCTTGCGGAGCTCGGCATTCCGCTGACGAAGACCAAGACCGTCGAGACGAACGAATACCTGCAGACGCTCTACCCGAACATTTTCGCTTGCGGGGACGTGGCCGGACCCTACCAGTTCACCCACACGGCGTCTCATCAGGCGTGGTATGCCGCAGTGAACGCGCTCTTCGGGCAGTTCCGGAAATACAAGGCCGATTATTCCGTGATTCCCTGGGCTACGTTCACCGAGCCCGAGGTCGCACGCGTCGGACTGAACGAGCTCGAAGCGAAGGAGAAGAACGTTGCTTATGAAGTAACGAGTTATGGGCTTGATGAGCTCGACCGGGCCATTGCCGACGAAGAGGCGCACGGACTCGTCAAAGTGCTCACCGTACCGGGCAAGGACAAGATCCTCGGCGCGACCATCGTCGGCGAGCACGCAGGCGATCTGATGGTCGAATTCATCCTTGCGATGCGGCACGGTCTGGGGCTGAACAAGCTCCTGAGCACGATACATATCTATCCCACGCTCGCGGAGGCGAACAAGTACGCGGCGGGCACATGGAAGCGGCAGCACGCTCCGCAGCGCGTGCTCGCCTGGCTCGAGCGTTACCACGCGTGGATGCGCACATGACGGCCTCGGCTTTCGCAAGAGCCCTCTTTGCCCTCGCTCTGGTGTTGCCCCTCGGGAGCGCGCGTGCTCAGTTCGACCATCAACACAAGGCGTTGACGGCTTTGCTGGCCAGCCACGTGGTGTCGACCGATGGCGCCAAGGCATCGCAACTACGTTATGCCGCGATCGTCAAAGATCGTGCGGCGCTGAGGACGTACCTTGACTCGCTCGCCCAGGTGAGCGAGCAGGAGTTCAAATCGTGGCCGAAGCCGGAGCAGCTGGCCTTCCTCATCAACGCGTATAACGCGGGCATGATCGATCTCGTGCTCACCCGCTATCCGAACCTTAAGTCGGTATGGGATTTCGGCAAGGTCTTCAACAATCCGTTCAGGAAGCGTTTCGTCAAGCTGTTAGGCCGAGACTACAGCCTCGACATGATCGAGCACGAGACGATCCGGGCGCGCGGCGTCTACGACGAACCGCGTATTCATTTCGCGGTGAATTGCGCTTCAATCGGCTGTCCGATGCTGCGCGAGGAAGCGTACGTGGGCGCGCGGCTCGACGCGCAGCTGGAAGATCAGACACGCCGATTCCTCTCCGATCGGTCGCGCAACCGGTACAACGCCTCGAGCAACTCACTGGAAGTGTCGGAGATCTTCAAGTGGTATCGCGATGATTTCGAAAGCGGCTATCGCGGCATCCGCTCACGGGAGCAGTTCTTTGCGAGGTACGCAGCACAGCTCGCCGATATGCCGGAGCATCAGAAACAGATACGCGAGCAGAAGGCGGAGATTCGCCATCTCGATTACGACTGGGGGCTGAACGACGTCAAAAGGTGAGGCTGTGAAGAGAGCCTACGTGCTCGCGACCGCGGTGAGCGAGTGGCACAATGTCCATCGCGCGGCGGCATAGCAAAGAGGAGCGCACCAATGCTTATGGACGTGGAAAGCAACGCATGAGGGCTCTGCTTGCGATGCTTTGCCTCATCGCCGCTGCCGCCTTCACAAGCGGCCTGGCGGCGGCGCAGGAATGGAAGCCGCAGCGAAACGTCGAGATCGTCGTAACGACCTCGCCCGGCGGCAGCAACGATGCGACCGCACGCGCGCTGGAACGCGTATTCACCGCGCACAAGCTCGTAACGTCCTCTGTGACCGTGGCGAACAAGCCCGGGGGCGGCGGCGGCATCGCTTACGCTTACGTCAATCAGCGTCCGGGCGACGGCCATACGCTGCTGCTGGTGTCCGGGACGTTACTCGGCGCACCGATCATGGGCCGAAGTCAGGTGAGCTACACCGACTTCACGCCGATCATTTCGCTCTGGAACGACTACGTCGTATTCGGAGTCAACGCCGGTTCTCCGATCAAGACGGGCAACGACCTCGCCGAGCGGCTCAAGAAGGACCCCCAGTCGATTACGATCGGGTTCGCGTCCGCGTTCGGCAATCACCATCACACTACGGCCGGACTCCTGATGAAGGCGATCGGCGGCAACGCGCGCGACCTCAAGGTCGTCGTCTTCAAGGGTGCATCGGAAGCCGTCCCCGCGGTTCTCGGCGGACATATCGATCTCGTTTCGACTTCCGCCGTCAACGTTCAGGGCCATGTCGCCGCCGGCAAGATCCGGCTGCTCGGAGTGGCTGCACCGCAGCGCTTCGGCGGCGCGCTCGCCAACGTGCCGACCTGGAAGGAACAGGGCTTCGACGTGGTCTACGGCAGTTGGCGCGCGATTATGGGCCCGAAGGGGCTCTCGGCCGCACAAGTGGCGTACTGGGAGAACGTAGTGCGCAACGCGACCGAGACCGCGGAATGGAAGAAAGATCTCGAGACGAATTATTGGTCGAGCTACGTTCTGACCGGCGCGCAGTTGAGAAAGGCGCTGGACAAGGAAGCCGCCGACATGAAAGTCGTGTTGAGCGAAATCGGGCTCGCCAAATGAGTGTGCGTCGCGGACCATAGAAGTCGCCCGCCGCCGCCTCCGAGATCTTTCCTTCGAGTAAATCACGTTTTAGGATCGTATCTAAACCGAAGACGGAACATCCGCAATGACCTTCGCAGCATTCGATGTCACGCCGCTTTTGGCGCCGGGGCTGCCGCCCGCGGCGGCGCGCTGGAACGGCCGCGTCAAGTTCGATTTCACCGGCGGCAACAACGATCCCGACAGGCTGCCGCTCGAAGGGCTGATCGCGGCCGCCGAGTCGGTATTGAGGCGCGAGGGGCGCAAGCTCGCGATCTACGGGGTCGACAACGGACCACAGGGGTACCGCCCGCTGCGCGATTTTCTCGTCGGCAAGCTCAAGGCCGACGCGGGCATCGCCTGCACGGCCGACGACATCGTGCTCACGTCGGGGTCCAACCACGGGCTCGACCTCGTCAACGCGATGTTTCTTACGCGCGGTGACACCGTCATCATCGAGGAGGACTGCTACCAGAGCGCGATCAACCGGCTGAACCGCATCGGCACGACGATCGTCGGCATCCCGCTCGACAAGGACGGCATGCGGATGGATGTGCTCTCGAACGTGCTCGACGATTTGAAGCGCAAGGGCACCCGGCCGAAATACATCTACACCATTCCGACCGTGCAGAACCCGACCGCGACGGTCCTCCCCGTGGAGCGGCGGCAGGAGATGCTGAGGCTCGCGCACGTGCATGGCGTGCCGATCTTCGAAGACGACTGCTATGCCGACTTGACATGGTCGGGCCAGCGTCCGCCCGCCATTTTTGCCATGAGCGAACGCGGCGGCGTCATCCATGTCGGCTCGTTTTCGAAATCGATTGCGCCGGCGCTGCGCGTGGGTTACGTCGTCGCGTCGTGGGACGTGATGTCGCGCATGCTCGCGCTCAAGACCGACGCCGGTTCCGGCGCGCTCGAGCAGATGGTGCTGGCGGAGTACTGCACGAGAAATTTTACGAAGCACGTGCCGGAGCTGCGGCGGGGGTTGCGCGCCAAGCTCGAGACGCTGATGGAATCGCTGAGGCAACACTTCGGCCCGGCGGTGGAGTTCGACGACCCCAAGGGCGGTATCTTCCTGTGGGTCAAGCTGCCCGACGGCGTGGACACGATGAAGCTCTACGAGTCGGCGCTCGCGAAAGGCGTTGCGATCAATCCGGGTCAGCAGTGGTCGGTAAACAGGGAGCGCAGCCGCAGCCGGCTCCGGCTCTGTTTCGCGAGCCCGAGCCACGAGGAGATCCACGAAGGGATCGCGGCGCTCGCCGAGGTGTGCCGCCGCGACTTCGGCGTGTCCAAAGGCGGCTCGCGATGATCGAGCTCCAGGCGGTGGATTGGGTCCACGCGATAGCGCAAGGAGGCCTCATCGATACGTTTCGCAGAGTTGCACTGAGCGGCGCATTGCAGTCATGATTGGTGTTGCCGGCCTCACAGCGGGCGTCGCACGCGCGGAGCCGCCTTCGGCGGGCACAGCACAGCCCTATCCCAGCAAACCCATTCGCATCGTAGTGCCATTCACACCGGGTGGGACCTCCGATGTGCTGGCGCGCATGATCGGCTCGAAGCCTGCGCCCGAGGTAATCGGCCCGGCCTACTGGGGCTCGATGCCGACGTCCTTCACGAGCTTCGCCCACTTCGCGCGCTCGCTGCGGATGAACGCCGCGAAGTTCTCGCCCATCAGCGGCATGGGCTGCATGCCTTGATCGGCGAGTTGCTTCCTCGCATCGGGCGAGGCGAGCACCGTCGCAAGCGCCGCGCGTAGCCGCGCGAGTGCCGACTCCGGCGCGGCTGCGGGCGTGCACAGACCCTGCCACGAGATGACCTCGAAGCCCGGCATGCCGGACTCGGCGATGGTCGGCACGTCGGGCAGATCAGGGTGACGCGTCGTCGACGTGACGCCGAGCAGACGGACCTTGCCGGCGCGCCCCGGCGCATGCAACAACAGCACGGTGCCGAACACTGCCTGGACCTCGCCGCTGAGCAGCGCGACCAGGAGCGCCCCACCACCTTTGTAGGGAACATGAACGATATCGATGCCGGCATTCATCCTGAATAGCTCCATCGATAACTGCGGCGAGGTACCGACGCCGGCCGATCCGTAGTTGATCTTGCCCGGATGGGATTTCGCGTACGCGATGAATTGCGCGACGCTCGTCGCCGGCATCGAGGGATGCACTGCGAGCAGGTTGGGATTGCTGCCGATCAATCCGATCGGCGCAAAATCCGCATCGGGATCGTAGCCGAGCTTCTTGTAGAGCGCGGGGCTCACGGCAAGCGATGCGATATTGCAGGAGAAGATCGTGTAGCCGTCCGGTGTCGCGCGCGCTGCGATCTCCGCGCCGAGCGTTCCCGCCGCTCCGCTCCGGTTGTCGATGATGACCTGCTTGCCGAGCGCGTCGCTGAGCGCGGTGGCTACGATCCGCGCGGTGATATCGGTCGCGCCGCCTGGCGGGAACGGCACGATGTAGCGCAGCGGGCGGTTCGGAAAATCGGTTTTCGAGGACTGCGCCGCCAGCGCGCCGCCGGCCAGGCCGGCGAGCAACGCCAGGACAACAAAGCGGACGCTTTTCATCCCTGGCCCTCCTCCTCGGTTGGGACACTACATTGACGCTCGGTCCCATCGGGCCAACGCCACCGCCCGGAAACCGAGCTCGTGCGCAGCTTGTTGTTGCCGCCAGCGTACGCCCCGCGTCGCCGCAAGCCAATGCTGATAATCTGAAGGCGCTAACTTGGTTCTGCTGTTTTGTTCATACTGCCGCCATTCAAGTGAGGAGGGACGGCCATGGGTTTCACCATCAAGCGCGTAGGGCATCTCGTGCTACGAGCGAAAGACATGCAGCGCTCGCGGCGGTTTTTCGAGCAAGTGCTGGGATTGCCGGCCGTTGCCGAAAACGAACGCGGCATGGTGTTTTTCAGCACGAACGTCAAAGACAACCATCACATGCTGGCGCTCATGCCGGCGAAGGAAGGCGTCGCGATGCCCACGCCGGACCAGGTGGGCATGCAGCATGTCTCCTTCGAGCTCGACAGCTTCGCCGAGCTACAGGAGGCGTGGCGCGTGCTCAAGAAACACGACGTGCCGATAGACCACACCGTCTATCACGGGATCACCAAGAGCATCTACTTCTACGATCCCGACGGGAACCGGCTCGAGCTCTACTGCAACGTGCCGGAAGAGGAATACCGAAAATCGACGCCGCAGCCGTACTCGAGATACAACGCGATCGAGGACGAGCTCGAGGGCAGGACCCCGCAGCGAGAGGGAACCGTCGCGCCGTAGCAACCCTCCCTCTGCGACGCGGGGAGAGTGGTCTGTCCCCCGATTTCAGATCGGCGTGACTTTGACCGCGAGGACCGCGGACTGGCCGCCGTCCACCGCGGCGATGCAGCGCTGGATCGCCGCTTCGAGCGCAGCAGGATCGTCCACCGATTCGCCGTGCGCGCCGAACGCCTGCGCCACCTGCTCGAACCGGCGCTCGGTCCCGAGGCGCGACTGGAAGTCATTCGCCTGCGCGGCCACGCCTTTCGGATAGACGCGCAGCGTTGACGCCTTCACCGCGCCCCAGCCGCCGTTGTCGAGCACGACGGTGAAGATCGGCAAGCGGTACTCGCGCGCCACCGAGTACACCGAATCGGGCGTGGAGAAATGGAAGCTGCCGTCGCCGACGATCTGCACGACGCGCCGGTTTGGCCGCGCGAGCTTCACCCCGAGCGCCATGCCGCCGCTGAACCCCAAACCGCTGCCGCCGTTGCCGAAGAGCGTCTGCGGCCGCGTGCGCGGAATCTGGTTCAGCACCGACGTGGAATTGCGGATCGCCTCGTTGATCACGATGTCGTCGGCGCCGATCGCCTTCGCGATGGACGCGCACACGTAATCGGGCGAAATTGCGCCGCGCTCTCCCGTGCGTGCGCCCGCCGCCGCAACGGCCTTGTCGCGCTGCTCCCGCTCCGCAGCGAGGCGCTTCATGCGCGCCGCGACCCGCGCGCGGAACGCAGGATCGGCGCGCTCGCGGACGATCTGCAGGACCTGCGCGAGCACTGTCGCGCAATCGGCCTGCACGCGCAGCTCGGCGGGAAAACCCCACATCGGGAAATCCTTCTTGATCGCATCCACATCCACCTGGATCCAGTAGGTGCGCGGGTTCTCTTTCACGAATTGCGGCAGCCACGGCACGTCCACGTCGAGGAGCAGCCCCACGTCGGCGTCCTGCATG
>Ga0075421_100012851_pt1 | contig 10414 bp, 8 predicted proteins | sample SoiMetdeltSBSDD5_FD_75292 | JGI IMG/M metagenome (GOLD analysis project Ga0075421, IMG submission 75292) | Bulk soil microbial communities from a Populus tree surrounding site in Tennessee, USA - Soil MetaG P. deltoides SBSDD5 | ecosystem: Environmental > Terrestrial > Soil > Tree plantation... | reverse complement strand
GCGACCGCGAGGGGACAGACGCGCGCCCGCAGCGAGTCGATGGCCGAGGCCACCGCCGACGCGCGGGCGGCGCTCGGCTCCGACACCGGGCTCGGCTCGCGCCAGCGCGCGGCGCTGGAGCTCCTCTGCGCCGCGGGCCGCGAGTTGCGCACCGCCGAGTTGGCCGCCGAGGGAGTCGGCCGCGACGTGCTGCGCCGGCTCGAGCGTCGCGGGCTGGTGCGCCTGGGGGAACGCGCCGTCCGCCGGCGCCCGGCGACCGCGCGGATCGGGGCCCCGGCGCACCGCGTGAGGCTCGACGCCGCTCAACGCGCCGCCGTGGATCGCATCGTCGCCGGGCTCGACGGACAGAACGCGCCTCAACAGCGGCGCAGCTCGGCTCACACCTCGCAGGGAAAAGAGCTGTTGCTGCACGGCGTCACCGGCTCGGGCAAGACCGAGGTCTACCTCGCGGCGGCCGAGGCGGCGCTGGCACGAGGTCGCGGCGCGATCGTGCTCGTGCCCGAGATCGGGATGACACCCCAGGCGGTGTCGCGCTTCGAGTCGCGCTTCGGCGACCGGGTCGCGGTACTGCACTCACGCCTCGGAGCCGGCGAGCGGCGCGACGAGTGGCATCGGCTGCGCGAGGGCGAAGCGCGGATCTGCGTCGGGCCCCGCTCGGCGGCTTTCGCGCCGATCTCGGGGCTCGGCCTGATCGTGTGCGACGAGGAGCACGACGCCTCCTACAAGCAGGAGGGCGATCCACGCTATGACGCCCGCGAGGTCGCTCGCCGCCGCGCCGCGGATTGCGGTGCGGTAGCGGTCTTCGGCTCCGCGACGCCGCGGCCGGAGTCATGGCTTCGGTTCGAGCGGCTCGAGCTTCCGCGTCGCGTCGACGGCCGGGCGCTCCCGGCGGTCGAGGTGATCGACATGCGCGGGCGTGACGGGCGCGAGGGCCCGCTCGCGCCGCGCACCAGAGAGGCACTGGTCGGTCTGCGAGCCCACAGCGGGAAGGGCATCGTCCTGATCAACCGCCGGGGATGGTCCGTTCACCTCTCCTGCCGCGAGTGCGGGCGCGCCTGGCGTTGCCCGGACTGTGACGTCTCGCTCGTCCTGCACCGGGTCAGCGGGCTGCATTGCCATCACTGCGGGCACCGCGAGGCCGCGCCGGCGAAATGCCCGGATTGCGGTTCGGTGACGCTGTCGCGCGCCGGGGCCGGGAGCGAGCGGATCGAGCGGCTGCTGGCGAAGCTGATGGCCCCGCTCCCGGTCTTCCGGCTCGACTCGGACTCGGCCGCGGACCCCGGGGGCCACCTGCGGATCCTGAGCGAGTTCCAGGCGGCCCCGGCCGGGGTGCTGGTCGGCACGCAGATGGTCGCCAAGGGCCACGACTTCCCCGACGTCGTCCTCGGCGTCATCCTCGACGCGGACGCGACGTTGCGGTTCCCGGACTTCCGCGCCGAGGAACGCACCTTCGCCCTCGTCGCCCAGCTCGCCGGGCGCAGCGGCCGCGGCGCGCGGGGCGGACGGGTGCTGGTGCAGACCCTGGCGCCCGGGGCCGCGGCGATCCGCCATGCCGCGGCCCACGACGCCGCGGCGTTTCTCGCCGGCGAGCTCGAACGCCGCCGCGAGCTCGCCTATCCGCCCTTCTCGCACCTGATCCGGATCGAGCTCGCGGGCAGCGACCTCGCGCGCCTCGAGGCGGCGGCCGGCGCCCTGCGCGCGGAGCTCGACGAGACGCTTCCCGCCGACGCCACGGCGCTCGGGCCGGCGCCACGGTTTCGGCTACGCGGCCGCGAGCGGCGCCAGCTGCTCGTCAAGTCCGGCGAGCGCGCCGCCGCCGTCGCCGCCGTCCGCGCGGCGGTCGAAGCCGCCGCGGCCGCCCGCGAGCTGCGCGAGCTCTCCGTCGCGGTGGACGTCGACGCGCAGTGAGAGCCCGAGCGTTGGCGGCGACCGGACAGATCAAGTAGGGGGAGGGTTTGGCGGCGCCCGCGTGCATGGTCGCCGGCAATCGCGGGCTCGGCACGGCTTCCGCGGCGACGTTGGCGCGTTACTGCCGCTATGCGGCACCAAGGCGCCAATCACGCTGGAGCGCGCCGCTCGCGCCCGCACCACCGCTCCGCCCACCCCTACTTGACCAGTCCCCTGCCCCCGCGACGGGGCTGCGGACCGGCTCGTCCGGCCCGTGGACCTAGACTCGTAAGCGATGAGCGAGACGGCGGAACACGAGGTCCTGGGCACGGAGGTCGAATCGCCGGCCGGCGACGGGCTCAGCGAGGAGGAGCGCGAGCGCAGGGCGACCGCGCTGGCCGAGGTCCGCACGTTCGGCGACCCGGTGCTGCGGTCGAAGGCCTCCGACGTGCGCGAGTTTGACGCCGAGCTCGCGCGCGAGGTCGAGCGGATGGTGGCGATCATGCACGGCGCGATGGGCGTCGGCCTGGCCGCGACGCAGCTCGGCTTACTGCGACGGCTCCTGGTCTTTCAGGCGGCGGCCGAGGCGACGCCGACCGCGGTCGCCAACCCCGAGATCGAGTGGCTCTCCGACGAGCTCGCGGTCGCGGAGGAGGGATGCCTGAGCCTTCCCGGGATCGGCGTCGACGTCGAGCGACCGCTCCACGCTCGCATCCGTGGCCGCGACGTGCGCGGCGAGCCGTTGGTGCTCGAGGCGTCCGGCCTCGAGGCGAGGGTGCTCCAGCACGAGATCGACCACCTCGACGGCGTCCTGATTCTGGATCGCACGGATCGCGACCAGCGCAAACAGGCGCTGCGGGCCCTGCGCGAGGGCACCGCCTACAGCCCGAGCGCCGAGGACGACGAGCAGTCGGACACATAGCCGGCCCGAGTGCGCACGGTCTTCTTCGGCACCTCGGATTTCGCGGTCACCGTCCTCGAGCGCCTTGTGGAAAGCGAGCACCGGCCCGCGCTGGTCGTCACACCCGTCGACCGGCCACGGGGGCGCGGGCGCAGGCTCGCCTCGCCGCCGGCCGCTGATGCCGCGCGCGAGCTCGGGGTCGAGCTGCTGCAGACCGAGGACGCCAGCGAGTCGCGGGAACTCGACCGCGTCCTGGCCATGAAGCCCCAGGCCGGGGTCGTCTGCGCCTTCGGCCAGCGGATCCGCGAGCCGCTGCTGTCGGAAATCGAGCTGCTCAACGTCCATCCCTCGCTGCTGCCCCGCTGGCGGGGCGCCGCACCTATCGAGCGCGCCCTGATGGCCGGCGACGCGGAGACCGGCGTCACGATCCTTCGCGTGATCGAGGAGCTCGACTCCGGGCCGATCGCGCTCCAGCGAGCTCTTGCGATCGGCGACGACGACTACGGCGCGCTCGCGGCGCGGCTCGCGAAGGTCGGCGGCGAGCTCATGGTCGAGGCGCTCGACCTGCGCGCCGCCGGCGAGCTCGAGCTTCGCGAGCAGGACGACGCGCTTGCCACCTACGCGGCGAAGATCGACCCGGCCGAGCGCCGGCTCGATCCAGCCCGCCCCGCGTTGGAGCTCGCGCGCCTGGTGCGGGCGCTGACCCCGCACGTGTCCACCTACCTCGAGCTCGAAGGCGGCGACCGCCTGGGCGTCCTGGAGGCCGCCGCCGAGCCCGGCGAGCTCGCGCAGGGAGCGATCGCGACCGACCACGGCCTGCGGCTCGGCTGCGCGGAGGGAGTGCTGAGGCTGCTGCGGGTTCGGCCCGCCGGCGGCCGCGAGATGGACGCCGCGGCCTACCTGCGCGGCCACCCGCCGCCGCGCCCGGCGTGAGCTCCGCGACGGAGCTGACGCCGGCGCGCCGGGCCGCGTACGAGGTCGTGCGGCGTACGTTCGACGACGGCGCCTGGACCGACCGCGCGTTCAGCGCGACCGCCGCGAGGGCCGGGCTGGAGGGCCGGGAGCTGGCCCTGGCGCGCAGGCTCGCCTACGGAGCCGTGCAGCGCCGCGGCACGAGCGACCACCTGATCGCCGAGCTCGCCCGCCGACGGCGGGTCGACGCGGCGGCGCTCGCAGCGCTGCGTCTGGGGCTCTACGAGCTCATGTTCTCCGATCACCCCGCCGACCACGCCGCGGTCGACCAGGCCGTCGAGCTGGCCAAGGCCGGCGCGCTCGGTGACGGCGCGCCCCGGGGCCGCGCGCGCGCGGCATCGGGCTTCGTGAACGCTGTGCTTCGCCGGGCGGCCGACGAGCGGGAGCAGCTGCTCGCGCGCCTCGACGACTCGACGCCGGAGGGAGCGGCGATCGCGCACTCGTACCCCGAGTGGCTGGCGCGGATGTGGTGGGAGGAGCTCGGCGGTCCCGAGGCGGTGCTGCTGATGGCCGCGATGAACGAGCCTCGCGAGGCGGCGTTTCGCGTCAACACCCTCCGAGCGATGCCCGCCGGGCTGGCGGGGGAACTGCGCGCCGCGGGGCTGGAGGTCTCGGGTCCCGGTTCGGGCCGGCTGCTCGATCCGGCGGCCGGGATCGTCGTCGCCGCGGCCGGCGATGCCGTCGGCGCGCGGGTCGCCACAGGCGAACTGATCCCGCAGTCGCGTGGGTCGCAGGCCGTCGTCGCGCTGCTCGACCCACGCCCGGGCGAGCGCGTGCTCGACATCTGCGCCGGTCCGGGGATCAAGACGACCGCCATCGCGGCCCGGATGGAGAACCGCGGCGAGCTGGTCTCGTTCGAGGTCGACGCGCGCAGGGCGGAGGAGGTGGCCGCGCTCTGCGCCCGCGCCGGTGTCGGCTGCGCGCGGGTCGAGGTCGCCGACGCGGCCGAGGCCGACCTGGGCTCTGGCTACGATCGGATCCTCTTGGACCCGCCCTGCACCGATCTCGGAACGTTGGCGTCGCGGCCCGACGCCCGCTGGCGCAAGTCGCCGGAGATGCGCGAGCGGCTCGCGGCGCTACAGCGGCGGCTGCTCGTCCGCGCCGCCCGGGCGCTGCGTCCCGGTGGGATGCTCGTCTATTCGACCTGCACGATCTCCGTCCGCGAGAACGAGGCCGTGGCGGAGACCGCCCCCGACTACGCCGAGGTCGTGATCGACGACCTCGGCGCGCGCCATCGATCGCTCGCCTCGCGCCTCGACCGGCGCTTCCTTCAGCTGCTGCCGAATCGTGACCGCACCACAGGCTTCTTCGTTGCCCGGTTCCGACGCCCCGAACGCGGATGAGCGGCAGCACGGGCGACGAGACCCTGCGCCGGCCGGCCTGCCCCGGCTGCGGCGAGCCGTGGCTGCGCCCGACCCAGCTCCCGGGCCGCTACCGCTGCGTCTACTGTCTCAGCCGCTACGAGCTCGTCTCGGCTTGTCCGGAGTGCGGCGAGCACCAGACCATGGTCCGCATGGCGGCCGACGAGGACCTGCGCTGCCAGCAGTGCGGCGCCTCGATGCTGAGGGTGGTGTGAGCGCAGAGGCATACGCCGGTCGGCGGGTCGCGCCGTCGATCCTCTCCGCCGATTTCGCCCGTCTGGGCGACCAGGTCGCGGAGGTGATGGACGCGGGCGCGCGGGTGATCCACGTCGACGTGATGGACGGTCACTTCGTCCCGCCCATCACGATCGGCCCGCTGGTCGCGGGGGCGATCGCCGATCAGGTCCACGACGCGGGCGGGGCGCTCGACGTCCACCTGATGATCGAGCAGCCCGCGGCGCAGATCAGCGATTTCGCAAGCGCCGGGGTCGACTGCATCATCGTGCACGAGGAGGCCGACCCGCACACCAACCGGACCCTGAACGCGATCCGCGAGGCCGGCTGTCTGGCCGGGATCGCGATCAACCCGGGGACGCCGCCGGAGTCCGTCCGCGAGCTCGACGGCGTGGCGGACCACGTCCTCTGCATGACGGTGAACCCGGGCTGGGGTGGCCAGCCGTTCATCGAGCGGTCGCCGGAGAAGGTCGCCCGGCTCGCCGAGCTGCTGCCGAGCGCGGTGATCGAGGTCGATGGGGGGATCGACGTCGACACGGTCGGCGCGGTCGCCGACGCCGGGGCGCGCCTCTTCGTCGCCGGGTCCGCGATCTTCGGCTCCGACGACCCCGCCGAGGCGTACCGGCGGATCGCGGCGGCGGCCGCCGCGGACTAGTCCCGCTCGCCGGGCGCCGGCGCGACGAGGGCGCCGGCGACCTCCTGCCACCACGCGACCTCCTGGCTCGAGAGCCCGGGCCGGCGGATCCGCCGCGCGGCCCAGTCGGCGAGCGCCCGCCGACCGCCGACCGCGAGCAGCTCGTGCGAGCCGACCGCGTAGCGACCATCGGCGAGCAGCACCAGCGAGCCGGCGCCGTCGCGGCGCAGCCGCAGTCTGGCGAGCACGGCGGTGCCTTCGACGGCCTCGGGATGCGCCGGGTCCCCGTCGGCCTCGGTCCAGCGCCGCACCGAGAAGACCTGCGGAGCCCCGCGCGGGGGCAGGGCCGGCACCGGCGGCTCGCCGAGCGGCCCGGTGCGCCAGCTCTCGGTCATCGCCTCGACCTCGTCGTGCTGCTCGGCCCGGACGACTATGTGCAGCTCGTCGCCGGCCTCGATCTCGGTCGAGCCGCGAGGCGGGATCGCGATCTCGCCGCGGATGATCAGGTTGACCAGCGCCTCGCGTGGCAGCCCGAGGTCCTTGATCATGTGGCCGACAGCGGCATCGCCCGTGGCAACGCGCCAGACGAGCGTCTCGCCGCCCAGCGGCCGGATGATCCCGGTCTCGATCAGCGGTCGCGGCAGCGCCGGCTCGGTCGAGGTCAAGCCGAGTCGCTGGGCGAGCGGCTCGAACGTCGCCCCCTGGATCAGCGTCGAGGTGACGACGACGAAGAAGATCGCGTTGAAGATCTGGTCGGCGCCCTCGACGCCGGCGATCACCGGGAAGGTCGCGAGCCAGATCGGGATCGCGCCGCGCAGCCCGGCCCAGCCGAGCATCAGTCGCTCGCGCATGTCGAACGGCGCCAGGGCACTCGCAACGACCGCGGCCAGCGGCCGGGCGACGAACATGAGCGCGGCCGAGAGGAGCAGGGCCTCGGCGGCGACGTCGCCGAGCTGGCTGGGGAACACCAGCAGGCCGAGGAGGAAGAAGAGCGAGATCTGCGAGACCCAGGACAGGCCCTGGTGGAAGGCGATGGTCGTCTGCTTCGCCGGCACCACGCCGGTGCCGAGGATCAGCGCGGCGACGTACACGGAGAGGAATCCCGAGCCGTGGACGAGCTCGGCGACCCCGTAGGCGAGCGCCGCCGTCGCGACCGAGGCGACGGGGTACAGCCCCGGGCTCGGCAGGTCGAGGTTGCGAAAGGCCCAGCGCGCCGCGTGGCCGACGACGAAGCCGATCGCAAGCCCGAGGGCCAGCTTGCCCGCCAGGGTTAGGGCCATGTCGTCGACGCCGTAGTCGGTCATCTCGATCCAGTCGATGAAGCCGACGACGAGCAGCAGCGCGACCGGGTCGTTCATGCCCGACTCGCCCTCGAGCGCCCGCGCCAGCCGCCGGCGCAGGCGCGAGCCGCGCAGCACGGCGAAGATCGCGGCACTGTCGGTGGCCGCCACGGCCGAGCCGAGGATCAGGCCCTCGAGCGTGCCCAGGTCGAAGAGCCAGATCGCGGCCGCGCCCGTGAGCAGCGCGGTCAGGACCGTGCCCAGGGTCGCCAGAGAGACCGCGGTGCCGAGCACGGGGCGGATCTCGGTCCAGCCGGCGCTGAGGCCGCCCTCGAACAGGATCAGCACGAGGCCGATCGTCCCGAGCGTGCGGGTGAGCTCGGCGTCGTCGAACTCGACCCCGCCGATGCCCTCCGAGCCGGCGAGCATCCCGAGGCCGAGGAACAGCAGCAGGCCTGGGACCCGAACCCGGTCTGCGACTTTCGCGGCGGCGAGTCCGATCGCGAGCAGCAGCCCGGCGATCAGGATCAGCTCGTGGTCGGGCATCGCTCCCCCGACCGTATTAGCTCGCCTCGTCGGCCAGCGCCAACCTCGCCTCGATCTCCTCCGCCGAGCCCGGCGCGAGCTCGTCCCCGGGTCGGGCGCGGGGATCGGTGTACGCACGCCAGAGCAGCGCGCACAGCACCGCCGCGGCGGCGGCGAAGCCGACCTCGATCCGCCGTGCCGGGTCGTTGACGATCTCGATCAGGCTCCAGGCCAAAAAGCCGGCAGCGCACGCGCCCCAGCAGATCGCGGCCCGCCTCGCCTGTCCCTGCGCGAGCGCGGCCTGGTTGAGCGTCGTCGAGGCCAGATAGAGGCCCATCCCGACGGTCACGATCAGCAGCCCCGCGCGGTCGTACTCGAACCGGTCCCCGAACGCGAGCTGCATCAGCTCGGGCCCGGCGACGGCGACGAGTGCCGCCAGCAGTGCGGTGAACGCGGCGACTGCGCGCAGCGTGTTCCCGACCGAGAGCGAGAACGCCGCCTCCGCCTCGCCGCCGCCGCGCGAGCGCAGCCGGGTGAGGTGGGGGAGAAGGCTGATCGCGATGCCCTGGAAGACGAGCAGCGGCGCCCGGGCGAGCATCAGGACGTTGAAGATGAACCCCGCCGCGGCGGCACCCTCGAACGCGCGCAACAGCAGCGGGCCCCCGTTGAGGAAGACCTGCTCGCTGAGCATGACCACGAACACCGCCGCGGCGAAGGCGCCGCCGCGCGCCCGCTCCGCGGGCGGGCCCCGTGGTGGGGACCCCGGCGCCCGCGCTCCGATGTCGGCTCGCCGGCGCAGGGCCGGCGGCACGACCAGGAGCGAGAACAGCGGCGCGGCGATGATCCCGGCGGCGACCGCGTCGCGGCCCGCCGCGATCCCGACCGCCACCGCGAGCGAGAACGCCAGCCTCGAGACCGACTCGCTGACCAGCAGCGCCGCGAGCAGGCCGAAGCGGCCGTCGCCCGCGAGATAGCCTCGGGCGAAGAAGCTCGCGGCGAAGGCGAGCACGGCTCCGACGTAGATCCAGTACATGGTCTCGCTGCCCGAGAGCAGCTCGTCCTGGATCGGCCCGCGCAGCGCCAGCGCCAGGACGGCAAAGGCGGCGGCGACCGCGGTCTGGATCACGGCGGCGCCGCGGAGGACGTCGCCGGCGGGCCGATCGCGCGCTCGCCGTTCCGCAATCCCCCGTGAGATCAGTTGCTCGACGGGGCGGTGAAGGACCGCGATCGTCACGAACACGGCCGACCAGAGCACGACGACCTCGCCGTAGGCGGTCGCGTCGAGGTTGTGCGACGCGATGGCGAAGTAGACGTACGTCAGCACCCCCGCCGCGGCGACGCCCGCCGACAACGTTCCCGCGGAACGCCCGAAGCTTCGCGACTCGCCGGCCATCGCGGCAAGGTATCTGCCCGGGTCGGTGCCCTCGCGAAGGCGCGTGCCCGGATGCCGCTGCAGGAGTACAATCAAAGGTTGACTGACCAGTCAATCGGGATGGTGTCCGTGACCACAGCCGAGGACCGCACCCATCTCGCGCGCTGCCTGGAGCTCGCCGAGGAAGGCCGCGGCAGGGTGAGCCCGAACCCGCTCGTCGGCGCCGTGATCGTCCGCGACGGCGAGAAGCTCGGTGAGGGCCATCACGCGGAGCTGGGCGGGGTTCATGCCGAGGTCGCGGCGCTCGCCGACTGCCGGCGGCGGGGCAACGAGCCCGCCGAAGCGACGATGTACGTCTTGCTCGAGCCCTGTGCACATCACGGGCGCCAGCCGCCGTGCACCGACGCGATTCTGGCGGCGGGGATCGCCCGGGTCGTGATCGCGTCCGACGACCCGAGCGAGAGGGCGAGCGGCCGCGGCCCGGGAATCCTCCGCGACGGGGGGGTCGAGGTCGCGTTCGCGGACGGCGTCGAGGCCGCGCTTGCCCGGCATGCGAACCAGTCGTTTCGAAAGCGCGCCCGCACCGGGCGGCCGCTCGTCACGCTCAAGTCGGCGCTTAGCCTCGACGGCTTCACCGCGACCGAGTCGGGCGAGTCGAAATGGATCTCGGGAGCCGAGAGTCGCGCGCTCGTCCACGCCTGGCGTGCGGAGTCCGACGCAGTCGCAGTCGGCATCGGCACCGCGCTCGCCGATGACCCGCTGTTGACCGCGCGTGACGTCGGAACGGTCGCTCGCCAGCCCGCCCGCGTGGTCTTCGACTCCACCGCACGCCTGCCGCTCGGCTCGAAGCTCGTCGGCTCGCTCGCCGAGGCTCCCCTGTACGTCATCGTCGACGCCGCCGCCGTGCCGGCGGAGCGCGTCTCCGCGCTGCGCGACGCGGGGGCCGAGGTGATCGAGGTGGCGGGCGGGCGCGTTGCGCGGGTCCGCGCGGGCCTGGACGAGCTCGGGCGCCGCGAGATCGCCTCGATCCTGCTCGAGGGTGGTGCCGGACTCGCGGGCGCCTTCCTCGACGCGGGCCAGCTCGACGAGCTGCGTCTCTTCTTCGCGCCGGTGGTGCTCGGGGCCGGACGGCCGCTGCTGGGCGGCCGCGGGAAGGAGCGGGTCGCGGCGGGGGAGCGGTTGCTGGCGTTCGACTGGGAGCGCTCGGGCGAGGATCTCCTCGCGCGCGGGCGCCTGCGGGAGTGGTGA
>Ga0075421_100012850_pt1 | contig 10415 bp, 4 predicted proteins | sample SoiMetdeltSBSDD5_FD_75292 | JGI IMG/M metagenome (GOLD analysis project Ga0075421, IMG submission 75292) | Bulk soil microbial communities from a Populus tree surrounding site in Tennessee, USA - Soil MetaG P. deltoides SBSDD5 | ecosystem: Environmental > Terrestrial > Soil > Tree plantation... | reverse complement strand
GCAGGTACGGCGTCACCTGCGCGGTCTTCGGATCGTAGCGATCGATCTGGAACCCACCCGTCTGAAACACGTCACGCCCGCCGCGGCCGAAATAGATGTCGCCGCGTGTGGGGTGCACTGTCGCGTGCGACACGGGTACAGCGAAGCCGCTCGAGGCGACCTCCTGATGCGTGCCGTAGAATCCGAACTGCTCGACCTTCGTGCGCGCGCCGAGGTCGAGCGAAGTGCCGTAGAGGAACCGGCCGTCGCTCGACCAGCTACCCTGGAACACCGGGATGTCGAGCTGCGAGACCTGCGTGAGCAAGTCGCCGGTGCGACGCATGACCCACAACGCGTTCTTGCCACTGCGATCCGACGTGAACGCGATACGCGCGCCGTCGGGGCTATAGCGCGGGAACATGTTCCACGACCGCCCGTCGGTGAGCCGCCGTGCGCGCCCGCCAGTAATGGGCATCTCGTACAGGTGACCGAGCAGATCGAACGCGATGGACCGGCCGTCCGGCGACACATCGACCGAGATCCACGTTCCCTGCGCGGCCGTGTACTCGAGGAGCGTCTCGGGACCGCGGGCCGAATCGACGTTCCACTTGGCGGGTGCCTGAGCGAAGGCGATCGTCGGAACGAGAAGCAGCGCGGTGACGCGCGAGATCGCGGAGCGGACGCGGTTGGCGTTCATCGGCGGCTGGGCTGTGCGGCGGAGCGGTTAGACGATGGACGGGCCGAAGATAACGTCCAACGCGATCAAAGGGTCAGAGTTGTTGAAAGTGGACTTTCAACAACTCTGACCCCTTGATTCATCCGGTTTCAACGACTCTGACCCCTTGAATCACGCGCGATGGGCACCGTCGCTGCACCACTCTCGCGCTCGATCAATTTGTGCTGCGGATCGATCCCGGCCCTCGCCGGCGGTCGGGCAGGATCGCCAGGCACCGTGACCGTGATCTTCTGCTGCCCACTTCGCACCCAATGCTTCTCGAGGTACAACGGTTGACCCAACCCCCTCCCCTGTTTCGGCGCCGCGAACACGCCGATGTCAGCAAGATCGTTCATCGGCACTTCCGTCTCCTTTCCGACGGTGTCCGCGCGCACTTTCTTCGCGGTCACCGTCAGCGTCACACGCCAGTCACCACTCTCCGTCTGCTCCGCCGTCGCCGAGTCCGTCTTCGCATCCCACAGCGTGACCGTCTCGAAGAGGTCCGTGATGAGATACTGCAGCGAATCAGGCGTCACCCCGCGGAGCTCCTTTAGCAGATCCAGCGACGTCGCGTACGGCGGGCGACTGCCCCCGTGCGCCACGAGGAATCGGCGTAGCGCCAGATTCACCTGGGCTTCGCCGATCATTTCCCGCAGCGTGTACATCGCTACCGCGCCCTTGTGATAGTAGAGATGCGACTGGCTCTCCACCTCCACCATCGGCGCCTCGCGGCTCTCGAACTCCGCTCGGCCACGGAGATACCGCTCCATCTCGAAGCCGTAAAACCGCCGCACCATGTCCGCCCCGTACGTCTTCTCCATCACCATCATCGCGCTGTACTGCGCCAGCGTTTCGCTCACGAGCGCACCGCCCTTCATCCGCGCACCCCGCAGCAGATTTCCCCACCACTGATGCGCCGTCTCGTGCGCGACGACGAAGAACGGACGATCAACGTCGTCATCCTCGATCCGCGTGATGAACGCGCTCCCCTCCGAGAACGTGATCGTGTACGGACTCGCGCGCGCGAAGCTGGCGTATCGCGGAAACTCGACGATGCGCAGCTCGCGGTACGGGTACGGACCGAACGCCGTCGTGTAGTAGTCGAGCGACGCCTTCATGCTCGATACCATCCGGTCGAGATTGAACGTGTGCGTCCGGTGGTAGTAGAGCTTGAGCGGCAGTCCCTTCCACGAGCTCTCACGCACGGCGTACCTGGCCGATAGCACGGGCACGCCATGCAGCACCGGCTTGTCGGTCACGTAGTGGAAGTACCGACGCCCAGCCTGCCCTGAGCTTGTCGAAGGGCGCCACTCGCGCACTAGTATCCCCGGCGTGACCGCGATCTGGTCTTCATCGGTTCCGATGGTGACGTCCGTGTGCACGTAGCTGCTACCACCGTCCATGAGCGCCTCGCGCGCCGCCACGCTCGTATCCCTCGGCGACGGTGACTCCGGCCTGGGCGGCAACCCTTGCTTCTCCCGCAGCCGACCGTTAGGCAGCTCGCGCGACGGCCGATACCCGAACATCGGCAGCCACTCCCGATCGAAGTAGGCGCCGTTGCTCACCACCTCCGTTGGGCGACGGGAGTTCGAGAATCCGCGGGGCGCGAAGGCGATCTCGAACTTCATCCGCGCCGTGTCACCCGGCTCCATCGGGCGATCGAGCTGGTAGATGCGGTGCTCGAGCGTCGAGTCATCGAGCACGAGCCGGGCACCCTGCTCGAACTCGAGCGCGCGCAGCGTTACCTCCGAGTTCATCGTCAGGTGCACCGAGTCGATGCGGCGAGCAGTGGCGTTCACCAGACGAAATGCGCCGATGATCTCCGCCGCCGGGCGATCCGGGTAGATCTCCACTCGTAACTCGGTCGCCGTGACCGTCGGCTGCGGCGCGTTCGCGTATCGCTTGTATGTCCGCTCGTAGGCAACCCGACGGCGAGTCCCCTCCTCGACCGAGCGGAAGTCGTTCACGACGTTCGTGTTGTAGAACACGAAGCCGCCCGTCGTGACGATGAGTAGCGCGGCGACGATGGCGGCTCGCCCGGCCGCGCCATCGAGCCGAAGTCGCGCCAACCGCACGCGCGCACGCCATCCCCCTTCGGTGCTTCGGACCCAGAACACCGCGGCGACGACCGTCAGCAGGGTCGCCCACGCCGCCCAGTATGCCTTGAACCAGAGGAACGGCCCGATGAACGGGCCAAAGCCGTTCATGTCCGAGTAAACCCAACCCGGGTCACGATTGTAGAGGAGCAGGTTGTGCCTGATGCGGAAGAACGAGCCCGCGACCTGTGTGAACAGGTACGTGGCGATGACGACGAGGTGCCCGAGGTGCTTGTGGTTCACGACGACGTGCGCCGCGATCGCGAGCGCCGCGAAGATGATGTACCCCAGGAGCTGCAGCCCGAACATCATCTGGATGTAAAGCCCGAGCTCGAACCGGTAGTATCCCTGAATCGCCTGGAGCGCGATCCCGGCCACGGTGTACAGCGCCTGCAGGATCACGAGCACCGCGATGAGCGCAATGAACCGCCCGATCAGCGGAACCCAGTCCGGAACAGGCGCGGCGGCGCCGATGTCGCCGGCACCGACGTCCCGCTCCTTCCATACGAGCTCTCCTGCGACGAGCGAGATCACCACGACCATCACGGTCGAGATCAGGAAGCCGTGCAGGGATCCGGCGATCAGGTGGGTCACCGGCCACGTGGCCGTGTCGAAGACGATCGCGCCGACTTCCCAGCCGACCATGAACGCCAGGACCAGCGTGCCGAGCACCATCACGAGGAACACGCGGTTGCGCACGATGTCGAGCAGCGCGTGGCGCGCGACCTCGAGCAGTTGCGCGAGACGCGTGCGTCCTCCGAACTCGCGTCGCGCGTGCGGCACGTTCGCGATCGCGTGTCGTACCGGCTCGTCGCTCTCTAGTCCCGGTGCCTGCACCGAGCGGCGGCGTCCGCCGATCCCCGGGTGCGTGAAGCTGAAACGTGAATACAGGAAGAGGAGTAGCGCCGCCGCGAACGCCATCCAGATCGCGCGGTTTAGCAGCATGATCCGCGGAAATCCGATCAGCCGTGTCGTCTGGTCGCTCGGTGGCCAGTAGGACGTAATCCGCTCGAGCGCGCCGATGCCGAACGGATCGATCAGGTTCTCGAGCGTGTCGTTCCCGAGCCCTTGATTGATGACGACGAGGTACAGGATCACCAGGCCGAGCCCGCCGAGGTACGTCGCGAGCATGTTCTTCGTCAGCGAAGCGATCGCGAAGATCACTGCGGCCGAGATGAAGAGATTCGGCAGCGTCATCAGCACGTATGGCTGCACGAACGACATCACCTGGAACGGCGCCCAGTTGAAGTGGGAGAGCCACGGGAACTGAGTCGAGGCCGCAACCATGAGCGGCATGCCGGCGAGCAGCGCGGCGTTCAGGAGGAACGACGCGACAAACCGACCGCCGAGGTAGTCGAGCTTCGTGATCGGAGCGGTGTTGAACAGCGACTGCATCCCCGTGTCGGAGTCGCGCGTCGCGGCGTCGCTGAAGATCCCCGCCGTGATGACGATGGCGAAGAACCCGAGCATGTTCACGACTTCCGCGTAATGCACCGGCGCGTTGATGACGCGATCGTTCTCGGTGCTCGTGAAGTGGGTCAACACCAGCGGCCCGAGGAACAAGATTGCCGCGTAGATCCAGGTCGCAGGGCTGCGAAGCCTGTACGCGAGCTCGTAGCGGAAGATCGCGCGGAACTTCATTGCGCGGCCGCGGGCTGCCTCGAGCCGTTGGTCGCCGAGCGATGGTGGCCGCCCATCGCGCTGAAGTAGACGTCCTTGAGGTCGGGATCGACCGGCTCGAACCCCTCGCCGGGTTCAGTTTCACTGTAGACGTTCACGTACGTGCGCCCGGCGAGCATCTTCGTGCTGATCACCGGCAACTCCTTCTCCACCTCGGCGACGCTTTCCTTCGGCACGAGCTTTCGCCACACGCGCCCACGGACGTCTTCGATCGCGCGTAGCGGCTCCGCTTCGAGAAGGATCTCGCCACCGTTGATGATCGCCATGCGAGTGCACAGCTCGGAGACGTCTTCGACGATGTGCGTGGAGAGAATGATGATGCTGTTCTCCCCCAGGGCGCTGAGCAGGTTGAGGAAGCGGACGCGTTCCGCGGGGTCGAGCCCGGCGGTTGGCTCGTCGACGATGATGAGCGTTGGGTGTCCGAGGAGCGCGATGGCGACGCCGAAGCGCTGACGCATGCCGCCGGAGAACGTCCCAAGCTTTGCCTTGCGTACGTTCCAGAGGTTCGTCTGCTGGAGGAGCGCATCGACGGTCTCGCGACGCTGTCCCTTGTCCGTGATCCCCTCGAGCGTCGCGAAGTGATCCAGCATTCGCTCGGCTGTTTCCCTCGGGTATACGCCGAACTCCTGCGGCAGATACCCGAGCGTCTCGCGGACGCGGTCCTTCTCTCTCAGGACGTCGAGCTCTCCGAGCCGGATGGAGCCGCTGTCGGGTTCCTGCAGGGTGGCGATGGTGCGCATGAGCGTGGACTTCCCTGCCCCGTTGGGACCGAGGAGTCCATACATGCCGCGTGGGATCGTGAGGGAGACGTCGTTGAGGGCGCGAACGCCGTTGGGGTAGGTCTTTGAAACGTTCCGAATGTCGAGCTGCATCAGCCTACTCGTCGGGGGGTCGGGGGGTCCGTCCCCTACGGACTCGGCGCGCCAGAAGTTTGCGTCGGCTGAAGGCGTTTCAAGCGTTTCAAGGGGTCAGAGTTGTTGAAATGGATTCCACCATTTTCAACAACTCTGACCCCTTGAAATGCGAAGCGGACGGGTACGAGCCCCGTCAGTAGGTGGTACGGAGGAGGTGGTTGTTCGTGGTCTTCGAGTTCGTCACGACCCCTTTCGTGGTGTTCGCGTATAGCGCGTCTCGGACTGCTTGGGGCGCAGCGGCGGGATTGCTCTGGAGGTACAATGCCGCGACTCCGGCCGTGTGCGGCGTCGCCATGGATGTCCCGCTGATCGTGTTGGTCGCCCCATCGCTCGTAGACCATGCTGACGTAATGCCTACGCCAGGCGCGAACCAGTCGACGCACTTACCGTGATTCGACCACGACGCCTTCCTGTCGTTCCTGTCCGTCGCGCCAATCGTCATGGCCTCGGCGACACGAGCCGGCGAGGACTTACAGGCGTCCTGCGCGATCCCGACGAAGTTGCCATTACCGGCCGCAATGGCGTAGCTGACGCCGTCGGCAATCGAGTTTCTCACCGCGTTGTCGAGCGCGGTGGAGGCACTGCCGCCGAGGCTCATGTTGGCGACCGCTGGTGCCGACCCGTGGTTGTTCGTGACCCAGTCGATCCCGGCAATCACGCCCGACGTCGAACCGCTTCCGCTGCAGTTGAGCACTCGCACCGCCACGAGACTGACTCCCTTTGCAACCCCGTACGTAGAGCCGCCGACCGTTCCGGCCACGTGCGTCCCATGCCCGTGACAGTCGTCCGCCGGCCCCCCGTCGACGGCGTCGAAGCCACTCACGGCACGCCCACCGAACTCGCTATGAGTGAGCCGGATGCCGGTATCGATGATGTACGCCGTGACGCCCGCTCCCGTGTTGGTGTAACCGTACGTCCCGTTAAGCGGCAACGCCGACTGGTCGATCCGATCCAGTCCCCATGTCGCGCCCGTCTGCACTGTGTAGTAGGCCTCCACGACGCCGTCAGGCTCCAGGCTCACTACGCGAGCGTCCCGGAAGAGCCCTTCGCGCGCCGCGTCTGCGATTTCCCCGGCGAATCCGTTGAGCGCACGGGTGAACACGAAATCCGGCGTGACGCCATGCTCGCGCGCGACTGCCGCAGGGTTCTCCCCGGCACGCAGGGTGACGATGAAGTGTCCTGGGATTACCGGCGCCATGGCCGCCGCAACCGGCACCGGCTGGTTTCCTGGGTTCGCTTCAGGCGCCGTGGGGGAGTCCGCGCAGGCAGCGAGAACCAGAGACGCGAGAACGAGGGCTGACTGGAGTCGCATCGGCGGACCTCCATACGGGGGAACAACACGCACTATGCCTACGTGCGTAGGGTTAGACGTACGCACAACCATTACTTCTTTCATTCGGCGTTCGCCCTGACGTCCTGCCGAACGTTCGTCTCTCCCGGCTCTACCTGGGCCGGGTGAGGAGGAGAACATAGTCAGCTACCCGTGCGACCTCGTCAAGCTTGGCGTTTCGCTGCGTCACCGCCGACTCACGTCTCCAAGGGCCTCGCCGTACTCGGTGAGGGTCTCGCCTCCGTCGGGGTCCTTCACCTCGAGCAGCCATACGCGCCGATCGCGGAAATAGTCGAACAGGGACGCGTTTTTCGTGGCCCCGAGGTCGTGCGCCCAAACGACGGGTGACTGGTCGATGTCCGCCGCGTTTCGGACCCACTCGTGATGGATGTCGTGGTTCGGGCCGTACCTTACGACGAGGAGATCCTTCCCCGGCGTCGAACGAAGCTGCCGCTCGAGATCCCCCCGCCGCTTCGCCCACTCCGCCCACTCGGGCGTGGCATCCCTGACGAGCGCTCGCGCCGCGGGGACACCGAGCTTCGCGAGCTGAGACAACGTCCACACCCCGAGGATCAACGTCACGAAGTAGAGCCCGGCGTCGAACCGCCCGAGACGGAGCCGCCGACCCCACCGTAGACAGCTGAAGTACAGCAGGATGAACAGTCCGGCAGCGGGCGCCGCATAGTGCAGCTGGTACCACGAGGAGAGCATCGCTCCCACGAGCACGACGCCGAGCGAGACGGAGGCGAGTCGAATCCACCGATACCGAAGCAGGATCGGCAGGATGAAGAGGGGAGCGAGGAGCGTCATCTGCAGAAAGAACGACGTCGTGTCCTTGAGCCGGACCGCGCTGCGGGAGACGAAGCCAGCTGGCGACCGGGCCGAGTCCGCACTCGCGAGCTCCCACTCCTGATAGCGCCGCATGAGCGCGTCGTTCGACAGCGGGATCCCTCGCGGCTCCTGCCAGACGAAGTCCGGGCCGCGACCGTACTCGTTGTGATACGCCAGGTACGGGAACTGAGTCGCCCGGCCAGTGACGGCGTGATTGTATCGGAGCGTCAGCGCTGCCGCGACCGCGAGAACGACGCCCGCCGGCAAGGCCGCAGCCCGAACGCGGCGTCGCGCGCTCATGTTCGTCCCTCGAACAAGCCACCAGAGCACGACCGCGGCAACCGGCACACAGAGTAGCAGCCCCTCATATGGTCGGGTGTTCGCGAGGACTGCCGCGCCGAGTGCCATGAGAGCGGCGTCTCGCGGGCGCGCCGTTTCCACGACGCGGCGTACCCCACCGACCACGAGCGCGCCGCCTAACGCCGCAACGGACCCACCCCAGTACTGGTAGGTCCAGTAGGTGGACGCCAGCCGCAGCGCGAGCGCAAGTGCGCCGGCGAGCGCCCACGCCGGACCGACCCACGCGCGCAGCATCCAGTACACGGCGGCGCACATCAGGGCGAACGAGAGCCAGACCCCCACGATCGGCTTCCCGCTCAACTTGATGCCGATCGCCAACGCGAGCGCCTGCCCGGGCGGATACTTCGACGCGTAGGTCGGGCGCTGCAGGACGTGGAAGGTCTGGAGATGCTCCGCCATCGGGTGCGGCGGGTTGGTCAGCCGGCCGGCGGCAAACGTCTCCGCACCCAGGAGGTAGCTGTTCTCATCGTGGACGACCGGCTCGGGGAAACCCGCGCCGAAGGCGCCGACGATCGCGAGCAGGAACGCCGTGACGAAGACGAGCACGCCCGTAACCGCAGGCCGAGCGGCGAGTGCGGCGTTCAGCCGACGTACTCGCTCGGTCAGGCCCGCGACAACGGAGGCGACCCGGGATCCCAGCGAAGACCGGTTCATCGACGCGCGCCCTGTGCGAAAAGCGCACCGCCGTCGCTGGCGAGGGCCCGAAACGCCAACGAAGCCCGGTTCACGACCGGACCCGAAACGCGCTCGGTGACTCCGCCGGAGACATTCTGAAGATTGCGCGTTGACCGCGGATGGTAGCGTGGCCGCGTCGTGAACTCCCTGACGCTCTGACCACTCAAGCGAGCTACCGCCAATGATACCGCGACCCGACCTCCGATGGACGACCTCCATCGTCCTCCTCCTCGCCGCAGCGTGCGCTGACCACGACCTCCCGACCGCCACCCCGCGGGCTCGGCCCGCCCGCTCCATCAGCGATGGCGCGCACGGGGGCAACTCTCACTTCTTCTTCCTCCCGCCGATCGTGCCGGCGCCCGCACCGACCGGCACGTTCGACGGCAACGTGTCACCCGAGGTTCGGATCTGCGAGTGGAACGGCACCAGTTGCGTGGTGGAGATCGCTGCCTACTCGCTGACCACCGGCACGGGAGGTGAGCTGGTGAAGGTGGACCCTGCAGCCCAGCACTATCAGGTCAACTGGCACACGAAGCTGTTTACCCTCGTTCTCGGGGCGCAGTACCGGATCCGCGTGCTCGTCGGGAACCAGGAGCTTGGCCACGCGGATGTGAATCCGGTGTCCGGCGGACAAGGGCTCAAGAACGTCGACACGGGCGAGTACATCGCGCTCAAAGATGGCTCGACGCTGCCGATCAAGTTCCGCATCGAGCTCGGCGCGGCCGACCCGAGTGACCCGATTGGCCCGACGTTTCCCACCAGCGAGAACCAGTCGCTGGCCGTCGGCTCACTCCACGCATGTGCGCTGTCGGCAACGGGCGCGGCGTATTGCTGGGGAAGCAACACGTGGGGCTCGCTGGGCACCGGCCAGACTGGCCCCGATTCCTACGCGCCGGTCCCCGTCACCGGGGGGCACAAGTTTGTATCACTGGTCGCCGCAGGCAGTGTGACGTGTGGACTCAAGGTCTCGGGCGAGGCGTGGTGCTGGGGCCCAAACGGCGACGGGCAGCTCGGCCGCGGCACGATGACCGCCGCCGAGCCGACGCCCGCACCTGTGGTCGGCGGGCACACGTTCACCGCGCTCGCCGGGGGCGGGTTCCAGCTGTGCGGGCGAACCACGGCAGGTGAGATCTGGTGCTGGGGCTACAACGGATTCGGCCAGCTCGGAAACGGTTCTACCACCACGTCTCCAACGCCCGTGAAGATTGCCACGCCGGCCAACGTGACCTTCAAGTGGATCGGCGGCAGCGGTGGACACTACTGTGCGCTGACCACTGCGGGCGTCGCGTACTGCTGGGGCTACAACTTGATGGGCCAGCTCGGCCTCGGCTATGCGAGCAACTGGTTGAACCCCTACGTGGCCACACCGACCATTGCAGCGAGTGGCTTCTCGTTCGAGACCATAGTGGCGGGCGGCAACCATACGTGCGGGCTGACGGCTGCCGGCTCGGCATACTGCTGGGGCAGCAACGAATTCGCTCAGCTCGGCCGTGGCTTCTTCTCACCGAACGGAGAGCCTACGATAGCACCGGTGCTTGGTGGGCTCACCTTCGTGCGACTTTCACTGGGCATCCACAACACATGCGGACTGACCGCGACCGGCGCTGCGTACTGTTGGGGCACCAACGACGCGGGCCAGATCGGTATGGGCTTCGCGAGCTACGATCCGAACGAGCCTGATTGGTTCAATCCGACACCGGTCGCAGTCGTCGGCGGCAATGTCTTCTCGACCATCGCTGTCGGGATGGAGTTCGTCTGTGGCGTGACCGCGGGCGGAGTAGCGAAGTGCTGGGGAAGCAACGTCACCAGTCAGCTCGGCAACCCCGACCCTGACA
>Ga0075421_100012848_pt1 | contig 10415 bp, 12 predicted proteins | sample SoiMetdeltSBSDD5_FD_75292 | JGI IMG/M metagenome (GOLD analysis project Ga0075421, IMG submission 75292) | Bulk soil microbial communities from a Populus tree surrounding site in Tennessee, USA - Soil MetaG P. deltoides SBSDD5 | ecosystem: Environmental > Terrestrial > Soil > Tree plantation... | reverse complement strand
CCGGCCGAGGGGATCACGAAGCCCGTGGCGCCGAGCGTCCGCGCGCGCGTGATCGCCATGCCGAGTCCCCGCGCCTTGAAGGTGCCGGTCGGATTCTGGCCTTCGTCCTTCGCCCAGAGCTTGCCGAGCCCGAGATGGGCGGCGAGCCGCGGCAACGGCAAGAGCGGCGTGCCGCCTTCGCCGAGGGTCACCGGCGTCTCGTCGTCGTCGAGCGGCGTCAGCTCGCGGAACCGGTACATGCCGGGCGGACGCGCGACGAGATCCTCCTTGGTGACCGCGGCCGCGACGCGGTTGAGGTCGTAGCGCACGGCGAGCATCTGGCCGCACTTCTCGCACGTGGACAGCACGCGATGGTGATCGTGGCGCGCGCCGCAGACCGTGCACTCGACGTGACTGACGAAGCTCATGAGGCTCTCACCCCGGCGTTAGAATCTGCTCGCGACGAGTGTATCGGATTCGCGGCATTGACGCGGCGAGAGGCACACGGCGAGATGACAGAGCCCGAGGACACGATGGCGGTCACAGCCCGGCGGCGCCGATTCACGCTGGACGAGTATCACCAGATGGGGAGGGTCGGCATCCTCCACGCCGAGGATCGCGTCGAGTTGATCGAGGGCGAGATCCTCGAGATGACGCCCATCGGCAGCGTGCACGCCGCCACGGTCACCCGCATCCACGAGCTCTTCGTGAGACAGCTCGGGGAGCGGGCCACCGTCAGAGCCCAGAATCCACTGCTCATGCGGCATCAGAGGTCCGAGCTCGAGCCTGACGTGATGCTCCTCATTCGCCGCGCCGATTTCTATGCGCGCGCTCACCCTGAGCCGCCCGATGTGCGGCTGCTCATCGAAGTCGCTGATTCGTCGGTCCGCTTCGATCGTCTGACGAAGTTTCCGCTGTACGCTCGCGCGGCCATAGCCGAAGCCTGGCTCGTGGACGTCGACCAGCGGCGGGTGGAGGTCCACCGCGGACCCGGCGCGCGCGGGTACCAGGACGTTCGGGCTCCGGGGCGCGAGGACCACTTCTCCCCCCTCGCGTTCCCCGACATCAGCGTGACGCTCGCCGATCTCCTCGGCTGATCCGCCCCGCCGTCAGGCCAGATAGGCGCTTTTAACGCAAGTTTTAACGCCCGGCTCAACGGATTGCGAACGCTTCGCCCGCTAGCCTGACCGCAGATGGATGAACCGCCGATGAGCTTCATCGTGCGCGTGGTGGAAGCGGGCGCCGGCTTTCGCGCGGTCGTCGAGCGCGTCAAGACCGGCCGCAAGGAACAGGTCCACACAGCGGAGGACCTCGGGCGCACGATCGCCCGCATGGCCCTCGAGAAGGAGCGAGACATGGCACTCAAAGGCAAGCACGCACTGGTCACGGGCGGGTCGCGCGGCATCGGGCGGGGCATCGCGTTGAAGCTGGCCGAGGCCGGCGCGCGGGTCGCGGTTCACTACTACGCCAACGAAGCCGCCGCGAAGGACACGCTCGAGCGCATCCGGAAACACGGAAGCGATGGGTTTCTCGTCCAGGCCGATCTCGCACGCGTCGACGACGTGCGACGGCTCTTCGCCGACGTGAAGCAGAAGTTCGGCACGCTGGACGTCTTCGTCGCGAACGGCCGACCGGAGCTCGCGAAGTTCTACCAGAAGCCGCTCGAGATCTCTCTCGACGCGTGGGACCAAGCGGTCGACTCCCAGGCGAAGGCGTTCCTCGTCGGCGTGCAAGAGGCGGCGCCGCTGATGGGCGCCGGCGGGCGCATCGTCGCCGTCACATACGCGCCCGGCGCGCAGCGGGGCACCTGGCAGCCGTGGGTGGCCATGGGCTCCGCCAAGGCGGCGATGGAGTCGCTCGTCCGCTACTTCGCCGTCGCGCTCGCGCCGCGCGGGATCACGGTCAACTCGATCAGCCCCGGCCTCACCGACGACAGCGTGTTCAACGGCCTGCCGTCCGAAGTGCAGGACATCGGGCGCACCTGGCACGCGAGCGGCTGGACGCCGATGGGCCGCATGGGAACGCCCGAGGACATCGGTGACGCGGTGTCCTTGCTGTGCTCACCCGCGTCGGCGTGGATCACGGGCCAGCTCATCTATGCGGATGGCGGCGCGTCGCTCGTGGACACGCTGATGCCGCTGGAAATCCAGCGCGGCTGACGCGCGGGCCCGCAAGCGGCCCGCGCAGCGGAAGGCGGGCCGCCACGGCAGCGCCGAAGGGCGGGACTTCATGTCCCGCCTGGAGGCCGGGGGGGCTTGGGGGGCGCCCGGAGCCCCCCATGTAATTTAGGGCCTCGCCACGCGGTTCGCGAGAATGCCGATGCGCTCGACCTCGGCTTCCATCTTGTCGCCGGCCTTCAGGAACTTCCCGAGGGCCGCGCCAACGCCCTCCGGCGTGCCGGTCGCGATCACGTCCCCCGGGCGGATGGTGAAGCCCTGGGACAGCACCGCGATGCACTCGTCGACAGGGAAGATCATCTTCGAGGTGTGGCTCGACTGGCGCGTCTCGCCGTTGATCCGCATCGCGACCGAGAGCGCCTGCGGGTCGGGAATCTCGTCCGCGGTCACGAGCACGGGGCCCATCGGGCAGAACGTGTCGAGCGACTTGCCGTGGAACCACTGCTGGTGACGCTTCTGGAGATCGCGCGCGGTGACGTCGTTGATGATCGTGTAGCCGAAGACGTAGGACAGCGCTTCTTCTCGCGGGATGTCCTTGCCTGCCTTGCCGACGACGACCGTGAGCTCGACTTCATAGTCGAGCTCCTTGGTCACGGCGTGGTGGATGACCTTCGCACCCGGCGCCACGACCGTCTCCGGCGCCTTCGTGAAGTAGACCGGATGCGGCGGCGCCTCCGCGCCGCGCTCGGCCGCGTGCTCCTTGTAGTTGCGGCCGAGGCAGAAGACGTTGCGCGCGGGACGCGGGATCGGCGCCTCGAGCCGCGCCTTGTCGGCGGCGACACCCAGCCGGCGCTCGGTGAGCGCGGCGATGCCATCGCGCTTGAGCAGCGCCTCGCCGTGGGCGAGTGCCTCGCGCGCCTCGGCGAGCGTCTCCGGGCCGGCCGCGATCAGGTCGTGCATCGTCTTCGGGAAGCCGCCGCGGCCCTTGCGCACGGCGTTGCGCTCGCGCGCGAGGTCGGCGGCGAGTCCGCCGAGGTCGAGGATGGCATCGGCCACGAGGGCGCCCACGCGAGGCCGGGACGAACCTTTGCGAAATGTGACGAGACGCATGACTCAGCGCTCCTTCAGCAGCACGACCAGCACGCGCGCCGGCCGCTTCGTGTCGTTCAGTGAATAGTGGACGGCGCCCTTCGGGGCGTACTCCACTTCCCCCTTCTTGACCACCGTCGTGCCCTTGCCCTTGGTGACCACGGAGAACTCGCCGTCCAGCACGTAAGCGAACTCGTTGACGGGCGCCTCGTGCTCCTCGCCCTTGAAGCCTGGAGGAAAGACGTACTCCACGACGAGGACCTGCTCGTTGTCGAGGAGCGTCTTCTCGGTCACCTGGTGGGCGCCCGCGATCCCCCCGAACAGGGTCAGGGTGAGCAGTCCGATGAGCGTGATTCTCCTGGCGGTCATGTCAGCGTCCTCCCGAGCATGGTACAGGCGGCGGGAAGACCGCCGTGACCGTCAAGCTGTTGGCGCTACTTGAAGAAGTAGGAGAAGCCGACCAGACCCGTGTCGGCTTCGAACCCGCGATTGGGGTTCGAGATGTGCCCGTTGGAGACGTGCACCATGCGGTAGCCGCCGTAGAGCGCCGCCCGGTCGGTGATGAAGAACGACGCGCCGACCCCCACGCTCAGCAGGAACGCGAACGACGAGTCGATCTCGATCGCGTTGAGGTCCGTGCCGCCCGCGCCCGCGCCGAGCTCGATGTACGGCACGAAGCGCCCGAAGGAGAGCCCGAGCATGTTCCAGCGCGCCTGCGCCGACAGCCCGGCCCAGAACCCTTCGCGCCCCCCGGTGTAGCGCTGATAGATCGGCTCGAGACCCACCTCGAGCGCCCCGCGGAGGATGCTCGGGCCCACGGGATCCATCGGCAGCAGCGAGTAGCGTATGCCGAGATACCAGAGGTCGAGATCGGACTGGACCCGGAAGCTTTCGAGGTTGCTCTGCGAGCCCCCGCCTGCCTCGACCGACAGGACGGTGCTGCCCTTGCGGAAGATGCGCTCGAGGTCGAACGCGAGCGCGGGCGTCGCGGCAACCAGCAGAAGCAGCAGCGTGGCGAGAATCGTCGTCATGGTTCGATCAGCACCTTCAACGCTTGTCCCCTCGTCATCAGCTCGAGGGCGGCGGGGACCGCCTCGAGACCCATGCGATGCGTGAGGAGCTTGTCGGGCACGACCGCCTCCGATGCGATGAGCTCCACCGAGCGCCGGATCAAGTCCGGGGTGTGGTGAAACGCGCCCACCAGCGTCAGCTCCTCGTAGTGCACGCGGCGCGTATCCAGCTGAATCGACGTCCCTGGCGCGCAGCCTCCGAAGAATAGCACGGTGCCTCCGCGACCCGTGACATTCACGGCCTGCTCCCACACCTCCGGGCGGCCGGTAGCGTCGACGGCCACGTCGACCCCGCGGCCGCCGGTGGCGTCGCGGAGCGCGGTGAGGACGTCGCCGGCGGTGGCATCGATACAGTCGCCGAGACCGAGCTCGCGGACGCGGTCGAGCCGCCAGCCCGCCTTGCCGATGACGATCACGCGCGCCTTCTCGCTGGCGGCCACCATGGCGAGCAGGCAGCCGAGCGGACCGTGCCCGAAGATCGCGACCGTGTGCCCGGCCTCGACCCGGGCGCGCTGCACGCCGAGGATCGCGCAGGCCAGCGGCTCCGCGAACGCGGCGCGTGACGCCGGGACGGCGCGAGGCAGCGGCACCACGTTGCGCGCCACCAGCCGCGGCGGCAGCGCGATGTACTCGCCGTACGCGCCGTTCACGAACAGCAGGTCCTCGCAGAGGTTCGGCCGGCCCGCGACACAGAGCGGACAGTTGCCGCAGGGTGCCGAGTTCGCCGCCACGATCCGATCGCCCTCGCGCACCCGATGGACGCCGGCGCCCACGGCGGTCACGGTGCCCGCAAACTCGTGGCCGAACACCGTCGGCACGTGCGGGATCATCACGGGGTGGCCGCGCCGCAGCGTCTTCACGTCGGTGCCGCACGTGAGGGCGGCGTCCACCTTCAGCACGACTTCCCCGGCCTGCGGCGACGGAATCGGAATCGTCTCGAAGCGCAGGTCGCCGGGCCCGTGAAAGACCTGCGCTCTCATGGCGTCACGTACACCTTGAGGGCGGCCTGGCTCCGCATCAGCGCGACGCCTTCGTCGAGACGATCGAGCGGGAGCCGGTGGCTCACCAGCGGCTCGGGGCTGACCTCGCCCTTCACGATGAGCGCGAACGCCGCCGCGAGATCCGCGGGAGACGACGAATACGTGGTCGTGATGGTCAGCTCGCGCTTGTAGAGCGCCTCGAGCGGCATCGGCAGCGCCTCGCCCGCGCCGCCCGCGAAGTAATGCAGGCTGCCGCCATCGCGCACGACGCTCGTGGCCCACGGGAGGACCTGGACGCCGCCGCCGGTGAGGATCACCTGATCGGCGCCGCGACCGTCGCTGAGCTGACGGACGGACGCCGCCATCTCTCCGGCCGTGCCCGCCGCCTCGGCGCCGAGACGCCGGGCAAGCTCGGCGCGCGCGGCGAGGAGATCCACGCCTACGACGTGCGCGCCCGCGCGCCGCGCGAGCTGCACGAACAGACAGCCGATGGAGCCGAGGCCGACGACCACCGTGACGTCGCCGGGCTCGACGCGCGCGCGGCGGACGGCCCGCAGACAGCACGCGAGGGGCTCCACGAACGACGCGGCCTCGTCGCTCACGTGCGCGGGAATCTTGAAGGTCGCGTGACGGACGTTCTCCGCGGGGACGCGCACGTACTCGGCGAAGCCGCCCGGATCGAGGTTGCTGGTCTTGAAGGCGGCGCACATCGACTCGCTGCCGCGCCGGCAGTAGTGGCAGGTGCCGCACGGCACGTGGTGCGCGGCGACCACGCGATCACCCGGCGCGAATTCCCCGCCCCCTTCGACCACGTCGCCCACGACCTCGTGGCCGAGGACGAGCGGCACCTTCGTCCCGACCGCCCCGACCTTCGCGATGTCGGAGCCGCAGAGCCCGCAGCCGCGCAGCCGGAGGAGCAGCTCGCCGGCGGCGGCGACCGGGCGTGGCCACGTCTCGGGAGCGAGCCGTCCAGCCTCGCGGAGGACGGCCGCCTTCACGCGGCCCGGAGCCTGGCGCCCGCCCAGCAGCGGAGGGCGATCGCGACCTTCCGGCGCGTCGGCACCGTGATGCGCTCGCCGAACACGCGAAACTCGCGCGCCTCGATCTCGTCGAGCAGCGCGGCGTAGATCGCCCCCATGATCCGCGCGGGGACCAGCGAACGGGCGTCGACCGTCGGGAAGTTGGCCTGCGCCCGACGATAGAAGTCACGGGCCCGTGCCGCCTGCTGTCGCATGAGCCCCACGAACGCGTCGTCGTGACGGCCCGCGCGCAGATCGCTCTCGGTGATGCCGAACGCGCGCATCTCCGCGCGCGGCAGGTAGACGCGCCCGCTCCGCGCGTCGGCGCCGACGTCCCGCAGGATGTTCGTGAGCTGCAGCGCGGTCCCGAGATCGACCGCATACTGCCGCGCGCGCGGATCCGTGTAGCCGAAGATCTCGATGCAGCAGAGCCCGACCGCGGAGGCGACGCGATAGCAGTACGGCAGCAGGTCGTCGATGGTCTCGAACGTGGCGCCGTCGACGTCCATCTCGACGCCGTCGATGATCGCTTCCAGCGCGGCGCGCGGAATCTTGTACGCGCGCACCCCCGCCGCGAGCTGGCGCGCGATCGGGTGGTGCGGGCCCTCGCCGCTCTCGAAGCACCGCGCCACGTCGCGCCGCCACGTCGCGAGCGCCGCATGCTGTGCCGCAGAATCCGCGGCCCCCTCGACCCCGAGATCCGCGATGTCGTCCACGATGCGGCAGAACGCGTAGACGGCGTACAGCGCCTCGCGCCGCGGGCGCGGCAGCGTCAGGAACGCGTAGTAGAAGTTCGAACGGCTGCGTCGCGTGAGCCGAGCGGCGAGATCCGCGACGCTCATGCAGCCGGCACGCCCGTCATGGCGCCAAGCCTGACATAGCCATGCCGGGAAAACCACTCCACGGCGTCCCGCACGGCCTCCCTCACGTCGGTCTGCGGCAGCCCGAGCTCGCTCACGGCCTTGGCCGGGCTGAAGAACATCCGCTTGCGCGCCATCCGCACCGCGTTGAGCGGCACCTTCGGCACGCCGCCGGTCAGGCGCGCGAAGCCCTCCGAGCACGCCGCTGCGCACCACGCCACGGCGTAGGGAATGCGCACGCGCGGCGCCCGGCACCCGCTGAGCTCGGAGATGAGCCGCCCGATGGCCGCGAGCGTGAGGTTCCCGTCCATGTGCCCGAGGATGTACTTCTCGCCGACGCGCCCTTTCGCTTCGGCGAGGATGTGTCCTCGCGCGACGTCGCGCACGTGGACGAGGTTGAGCCCGGTATCGACCGTGGCGAACAGCCGCCCGTGCAGCGCGTCGACGATCATCTGCCCGGTCGGCGTGGGCTTGACGTCCCAGGGCCCGACGGGCGCGGACGGATTGACGATGACAACAGGCAACCCCCCGCGCGCAAACTCGAGCGCAACCTGCTCCGCCATGAACTTTGACCGTTTATAGGGCCCGACCATGTCGCGAACGGTGACGGGTGACTCTTCGGTTCCGAGGGTCCCGTCTTTCGGAATCCCGAGCGCCCCAACCGTGGACGTATAGACGACGCGACTAACGCCTGCATCCGCACTCGCCTGAAGAAGACTCCGAGTCCCATCGACATTGGCGCGAAACAGCGCGGATGGATCCGCGGCCCAAAGCCGATAGTCCGCTGCGACATGAAACAAGGTGCTGACACCCCGGAGAGCCGAGCGAAGCGAGGGCGGTTGCAGCAAATCCCCGTCGACGATCTCGACATCCAGTCCGGCGAGCGCCCGCCGATCCCCGCCGGGACGCGCGAGCACCCGCACTTGGCGCCCGTCGCGCAGCAGCTCTCGCACGAGATTGGCGCCCACGAAGCCGGTGCCGCCCGTCACGAGGGCCGCGCTCATTCCGAAGCTCTCGATGAACCGACCCGGCGGCGGGTGGCGCGGGGGGCGGTTCCCCGAATCGCGGCGCGGAAGGGCCCCACTGGGGGATGGGTGGAGCGCCGCGATTCGGGGAGCCGCCCCCCGTGCCAGGCCCTGCCGAATCGCCTCATCGCGATCTTCAACGTGCGACGCGCCTCATCGCGAGCGAGCGTCACCGCGCGCGAGCCAAGCGCGCAAGCGCGCCGGCGACGGCGGCGAGTGCCGCATTGGTCCCGCGCCGCAGCGCAAGGGCATCGCGAAGGGCGCCGCGGCGGCTCAGCGCGGCGCGCACGGCGGAGATCGTGCGCACGCGGCCGTCTTCGCCAACGGAAGCGGCGAGGTCGGCGGGCACGCCATGCTCGGCGGTGTCGGACACACCGCGCACGACGGCGGCAGCGACGCCGCGGGTGTGCGCCCAGTCGAGGATGACGGCGGATTCCATGTCGCACGCGATGGCGCCGGATTCGATGAAGAGGCGCGCCTTGTCGGCGCCGGAGGTCACAACGCGCGCAACGGTGAGCAAGGTGCCTCGCGCCTCGACACCGGGCAGCGTGGCGGTGGCCATCCTGCGACCGTCCTCGGTGACGACGGCCTCGGGCACGACGAGCGTGCCCTCCGCCAGCTCGGGCGCGAGCGCGCCACAGGCGCCAGCGGACACGACGAGCGTGGCGGCGTTGAGCTTCGGGGCACGGTCGGCAAGCGCGGAGGCACGGAGGCCGACGCACGCGACTTCGACGGGACCGGAGCGGAAGTGGGGCCAGGCGGCGCCGGGAACGGAAGCGAGGCCGAGCTGACGGGCCAGACCGCGCGCCTCGAGGTCGACGGCGGTCAGGATCAACAGCGTCCTCACCGCTGCGGGGTGGGCTTGCCTTCGGCCTTGGCCGCGGACTTGCGCTCGAGCCAGGCCGCGTAGGAGTTGCCGGCCGCCGTGTCCCTGCCGGTGAAGCGAACGGCGCGGATGTCCGCATAGGGGATCGTGATCGGCCCTTCGCCGGCCATGTCGAACATCTCCACGTACGGCGCGCGCGCACGCGCATCACGGTTGGAGAGGTAGCCGCTCAGCTCGGTGCCGTCACGCCGCTCGACCGTGACGTTGCCACGGAAGTCGAAGGCGCGGTCGATGACCTCGGTGAGCGGAACGTCCGGCCCGGGGACCCAGCCCTCCAGTGAAGCTTCAGTGCTCACAGCCGCCCGGTCACCGTGGCGACAACCGTGTCACGGAAGCCGCGGAACGATCCGAAGGTTTCGTTGACGGCCGTGGGCTCGTGGCCGCAGTGCACCATGCAATCGCGGCACTTCTCGTTGCCGCTCTTGCGGCCGTACTCCTCCCACGCCGTCTCCTCCATCAGCTCCTTGAAGGTCGGGGCGTAGCCCTCCTGCAGCAGGTAGCAGGGACGCTGCCAGCCGAAGAGGTTGTAGGTGGGGTTGCCCCACGGCGTGCACTCGTAGTCCTGCTTGCCCATGAGGAACTGGAGGAAGAGCGGCGACTGGTTGAACTTCCACCGCTTCTTCGGATCCGACAGCATCGCCGAGAACAGCTTGTGCGTGCGCTGCCGGCGGAGGAAGTGCTCCTGGTCCGGCGCCTTCGCGTAGCTGTAGCCGGGCGAGACCATCATGCCCTCGACGCCGAGCTCCATCATGTCGTCGAAGAACTCGCGCATCCGCAGCGGCTCAGCCCCTTCGAACAGCGTGCTGTTGGTCGTCACCCGGAATCCGCGCTTCACGGCTTCGCGGATGGCCTCGGCGGCGACGTCGTAAATGCCGTCGCGGCACACCGCCTCGTCGTGCTCCTCGCGCGGCCCGTCCATGTGCACGCTGAACGACAGGTACTTGGACGGCTCGAACCAGCCCGCCTCGAGCTTCTCCTTCAGGAGGATGGCGTTCGTGCACAGATAGACGTACTTCTTGCGCGCGACCAGCTCCTTCACGAGCCGGCCGATGTCCGGGTACATCAGCGGCTCACCGCCGGGGATGGACACCATGGGCGCGCCGCATTCCTCCACGGCGGCCAGGCACTTCTCCACCGTGAGGTGCTTCTTGAGGATCTGCGCGGGGTACTGGATCTTGCCGCAGCCCGCGCACGCGAGGTTGCAGCGGAAGAGCGGCTCCAGCATGAGGACGAGCGGATAGCGCTTGCGCCCGCGCAGGCGCTGTCCGAGCACGTAGGTTGCCACGGTCCACATCTGGGAGATCGGAACTGCCATGTGCTACCTCAGGCGCGGCCGTCGGTGCGCCATGACGAGCGCGGCCGCGAGGAGAAGGTGGAGCGTGAGGCCTGA
>Ga0075421_100012844_pt1 | contig 10417 bp, 6 predicted proteins | sample SoiMetdeltSBSDD5_FD_75292 | JGI IMG/M metagenome (GOLD analysis project Ga0075421, IMG submission 75292) | Bulk soil microbial communities from a Populus tree surrounding site in Tennessee, USA - Soil MetaG P. deltoides SBSDD5 | ecosystem: Environmental > Terrestrial > Soil > Tree plantation... | reverse complement strand
GGAATCGGCGCCGAGAAATGGACCTTCTCTGATGAGGAGCCTCCAGGAAATGTCCAGATGTCCAGGTCAGCGAGAGCCTCAAGGACAGGTTGAGGGTTCGAAAGCTGTCCACTTAGGTCCCCTATCCACAGACCTAATGCGCCCTATTCAAACCCGACACGCTCGATGACGCAGCACGGGGCCTGACTAACTGACCGTGGTCGGGTCCTCGCGACTTGCGTGGTCGGCTGCGGGTAGTGACCTGCTTGTCTGTGGTCAACTCCGCACAATCTTGGTGAAGCCCGCGACGAAGATCGATCCGAGCACCCAACCCATGGCCACGAATCCGAACCGGACTGCATCGAGCCACCCGTGAGCCCGCCAGTCACCCGCGACGTCGAACTCAGCGACCGGTAGGAACGTGTCCGCCGCATACGCGAACGCCGTCCAAGGACGGAAGCTGCGGTTCGCCTCCCCGACGTAGGTCATGTCACCCCTCGCCAGCCAGGTCACAACGGAGAGCAGCGCTATGGCTCCGAGTGCCCACCAGCCGGCGCGGGCTGGGCGATAGCCGTGGCCGACTATCGCGGCGAGTATCCACCGCCACAGCTTTTGACGATGCGACAGGCCGCCACGCCGAAGCCGATCCCGCTGCTTCTCGATGGCAGCCAGTCGGCCTTCGTCTTCGTGCCCATTTTGCAGGTACACGCGCTGCAGTTGCTCCCACGGGCCGGGGCGGTATCCGTCCATCCCGTCCAGCCAAGCGAAGCGGGCGACGTGGTCCCACGTCGCCTCACCGCCGAACCGGTCATAGCTGAAACCCTCAAGCCGTAGCGGCCGCGCGCCGGACCAGGATCCCTTGACTCGACCGTCCTCAACAGTGAGATCGTCAACGAGCTCCGATGCACGGCACCGCCGAAGATCCAGCTCACCAGCCAACTCGGCTCCGGTGCAATTGAACACGCCGCCTATCTGTGCACCGGGCAACCAGATGTCGCCGGCAACTGTGCACGGGACCGGCGTCGATCCGGGGCGAGATCGAGCGCGAAGCAGCACACTGCTCCTCACATGGACATCCTCGGCAACGAGCGCGGCGCCGCCCGGATTGCTCAGCGTGGCGCCTTGTAGGGAAACGCCCCCGGCGACCCGTGCGCCCACCAACCTGACTGCACCCGTGACGTTGCACTCAAAGGTCTCCCCGCGACTCGAGTCCCAAGGCTCAAGCGAGACGTCACCGACCTCCGCTTGGTCAATGACCAGAGCGTCGCTTCCCGCGCTGTCGAGCGTGACTCCGACACAGCGCAGGGGACCACCGATTCGGCTGCCTAACATGCGCACCGCACCCTCGATCCGACACTGCAGGATGGCGCCGTCGTCGAGCTCCAATGGCCCGAGGAACACTCCAGCGCCGATCTCGGCTCCATGAGCGACGAGAGCATCGCCTCCATGGTTGGCCAGGACGGCGCCCGCAGATGAGATCCAGCCTCGGACACGCGCGCTGAGGAAGCTGACTGCGCCCGTGATCCGACAGGCCATCGGCTCGTCACTCGGTCCTGCTGCACCGACGAGCAGGACATCGGCCCCGATGTCGGCATGGTCGCCGATCAAGGCATCTGCGCCCCGGTTGGTGAGCGTGAGACCCCCGCAACGAAGCGAACCGCCGATCCTTGCGCCGCGCAGATTCACTTCGCCGACGACCTGGCACGCACTCAGCTCAAGATCGTGCTCTACCTGGACACCGTCTGCGGAGAGACCTGGGAGAACGCAGCGATGGAGATCGAGGGCGGGTACCGTCGCCCGGTCGAAAGCGGGCGCTTCGGCGAACGTGCAGTCGACGAAGCTCAGGCCAACGAGGCATCGACGGGACCGAAGGTCGAGCGGACCGACGATCCGTGCTCCCGCCAGACGCACGTCCCGGGCATCAGTTTCCCCGATCGTCAACAGCTCGCTGAGCAGCTGGGCGGGAACCCGCCGCCGGTCGGACCGCAACCGCCTCAGATCCGCTATCTCGCCCTCGCGAGCGGCCCTACGGACGAATTCCATGACGTCGCCGGGTTGCTCCAGCCCTCCCTCGCCAACCACCACCGAACTCTATGGCGCCCATCCTGGATGGTGGCCTGAAGCGCAGTGAGTCGCCCCGGGTCGTGTGACTGCTCGGGTGACGTACACACCGGTGAGCTGTGGTTCGTGTCCTCGCGGGGCGGGTCGTGGACGAATCGACGGGCAACGTCGATGCCGGATTGTCGGTGGTCCTCGACGCGATGGAGCAGCTCGGCCCGTCGGTGGCCGTCCAGCAGTCTGTGTCCTGGCGGGGAGGCAGGTCGTGTTCGAGTTCTGGGTCGAGGCCGGAGGGTACCCGTGAGGCGACGGGCGGCGCGCGTGTCGCTCTGCGCCAGGGGTTCCGGGCCGCGGGGGTGGGTGACCCCACGCCAGCGAGCGGCGGAGGGGAGGTCGATGTGATGTTGATGCTCGAAGAGTTGCCGACGCTGCTCCGGGACGAGTCATGAGGCTCGTCGGGCTCGGGCGGCTTGCGTGGCGCTTGCGGCGGTCGTGGCGCGGCCTGGGTGCGTGGCGATGGTCAGTCGTCGATCTCTGGACGGGTGGCAGGTTCACCCCACGCGATTCTCACGAGCCGATGACAACGCGCCGACGCGGGCGACTCTTGTTCCCGTTATCGATCCCTGCCACCTGGCGCCTCGGACCTCGCCTCCGAAGAGTTGGTGCTCTAGCGCGCCGAGCCTGCAGGCCATTGCGGTGTGTGATCAGCAGCTCATGACGGCCGGCCCGCCCGGCTGGTTCGGGGTCCGCCACGTCGCGGCCGGATCTCGACCCCGGCCGCTCGCAGTCCCTTGAGCACGTTGTCGGGGCTCACGTTGAACCGCTTAGCCAGCTTCCCGGACGACCAGCCGTCCCCGTAGAGGCGAGCGGCTTCCATGGCCTGCTCTCGATCGAGACAGCCCCGGCGGGGAAGAACCGCAGCCCGTCGTAGATGCGCGGACACTGTCAGGCGGTTGATGCCGAACTCGGCAGCAAGCTCCTTCATCGTTCTGCCCGCCCGGTAGCCGGCCACCAATGCGTCGATCTCGGTGGAGTTGAGAGGCCGAGCGGCGCGCGCCTTGCTGCGTGGAATCCGGTGAGCGGCGTGGGCCTTCTCTGGTGGGAGCCCTCGAGGAGTGCCGATGTCCAGGTGAGCGAGAGCCTCTAGTGCTGGTTGAGGGTTTGAAAGCTGTCTGTGAGTGTGAGGATCCACCGGTCCTGAGCGTTGGTGGTTGAGGCTGGCGCCGGTGGTGGGGGTGTGACCCGAAATGCTGTTCGGCCCTGCTGGGTGCCTTGAAGTGGACATGTCCGCCCCTGTCGCCGGCGCCGGCCCGGTCGCCGTGCGTTGGCCTGATCAGAAGCTTGTCCACCCCGCGTGAGGGGTGTGACTCATCACAGTCCTGCCGCTGCGTCGCTCGGACCGGAACCGACAACAGGTCACTCCCTCGGTTCAAGGAGCGATGCCAATGCTCGCAGAGCAGTTCTCGGGGCAAGGCCATGGGCAGGCTTCAGCGGTCGCGCACTTCGCGGAGTTGCACCCGCGGAAAGTGCAGGTGGCTGCACCATTAGTCTTGGGGTGCGAGAGGTGACGGATCCGAGGTGAAGGCGGCGCGGATGCGACGCGAGGGTGGCGGTGGTTGGGCTCGTGAAGCGCTGATCATCGTGCTCGGGGTTGTTGTCGTGGTGTTGTCCGCGCTGTTCCCCGGCTACAAGGGTTGGGCGGTTCGGGGGCTTGCACTGGGTGCTGTGGCGGTCGCCGTTGCGGTCATGCGCTGGCTGGAGCGCCCGGTCGGGGCCCGGAGTGCCGAGGCGGGACCCGAGTCGACACGTTCGCCACACTCGTCGGTTCCACCGGGGCGGTCATCGGTAGAGATGGCGGCGTGCGTGGTGACCGCACAGTGTGGGCGACGCACGAGCACCGGTATCGGGACGTTGGTCGCAGATGGGCGCGTGGTCACGTCAGCGCGGGTCGTGGAGGGCGCCGATCAGGTGACTGTCCGGTTTGCCCACGAGGCTGGCCGAGCAGAGCTGTCGGTCCAGCGGCTCGAGCTCGACCACGACGCGCCGCCCGGCCTCGTGTTGCTCGGCGTGGATGTGGCGGCACAGACACCACCGCCACCTGATCTGTGGCCGGCGCGGCGCTTGCCGGGCGATGTCGACGCGCTCGTCGCGGTGTCGGTGTGGCGTGGGGCGCGCATCGTCGGGGCGGTCGAAGGTGCGAGTCGTCTGGAGTGGGAGGTGGGCGATCCGCTGTTGGGCTCTGGTGGTGGCCCCGTCTGCGATCGGGAGACTGGTCGCCTCGTGGGCGTCCTGGCTGACGATCCGCAGACCGGTCGGCTTGACCGTTTGATTCCGGTGCATGACTTGCGCCGAGCGGGGGTCGGTTTGGCGCGGCCGTGGCTGCTCACTGGCGACAGCGCTCGTGCGCATTTCTCGCAGCGAGCTTCGGGGCAGCGCAGCGTGCTGCGAGGCGGTGACTTGTTCCGTGGCCGGGTGAGGGCCTTGGAGGTGGTGGACACCTGGATGCGTACGGATGTCTGTCCGGGGGTGCCGCTCGTTGTCACGGGTCAGCCGGGCGCGGGCAAGTCGACGGTTGTGGGGCAGGCGTTGCTGAGGGCCGAACGGGCTGGCCACAGCGACGGGTTGGGCGTCCACGCCCGGCAGGTGACAGTGGGTGACTTCGTGAACGCGCTGGCCGCGGCGTGTGGGCTCGATGCTGCGGGCTCGTGGCGGGATCTGGCCCAGGAGCTGGTCCGTTTGACGCCGCCGTCGGTGCTGGTCGTGGTCGTTGATGCCCTCGACGAGGCAGTTGGCAGCGACATCGCCGAGCTACGACAGGTGCTGCGCGACGTGGCGCGTCTCGATTGGGTGCGGGTCGTGGTGGCAACGCGGCCGCTGGCGCGGGGCGACCCCTATCGGCCCGGCGGTCACCTCCACGCCTTGGGCGTCGCTCGGGGAGCGGCGAGCAGAAATCTTGTCGACCTCGACGATGACCGCTTTCACGCACCGGGCGAGCTACGTGGATACGCCGCAGACCAGCTGGCCCAGGAAGGGGTCGCTCATCCTGGGCCTCCCGGCGCAGCGTGGGAGACCTATCGCCGGGACGCCGAGCTGCGCGACCGGTTGGCCGCGGTGGTGGCCGAGCGGGCGGGACGGAACTACCTGGTGGCCGGCATGTCGGCCTTCCAGCTTGCCGAGGACGACGCCGTTGTCGATCCGGCGTGGCCGGGTTTCGATCCTGCGGTGGTGCCCCGGGGTGTGGGCGAGGCGCTCACAAAGCACCTCGACAACCTCCCTCGACGGTGGCGCTGCCGTGTCGAGGACCTGCTGACCGCGCTGGCCTATGGGCGCGGTGCGGGCCTTGACGACCAGCGTTGGCTGATCTTCGCCGCCGTGCTCGGTCGCGACAGCGCGACCGCCGACGACCTCGAACGGTTGCGCGCCAGCGCGGCCGCTGACTACCTGCTCGAGACCACCCTCGACGAGACCGGAGACCCCGTCACCCGCCTGTTCCACCAGGCCCTCGCCGACGAGCTCCTCGACCGCCGCTCGTGTCCGGCTGACGAGCGTCGACTCCTCACTTCGCTTCGTGCCGAGTCGCGTTCGGGGAGCTGGCTCGATGTTTCGCCCTACGCTCGCCGCCACGCGCCCAGCCACGCTCAAGTCGCGGGATGTCTCCGGGACCTGCTCACCGAGGCCGACTTCCTGGTCGGGATGGACCCCGACGGGATGCGCCCGGCGCTCAACGGTGTCCCGGCCCGCTCCCGGACCGATCCGGCATCGATCTACGATGTCGCTCTCCCGTTCCTCAGCCAAGATCCCGACGGCCAGGGCGTCAACGCCGCCGTGCTCGAGTTCGTGAGCCGGACCCAGGGCAACGCTGCCCTCGCCGATCGGCTGGGGGACCTCGGCGTCGAACGTCCTTGGCGCGCAGGCGGCAGGATCCGTGCCTTCGACACGCACCTCGCCCGCTTCGAGGGCCACACCGCTGGCGTTGTTGGCGCCGCCGGCCTGGCTTGGCCTGGCCTCGACCATCCCGTCGTGGTGACCACGTCCCACGATGGCACCGCCCGGGTGTGGGACCCCCGTCGGCCCGACACCGAGCTCGCCCGCTTCGACCGTCACACAGACCGGGTCCACGGTGTCGCCACCCTGGCGTGGCCCGGCCTCGACCACCCCGCTGTGGTCACCACCTCCGACGACGGCACCGCCCGGGTGTGGGACCCCCGCCGGCCCGACATCGAGCTTGCCCGCTTCGAGGGCCATGACGGTCCTGTGTACGGCGTCGCCACCTTGGATTGGCCCGGCCTCGACCACCCCGTCGTCGTCACCACCTCAGCCGACGCGACCGCCCGGGTCTGGGATCCCCTCCAGGCCGACTGTGTGCTCGCCTGCTTCGACGGCCATAGCGACATCGTGGGCGCGGTGACCACCCTGGCCTGGCCGGGCGTCGGCCACCCTGTGGTGGTGACCACCTCGCTCGACTGGACCGCCCGGGTCTGGGATCCCCTCCTTCCCGACCTCGAGCTGGCCCGCTTCGAGGGGCACATCAGTTTCGTGGGCGGCGCTGCGAGCATCGTCTGGCCCGGCATCGACCACCCGGTCGTCGTTACCGCGGCCTGCGACTGGTCGGCACGGGTATGGGACCCGCAGCTGCCCGATGTCGAGCTGGCCCGCTTCGACGGCCACTGCAACTGGGTGACCGGTGTCGTGAGCATTCCCTGGCCCGGCATCGACCACCCGGTTGTCGCCACGGCCTCTGTCGATGGCACGGCGCGGGTCTGGGACCCGCTCCGGCCCGGCGAGGAACTGGCTCGCTTCGATGGCCACACCGGGCCGCTGGTCGGCATCGCCACCCTCCCGTGGCCCGGGCTCGACCACCCCGCTCTCGTCACCACCTCGTTGGACGGCACCGCCCGGGTCTGGGACCCCCTGTCACCAGACGCTGGGCTCGCCCGGCTCGACGGCCACATCGACGAGGTGTGGGACATGGCCCCTCTCGAGTGGCCGGGCCTCGATCACCCGGTGCTCGTCGCGGGCTCGTTGGACGCCACCGCCCGGGTCTGGGACCCCTACCGGCCCCACGTCGATCTCGCCCGTTTCGACCGGCACACCGACGCCGTCTCGTGCGCCGCCAGCTTGGATTGGCCCGGCCTCGACCACCCCGTCGTGGTCACCGGCTCGCTCGATGGAACCGCCCGGATCTGGGACCCCCGACGCCCCGACGGCGAGCTGGCCCGGATCCAGGGCCACCCCGACACCGACCACCAGACCCCAGGCGTCATCGCCGACGTGGCCGCTCTCACCTGGCCTGGCCTCGACCACCCGGCTGTGGTCACCACCTCAAACGACAGGACAGCGCGGGTCTGGGACCCCCTCCAACCCGGCCACGAGCTGGCCTGCTTCGGCGGTCACACCGACAGGGTCGTCGGCGTCCACTCCCTGGACTGGCCCGGCCTCGACCACCCCGCCGTGGTCACCACCTCGGCCGACGGGACCGCTCGCGTCTGGGACCCCCTCCGCCCCAGTGAGGAACTGGCCCGGTTCGACCGGCACACTGACTGGGTCTGGAAGAGCGCCAGCCTGGACTGGCCCGGTCTCGACCACTCCGTCGTGGTCACCACCTCCTTCGACGGGACCGCCCGCATCTGGGACCCCCAGCAGCCCCACCGCGAGCTCGCCTGCTTCGACGGCCACACCGACAGGGTCTGGGGCGTCGCCACCCTGGAGTGGCCCGGTCTCGATCACCCCGTCGTGGTCACCACCTCGGTCGATGGGACCGCGCGCGTCTGGGACCCGCTGCGACCCGATCGCGGGCTGGCGCGTCTGCCGGTCTTCGGCATGGGCTGCAAGGTCGTGGTCATCGGACCAGGTCACCTTGCTGTCGGGACGAACCGCGGCTGCGTCACGCTGCAGATCCGCTCGCCTGGAGCGCTAGCGGATGCCGGCAGTGACGCGGGGCGGGATCCGAGCATCCAACGAGTCGCCACAACACGCACAACAAATGGGTGATACCTGCCGTCGGGGCGAGGTTCCTGTCGGTGCCCGGTCCGACCGATCTATTCGTGGTTTCGTCGCCGCTGGGAACCGCATGGCCGCTGAACGGTACGGGATCACGTACCCGCGACCCGGTGCTACGGCTTCAGGCTGGGTGGTCCGCCTCGTCAGGGCCTGATCGATGCTCCGGCCCGGCGGAGGACTCTGAGCACGGTGTCGGCGCTGACGCCGAACCGCTCGGCCAGCCTTCCGGATGACCAGCCCTCGTCGTAGAGCCGGACGGCTTCCGCTTTCCGTTCCTGGTCGAGCCCTCCGCGACGGACCGGCACCCGCTGCTCGGTCAGATGGGAGCTGACGGTGGTGCGGTGGATGCCGAACTCTGACGCCAGTTCCTTCATCGTCTTGCCCGACCGATACGCCGCGACGAGTGTGGCGATCTGATCGGCGGATAGCCGACGTTGGGTCTGGAATCTGGGCCGCCGGGTGGGCATAGGAGGGTGCTGCTCCCCTTTTGGGTGCTTCACCGCTCGGGTGAATGACCTGGTCAGCCAGGTGGCGCAGGGCAGGTTGAGGGTTTGAAAGCTGTCCCGTTAGGTCCCCTATCCACAGACCTAATGCGCCCTATTCGAACCCCGGGCTACATCACTGTCTACGAGATCTGGCCACGTCGACCGGCCCGGCGCCGACCCCGGCGGCTTCCTGACCCTGGATGCCTGTGTCGGGGTCGTCGGTGCGATCGGTGTTGTCGGCCATGTGCTGGGTCTCTTCGGCATCGGGCCGGGCTGGATCAGGTGTCGTCGATGTGGGGGGACTGAGGGTCTCGGGGGCTGTCGGTCGGTGGAGGTCCCGTGCAGGTTTGGCCGGTCTTTGCGGCAGCGGCGAGGAGGCGGACGACGGCTCCGATGACGATGAGGTCCAGGAGCATCTGGATGGGCCGGCGGCCCGGGTGGCATGGCGGATGCTGACCGGCCAGTGAGCGACGGATCTTTCTGGCTCCCCGTTCGGGATTCGCACTCGAACGGCTCGTGGCCGCCGGGTGTTGAGTCGCGCTCGATGGCCAGTTGCCAGTGCCTGGCCTTCGTCCGTGTCCGTGCGGCAAAGGCGGAGCGCCGCCTACACGCGACCCAGACCACCGGTCGAGGTTCGCCCACCGCAGCCTCGCGATGCCGGTGGAGGCGGGGCGAGGCGGTCTGCTCCCACCCGCGTCAGATGGAACCTGGCGGGGTGAGAAGGCCTGCCGCGATGTCCGATGACGTCGCCCGCGGCTATGCCACACGAGCTCCGACCAAGTCGCTACGGTACGTAGTGCGGTCAGGACGGAGAGTGGTAGTCGGTTCGGTTGGCGTCGACGTTTGACGGGGCGCCGGGTGGGTCGGCCGCTCGCACAGGGGTGGGCCGTTAGACGCTCTCGACCACAAGGCAAAACCTACTCTCATGACACATCGGCTCGTTCGGCCCCTCATGACACATCGGCTTGTTCGGCTGTCCGCCCTATTCCTCGTGCTCGTCCTCGGTGGGGCCTTCGTCTACGGCGGAGACACCCGGGCGAACGCCGCCGAGGCTCCCGTCGGCCTCGGTACGGCGGACAGCTTCGCGGTGCTGGCCGGTACCACGGTCACGAACACCAACGCATCGGTGATCAGCGGCGACCTCGGGGTGAGCCCCGGCAGCGCCGTGGTCGGCTTCCCGCCGGGAACGGTGACCAACGGGACCATCCACGCCGCGGACGCGGTCGCGGCCCAAGCGCAAGCCGACACCACCACCGCCTACAACGACGCCGCGGGCCGAGCGACCACCGCGGCCGCGCCCGCCGACCTCGCCGGCCTGACCCTCGTCGGCGGCGTGTACACCGGCCCGACCCTCGGGCTCACCGGAACGGTCACCCTCGACGCCCAAGGCGACCCCAACACCGTCTGGATCTTCCAGTCCGCAAGCACCCTCATCACGTCGTCGTCGAGCGTCGTCTCCCTGATCAACGGGGCCAACCCCTGCAACGTCTACTGGCAGGTCGGCAGCTCAGCGACACTCGGGAGCAACTCCACCTTCGTCGGCACGATCCTGGCCCTGACCTCGATCACCGCCAACTCCGGTGCGAACATCCAGGGCCGCCTCCTCGCTCGCAACGGCGCCGTCACCCTCGACAACAACACCGTCACTCGCCCCACCTGCGCCCCACCCACCACCACCACAACCAGCCCCAGCTCCACGACTACGTCGGTTCCGGGGTCGACCACGACGCTGCCTCAGACCACGACCACGTCGGTTCCGGGGTCGACCACGACGCTGCCTCAGACCACGACCACGTCGGTTCCGGGGTCGACCACGACGCTGCCTCAGACCACCACTACGTCGGTTCCGGGGTCGACCACGACGCTGCCTCAGACCACCACTACGTCGGTTCCGG
>Ga0075421_100012843_pt1 | contig 10417 bp, 6 predicted proteins | sample SoiMetdeltSBSDD5_FD_75292 | JGI IMG/M metagenome (GOLD analysis project Ga0075421, IMG submission 75292) | Bulk soil microbial communities from a Populus tree surrounding site in Tennessee, USA - Soil MetaG P. deltoides SBSDD5 | ecosystem: Environmental > Terrestrial > Soil > Tree plantation... | reverse complement strand
GTGAAGGGTGAGATCAAATGCTCCTTCAGCCCGAGAAAGAATACGTGGCCGTAAAATGGCGGCCGGTATTCTTCGCCGAAGTGGATCGTGCCGGTGTCTTTGCCGAAGAACTGGTGATCGAGAATGCGATTGTCCTTGTTCGCAACGAGGTTCATGACGGCATCCAGGCCCTCGGCATCGGCCATGAAGCGCAGGTTCTCCGGCGTGTTATGGAGATTGCCACCGTAGTTCATGTGTACGTGCGTGGAGGCGCTGAACCAGCCGGACGCGGCGGGGTTGGCAACGCGCTTCATGCGGATTTCGGAGGATGTCGTTTGCCCGGCGGTCAGGGTAACCGACGCTTGTGCGGGTTGATAGTCGAAACCGTGCACGGTTTCCACAACCATGGAGCCAGGGGGAACCTCGACGGTGTATTGCCCCCGCGTATGGAACGTGTGGATCGAAGCATTCCCCAGTCGGGAATAGGCATCCAGCGGCGGATAGAACTTCCCATCCGAGGCAGCGCCATGTATTCGCGCCGGTAGCAACGCCCCGGTCGCGTCATCCACTATCCGCACGGATAGGCGGGCCATCGGCCGTTTCCATTTTCGCGACGTGATGCCGATTTTGCGGCGCTTCCCACCGTACGTCTCGAGTGTCCATAACTGCGGGAGTCCGCCTTCGTTCGAGATGTAGGCGATCGATTCCCCATCGGGTGACCAGCGGGGATGGAAATGATCGTACTCGCCAAAGGTGAGCTTGTAGGGCGCGCCGCCCGCGACCGGCGTGACATACAAGTTACTGAATTGATCGGCGGCGCCGGCAGTTGATGAATAGACGATCCTTTTCCCGTCAACAGAAACGTGCGGGCGTGTCCGGTACAACGTCTGTTCCCGCAAAACTGGAATGGCGTTCCAATTCGCCGGCGGTATGGAAGGCATGCGCCATACATCGCCGGATCCCAACGAAACGCCGCGGTTGGAGACAAAGACCAGTTCGTTGCCGTCCGGAGTCCATGCCGGCTGTGTGTGGATATCCCAGGCGCTGAAGTAAAGCCGGTCCCGCGGGTATCGATTGTCGCGCGTCAATGCGATCTCAGGACCGGCCCAATCACCACCCTGAATCGAGCGCACGTAGATGTTGAAGTTGCCCGACGGATTTGTCGACACATAAGCGAGTCTCCGGCCATCGGGCGAGAAGGTGGGGTCCAGATAGATCGCGTTTCCTCGGGTGAGCGCACGTGTCTCGCCTGTCGCTACGTTCAGGATTTCGAGCTGAATCGAACGGGCATCGTCGTCTGCTGTATAGACCAGCCATTTGCCATCGGGCGACCATGCTGGCGAGGAATGATACGACTTGCCATACGTGATCTCGGTGGCCGCGCCGGTTGCCGGATCGACTCGCCAGATGGAACCATTCATGGCGACGGCAATCGAGCGGCCGTCGGGCGCCCACGCTGGTGCCCACGGCGTCGTGGACGGTGCGGGCGGAATGTAGTAGTTGTGCATGTATTGGCCGCCTTGCTTTGCGGCCGGATAGGCAGTGGGGACAGCGCGTTGTTGAGCGAGAACAGCAGTGATGGAAGCGAAAAGGATGCAGATGCGTACTGGCATATGGCCGCCGGGCCGCCCCGGCTCCGAGCCAGTATAGTCTCTCGCTAGTCGTCGGAATCGCCCGGGGGGTTCGACGTGCGCTTTTGCAGATCGCGATCGAACTCGGCCCAAGCCTCGGCCAGCTTCTCCGCCGCTTCCTCGGTGTACTTCTGCCGCTCCTCGGCGCTTGCGTTGGGGTTGCGCTCGGCCTGACCTTCGGCGATATCCCACATGGCGTCGACGATGGTTTTCAAATCGAAGAACCGAAGGATGGTCTTCTTGCGGAGGTGTTCGACCATCTCGCGATACTCATCCTTCTGCACCAGGACGGGGAGCTTCCACCAATTCGGCTTCGGTTGATTGGGAGGTGGGAAGCGATATTTCCCATACTTCATCGCCTTGTCCGTCTCCTCCATGATGAAGATCGGCGGGGTCGTAGGAGAGACGTACGGGGCGCGCTCGAAGATCAACTCAACCGCGCGCTTGTTGCCCACGCTCCCAAATGCCACCGGATGAAACTTGATCCGCTGGCTCAACGGCCGCACAACCGTGCCCCACTGGCGAGTCTCATAGTCGATGGAGCTCTTCAAGTTCTCAATCACGGAAACCGCGCGCTTCAGGCTCACTGCCTGCGCGTACGATTCGCTTGCTTCCGCATGGCCGACCGCCGTGATTTTCACTACGGAGTACGTCCCGGGCTGATCGCAGTCCACGATCCAGTCGGCGATCAGACGCAGATAGATGACCTTTTTGAGTGGGAGGTCGGAAACAGCATCGCCGTTCTTGGCGAACGTCTTGATCCACACCGACTGGGGAAGCGGCGGTTGCGCCGGCAGCGGAATCTTCCGATCCAAAATGCTACGAATACGCGGGTCGACCATGAATCCTCCAAATTGTGCAATAGGCGCACATGACTTATATAGCGTGAAATCCAGCCCCACTCCGCCACACAAGGTCCAATGATAAGCACCGCTTGGTGTTGACGCGAAATGGAGGTATTCGATAGAGTTTCACTCATCACATGCCAGCTATCGACGTCCCTATTACGCCAAGCGGCTTCGGACAAACCACTCGCCGAGACCGCTGGTGGGTGCAATCGCTCCTGATTTTCTTGGGTTTCAGCACCTTCATCGTCTACTCCACATGGGCTGCCTTTCAAGGCGACCACTATCGTTTCGGCGAGTACCTTTCTCCGTTCTATTCACCGGAGCTTTTCGGCGATCCCAACCATGCATGGTTCGGCGGCAAGCCATCGTGGTGGCCCGGGTGGGCGCCCTTCTCGGCGGCCCTGCTCATTCTCTGGGCGCCCGGCGGATTTCGATTCACGTGCTACTACTATCGCGGCGCGTATTACAAAGCCTTTTGGGCCGATCCGCCGTCATGCGCTGTCGGCGAGCCGAGAAGCAGCTACCTAGGCGAAGCGTCGTTTCCGCTTATTTTCCAGAACATCCACCGCTACTTTCTCTATCTCGCGTTGATGTTCATCGTCGTGCTCAGCTACGACGCCTGGCGCGCCTTCTGGTTTGCCGGCCCCGACGGTACGGAGCATTTTGGCATTGGCGTCGGCACAATCGTGCTTACGGTGAATGTCTGCCTGCTTAGTGCCTACGCGTTTGGCTGTCACTCCTTGCGGCACCTCATTGGTGGACGTATCGACAACCTGTCGGGCTCGCCGGCCTGCAAGAAACTCTACGAAGGCTCCAGTTGCCTCAACCGAAGACACATGATGTGGGCCTGGCTCAGTCTGTTCTCAGTCGGATTCGCCGACCTGTATGTGCGCATGTGCTCGATGGGTATCTGGACCGATTGGAGAATTCTCTAACATGGCGAATTTCGAAACGCACGAGCACGATGTGCTCGTCATTGGCGCCGGAGGCGCTGGGCTTCGCGCGGCTATCGAGGCCGCCGCGTCCGGTGTTTCGGTGGGCCTGGTCACCAAATCGCTGCTCGGCAAGGCACACACCGTAATGGCTGAAGGCGGCATCGCCGCGGCAATGGCCAACGTCGACGACCGCGATAACTGGAGAGTCCATTTCGCCGACACCATGCGCGGCGGTCAGTATCTGAACAATCCGCGGATGGCCGAGCTCCATGCGAAAGAGGCGCCCGATCGCGTGCGCGAACTGGAGGCCTGGGGCGCGTTGTTCGACCGCACGAAAGACGGCCGCATTCTGCAGCGCAATTTCGGCGGGCACCGCTACCCAAGGCTGGCTCACGTGGGCGACCGCACCGGCCTGGAGATGATCCGCACGCTGCAGGATCACGGCATCCATCAAGGCATCGACGTGCATATGGAATGCACCGTTGTTACGTTGCTCAAAGATGGCGATCGTGTCGTCGGCGCGTTCACTTATGAGCGCGAGCGCGGCCGCTTCAAAGTGTTTCAATCGAAAGCCGTCGTTCTCGCCACCGGCGGCATCGGCCGCGCGTACTCGATCACGAGCAACAGTTGGGAATACACTGGCGATGGCCAGTCGCTCGCCTATCAGGCCGGCGCGGTCTTGATCGACATGGAATTCGTTCAGTTCCATCCGACGGGCATGGTGTGGCCGCCCAGCGTGCGCGGGATCCTTGTCACCGAAGGCGTGCGGGGCGAGGGCGGCGTGCTTCGGAACAGTGAGGGCAAGCGGTTCATGTTCGGCGACATTCCTGCGAACTACACGTCGCAGACCGCCGACAACGAAGAGGAAGGCTGGCGGTATACGCAAGGCGACAAGAACGCGCGGCGGCCTCCGGAATTGCTCACGCGCGACCACGTGGCGCGCTGCATCATGCGCGAAGTGCGCGACGGGCGGGGCTCGCCGCACGGCGGGGTGTTCCTCGATATCGCCTGGATCAAAGAGCGCATACCGAACGGCGCGGAGCACATCAAGAAGAAGCTGCCAAGCATGTACCACCAATTCAAGCAGCTCGCCGACATCGACATCACGAAGGAGCCAATGGAAGTTGGTCCAACGACGCACTATATGATGGGCGGCGTGCGTGTGAACGCCGACACGCAGATGTCCGATGTTCCTGGATTGTTCGCCGCCGGTGAATGCGCGGCTGGATTGCATGGGGCCAACCGGTTGGGCGGAAATTCGCTCTCCGACCTGCTGGTGTTCGGCCAGCGCGCGGGACAGTTCGCGGCCGAGTATGCGAAGCAGAACGGCCCCGTTCGCCTCGACGCCGCCGAAGTGGAACGCGCCGGCGCATACGCGCTCGAACCGTTCGGGCGAAAATCGAGCGAGAATCCATACTCGGTGCAGCACGACCTGCAGACGATGATGCAGGACCTGGTGGGCATCGTGCGGCGCGAAGCGGAGATGGAGAAGGCCCTCGATGGCTTGACCGGCTTGAAAGAGAGAGCGGTCAAGGTCGCGGTCCATGGTAACCGCGAATACAATCCCGGCTGGCACACGGCGCTCGATCTGAATCACCTGCTAACCGTCTCCGAAGCGATCACCCGATCGGCGCTCGAACGGAAGGAAAGCCGCGGCGGCCACTTTCGCGACGACTATCCGGACAAGGACGCGGCTTACTCCACCTTCAACACGGTCATTCGTAAGTCGCCTGACGGCCGGATGCGCGTCGAACGCGAGCCGCTTCCGCAAATGAGCGAAGAGCTGAAAGCCATCATCGAGGAGATGAAATGAGCGATACCGCTGTCTTTCGCGTCTGGCGCGGCGAAGGCGCCAACGGCAAGTTCGTCGACTACAAGACTGAGATCTCCTCGGGAATGGTCGTACTTGACGCGATCCACCACATTCAGGCGACGCAGGCCCCCGACCTCGCTGTGCGATGGAACTGCAAAGCCGGCAAATGCGGATCCTGTTCGGCCGAAATCAACGGCATGCCGAAGCTGATGTGCATGACACGCCTGAACAGCATCCCTTTGGATGAGCCCGTCACCGTGCAGCCCATGAAGGCGTTTCCGCCGGTTCGGGACCTGGTAACCGACGTGTCGTGGAACTTCCGCGTCAAGAAGACTATTCAGAAATTCAAGCCGCGCAAACCGGACGCGGCGGACGGAACCTGGCGCATCGACCAGGAAGACGTGGAACGGGTGCAGGAGTTCCGCAAGTGCATCGAGTGCTATCTCTGCCAGGACGTGTGTCACGTCCTGCGCGAGCATTCGCTTCACGAGAAGTTCATTGGACCGCGATTTCTCACCTATGTAGCGGCGCTCGAGATGCATCCACTGGACACGGCGAACCGCCTGGAGGAATTGCGCACCCAACACGGCGCGGGATTCTGCAACATCACCAAGTGTTGCACCAAGGTTTGTCCGGAAGGAATTACGATTACAGACAACGCCATCATCCCGCTGAAGGAACGGATTGTGGATGAGTTCTATGATCCACTGGCGCGGCTGTTCCGCGTCTTTCGAAGTGACCGCGACTCCAAGTAGCGAGGTAGCTCCATGAACTTCGAGCTGAAGCCGATTTCTGCGGATGCGGTACCGGAAGCGTTGCAAAAGGTGGAGCGCTACCGGCTACTCAACGAACCGGCCGAAGCGCAGAGCATTTGTGAGGACGTCCTGCGCATCGAGCCGGACAACCAAGCGGCGCTCGTGATGTTGATCCTGACGATCACAGACCAGTTTGGCGCGGGCGCGAGTGCGGGCGAGGCCCGTGAACTCATTCCGCGGCTGGATACGGAATACCAGCGAGCGTACTGCTCGGGAATCATCTGCGAGCGTTCGGCGAAGGTCCTCATGCACAAAGGCATTCCCGGCGCCAACTTCAAGGCCTATGAAGAACTGGAGGCCGCGATGCACTGGTTCGAGCGCGCCGAACAATTGCGTCCGCCGGAGAACGACGACGCCATTCTGCGCTGGAACACCTGCGTGCGGTTGCTGCGGAACAATCCGGCACTGAAACCAAGATCTGAAGAGCGTTTCTCCGAGGTGCTGGGCGAATGAAGGCGCTGTGGTTGGTATCCGCCATGGCGCTTGCGGCACAGACCTACCAGCCGAGGTGGGAGTCGATCGATAAGCGGCCGACGCCAGCGTGGTTCACCGACGCCAAGTTCGGAATCTTCATTCATTGGGGTGTCTATTCCGTGCCCGCCTATGCTCCCGTGATTCCGGGGAAGCTCGCCTACGCCGAGTGGTATTGGAATGCGATGACACGCGGCAAGGAGGACCCGAAGGCGACGCCGATTCAGACGGGCACATGGGCGTATCACCAGAAGCAGTATGGCGCGGCGTTTCCGTATCAGGACTTCGCGCCGCAGTTCCGCGTCGAGTTGTTCGATCCGGATCATTGGGCCGATGTGTTTCAGCGGTCTGGCGCGAAGTATGTGGCGCTCACTTCGAAGCATCATGAGGGCTTCGCGCTGTGGCCGAGCAAGGAGGCATCGAAGACGTGGGGCCGGCCTTGGAACGCAGTGGAGATCGGGCCGAAGCGCGATGTGTTGGGCGATCTCACCGACGCGGTGCGGCGCAAGGGCTTGAAGATGGGCTTCTACTATTCGCTGTATGAGTGGTACAACCCGATGTGGCTGAGTGACAAGCCCCGCTACATCCGCGAGCACATGACGCCGCAGTTCAAGGACCTGGTGACGCGCTACAAGCCGTCGATCATCTTCAGCGATGGCGAGTGGGACCTGCCGTCGGCCGATTGGAAGAGTCCAGAGTTGCTGGCGTGGTTGTTCAACGAGACGGCAGTGAAGGACGAAGTGGTCATCAACGACCGCTGGGGGAAGGACTCGCGCCACAAGCACGGCGGCTATTGGACGACGGAGTACACGCCAGGGATGAGCGGCGGAGATCATCCGTGGGAAGAGAGCCGGGGCATGGGCTTCAGCTACGGCTACAACCGTGCCGAGCGGCTGGAGCATTACCATTCGGGGCGCGACCTTGTGATCATGCTCGTGGACCTGGTGAGCCGCGGCGGGAACCTGCTGCTCGACATTGGTCCGGACGGCGACGGAACGATTCCGGTGGTGATGGAGCAACGGCTGATCGAGATCGGCGACTGGCTGAAGGTGAACGGCGAAGCGATCTACGGGACCAAGCCGTGGTCGGCGACACGTCAGTGGAGCGCGGGCGAGCAGCCGAAGGTGGAATACAACAAGGAATACTCGACGGCGTACGACGTGACGCAGTTGACGGCAAAGCAGGCGCCAGGCAAAGCATCGATCGAAGCGTTCTTCACGGCCAAGGGCAATGACGTGTTCGCGATTCTGCCGCGCTGGCCGGGCAAGAGCTTCACGGTGCAGAAAGTCGCGGGCGTGAAGTCGGTATCGCTGCTGGGCGTACCAGGCACGTTGAGGTTCCAGGCTGCCATGGGCGGCGTGGCGGTTACGCTGCCGGATGTGCCGGAAGACCTGATGCGGCAGCCGGCGTGGGTGTTGAAGCTCAGCCGTTAGGGTAAGGCAAACGCGACGTAACTGCCTCCCGAAGGCGCGCCGCTTTTGCCGCCACCGGCAGCGATCGCCACATACTGCTTGCCGTTCACCTCGTAGACAACCGGCGTGGCATTGCCTGCGGCGGGCAATGTGGTCTCCCACAACAGTTCGCCCGTGATTTTGTCGAAGACGTGAAACTTGCGGTCGTGGTTGGTAGCGCCGATGAAGAGCAGGCCGCCGACAGTGACCACAGCCCCGCCGTAGTTTTCCGTGCCGGTGTTCTTCAAGCCCTTCGCGGCAAGCTCGGGGAACTCACCGAAGGGAATCTTCCACGCGTACTCACCCGTGCTTACGTTCAATGCATTCAATGTGCCCCAAGGTGGCGAGATGGCGGGATAGCCATCGGCATCAAGGAACTTGTTATAGCCGTCGGTGCGGTATTTCAACGGCGGGGCAGCGGATTGGCGCACGGCGGGGAGTTCGATTTCCTTGTTGTCGCCAGTGCGGAGAAAGGCCGTGAGAGCGCGAATGCCTTCGTCGCCGAGGAATGCGAAGCCGGGCATGCGGCCGGCGCCTTTGCGAATCACCTCTTCGACATTCTTACCTTCGAGGTTCAGCAGCGCGGGAAACTCAGGCGGAGTGCCTTTGCGGTCGTCGCGATGGCAAGTGGAGCAGTGGCGCGTGTAGAGTTGCGAGGCCGTTGATTTGCGGGTTCCGTCGGCTTGCGGAATGAGGCGAAGGACCCAGGCCATCTCATTTGAATTGATGTAGAGCAGGCCGGTTTCTGGATCGTATGCTTGCCCGCCCCACTCAGCGCCGCCGTCGAAGCCGGGGAAGACGAAGGTGCCTTCGAAACTGGGAGGCGTGAACTGCGGGCCGGTGCGGTAGGAGCGATAGCGTTTGAGCGCGGCGGCATGAGCTTCGGGCGTGCGGCGCGTGAGGATGTCTTCGGTGACCTGTTGGCGCGCGAAAGGCGCGGGTTTGAGCGGCAGCACCTGCGTGGCGGCGAGGAGTTCGCCCGCGGCCGGCGATGGCGGCGTACGGACGGTTTCGACGGGGAAGAGCGATTCACCTGTTTCCCGGTTGAAGATCCAGACGTGGCCAGATTTGGTGCATTGGGCAACAGCGTCGATTGAACGGCGGCCGCGGCGAACGGTGACAAGAACGGGCGCGGTGGGAAGGTCGCGGTCCCATACATCGTGCTTGACGAATTGGAAGTGCCAGACGTGTTTCCCGGTCTCGGCGTTCAGCGCGATGAGGCTATTTGCATAGAGATTGTCGCCATGACGGTTGCCACCGTAGAAGTCGTACGCGGCCGAACCGGTGGGCACGAAGACGAGGCCGCGCTTTTCATCGAGCGCCATGCCGGGCCATGAGTTCGCGCCGCCGAGCGTTTTCCAGCCGTCGGCGGGCCAGGTTTCATAGCCGGGTTCGCCGGGATGAGGGATGGTGTGGAAACTCCAACGCAGCGAACCGGTGCGGGCGTCGTAGGCGCGGATGTCACCGGGCGAGGAAGGCAGGCCCTCGCTGGTGAGGAAGCCGACGATGAGGAGGTCTTTGTAGACGACGCCGGGCGTGGTGTGGGTGACGCGCTGGGTTTGCGGGTCGCGGCCGAGATTTTCGCGCAGATCGATGCGGCCGTTTGCGCCGAATTCTTCGATGAGCTTGCCGGTCTTGCGGTGGATGGCGAAGAGGAAGGTCCCGGCGCCGACGTAGAGGTGATCGCCCCACTGCATGAGTCCGCGGTTGCGTTGCTTGTTGGTGACGGGCTTGCCGAAGAAGGGATCGAAGCTCCACAACAGTTTGCCGGTGGCGGCTTCGAGCGCGATGACGCGCAGCTTGGGCGTCGTTCCGTAAAGAATGCCGTCGATGACGATAGGCCGGCACTGCATCTCGGAGCCTTTGAACTCGTCGCCGGAGTCGAATTGCCAGGCCTTAACGAGCTTCGCGGCATTGTTGCGGTTGATCTGTTTGAGCGGCGAGTATTGGGCCGAGGGCGCGGGCGGGGTGAGAGGGAGGGCGCGGCTGCCGCCGCGAGTGCCGTCCCAGTATGGCTCGCCTTGCGCCTCATACGGGCCGAGCTTGTCCCAGCGTTCGCGGGTGCGACCGTTGAGGTCGTAGACGACGAGGCCGGAGGCGACGGTGAGTTCGTTGACGAGACGCTGCGTGCCGTCCATTCGGGCGCCATAAGAATCGACAAAGGCGTACTGGCCCTTGTCCAGGCGCAGGACGGCGATGTCGGCGATGGCGCCCACGGAGAGGTGTCCGATTTGCTCGCGGTGGATGACGCGGGCGGGATTCCAGGTGGATCGGAGGATGATGTCGTCGAGCGTCATGCCCATATTGAGGAACTTGGACATGACGTTGAGCTGGTCCTTCATGCCGGAGTTGAGGCTGCCGGAGTGGACGTCGGTGGAGATGGTGTCGGGCGGGAAGCCTTGCTTGACGGCGGGGACGGCCTGGCGGAATTCGAAGGCCGCGCCGCCGTGGCCGACGTCGAAGAGGACGCCGCG